>Ga0190312_1000002_pt1 | contig 182764 bp, 196 predicted proteins | sample 487007910_MG_FD_165046 | JGI IMG/M metagenome (GOLD analysis project Ga0190312, IMG submission 165046) | Hydrothermal vent sediment bacterial communities from Southern Trench, Guaymas Basin, Mexico - 4870-07-9-10_MG | ecosystem: Environmental > Aquatic > Marine > Hydrothermal vents > Sediment ... | reverse complement strand
AGCGGTTACTTCAAGATACCACTAGACCCAGGCATCTACCACCTCAACGTAAGTGCTTGGGGCTACTACTGGAAGGTTATTGAGGTTGAGGTAGTATTACTTAACGGCACCATAACAGGCACGGTAACAGATGCCATAACTGGTGAGCCTATCGAGGGCGCTAACGTAACCGTACTAGAGCTTAATGCATCAACACTAACTGACACTGAAGGTCATTACAGTATATCAGTACCTCCAGGCACATACACTGTAAAGGTATTTAAGGAAGGTTATCAGGAAGCAGAAACAATTGTTACAGTAGATGAGAATGAGACTGTAATCGTCGACTTCGCACTATACCCGTCAGCCATAGGAACCATAGAGGCTTACGTATATGATAATGAGACCGGGTTACCAATAGCCGAAGCTATAGTAACAGTTATTGAGTTAGGACTATCGAATACCACCAATGAAGAGGGTTACACATCAATCGTAGTCCCCACTGGTAATTACTCGGTAAAGGCTGAGGCATCAGGTTACTATCCAGAGACCATAACTGGAGTTTTAGTTCCTCCGAATGAGACTGTTACTTTAGAGTTCTATTTACAGTCAATACCACCAACAGTAGCTGTTGTCGGTAATGTACACTACAACACAGCACCCCACTTAGCACAGATACTTAGTGAGGCAGGGTTTAACGTCGTCGAATATGACGACATAAGCCAGCTCATAGACGAGTTAAATGCTGGTAATCCGAACAACATTAAGGTCGTAGTAATCGACCACTGGAAGTCCGACATCAGCTTACCGGACAACACAACAGTAATTGAGTTCTTAACACTAGCCGATACGTTAGGTATTGGTGTAGTGTTCTTAGGAACACCATACTCAAGCTATACCGGTATGAGAGCACTATACGTATATAACGACGAGATTGAGGCCGCTGGCTATCCAGCACCTGATGAGAGGATCTACCACTATCCATCACCTGAATACGTGTATGTGACTGTTGCCGCACCAACGCACCCGATATTCGAGGGTGTTGAGTACGATGGTCCAGTACCGTACAGCTTCTACGTAGCTGACTTAGCTGAGAGCTGGTACTGTGATTATTCAGCATATAACTTTACTGACGATACGGGCCTAATACCCTTAGCCGCTATACGTGATGATTACTATGACGTTACTGGTGTTCAGGTAGCTATATGGAACACTAGCATGAACGTAACGTGGGTCTACATATCAACAGGCGCTGAGTCCGTCTGGATGCAGTATAGGGAGTCTGGAAGCGACGGTATGTACAGTACCAACCTAGAGAAAGTGTTAGTTAATGCGGTGAACTACACATTAATAACTGCCTTAGGAGCACAGCCACTTAAGTTAGGACCTATGTTTAAGGCAGAGATGTACACATATGTCGAGGTCTATTTAGATAGGCTACCTTATGGCTATCTAGAGGGTTACGTATATGATAAGGTGACAGGCGAACCTATAGCTGGTGCTAAGGTGGTTGTTGAGGACACACCGCTAGTACTAACGACTGATGAGAGCGGTTACTTCTCACACTGGTTACCTGTGGGTAACTATACAGTAACCATAAGTGCTGCAGGGTACGCTACTGAGTCATATAGCGTAGCAATATATGAGAACGAGACCACATCTATTGAGGCACACCTAAAGAGAATACCGAGGATAGCAATTATGTATGATTACGCAAGCCAGATAAAGACATTAATCGAGGAGACCCTAGGTTGGTATGCCGTTGACTACTCAGACTACGAGCAGTTACTAAATGACTTACAGACAGGGTTCTATGATGTAGCGATATTTGCAGGCTATTACGATGTGCCATTACCAGACAAATCAACAATGGATGCAATACTAGAGACAGCTGAGGAGTTAGGTATTGGCCTAGTATTCCTAGACAACTGGGGTGACTACGGTTACGGTATCAACATACTACACACACTATACAACGACCCAGCACAGAGGGATTACTCATGGGGTGATGGTTACGTATACGTGAAGATCATAGAGCCACACCCGATATTCAAGGGGTGGAACGTTGGTGACACCATAGTAATTACTTACGCCTCAGATGCTGACTATAGCTGGTTCGGTGAGTTTAATGGCACGACCATAGCCCTAATAGGCTCAGAGGAGAGAGGTATTGTTGGTGACGGTATTGCTTACAGGATAACAGAGTCAGGTAATAAGTGGATACTAATGGCTGCCATGGCCCCAGAGAGCTGGACACCAATGGACTACTGGACCGACGATGCTAAGACCCTACTACTAAACGCCATTAAGTGGGTACTATCAAAGCCATTAAACGTAACCGTAACACCTGAAGTAGCTCACGTAGGTGATGTAGTAACGGTCACAGCTACGGGCGCTTACGCTGGTGCTGAGTTAATAATTAAGTTTGACGGCATGGAGATAGCTAGGGCTACTGCTGATGAGGAGGGCAAGATAGTGGTCGATATAGTAGTGCCTAATGCAGCATTCGGTAAGCACTTAGTCGAGGTAGCTACTGAGGACGAGATGTATTACGGCTCAGCCTATCTAATGGTGGTCACAGGTATTGAGTTAGTAACTACTGAGGTTAAGCAGACAGACATACTTGAGTTCAACCTAACCGGTCTACCAGCATACACACCAATACACGTATCAATAGATGACAACACCATAGGCGTAGTAGTAAGTAATGAGGTGGGCTTCGTACATGTAGTTATTAACGTACCAGACTTCATCAAGGCCAACTACCAGCACATACTAAAGGCTAAGTACGAGAACGGCACCATAGCTACCTCAGCAACAATAACAGTACTGCCTGGCGGTATAACAGAGGCTATTGAAGAGACTAAGGAGGAGTTATCAAGCAAGATCGATAGCCTATCAAGCTCATTAACTAGCAGGATCTCATCAGCTGAAGGCAGAATACTTAATGCCCTATCAACGATATCTAAGTCAATAAGTAATGTTAAGTCAGCAGTGTCTTCAGAGGTAAGTTCATTAAGGAGCGACATATCAAGCGTTAAGGCAGCTGTAAGCGGCTTAGATAGTAAGTTAAGTACGTTAATGAGCATGGTTGAAGGCGTATCAAGCACTAGCGGCAACCTATCAGCAACACTAAGTGAGATTAAGTCATCACTAACAAGCCTTGCTGGTGAATTTGATGACGTAATGAAGGCTATAAGCGATGTAAGCACGAAGGTAGGTGCTGTAAATGCCTCACTAGCCAGTATAATAAGTAAGGAGGTAGCATCGATTAGGGGCCTCATAAGTAAGGCAGTAAGTGAGTTATCAAGCAAGGTAAGTGATGAAGCTACCGACATAATAACATCAATAACCACCAAGATAGATGAGACCTACAGCAGGTTATCAGGAGAGTTCAAGACAATACCTGAAGAGTTTAAGGCATCTATAAGTGAGAGTGAGACAAGGATAGTAGATAGCATTAAGGGTCTAGAAGACTCGGTGGTTCACATCGAGGAATTAATTAAGTCACTTGAGGATAGCTTATCAGCTAAGGTAAGTGAGGTCTCCAAGAAGACTGAACCACTAACAACCACGGGTAACGTAGCTGCTGGAGCAAGCGTAGTGGCAGCTGTTTCAGCGTTAGCGGCTGCCACTAGAGTATTCACTAAGAGCTAAGTCTTTAGAAAACGTAACTTTTTATAAACTAAAACTTTTTCTTCACCATCATCTTAAGTTCTTAATAACCCTCCACTAGTGTTGAGTATCCTTCAGTTAAGTTTTCTTTAAAGAAACTTATATTAGGAACACCATTAAACCTTTTCATGGTGCTTTAACGTGCCCGCCCCTGCTGACGAAGTTTTCGATGCTTTAATTGAGCAGATGATTAAGGATTACCTTAAGTTTAACCCGGTAGCAGGTACTTGGCTAGGTCTTCACGAGTACGATAATTTAGTGCCTGACTTAAGCAGGGATAACATGCTAAGGATGATAGCTAAGGTAAAGAGGTATTTAAAGAAGTTAAGTGAGTTAAACCCCAATGAATTAACTGGTGGTAGAGCCCTTGACTATAAGATCATAGTATCATCTCTCAAGGAGATCCTAGTAATTTCTGAGGAGTGGCCTTTATGGAGGATGGTTCCTCAAGGGCTTGAGGCTGTAGGTTCGCTAATATTCCCGGTACTTATTAGGGATTACCTACCTGTAGAGCATAAGGTTGTTGCCTTAACAGCTAGGCTTAGATCCCTAGATAAGGTTGTTACGGCATCCATAGAGGCTGTTGATGAACTCTATAAACTCTGGGTTAATTACGCATTAATGGTGGGTAAGGGGTTACCGTCCCTTCTAGCACCGCTAGTTGAGTTAGGTAAGTCAACAGGCTATACCGAGCTAGTTGATGCTGTTGGTAAGGCTAAGGAGATTATTGAGAAAGGCTTAGGTAAAGTACAGGACCTAATGGGTAAGGCTAAGGAGGGCTTTAAACCTATAGGTAAGGAGCTATTTGAGAAATTACTTAAGTTGAGGTTCATTGATGAAGACCCGGAGACCTTAAGGAGGTTAGGTTATGAGGAGGCTGAGAAGTATAGGGGATTAATGCTTGAGGCGGTTAAGGAGATGGGTCTTAAGAGTATTGAGGAGGGTTTAGCTAAGATTAAGGAAGCACACCTCAGGTCTAGGGATGAGGTATTCGAGATATATAAGAAAGCCCTTAAAGAGTTAAGGAAATTCATAGTCGAGAAAGACATAGTTGAACCCCCACCTTTAGAGAATGTCGCAATAGTTGAGACACCCGACTTTCTGAGGCCGGTCACACCGTTCGCAGGCTACATACCACCAGCAATGTTTAGCTGGAGTCTTAGAGGTGTGATGCTAGTCACACCGCCAGCTACTGATGAAATGCTTAAACACTTTAACATCTACGACATATATAACACAGTAGTTCATGAGGTATATCCGGGCCACCACGTACAGCAAGTTCATACTAAGCTAAACCCGGACGTATTTAGGAAGATCTTTGCCGGGGCCATAGAGACTATTGAGGGTTGGGCGCACTACACCGAAGAGTTAGTTATTGAGAAAGGATTCATGAACACACCCGAGTATAGGCTTAAGGTATATCATGATGCCCTATGGAGGGCTGTAAGGGTCTACGTAGATGTAGAGTTAAGTACTGGTATGATAACGTTTGAGCAGGCTGTTGAGAAGTTGATCAAGGACGCATACCTACCTAAGGAAGCAGCTTACTCAGAAGCACTTAGGTACACTATGAACCCAGGATATCAACTATGCTATAACTACGGTAAACGTAAGATCAAGGAGCTTAGAGAAAAAGCTAAGAAAATCTTAGGTAATGCCTATAAGGACTCAATATTCCATAAAGCATTATTAGAGGAGGGTTCATTACCAATAAAGCTCTTAGAAGACCTAGTGATAAAGAAGTTAAGTAGCATGGTAAAGTAAATTAATTACGGGGATTTTCCTTTTAAATCTCTTAAACCATATTCTTAGGTTAGTGTATGCTGATACCTAAGGAGGTATGCGCTAATACAATCATAGACCTAGGATGTGGTTACGGTAGAAGTACTTTAGAAATTTTAAAAGCATGCGAGAACGTTTACTCAATAGGTATTGATGTAGAATGTAATAAGCTCATTAATAACGTTGTAGGTAAGACTGAATATCATGTGGACTTCATATGTTGCAACTCAATTGCCTTACCTATAAGGGATTCTGCAGTAAATTCCATTACATCCATCTTAACCATACATGAATTACCCACTGACAGCATTACCTCAGTACTTAATGAAGTGAATAGGGTTTTAATTAAGGGTGGGTACTTCTTGGTCATAGATAAGGTTAAGGTAAAGGTAGAGAACCCCTCTGGGGAATTACCGTTACTTACTGAGTTAGCTTATCATAAAGCTAGGGAGTATGCTTTAGGTATTAAGTCGTTGGGGGTCTTAACACCTAAGGAGCTCATTAGGTTAGTTGTTAATGCTGGCTTTAAGCTCATTAAGCAAGGTGTACTTAAGCGTGGTAAGTGGTTAAGCGGTGCTGGGTTCCTTAAGTGTTGGGGAAAGGAGACACTTAAACTGATTAATATGATTAGTGATGAAGAAAAGAAAGCTGAGTTAATGAGGTTAGTTAATAGGATTAAAGAGGCGGCCTTAAGGTATGGTTACGGCCCTGTAAATATCATAGTGGCTCTCTTTAAGAAGCCTTAGGTTCCCCAATAATGGTACCATCTACCGCGGCCGTGCCCATGTTCACCCCGATGTTCAGGTACCTCAGTTACCTCAGTTAGTTCACCGTTAATTAACTTCTTGATTGCTTTCTCACCAGAACAGTTCTCAGTTACATAAATCTTAATCCCACGGCTCTTAAATACCTCAAATGGATGGTAACCTAAGTGGGCTGTTATCACGGCATCGACGCCTTTATTAATTATTTGTAAAGCGGCCTCAAGGCCTCTCCTTACTTGAACATTCAAGCCTTTATTCTCAATAACGTCAACAACCCTATACTTGCTGTCCTCAACATCAACTATTACCCAGTAGGTGAAGTTGCCCATAGCACCTACAATACTCCCTAAATCTCTACCATAGAGAGTTAGCGCAACCCTCACGCGCAAGACCCACCACTTAACATACAGTTAAAAACAATTAAAAACTGTAGGTCGGGAATTACCTAATTAACTACTAATATATCGTATAATTTTTCTAGCTGTCATGACCCTAAATGCTGCGCTATTTTCATATGTGTAGATTTAGAGATTGTACTGTTCTAAGATTAGGAACTATGGTAAAATTATTCTTGCTGGCTTGATACTTAATTATGTGGTCTGCATGTTAGCCGCTGTACTCCACGGTAAATATGACTTACGTGTCAAGGAGATTCCTAAACCTAGGTTAAGTAGCGGTTATGTGATGATTAAGGTTGAGTTAGTAGGTATTTGTGGTACTGATAAGGCGTTCTATAAGGGTACTTACTCACCCCTTAAACTCCCTATCATATTAGGTCATGAGCTTGTTGGTAAGGTTGTTGAGGTAGGTAGAGGCGTTCCTAAGGACTTGATAGGTCAGAGGGTTGTTACTGAGATAAATATTGTTTGTGGTAAGTGCTGGTTCTGTAAGGAGGGTCTACGCACACATTGCCCTTATAGGAAGACCATAGGCATAAGTATAGATGGAGGCATGGCTGAGTATGTGGCAGTGCCGTACGAGAATATCCACATCGTTAATGACTTGACACCGAACATGGCCATATTTGTTGAGCCTTTAGCAGCCGTATTTAGAGCCTTCCAAATACACCCCCTACCTCCAGGCTCTTCAGTAGCTATTCTAGGTGTGGGTAACTTAGGCCTCCTTACGCTCCAGTTGGTTAAGAGTTATGGAGCCTCACTAGTAATCCCCATCTATAGAAGGGAATCAGTAAAGACTAAGTTGGCTAGAAAATTAGGTGCTGATTACGTAGTCACTTACGATGAAGCACTTAAGCTCGCTAAAGAATTAACACCTGAAGGGCAGGGTTTTGACGCGGTCGTTGAGGTTACTGGAAGCCCTGAAGGTCTTGACTTAGCACTAAACCTAGTCAGACCTAGGGGGATCATATACGCTAAGTCAACTCATGGAGCGCCAGTAAGCTTTAACTACACTAAAGCAGTTGTTAATGAAGTACAGATAGTTACTAGTAGGTGCGGTCCTTTCCCGCAGGCCATCAACGCTTTGCGTAAAGGTATTGTTAAGGTAGATGAGCTAATCACAGGCATTTATGACTTAGGGGATGCCGTTAAAGCCTTTGAGAAAGCACTGGATAAGGACTCAATAAAGGTCGCTTTAAGACCTTAAGCTAATTTACTTAGATGTAATAATGCTTAACGGTGATTCCGTGAGTTTAAGAATGGTTGACATAACTGAGAAGAAGGAGGTTTTTAGAGAAGCCATAGCTGAAGGGTACATAAAGCTAAGAAGAGAGACCATAGAGAGGATTAAGCAAGGTAAGATAGAGAAAGGTGATGTTCTTCTCACATCGAAGTTAGCTACCATAATAGGCGTTAAGAAGACTACGGAGCTCTTACCACTAACGCACCCAATACCCATAACCCACGTTGATGCTGATTACGAGGTAGGCGATGACTATGTGAAGGTCACTGTTAGGGTGAGGACAACAGCTAAGACAGGTGTTGAGATGGAAGCGTTAACTGGGGTTGCTACGGCTCTTCTCAATATCTGGGATATGGTTAAGAAATATGAAAAGGATGAAAGAGGTCAGTACCCACACACTGAGATTTACGGTATAAGAGTTATTAGTAAGGTTAAGATGGAGTTATAAGTCAGGTGAACACAACCTCGATACCTAACTCATTAGCTTTTTCCTTAACTATGTCCCTCCACTCTCTACGTAGTTTCTTCTCCATAAACACATGGGTAACCCTATCCCTGGACTTAGTTAATGCCTGTTCCGTGACTATGCATAGTTCATTGAGACCCATTGCTTTAAGCGCGTACTTAGCTATCATGTGTGCAAAACATATACCTTTCTCTATGGCCATAGCTGTGAACCTACTAGCGTAGTGGTTACCACCGAAGCCTGAAGCGACTACGCAGTCAGGTAGTTTTGTAGGGTTCGTGATGTGGTCGTAAACTGAGTAAGCAACTGCTTTACGGGCATCCTCCTTGACCCACTCCTCTTTAGAACTACCTATCTCTATAAAGCATAGAGGACTCTTTAAGTTAGTAGGCCCGTGGTGAGTTACTTCATAAGTAACATTAAACTCGTCATCAATACCGAACTCTTTACTATATCTAAGTAGGTTAAGTAATAATGCCTTAGTAACCTTAGGGTTAGCTATACCTAGTTCTAAAGGCCTACCGCCAAAGTCTGCCCTAGACCAGGGGTTACCAGTATGGTGAACAGTTAATGACTTAACCTTAGCTTCACTCCTATGTCTTGAGAGTACTATGTAGTAGTCAACATCCATAACATCATCAAGGAAATCAAAATATATAACATCCTCATTAAAACCGACTAATAAAACATCAAAGCTGCTAGAATAGTAAGCCTCAGCAATCAATTCGTTTTTAACATCTAACTTCTTAAAACCAACTAATTCCCTTAACCATGAAGCAATACCCTTACCGGCGAGGTCATTAACACTAAACACCAAACCTATTGAGGACTTAAGCCTAGACCCCAATCACCGTACCCCAATCAATGTAGTAATATTGAAGTAGCTACTTATAAACCTATGACAAGAACCCTACTTATCATAGTATTCTCAATAAACCAAGTAAATTAGCTTAATACGGGTAATACCCTCATAGGTACCCATGTTCTCTTAAAGTTAGATTAGTTTTAATGTTTATATCCCCCGCAAGTTAAGTGCTTTTCTTGGTGCATCCCACGATACTTAGGATTACGGGTACGGCATTTCTTATGTTTTATGCGTTAGTTATCACGTATTTGCCCTCGATGTTAATAAACGAAACAGTTAGTGATGGTGGCAGCATTACTTGGATAGAGTTCTTTGATGTTAAGGGTTTGAACATTAGGGTTCATGCAGTAACTGTATTGAATAGTGGATCATTAGTTATTGCTGGTGAGATAGCTGGTGGTGTACCGCCACCAACCCTAATAGTTGGGGCTGTAGTTGTGATAATAGTGGTTATAGCTGTAATATTACTTAAGCCAAGGAAATAACTCAAGATTACTTAACTATGGATGAAGAATTCTGATGATGAAGGTGGTAAAGGACATATCAGGCGAGGTACCGATTACTTAGCACCTATTTTACCCCCGACCAGCTATTTTCTCACGGAGTTAATCTATGGATTTACCTAAGGAATTCATTAACTACGTATTTCATGGGCGCGTTAAGGCTTTAAGGAGGTTATTGGAGGGCGGTATTGGTGATGATTCATGGTTCCTTATAGAGATTACTAGAGCTACACCAGTAGTCATTACTTACGGTCCTGCTGGGTTAAGTGGTAGTGTTAAGATGGTTGGTTTTATACCGCGTAATGAGTACCTTAAGGAGTTTACTGAGAAGGCCGTTAGGTACGCTTATGTTGAGAGACCTAAGGGTATGTGTGAGGTCATTAAGTTATTACTTAATGAGTTCTACGTACTTGATAAGTTAGACCTTAACCTTCTTGGTGGTTTAGAGATGGGGTTTAAGCATAGCTGGGTAAATATTAGGGCAACTAAGAAAGCTACACTACTCTACTACACACCACCGAACACTTCATTTGAAGTTAGATGCGATGTAAAGATAATCGAGGAAGGTATAATTAAGGACTACCTAAACGCTATGCATGACCTATTCCATAAACCATCTGAGGGAAAGCGTAGTAACTACCCAGCATACATATTTAAGATAAAGGAGATGTACAATAACTCAAATAGCCCTATGGGTTTTGGTAGGAAGATATATGGTTAAGTAATGGCTTAATGTACGTTTTTACGTTCTCCCTAACTATTAATTATGGGTCTAGAGCTTGCCAGTTATTAAAGGCATTCACATAGCTGACTTACATCTAGGTACTTCGTTTAGGTACTTAACAGGTCAGGGCATTGAGGAGTTAAGGAGGAATGATTTCGTAAGTAACTTTAACGTAGCTATTGATGAGGCTTTAAAGAGAGGTGTTGATTTATTCATTATTGCTGGTGACGTATTCCATAGGGCTGAACCTACAGCTAAAGACTTCATAGCGTTTACCCATGGTTTAGGTAGGTTAATAAATAACGGTATTGATGTGGTCGTTATAGCTGGTAACCACGATAAACCAAAGAGTAGTAAAGCTAAAACCCTACTTGAAGGCCTTCAAGCCTTAGGACTACCTAAATTCCATTACATACACACAGTATCTAGAGAGCCTAAACCACTAATTATTGAGAAAGGAGGGGTTAAGGTAGGTATAGCTCCACTACCTTATGTAGACCCTAGACTCGTTAAGGATTTCGACGTCCCATACCAAGCATTCATTAGGGATAAGGTAGGTAAGCTTAAGGATCATCCAGCAATAAGTGATGCTGATTTTAAGGTCTTAGTAGCCCACTTAATGATTGACAAGGCTAAGTACCTAGAGATATTCCCATACTTTAAGGAAGAACCTAAGGTGAGCTTATCAGATATTCATGAGGGTTTCTTCGACTACATAGCCTTAGGACACATACACACACCCCAGAAAGTAGGTAGTAGAGCTTATTACTCAGGGTCTATAGAGAGGATAAACTTCGCTGAGAAGGATGAGGATAAAGGCTTCATATACTTCGAGTTAGGCAGGGATGGGGGTCTCTACGTTGAGGAGATAAGGCTTAAGTGTAGACCAATGAAGGAACTAAGCGTAAATGTTGAGGGAACCCCTAACCCACTAACCGCGTTATTAGACGTCATTAGATCTGAGGTATTTGAGAAAGGCTCTTTACTTAAGTTAAAGGTAATTGGTGAGCCGGAAGGTATTAAGACTATTAAGAGCTCCATAGATAAGGTAGGTAATGCCCTAATGAATAAGGGTATTGCTGGCTTCTATATAGACTTCATAACCTTAGGTAGAGAATTAACCCCGCCACCGCCGCCTGGGGGTGAAGGTATTGGTAAGAGTGAGATTAAGGAGTTATTCATAGAGTTCGTTAAGTCATACCTACGTGGTAGGGGTGATGAGTTAATTAATGAGGTTGTTTCTAGGGGTCTAAAAATACTTCAGGAGGAGGGTCTTATATGAGGTTAATTAAGTTAAGGTTAAGGAACGTAGCTACATATGATAAAGCCGAAATCGATTTTGAGGGTCTTGAGTACCCGGTATTCGTTAGTGGTAGGTGCGGTACTGGTAAAACAACGCTATTCGTTGATGCCGTAACTGCAGCTCTATACGGTACTGCCTACGGTGTTGATAGGCTCGATGGGACACCTGCCTATAAGGTACTTATGTCTGTTGATAAACCTAGAGCTGAGATAGAGCTAGTGTTTGAGGTTGAGGGACGTAAGTATAGGATTGTTAGGGAGATAAGGAAGGTAGGCTTCTCTGAAGCTAGGCTCTATGAATATGATGGGAAGAGTGGTTTATGGAGACCCCTTAGGGTTAGGGACGTTAATAGGGAGATTGAGAAGCTCGTAGGTATGCCTGCTGAGGGTCTACTTAACTCAGCGATAGTTAGGCAGGGCGATGTAGTTAATTTCATTAGGTTGAAGCCATCGGAACGTAGGGATGTTCTTCAAGAGATACTTAACATTAGGTTTGAGCACATTAGGGATAGAGTTAGGGAGAAGAAGGAGGTCATTAGCAAGGAGCTTGAGAGGGTTAGGGGTGAGATAACAGTTATTGAGGGTGAGTTAAGGAGGAGGGACTCTCTAATTAAGGAGTTAGAGAAGTGGAGGGGCGAGATACCTAAGCTTAAGGATAAGGTATATGAGCTCACTAAGTTACGTGATGAGCTTAGAGGTAAGGTTGATGAACTCATCAGCCGTATAGGTGCTCTTGAAAGTAAGGTTAAGGAGTTAGAGAGTAAGGCGAGGATTCTCGAGGAGAAACGCTATGAGCTTGAAGAACTTGAGAGTAAGGTTAGGGAGGTTAAGAGACGTATAGATAAGTATGGTGAGGATAAGATAAGGGAAGCATATGAGAAGTATAGGTCCTTACTTAGGATTAGGGAGTTAGAGGCTCGTATTGCTGAGTTAAGGGATAAGTTAAGGGGGCTTGAGCAAGCCGTTAAATCACTTAAGGAGTATAGGGAGCTTAAGGAGAGGCTTAAGGAGCTTGAGGGCGTTGATGAGAGGCTTAAGGAGGTCCAGAAGGTTAAGGAGGAGTTAAGGCTGAGGGAGGCGGATCTTAAGGCTAAGATTGAGAACCTTGAGAATAACCTTAACCTACTCATGTCTGCTGAGGCTAAATGCCCCGTATGTGGGTCACCACTAACCCCTGAGGTAAAGGTTAGAAGGAGGGAGTACCTAAGTAGTGAGATCAAGAGGTTAAGGGAGGAGTTGAGGAATGTAAAGCTCAAGATCAGTGATGTTGAGGTTAAGGAGCGTAAGTTAAGTGAGTCGATTAGTGAGAAGGCAGGAATTGAGGTTTTAGTAAGTAGGTTAGAGAGGGAGTTAGCTGGTTTAGAGGGTGTTGAGGAGGAGTTTGATAGGGTTAAGGAGGAGTTAGAGAAGTTGAAGAGGGAGCGTAATTCCTTAGTAGGTAGTGTGTTAGCGTTCACAAGTACTTTCTCACTTGAGTATGCTGAGAAGATGATTATGGAGATGATTAAGGCTAGGGAGGAGTTAGATAAGGTTATTGAGTGGAGGGCTAAGGCCGAGAGACTTAGGTCTGAGATTAAGGAGCTTAAGAAGGAGTTAGGGCGTGCTGAGGGGTTAAGGGAAGAGTTGATGGGTCTTATGGAGGAGAGGCGTAGGGTTGAGGAGAGGTTACGTAGGGTTGAGTTTGAGCTTAGTGAGTATAGGGATAGGTTATCAAGAGCTGAGGAGAGGGTTAAGAGTATTGAGGAGTCTTTAGAGGAGCTTAAGAAGAAGGAGTCTAGATTAAAGGAGCTTAAGGAGAGGGTTAAGAGGCTTGAGTTCGACCTCAAGGTATATACTCACCTTTACGACGTATTTGCTGAAGGTAGATTCCCAGCTACTTTACTGTCTAGGTTTGTTGAGGTCATTGAGGAATACGCTAATGACTATTTAAGGATGTTTAATACTGATATTAGGATCGAGCTTAAGCTTAGGCAATCACTTAGGGGTAGGGGTGGTGTTACTCAAGTTATTGACTTGATAGCTTACTCAAACAACTATAGGAGGGAGATAAGGACGTTTAGTGGTGGTGAGCAAACACTCATAGGCTTCGCTATTAGACTAGCCATAAGTAGGTTAATAGCTGAGTTATACGCCTTTAGGAAGAGACCTAAATTCCTAATAATAGACGAAGGCTTCGGACCACTAGACGCTGAATTAAGGGACACGGTAGCTTACGCACTAAGTAAGCTCTACGAAAGCGGTGAGTACGAGCAACTAATAGTCATATCACATCAAGAAGACCTAAAAGAAAACCCGGTATTCAGAACACTAATCGAAATAGATAAAGTAGAAGGAAGAAGTACAGTAAAAATCTCTCATCAAACCTAAAATCAAGTATTTATGCTATCCTCGATGATATAATGAAACTATACATTTCCGTCAAGCATATATTACCTAAAGAATCAGGATTAAGTAAGAAGTCCTTGAAGTGTTAGTCCCTTGCCCTTTTAATGACGAGTGAGAAATCGTGAATGAGTTCTCGAATTATCTTCTATCACCAATTAACTTATCAGAGTTAGTTACGATATGTATGTGAGAGGTTAACGAGTTATGAGTGAAACCATTGAAGTTGTATATGTGGATGGAGCTCTAAGACCTCTTAAGAAATTAAATCTTAAGGAGGGTTAACGTGTTATGATTAGGATAATTGAGAAGGATCCTATTCAAGTCGCACAGGAAATCAGGCCCCGTTTAAGGGGGAGGCTTAAAGGTAGAGACCTAGTAGAAGAGCTTACACGAGAGCGTGAACGCATTGCCTAAGAAAGTAGTCATCGATGCCTCTCTAAATTATAGATCTTTATGCAGCACCTAATGAGGCTAGGGCCTTATTAGCTGAGGAGGTAACCTCATGGGTCACGAAAAGCTTAGTGGAGACCTACGCCCCTAAGTTACTGATTGTTGAGGTTATTGGAGTTTTATCTCGTTATCTTTCTGATGAGGAGATAGACTTAGTCTTAAATTACTTTCCTCCAATAAAACTCATACCCGAAGAGGTGATCTATGAAGAAGCTATTCGGATAGCAAGAAAAACAGGTTCACGAGCTGCAGACGCGTATTACATAGCGGTAGCATCCATCATTAATGGAATATTATTAACGAATGATAAAAGGCAGGTAAGAAATTCTAGGAAAGCTAATATAGAGGCATACTACATAGTAGAGGAAATGGAAAAAGCTAAAAGAAGCATTCTACCTCCGGTATAGCTTATGAATCTATGGTAAAGGTCATAGGGCGGTACCTTACTATGTTAACTATTAAGGGTACCTATACTTATATATCTGTTCTTTATATATTAGCTTAGGTTAAGGTGCATTTAAAAGTGCTGTATAGAAGTAGTGGGCTTTATAAGCTTCTTAACGTATTGGTTGTGTTACTACTTGCTTTAGGTGTTATATGCTCCATAGCCATTACGGTTAACCCCGTAAGGGTTAAGGGTGAAGTCACTAGTGTTGAGGGTTGGGAGGTTATTAAGTTAGGTAGCAGGTTTGGTAGTAGGTTTGAGGATGGTGTTAAGGTTATTGAGGGATTACTTAGGAATGACTACGTTATGTTAAGGATTATTAAGGCATCTAATAGTACCTTATCGGCCGCTTTAATTAAGGTTGAGGATTACTGCCCGTCCTGCTATCCTAATAACGCCTTAAGTAAAGAGGATAGAGCTATTGGTAAGAGACTAAATGCTATTAATGGGTTAATTAATTATGTTAGAGGCTTATGGACTGATTATGCCTGGTTCGTTAGGGATAAGGATCTCGTTACTGAAGCTTACGTGGTTCCCTGCAGGGCTTTAACTATGGGTGAGTTTAGGGAGCTTGTTGAGAGGTTAGGTTTAGAGGACTTAATTACGTTGATATATTACTCGGTCTATGATGTTGAGGGTAATTACTTAATGGGTGGTGTTGTTAAGGTATTTAATGATTTAGATCAAGCCATAGCCGACATAGAGGTAGGGGTTGGTAATTACTCAAGCATAAAAAGTATAGACATATCAAAGAGCGCGATCTACGTAGGGGCGTTTACTGTTAGAGTCTCCTTAAATAAGTTGATGGAGGTGCAGGGGAGGACTAAGGAGTTAGCGTTTATATACGTACCTCTAGACGTCATGGCTTACTTAGATAGGGAAGGATATGAGTATATAGAAGTAAGGTATACGGCAATCCTAGAAGCAGTGCCTGAGTGCAGTATCTGCATTAATTCGTGAGAACTAAAGGCGATTTGTCAGGGGGTGCCGACTACATCATCTATCAGAGCGGACTAAACACTCTTCATCCATGAAAACATAGCCACCTTGAAATAAAAGCTTTTAAGGATTTCGTGGGTACAGTTAATACGGGCGGCGGTAGTCTAGCCTGGTCTAGGACGCCGGCCTGCCACGCCGGAGATCCCGGGTTCAAATCCCGGCCGCCGCACCAAACACATCAATATTCTCATGTAGTATCATTATCACCTATTTATTCTCTTTAAATATACTGCTCATTTAGGGGGTATGTATGTCCTTACATACGGTTAATAATCTCATGATGTTTTAACGTAACGTTAAATATATAAGCTAGTGGCGTCTCTTATTTCTGACCAAAGGGGTTTATATGCGCATATATGTTAGGGATGTTTGGAAGGTTTATGGTGGTTCAGTCATTGCTTTGAGGGGTGTTAGTTTTGAGCTTGTGGACTCTAGGTTAGTTATTCTTGCTGGTCCTAATGGTGCTGGTAAGACTACGTTAGTTAGGGTTATGGATGGTGAGTTAAGCCCTACTAAGGGTTACGTAAGTATTGATGGGTTATCACCTGATGAGGCTAGGGTGAAGGGTTTATTTGGTGTTATGCCTCAAGAGGCTGAACTACATGAGTACCTAACCGTTAGGGAGTACCTTTACTACCTATCACTCATTAAGGGACTTTCACGTAGTGATGCTAGAAGGGAGGTTAATAGGGTCATAGATGACTTCATGCTCCATGAATATGCGAAGAGGAAAATAAGGGAGTTGTCTGGTGGTTTTAAGAGGAGGGTTTTACTGGCTCAAGCGTTCTTAGGTACCCCACAACTACTATTTCTTGATGAACCGACCGTAGGTTTAGATCCTGAGATGAGGGTTAAGTTATGGAGGGTAATTACTAAGTACCTTAATGACTATGGGGCTACAGCGATATTAGTTACTCACTACCTAGATGAGGTTAAGGGCTATGCTGATAAGGTACTACTACTCCATAAGGGTAAGCTAGTATTTATGGGGACACCTAAGGAACTCCTAGATAGGGTAGGCTATAGGTACAGGGTTAGGATAAGATTAACTAGTAAGTCTGAAGGGCCAGACATACCCGTAACTAAGTACTTTATTAGGGACTCTGAAGTTGAGGTATTTGTGCACGATGATGAAGAACTCCTTAACTTAATGTATTTCATCAGGACTATAAAAGATATTGTTGCTGAAGTGGTTATTGATAGACCCAGTCTTGAGGAGTCTTATATGGAGGTGTTGAGACTTGGTGAAGTTACTTAGGATTTACGCTATAGGTATGATGTACGCTATGTGGATGCTTAAGAATAAGTTGTTCTACATATACTTAACATTGTTCTTCCCAATCTCAATACTCATACCTTTCTATCTAATAACCCCTGAAGAGAATAGGCCCTACGTAGCTATAGGTACTATAGTCCTTACACTCTTATCAAACTCTTTAGTAACTGCATGCCAGGATTTAGCTATGGATAAATTACTGAAGAGAATAGCTGTCATACTAACAACACCAGTAACCCCTATAGAGTACTTCCTAGGTCAAGTACTTTCAAACGCCCTACAAACATTCCCCGCAATAACTACCATAGTACTCACGTTATATATCGTAAGGTTACTTAACATCACTAACATACCATTATTCATTGCGGGATTAACACTTGGTTGGTACTTAGCTACGTCAATAGGCTTCATAATCGCAGTAACCCTTAGGGCAAGAGATTACCAGAGCATAGTAATAGTAAGTAATGTCATTGCTTTTATACTGGTATTCTTAGTACCCATATATTACCCACCAACTCATTTACCAGGGCCACTTAGGAACGTAGCCATAGCCTTACCAACATTACATATAGCTAACTTACTAGGGTTAGCAAGTAACGTTAATTACTATATAGACTTAACGACCTCGATCATATATTTAGCCGTACTAACGTCCTCACTAACTTTCATTGTGTCAAAGAGAATTAAATTTAAGGACTTGTACTAACTCATCCATTAAAATAGTTTCATTATTATTAAGGTACTAGAATAAGTATATCGCTGTACATCGCTTATTAGGGATAAGCTTATTGCGGCTCAATTAAAGTTTAGGTTTGGGCTCTGAGGTAGAGATTTATAAGTGTTCAAGTCCTCATTTAACTATAAGACTTGATTAGTGGGTGGTGTTGATGGGGAATTTGATAATAGTATCTAATAGACTGCCTGTAAGTGTGGTGAAGAAGGGTGGCGAGTTAGTATTTAGGGAGAGTGTTGGTGGTGTTGCTACAGGTCTTAATGCGTTAAGAAGGAGGGTTAAGAACGTCTTATGGATAGGTTGGCCAGGAATCGTTAAAGAGAATATTAGAGGTAAGGAGAGCTACGTAACTGAGAAGTTAAGGTCATTAGGCTTATACCCTGTATTCTTATCTAAGAAGGATAAGAACGCGTTTTACTATGGATTCTGTAATAAGACCATATGGCCTCTATTCCACTACTTCACTCAGTATGTGATACTCAATAAGAACTACTGGAGGGCTTATGAGAGAGTTAATAAGATGTATCTAGAGGCTGTTCTAGAGGTATACAGTCCTGGAGACATTATATGGGTTCATGACTATCACTTAATGCTCTTACCTAAACTCATTAGGGAGGCCTTACCTGAGGCTACCATAGGGTTCTTCCTACACATACCCTTCCCATCCTTTGAAGTATTTAGAATGTTGCCATGGCGCAAGGAGATCCTCGAGGGTCTTTTAGGTGCTGACTTAATAGGGTTCCATACTTACGACTACGCATGTCATTTCTTAGATAGTGTGAGCAAATTACTGGGTTATGAGCACTCATTAGGCTACATATACCTTAAGGATAGAGTAGTCAAAGTCGATGCCTTCCCAATGGGCATCGACTTCGAGTACTTTAATTCAGCGGTTAAGAACCCGAAGGTTAAGGCTGAGATTAAGAGGTTGAAGAAGAGGGTTAAGGGTAAGAAACTAGTGTTCTCTATAGATAGGCTTGACTATACTAAGGGGGTTGTTCTAAGGTTAAAGGCTTATGATGAATTCCTAAATGAAAACCCAGAGTTTAGGGAGAAGGTTATCTTAGTACTTGTTGTTGTGCCCTCAAGGACGGGGATAAAGCAGTATATGGAGTTTAAGAAAGAGGTTGAGAAGCTTGTTGGTGAGATAAATGGTAAGTACGGTACGTTTAGCTGGACGCCGATATGGTACTTATATAGGTACATACCTCAAGAGACCTTAATAGCCCTATATTACCTAGCTGATGTAGCTTTAATAACGCCTGTTAGGGATGGTATGAACTTAGTTGCTAAGGAGTACATAGCTACTAAGGTTGATGGTAGAGGCGTACTTATACTTAGTGAGTTTGCTGGCGCTTCTAGGGAGCTTGTTGAGGCTCTCATAGTTAATCCGTTCAATACTGATGAAGTAGCTAAAGCCCTTAAGGAGGCACTCACCATGCCCTTAGATGAACAAGTACTTAGGAATAAGGTAATGAGGGATAGGCTTAGGAGGTATGATGTTCATAGATGGGCTAACGCGTTCTTAAACATGTTAATGGAGGTAAAGGAGGTTCAGGAGAAGCTCTATGTTAGGAGGCTAAGTGAGGAACAGGTGAGAGAGATTATTGGAAAGTATAGAAGGTCTGGTAAGAGGTTACTATTCTTAGACTATGACGGGACTTTAGTACCGTTCCATGAAAGACCTGAGAAAGCAGTGCCTGATCCCGGACTCCTTAAACTCCTTAAACAATTAGCTTCTGACCCTAAAAATGAGGTAGTGATAATTAGCGGTCGAGATAGGGAGACCTTAGATAGGTGGTTCTCTGGGTTAGGGGCTAGCTTAGTTGCCGAGCATGGCGCCTTCATTAAGGAGAGAGGTAGTGATTGGAGGGTTATCGAGCCATTAAGGAATGATTGGAAGAAATCTATAAGACCTATACTTGAGCTTTACGTCGATAGAACCCCAGGCACTTTCATTGAGGAGAAGGAGTTCTCCTTAGTATGGAACTATAGGAAAGCATACCTTGAGGAGGCTTTAATGAGGGTTAGGGAGTTAAAGGATGTTTTAAGAAGCCTTACAGCTAATTTAGGTCTAGAGATTAAGGAGGGGAGTAGGTCCCTAGAGATTAAGAATGTAGGTGTTAATAAGGGTAAAGCAGCACTTCACTGGTTATCTAAGGGTGATTGGGGATTCATATTAGCAGCGGGTGATGACTGGACTGATGAGGATCTATTTGAGGTATTACCTAAGGATGCGTACTCAATTAAGGTAGGCTTAACGCCTTCTAAAGCTATGTTTTATGTTAATTCCTATGTAGAGGTTAGAAAATTACTGAGTAAGTTAGTTAGCACTACTTAATTATACAACTTTATTAGGATTGAAACACTTAAATGAGGGGAATTAAGTGTTTCAATATACTTCAATCATTAAGTTCTTCAGGGTGATTACGTGGTACTGAAGTTAAGTGAGTTAATGGTTAGGAAACCCTTAATACATCGTGAGGACCCGCTTATACTAGGCTTATCCATGCTTGCAGGTAAGGATAGGAGCAGCCCATATAGGGTTGTGGTTGTTGATGATGAATCAAGAGTCCAAGGTATACTTACCGGGCGTAGAGTACTTGAGGTGTTAACGGGATATCGGGGTGAGTCCTTATGGCTTAAATACGGTCTTCACGGCATACTAAGATTACCTATATTCCTTTTCATAGATGAGGCTAGGCATATATTTACATGTCAGGAACATCCGCAAACGATACTTCAGTACATGAGTGAGAACGATATTGGTCATGTAATTATAGTTGATGACCACATGTCGGTTAAGGGCGTCATCGACGAGTTCGCTATACTGAATAGGTTAAGAGGGAAGACCTTCGGCATAAAGGTTGAGGAGGTCATGACGAGGAACGTACATACTATATCACCTAACGCGTTACTTATGGAGGCGGCTAAGAAGATGATTAGTTATAAGGTAAGAAGGTTACCCGTGATAGAGCATGGTAGGGTTAAGGGCTTAATAACAATTACTGACATACTTAATCACATAATGGCTAAGGACGTTGAACTCATGAGATACGATACGGTCATAACGATTGAGAACGTACTTAGTGAGGAGGTTAGGAAAGTAATGAGTAGTGATGTGATCTACGTAAGACCTACGGACGATGCTGGTATAGCTATAGATAAGGTATTAGCCCATGACATCAGTGGTTTGGTGGTTATAGGTTCGAACAATGACCTACTAGGTATAGTTTCTAGGATAGACTTAGTTACTAGGTTAAGTAAAGTCCTAGGGGTAGGGAACCTATTGGGGCTTATGGAGTAACTAACTAATTCGTGAAGAGATAAAAACCTTTAAAACATAGTTCTTGGGAAGTGGTAGTTGGGATATAATGAGGAGTATTAAGGATTACGAGGCAATAATAGGTAGAGATGAAGTAAGGAGTATCTTAAGGCTTGCTAAGAGGGTTTACGGTGCTAAGGTAATTCATGTGAATGCAACCGCTTACGGTGGCGGGGTTGCTGAGATTCTTAAGAACTTAATACCTCTAGCTCAATCCGTAGGTCTTAAAGCTAAATGGGAGGTAATTAAGGGTGATCCAGAATTCTTTAAGATAACTAAGGCTATTCATAACGCCTTACAAGGAAGTAAGGAAATAAGACTAACCGAAGAGATGAAGGACCATTACATAATGGTCGCTAAGAAGAATATCGAGTATTTAGATCTTGAAGGCGATGTGGTCATAATTCATGACCCGCAGCCGTTACCTTTAGTCGATTATAGAGGGAAGAATAAGTGGATTTGGAGATGCCATATAGATCTCTCAGACCCTAATCCTGAAGTATGGGGCTTCATAAGGAGATACGTCATTAAGTTTGATGCTGCCGTATTTACGTTGGAGAGGTACATACCTGATGACGTTAAGGGTCTCATAAGAACGTATGTTAGATATCCAGCAATAGATCCCTTATCAGATAAGAATAAACCATTACCAACGACCACTATAGTTAAGATATTAGAACGCTTCGGCATAGATCCTGAAAGACCTATAATTGGTCAGGTATCTAGATTTGACCCTTGGAAAGACCCCTTAGGAGTTATAGACGTTTATAGGAAGGTTAAGAAGCGCATTAAGGACGTTCAGTTAGTAATGATTGGTTGTTTCGCCCATGATGACCCTGAAGGTTATGAGTGGTATAGGAAGACTATGGACTATGCAAATGGTGATAGAGATATACATATATTGACCAATATGGATGGCGTCAGCGACCTAGAGGTTAATGCTTTCCAAAGGGCTTTTACAGTGGCTTTACAGCTCTCTAGGAGAGAGGGCTTTGGCTTATCAGTTACTGAGGCTTTATGGAAAGGAGTTCCTGTAGTTGCTAGAAGGGCTGGTGGGATCCCTCTACAAGTAATTAATGGGGTAACAGGCTACTTAATTAACGGTATAGAGAGTGCTTCCCGTAAAGTAACGTTACTTATTAGGAGACCTTGGTTAGCTAGATTACTAGGCGAGAAGGGTAGGGAGCACGTGAGGCGTAATTTCCTAATTACTAAGTTGCTTAAGGATTACTTAAGAATGCATATAGACTTAGTAGGTATTTAGAGGTGCTACCTTGAAGTTAATATATACAGCTATGTCGAAACGTAGATTTTACTTAAGAGCACACATATGTAGGTTTGTTTTTGAGCAAGGGCATATCCCAGTAAACCCATTCATGTGTTTTGACTATTTTTTATTAGATACTGTTGATAGAGACGTAATAAGGAAAGCTAACTCCAGGCTCTTAAGTGTCTGCGATGAACTATGGGTTTTTGGTGAGATAAGTAACGGCGTTTTGAGGGAGATTAATCAAGCTAAAGAGGAAGGTAAGAGGATTAAGTTTTTTAAGATAATTGATAAACCATTAAGATTCGTCGAGATTAATGAGAACGAGGTTATTTATGAAGATATGAATTAACCTATGATTAACTTCTCTGTTTTAGGATCAAATATTTTTAACTTATGTGGGTCAACATATATGTCTGTTTTCTCACCTTCACCTATCTTGGGGTAAGCTCTATGGCTTACACGCAGTTCTATATCACCGAATGTCACCATAGCGAATGGCGCAAAGCCTAAGAACTCTACGACCCTTACAACACCTCCGGGTATCTTAATTAGATGAGGTTCTGGGTTAAGAGTTATATATACTTCAGTAGGTCTAACACCCATAATTACCTCCTTACCTTCGTAACCTCTTAACGGTTCGGCATAAGACCTAGGTAGTTCAGCAGTTAATTCACCAGCCTTAAATAATACCTTACCTTCCCTAAACTCTATCACTCCCTTAATGAGATTTATCGGTGGTTCACCTATGAAGTGTGCCACAAAAAGATTCTTCGGCTTCTCGTATATCTCAACAGGAGTAGCTACCTGCTGTAACAGCCCATCCTTAATTATTGCTATCCTATCGGCTAGTGCGTAAGCATCTGCTTGATCATGAGTAACGAATATGGCTGTTATTTTTAACTTACGTTGTATAGCCCTAACAAACTCCCTAGCTGAAACCCTTATCCTCGCATCTAAGTTCGAAAACGGCTCATCTAGGAGTAGTACGTCCGGTTCCTTAACTAATGCCCTAGCTAAAGCAACTCTCTGTTGCTGACCACCAGATAACTGCCTAGGATACCTATCAAGTAAGTGACCTATGCCTAGAGCCTCAGCAACCTCCTTAACCTTCTTGATAATCTCATTCTTAGGTAGCTTCTTAAGCTTAAGTGGGTAAGCTATATTATCAAACACCTTCATATGTGGGTACAAAGCCCAGTTCTGAAATACCATACCTACATTCCTGTCCTTAGGTGGTATGAAAACCCTTCTTTCACCATCGGCAACGACCCTATTACCTAACATTACTCTGCCTTTGGTGGGTACCTCAAGTCCAGCGATAATCCTTAATAAAGTGGTCTTACCACTACCTGAAGGCCCTAAAATAACCATAAATTCTCCATCCTTAATCTCTAGGTTAACGTCTCTTAATGCTATAGTCCTCGGCGGAAATATCTTAGTCACGTCATCAACAATAACTTTAACCACGATTAAAACACCCCGGATTTATTCCCAAGTATGTTTACGGAGATGTGAAAAATATGTTTCATGCTTTCTAAGCTAATTATGATTTTTAAATTTTAAAAATGCTATCATTTTTTACCCTTTTTCTATAAAGTTACTTGAGGGAGTTCTGCATGCCCGTAAGTAGGGCTTTAATTATCGGTATAATAGTAGTAGTTATAATAATAGTAGGTGTTGCTGCCTACTATCTAACTAGACCCCCAGCAGTTGAGAAGAAGATTGTTGTTGCTACTAGTTGGGGAGGGCCTGAGGGCGAGGCGTTTAGGGCGGCATTAGACGAGTTCGCTAAGAAATACGGTGTTAAGGTAGAGATTAAGCAACCTAAGGATATGAGGGAGTACGTACTAACACAGTTACAGTCAGGACAGCCTGAGTTCGACGTGGCTATAGTTCCATGGCCTCACTTCGTTAGGGAGTTAGGTGAGAAAGGGTTGTTGGCTGACGTTACTGACATAGTTAATAAGATTAAAGGTGACTTAATCTCTCAGTATTTCGTTGAGTCAGTAAAGACCGGCGGGAAGTATTATGCCGTACCTATAAAGATGTGGGTTAAGGGTCTATGGGTTAATAAGGAGGCTTTAGCTAAGGCAGGCCTATCGTTAGATGACATAAAGACCTTAGAAGGCTTTAAGGCAGCCTGTAAGGCACTTAAGGACGCAGGTATTCAGCCTTTAGTTAGTGGTGCTGCTGATAAATGGCCGCTATCAGACACCTTTGAGGCATTCATAATAAGGCTAGGTGGTCCCGACCTACATCAGGCAATGACTCACGACCCGGAAGCTTGGAAGAGACCTGAGGTTAAGGAGGCGTTTAAGTTACTAGCTGAGCTACTTAAGGAGGGTTGCTGGGGCGATCCTAAGGTAGCCATTGGTGAGAAGTGGGAGGCTCAAGTACCTAAGCTAGCTGAAGGAGAGGCCGCCATGTACTTCATGGGTAACTGGATAACCTTGTTCATACAGACTCACGCTAAGGAGAAGGGTGTTGACCCATCAGAATACCTTAGCAAAGTCGTCTACGTACTACCGCCAGAGATTAAGCCAGGGCTTAAGCCAGGTGTTGTAGGTGGTGGTGACTGGGCTATAATGCCGGCTAAAGCGCCACATCCTGAGCGGGCTAAGAAGTTAATGGAGTGGTTAGCAGGTCCTGAATATCAGGAGTTAATGGTTAAGCGCGGTGGTTATCTAGCAGTTAATGTGAAGGTACCTAAGGAGGCATATACACCAGCTGACTATAGCGTTATAGAGACTATTAAGACCTATGGAGCCGAGATCCTACCAGACCTTGATGACAACATAGTGCCTTCAGCATTACAGCTAGAGATCTGGAACTCCCTATTCGAGCTATGGGGTAACCCAGACAACTGGGAGGACATCTATAACAGGTTAGTATCAACTATTGAGACACAGATGAAGGGCTAAGGGTAACGAGGTATGTATCAAAGCCCAACACTAAAGTATTTTCTTTTTCCTGCATTTATACTCATGGGCATATTCGTAGTCTACCCCGTAATATTCACCGTAATACTTAGCTTCTATACTGAGGTAACTACGGAGGGTCAGGTCTATACAATATTCATAGGTCTCAGTAATTACATTAAAGCGTTTAATGATCCAAGGTTTTGGATTGCCTTCAAGAACAGCTTAATCTTACTGCTTATAGTGCCCTTAGCTATGGGTATAGGGCTGGGTTTCGCGTTATTACTACATAGGAAGGACATAATCGGTAAAACCATATTAAGAACCTTAGTCATGGCTGGCATGGTAGTACCCCCTGTTATTGTCGGTATAACATGGCTGTTGGCGTTAGATCCTTGGGCAGGTATTTATAATAAGTTACTCCAGCTCTTAGGATTCCCGCCTAGGGCTTACTTATATGATCCTGAAACCTCAATATATGCAGTTGTTTTAGCGGCTACCTGGGCTTGGGTAGGTTTCACAACAACAACATTCATAGCTAATTTAGAGGCCATACCTAAGGAACTATATGAGAGTGCAGCAATAGATGGCGCAGGTCCCGTAAAGATGTTCTTAACCATAACGTTACCGCTTCTTAGACCTTCACTCATAGTTAACTTCGTTATGACAATGCTCTATGCCCTAAAGCTATTCGACATAATCTACGTACTCGGTGCCGAATCCCCACCACTTCATACAGCACCGCTAGCTTACTACATGTACTACGTTATGTGGTTTAGATATGACTACTGCTATGCTGCTACGTTAGCGGTCATACTAACGGCCATAGTACTTCTCGCATCATTCTGGTACTTAAGGAAGATGGTGAAATTATGAAAGTGTCAACCATAATACTCAACATAGTTGCTTGGGCTTTAGTCCTGTTTTGGGCTCTACCATTCATAGGGTTAATAGCTTCATCATTCCAGACATTCGAAAGCGTTACTAAAGGTTGGTGGACATTTAGCTCATTAACACTCAATAATTATATCTACGTAGTGACTAAGGGGTTCTTAAGGCATATAGGTAACAGCGTAGTAATTACTATAGGCTCAGTGATAATACCCTTAATAGTTGCTGGCATGGCCGCATACGCATTCTCTAGGCTGAGCTTTAAGTTAAAGACAATGCTATTCTTAGTGATTGTTGCTTTACAGGTTATACCTCAGCAAATGGTTCTAGTACCACTACTTAAGTTAATGAGGCTTACACACTTATATAATACTATAATTGGGATAATACTCGTACATTCAGCTTTCGCTACACCATGGATACTCTTCTTCCTAAAGAACTTCGTTGATGTAATACCTAGAGATTATGAAGATGCGGCTAAGGTTGATGGTTCAAGCGATATAGATGTGTTCTTCAGGATAATACTACCGTTAATGGCACCAGCATTGGGTAGCGTAGCGGCCATTCAAGCCATATGGGCTTGGAACGACCTACTATTTGCAATAACGTTCTTAATGCCTGAAAATTGGCCATCAACAGCCGCAGTAACGACCTTCGTCTCCAGGTATAATCCTAACTGGGGTGCCTTAACATCAGCGTCGCTACTATCTATCTTGGTACCGATAACGCTGTACATATGCCTTCAGAAATACTACGTTAGGGGTCTTTCAGGAGGCCTTAAGGCTTAAGGTACTTATTTTTAACATATAAACTGCATTAATTCATAAAAACAACTTAACCGTAAATACCCTTAGCCTATGTTATTACGTGTAAGGTGTGTAAAGTTGAAATTAATGATCATCCATCCACACCTAAACGTTCTTGGCGGTAGTGAGATCCTCACGAGGATTCTAATATATGAGCTTGAGGCGTTAGGTAATGAGGTCATAGTACTAACAGGAGCTAGAAATGAGGAGGCATTCCCTGAGACCAGTAAGGTTAAGTATGCATTAATTAAGGACGTCGCAAGGGGTCTTAAGACTCAAGGTAATGAGTTATTACGTAGGTTAACAAACATACTTTACTCCATAGACGAAGTTCTTAAGAAAGAAGAACCCGAAACAGTATTGCTCATGATTCAGGAACCAATATATGGGGTCCTTACCAAGGCTACTAACCCTAAAATGGGGGTCTCGATATACATACACTTCCCTTACGAGGAGGAGCTAACTAAGAAGAATATAGAGATATTCCTTAAGCTATATAGATTTCCAGGACTTTATGAAAACTTATATAGAGTCATTGACCTACACATAACTAACTCCAACTACACAGCCTCAGTACTTTATAAGGACTTCGGTGTAGAGAGCAACATCGTTTACCCAGCAGTCCCTTGGGGGTTCTTTACCGAGGAGGTAGATATTAAGGAGAGTAGGAGTAATGTGATAGTCAATGTTGGTAGGTTTGTGCCTCACAAGAGGCAGGACTTGCTGGTCAAGTGGTTTAAGGAGAGGATTAAGCCTGAGGTTAAGGATGCTAAGCTATATATCATAGGGATACCAGACCCTAGATTCATGGATTACTATGAGAGGTTAAAGAGCATGGTTGCTGAATGTGAGGGTGTTGAGTTAGTTGATAGGGCTTTAAGACCCGAGGAAATGGCTAAGTACCATAGAGAGGCTAAGCTATATGTACATCTACGTATAGGTGAGCCATTTGGTATGGCGCCTGTTGAGGCAATGAGTCAGGGGGCGATACCTATACTTCCGAGGAAGTCAGGACTTGCTGAGGTAATAGCCCATGGTAGAAACGGGTTCTTATTCAATACTGATGATGAGGCATTAAACTACATAATTAGACTACTAAAGACACCTAACGAGGAGTTAGTTAAGATTAGGAAATCCGCCTACATTAAGTCACTATACTTCACGCCAGAAAGATTCACTTTAGACGTACTTAACTACATGAAAATACTCACTTAAATGAGTTCACTGATACATTTTTTAAGGTATTCACCAGCTTTCTCAGGACTTACTGGGATTATGTAGGTACCCGAACCCTTCTCAAAGCCTCCCCACGTAGTTAATATAGGTGATATCTCTATATGCCAGTGATATACGTAATCATCACTTTTGCTTAACTTCTTAGGTGACGTATGTAACCATAAATTAAAGCTTGGATTGCCTAAGCACTTCTCGTAGGCCTTAAGGATTTTCTGTAACGCATCGACTAAGTAACGTATCTCCTCATCAGTTATGTTAATGAATGAGCGTTCATGTTTCTTAGGCAATACCCAGACCTCGTAGGGGCTTCTAGGGGCTCTAGCGCTAAGGATTACGAATCTTTCATTACTATAAATGAATCTGGAGCTGCATAAGTCCTTACTAATTAATTCGCAGTAAGGGCACCTACCGTAGTCTTTGTAGTATTTAGTTGAGTAGGTAATCTCCTCAACTACATACGGCAATGGGAAGGATGTAGCAAAGAACTGCATATGTGGGTGCTCTAGGCTAGCACCACTCAATGGTCCGTAATTCTTAATCAGTATTACGTGGTTTATTTTAGGATCCTTAAGTATGTCAGTAAACCTCTTAACTATAGCCTTAAACACAAGTACGTATTGGTTTAAGTCTTTAACGTAAGGTAAGTCAATGTGTTCTGGGGTTTCAACTATAACCTCGTGGTAACCGTAATTTAGCGATGTACCTAGTGTTGTGAGTGCAGGATACTTATTAGGGAATATCCTAACCTTCCAATCACGTACTCTTTCATTATTACTGTCCTTAAGATAAAGTACTTCACGACCAACAAGCTTGACGACTAATGTGGCTGGCGGTGTCTTAAACTCATTACCGGGGCAGAAGGGACATTCAGACAGTGGAGTCTTACGAACTGTCTTGCCGTACTTGAACTCCTTAGGCCTTAATCCCCTAACCTTAGAGATTATGCTTATCCTTGATGGCACTATGAAGTCCTTCCTAACCTCAATAAGCTCATTAATGCCCATACCACTTACCCTCCAAGATAGTGCTACATCCTAAATTAAAAAGTAAGCCTAATTCCGTGCTTATAAGCGTAGTACAGTAAGGCAATCAGCGTCTTACCATCAGCTACTTCCTCACTTAATACCCTATTTAGAGCTTCATTATAGTCCATTACGATTACATTGATTAACTCATCCTCCTCTCTCTTAGCACCTATGTAAGTTAAGTCCCTAGCTTCAAATATGTGAAGAATCTCGTTACTATATCCTGGCGATGGGTATATGGTGATTAATTTAATTAGTCTGCCCGGCCTATATCCCGTCTCCTCAATCATTTCTCTAACCGCAGTCTCTTCAGGTGACTCGCTCTCCTCGACCTTACCAGCAGGTATTTCATATATCCATTTATTAATGGCCACCCTATACTGCCTCAGCATAATGATCTTACCATCATTAGTGAAGGGGAGTATGGCCACAGCATTACCGAAATCAACAACTTCACCAGTATGCTGTGAGCCATTAATCCTATAGAGAACCTTTAGCACATTGAATCTGCGCCCGGTATAGACCTTTTTGGGGTTAGACACCACCATAAGCACCTAAATAAATACTTAAGGGTGAGGATTAAGTAGGTTGTTTAGACCTTTCTCATTAAATCAAGTAAGTAGGGATTATTAATCTTCTCCATGCCTAATGTTGTCCTGTCGCCATGCCCGGGATATACAATTACATCATTAGGTAGTTCCATTAACTTGAGTAAGCTCTTAACCATATCCGTAGGTGAACTCTCAAGGAAATCAGTCCTACCTATAGTACCTTTAAATAATGTATCACCAGTAAATAACCACTTAAAGTTCTTGAAGAAAAATGACACAGACCCTCTGGTATGACCGGGGGTACATATGACCTTTACTTCAATACCTAACCCCTCAATAGCCATTACTAAATCCTTACTTAATACAACGTCTATTTCAGGGTCCTTCCACTTAACATTAAAGTATCTCGATATATCTCTAGAAGTGCTTAATAATTGTATGTCAGCCTCATGCATAACTATCTTAGCGTTAGTAATTTCCTTAATGAACTGGGCATCGCTAACATGGTCAAAATGACCATGCGTTATGAATATATACTTTACCTTAATACCTTCTCTATCGATGTAATAGAGAACTCTGTCTAAGGATCCGGGACCTGCATCTATTAATATGGAATTACCTCTTAAGTCCATAACCATGTATACATTAGTCTTTAGAGGACCAACCACGAACCGTCTTAGCATTAATGACATTGCCACACCTACTTAAGGTGTTCTCTACACTTACTTTTAATGTCACTTAACACTTCCCTAATTAACTCAATCAATTTGTTCTTACTTAGTCCTACTACCCTAGTATTAGCTAACAGTCTACTTACTCTATCTATTAGTTCATCCACGTTTACTATCCTTAAACCTTTAAGGAAGTCTTCAAGCTGATCAATGACTTCGGGCGGTATCACGAAGAAGTCACCATTTATTAAGAACTCCTTAATTATGCATGTTTCACTGGCTTTAGCGATTATTTCCACGTACTTCCCCTCAGGCTCCTTATAAAACTTAATTACTTCAATCAAGCATACCACCTAAGGCCTTAAGAACTTCCATTTACCTGACATATACTTATACCTTAATGATTTAGCTAAATCAAGTTCTAGAGGTGTTAGTGATGTCTCCACTAACTTTATACCTAAGGCCTTACTGAAGCCCTTCTTTAAAGCCTCTATAGCCTCCTCCTTACTTACCTTCCTACCTATGGACTCTGAGATTGTAATTACTCTACTTCTAATATTGACTACACCTTTAGTCTTTAACTTAGCTAGTGGCACTTGAAGGACTTTAGAAAGTAGGTCTAGGTCGGTATCATACATGAACGTACCATGCTGTAATACGGTCCCAAACTTTATTGTCATAGCTTGACCAGAGAACTTCCTACCACCGATAACTACGTCATTAAGTGGTACGAACTCAGCATCAGCTCCTAGGTACTTAGCTGCTTCAACAACTCCACGTGTGATTACCCTAAATATCTCTTCAGGTTCCTTAGGTAAGTTTTCGACCTTAGTAATAAATGCGTAAGTTATTTCTCCGTTCTCATCATGGTATACGGAACCACCACCAGTGATTCTCCTAGTGAAGTCAATGTCCCTCTCCTTAACTAGCTCAAGGTTTAAACACCTAGATACGCTTTGGAAGTAACCTATGGTTATGGCTGATGGCTTAATAACGTATAGCCTTAATGTATCGGGTATTAAGTCCTTTGATCTAAGGTAAAGTAGTGCTTCATCAATAGCCATTTGTAAGTAAACATCACCCTCAATGAATACATACCTAACCTCCTTAACCATAAGTAGGTCACCCCACTAACTATCTCGAGGTTAAGTATAAAACATGTTCTAACATAGTAAGTAACAATTATCTCTTCTTAAGCAGTAGGAACATTATTACCAAATACATAACTGATAATATGAGGAAAGCCATGCCGTCTAAGGCGACTTCAGTCACGATTAACTCCAGCCTTAAACCTCTAAATAACTCATATAAGTAACCAGCAATTACTGGGTACGTAGCTACGGACACATTACCCACCATATTGATGAAACCTATAGCTAAACCCTTCTTACGCTTAACGTAATTAAGGATTAAGCTTCTGGATAGAGGCATGATGGACTTATTAACTGCAAGCACCATGCCTATGGAGATTATGAGTATAGGTGTAGGTATCTTCATTGTTATTAGAAGTAAGGCTATGGCAGATATGAACGCTATTATAGGTAATGACCTCTTCATACCGAAGACATCAGTTATATGTGCTAGGAGGAAGCTAACAGCTAGGCCTATGATTGTTGAGTAAGACAGTATTTCACCTAAGAAACCCTTACTAAGTCCGTGATATTCATAGGTAAATATGTATAGGAACTCACGTAGAGTTCCCATGGTAAAGCCTGCAGCTACAGTGATAAGGATTATTAAGGCTACTCCATATAGAGATGACTCATTGATTACCCTCCTCGGTTTATCCATACTTGCATTACGTACCTGTTCAACACTGCCCAAACCTTTAGCTATGATTAAGGAGATGAATAAAGGTGTTAATGATACTATATAAAGCATACTTGAGTATGTAAGTACTAGCTTTAAATTCTCACTATACATAAGACTGTAGAGGTAAAAGCCTAAGGCGATACCCACATCACCTGATGAGAAATACAGGGCAAATACCCTAGACCTTATCTTAGGGGGTGATAACTCACCAACGATCAGCTGTACTATAGGCCATGACATACCAGCAAATAGTCCTTGGATAATCCTAAGTAAAGCAAAATTAGCCCAACTACTGCATAGTGAGTAAAGAAATATAATAGCCCCGACGCCGTAAAGACCAAAAATAAGACACTCTTTCTTTCTAATGTAATCACTTATGAACCCGGCTATGAGTGAGGATGAGGCTCTACCAATCATGAATGCCGTAGTTAGTAACGTCACTTCAACGACGTTAGCCTTAAGAACTTCATAGATGAAGAAAGTTATAAAAGGTCTAATCAGCGTTGTAACTAAGCATGTAAGTATCACAGTGATTATAATTAGACCTAAGAATAGGATAAAACTCTTGCTTAAGTGGTGGGTACTCAACCCTCAACTCCTTCCTTTATATTTAATGGTGTTCTAAACCAAACTACTCTCTGCGGGAATGGTATCTCGATACCTTCTTGATCAAACCTTACCTTAATGTCTTCAAGGAGCTCTCTCCTAACCTTTATCCATAGACTTGAAGGAGCCCAAACCAATGCCTTAATTATTACGGCATTATCACCAAATTCATTAACCCATATAACGGGTTCTGGCTCAGCAAGTACGTATGGATGTTTATTAATCACTTCCTTAATCACCTTTACGGCTTTAGCTATATCTGAATTATAGGATATACCTATGTCCAATTCAAACGCTTTAGCTACTGCTTTCGAGTAGTTAATTATGTTGCTAGTAAAGAACTTATCGTTAGGTATCCTAACTACCTCACCAGTTATTTTACGTACCTTAGACGAAAGCAGACCTATATCTATAACGTAACCTAACTGCTCCTCAAGCTGAACTAAGTCACCAATATTTACTGGTCTCTCACTGAATATAAGAAGTCCAGCAAAGAAGTTCGATAATATGGGCTGTAAGGCTAGACCTACCACTAAACCCGTGATAGTGCCTCCAGCTAGTGCAGCACTACTTAGGTCAACACCAGCAACACCTAAGGCTATGAATACAGTTATTACAAAGAGGATTATGTATAAGAGCTTAGACGTAGCCGCAGCAACCGTTAGGGCATAACCCCTTTCACGTAACTTAACGTGAATTAACTTCGTCACTTTCTTAGTGATTATGTAACCAATTATTAAGGTTATTATGGCTGGAATAACCCTAATGGCGATATCAGCAACATACTCAGACATGAATAATTTCTGTAGGTTAGTCATTAACTCTTGAACGATATCGTTGAGTGTAACCATGCCTAAACACCCCACTCCATCCTAAATGAAACACTTTTCAAAGCACTCTTAGGTAATGTGGGTAATTCTTGAAGACCATTTATGGGGGGTTCATTACTTAACTCAATAACTGCCCTTAACTTAGATTTAATAATTACATGTATGATCTCAGTATAAGCTTCATGACCCCTAATGAATACCTTAGTATCAGTCATAGGAACAACTACTTTACTTACATCAATCCATAATCCAGAGTCATTTTCTAGGCTAAGCGTGTATACTATCTCACCTAGAAGCACCTTATCAATAAACCTCCTAGGGTATACTTTAAAGTACTTAGCTAAGATACCGCCTGATATAGGTCCGTAAACCCCGTATTTAATGTTCTCATGTCTAACTATATCTATGAGACCGAACTTACCTCCTGAGATACCGTAAAACCCCATGCTTACGGGTACTTTAGCGTAAACTCTTATTGAAGAGCCTGGGGCTAGGCTTACTGACTCCTTAAACCTTAAGTACACGAATCTAGTTAGTACTTCATCTTCCTTACCAACAGTGAATGGGTATAAAGCCACATCACCACCGCTAATTAGTACTTCACGCTTAAGAACACCTTCACTAAACCTCATATACCTCAAGACCTTCTCAGAAATCTTCTTTAAAGTAACTTTAGACTCATGTATATTTATCTCTAGAGGCTCATGCCCTACATCTAGTATACCATACCTTACCTGCATGAGGAAGTTCAAACCCCCTAACTTAGTTATTGGCACGTATAGACTATTTAGACCTAATCCCTCAATCTGAGATAGAGAGATTAAGGGTGTATGCTAGTGTAATTATGGAGATATATTTGAGATCTCTATGGAACGTACTAACTAGGCGTAAAGATTTAAGTAAGGAGTTAAGGGATATTAATGAATCACTATACTTGATTAAGGCTAAGATCCGTATGGCTTGGTCATTCAAGTACGACAGAAGAAAGAGACTTGACTTCTTCTATAGGGTCACCATACCTGCAGCGCTATACGGTATTCCAGTAACCTCAGATACCTTAGGTAGTCTGTACATAAATGACGTGTGGGGCTCATTAGTTAAGTTGAAGAAGAAGGTGAAGAGTATGCTAAAATGGTGTTCGGGGAGACCTTACTACACTGTCATTAAGCAACCTCTTGAGGAGTTCTTAGGAATTATTGATGAGTGCTTAGATGCTTTAGCAATAACTGATTTAAGGCGTTGTGAATCATTAATTGATAAGGCTTCTCAAGTGATTACTGAGGCTTTAAGTAGGATCGAATTAATAAGCATAAAGTCTTAGTCATTACCCTTACAGAAGTTATTTAAGTACTTCATAAGCTCACTTAAGAACTCCTCAAGCTTTAGTCTTGATTTATAGTCCTTATTCAGAGCCTTAAGTAGTAGGTTCTTAAGCCATTTAGGTTCATCAATAACTAATTCCTCACCAAATATGGGATTACGCGCATAGCCTGTAACCATTTCATGTAGTATTAGAGCCACCTGATAAACGTCGCTTTCAGGTAGTGTTCTACACTCCAATAGTTGCTCTGGGGCTGAGTAATCTAGTGTAGCTCTAGCTATAGGGTCTTCGATAGGTCTTATGGTCTCTAAATCAACTATCTTAGCATTACCTGATGACGTTATGACTACGTTCTCAGGTTTTAAATCACCATAAACAAAACCGCATTCATGGATTATCTCAATAGCTTTAAGTAACGCCACTGAGATTTTAATTGCTTGACAAATACCTAATTTACCTTTAACCTTAAGCAACTCCCTTAATGAAGTATGGCCTTTTTCCTCAATAAGTATTGGTAATCCATCCTTCACTCTTAAAACGTCATATACCTTCACTATATGCTCGTCATTAAGTAACTTACTTAGCTTGAATTCTTTCAGGTAGTCTTCAGGATCAACATTGATGCCTAATACTCTACCACTGCCTAATTTAGGTGTCTTAATGGCAACATCACCGTACCTCTCATGTTTAGCGCTAAATATATAGTTCCTATCTGTGTAAGCCATTAATTTAATGTCCTTAAATCCTACCTCACTCAGCGCTCTCACGTACTCTCTAAACTTCATTACACATGACCTAAACACCTTGGTAAACAGCACTTATAAGTTAATCGATTAGTTGGGGGATCTTACCTAACCTTGATAATGCCTTCATGAACCTCAAATTCTGGTGAGGCATGGGTAAGTAATCTAGAGTTCTTAATAACCTTAATTAAACGTAATTCATGAGCTTTAAACCTTTTCTTAATTCTCTTAGGGTAACTACTCATATTTCTAACACATATGTAGCCCTGCTTACTACATAGCTCATTAATTAACATTTCAATACGATCTATAGGTAACTCACGGATCTCCCTTAACTCCTTGTAAACTTCATAAAGAGTGACTCTCTTCACATAATCAGTTTTAAGTAAGTACATACCGCAACAATCACTAGACGTATGTAGGCTAAAAAGCCCCTCCTTACATGTTGAAAACCCTATGCTGTTCTTGCTAAGTAGTTCCTTAAGCCTTAAGTAATCTCCATAGATAACTTCATGACCGGGCCTATAAAGAGGTTCTTTACCTTCAATGGTATGGAGGCTATAATCCCTTAATGATCCTACATCAACGTTGAATTTTCTAAACAGCTCAATTAGCTCCTCCTTAGGTAACCTTATTGATTCGACTATGACATGCTTAGTCCCTAACTCCCTTAATTTACCAATTAACTCAGTTGGTTCATACCCATATAGACTCACCTTAGGTATGAATGGTGATAACCTAATTACTATAGGCACACCAGCATCGTTTAATAAGGATAGAGCTTTCAGTCTCTCAGAAGGTTTTGGAGCTATGGGCTCTATTACCTTAGCTAAATTATCCATGAATGTTGAGAATGAGAACTGAACTATAACTAGACCTCTATCTGAAAGTTTCCTCACGAACTTAAACCACGGGTTCTTAGCTATTAATGTGCTTTTAGTGTTAATTATCAGTGGATACTCATAATTTAAGGCGTAATTCAGTACTTCTAATGAAATCTTATAGAGTTCCTCAACGTACTGAAAAGGCTCACTAAGTGTTGATAGTCTTGCTGGTATTGGCTTAAGGCCCCTCCTATAGACTTTCTTAGCAACAACCTTAAACTCAATGACTGATCTATAATTAGGTTTTATAACCTCGTCACTAACCCTATACCAACGTGCATAACAGTAAGTGCATCTAAATCCACACGTATTGAACGGTTCAACACGTATTAGTGAGTAACATAGTGGTGATATGACATTACTTACATTAATTACTAAGCCATACATACTTAATGCCCTATTAAACTAATACCGTCCTTTGACTGAGACAATAGGTCTTACCTAAAGTTCCTCACCCTAAACGCTACGTTCGAAGCAATATATTCTTTACGTGCGTACAGCATATCACAGACGGTGAGTGTGTGAGGTATTTAAAGACACTACTTTCAATAACCTTAATAATAGCCTTAATTACGTCATTAGCGCTAATGGGTTATGCAGTTAAGAGTAACCCTATACCCGTACCCACGTTAATACTTACTGAAGAGCATATAGATATCAAGATAAAGCCATCGAGCAATGGAGAGTACTTAATAGTTAGTGTTGGTGGGACCTACCCATTTAAGAATCTCGAAGTTAAGGGGGTCACTATGTACTTCCCAATACCTAAAGAGGCCGCCGAAGAAGGTAACATATCGGTAACTATCGATGATAAAGAAGTGAGTTGGGAAATTGTATGGGAAGGAACTTACGAAGATAGTAAAAAGTTTGAATACTATAGCGCGTTAGGTAAATTACCAATGGTTAAGTGGGTGCTAAAGGATCTACCTGACGAGTTTACTATATATTTCAACTACAGTTACGCAATAAGTGCTAGAGAAGTAAATGGTTTTAAGGAATTTATGACTATATACGCCATGGCTACAGGTAGGTTACTACGTACGTATAGTAAGACATGCACAGCGTACGTCACTATTAAGTTATTAAATCTAAGTGGGTCTATCCTTAACGTAACGTTAGCGACACCCCGAGCCGCGGCTCCTGAGGGATCAACGTCTTTTGAGCACCTAATTAAGGGGGATGTTGAGGAACTTAAGTTAGTTGAGGTTAGTTCACTGTTTAAGGGTTTAAGTAGAGATTTAGTGATTAAGTTAATGATGCCTATGGAGAGTCAGGGGTATGAGTGGGTTAAGTCTAGGCCGATGAGCATCGACATAAAGGACTTAACGTTGGTTAATAATACCTTAAAGTTAAGGATAGAGGCAGTGCTTAGGCATGCCGGGTTTAAGGTTGTTTGGGGCGATTATGAGGTAAGGAGTGAGGAATCAGTAACGTTCATTAACATACCGATTGAGGTGTTCGAATGGACTGGGCCCTCAGCTCAAGTGATAATCACGAAGGTTAAGGACTACACCATAGGGCCCTTGCCTGTAGGTAAGTACGTTGTTCAAGTGCTAGTTAATGATGAAGTAGCTAAGCAAGTGAAGATACAAGTTGAAGGCTGTGGGAGTGAGAGCCCGGCACATACAGAGACCACATCAGTTACGAATACCACGGGATTAACGGAAACACCTACGGGAGGTCCTAATGAGGGCTCATTACTCAGACCTAGCAACTTAATAGTCATAGCGTTAGCTATAGCCACAGCCTTAGCAGTAACTGTGGGAGCTCTAGTACTTAGGAGAGGAGGAGCTACCTAAACGTTTAAGTACTACTAACATTTTTGACCAGCCTTCTACTAAGCTCCTTATCAACTATGTTTATTACATCACATAAGGTCTCCTTCCAGGTTTCTAACCTCTTTCTGATAGTTCTTAAGTCCTCAGTTGATAACCCCCTAATTAACGACGCCTTCTCCCTAACTGAGTCTAGTATCATGTCTCTAAACCTATCTAACTTCTCATCAATAAGCTTAACAAGGTTAAGTCCTTTCTCAGTAATCATGTAGTAAACCCTTTCACGCCCACCCTCATGGCTTCTATGGCTTTTAAGGTAGTTCTTTCTCTCAAGCTCCTTAAGTATCGGGTAGAGAGCCCCTGGTGATGGTTTCCAAAGACCTAAAGTCCTTCTCTCAACCTCCTCAATAATCTTATAGCCATATATGGGCCTCCTAGCAATAATCATTAACGTCAGTATCTTTAGAAACCCCCTTAACGAAGATCTTAACATACCCTCTAATTCTTTCTCTAAATCGTCTGTGGTTTTACTCACTATCCCTAACCTCTACTTAATTATTATAAAGTAGAGTTTATAAACTGTATCTGTATCTGATATATCGGGAACCGATATTGCCATCACTAGCGAGGTACGTAGTGAAGCATGCTGTAGTTGTCATAGTACTGTGGATTATAGCGCTAGGTATGTCGATACCTTACGCAGGGCTACTTGGTGGTAAGGTCAAGTATACTGAACATAGGTTCTTACCTGAGGGTTCTGAGTCACTAAAGGCTTCCGAGCTACTCGATAAGTTTAGTAAGTTATTTGAGAAGATAAGTATGTTCTTAGTAGCTAAGTACGTAGTTGTTGTTGATAACATAAATACCTCAGACCCAAGAACGTCTGACAAGTACTTTAAGCTTAAAGATGAACTTGAGAGTAAGGACATGGTTAAAGGAATCTTAAGTTATTACGACATACTTAAGAACATAACCGATAACGTTAGGAATACGCTTAATGAGACGTTCGCCAAGATATATGACAACATAACTAAGTTTAGGGAGGTCATTATCAAGGTCAATAAGAGTTACGTTAAGGCTCACGACATGATTATGAATATGTATGGCTATATGCCCAAAGTTGTTGAGGGGGTTAAGTACTTAGATAATGCCTATTTAAACACTTATGAGGCGTTTAAGAACATGAGCGAGTCTTTAAGTAATGTTGATGATATAGCTCAAATGCTTGATACAGCATTTAATCAGTCCTACATGCTAACACAGATATGCAATTTATCCCTAGGTGTCGTCTCAGCTATAGATAAGGCTTACACAGAAATAAGGAGCCATATAAGCGATTTAGCTAACGTCATGTACTTTATTAAGATAGGGCTAAGAGGTTTTGATGAGTCTTACAGCGAGATCTACGGGTTACTGAGCGATAAGTACAGTGAGTTAAGAGAGGTCAGACAACAACTAATTCAGCTGAATGGCATGATATATAGTACTGAGGAATGGTATAGGAAGGAGTACTTTAATATACTAAGAATCCATTACTATTTAAACGCCACAGGTATTTATGACGAATTAGTAATGACCCCTGAAAACGTATCCTACATTCAGTCAGTAACAGATACTGAAGACGCATGCTCATTACCGCCGGTTGACTCAATAACTACATATTTAGTATATAGCTATGTCAAGATATATTTCAATAACTCAGACACTGTGAGAGAAGAGGACCTACTTCGCCTAGCAACAACTAAGATAATTAGTGAGTTAAGACTAGCTAACGTTCCCCAACCCTACAGCAGTCTTATTGAGAGATACGTAACTCACTTAGAGAACTCATGGAAGGTGTTAATAAGAGATTTAAGAAGTGAAGGTAAGTTAACACCCTTCAAGATGCTTACCTATGACCCTATGAATATTAAGGTCACTAAGTGGAGCCAGTGCTTAACGTATACATTCCTAAGTAATCATTCTAGTGAGGTAATTAACTATACCATCCCTTACTTAGCCTACGACATAGCTAACTACATGGGTCTAACGCCTGAGGAAGCCTATGCAACCACTTATGCAGCTTACGAAATAGGGTATCCACCAACGGAAACATCCGTAAATCACGTTCTTGAGGAATTCGTAGCTAAGTACTTAGAGAGCTATTACGGAGGTAATGTAAGTGTTAATTGGGGCTACGTAGCTCATGAATTAATTTGGAAGGGACCTTCACCGGAACTAGCTCAGTATGTCGTTAAGTCATTCATGAAGGAATACATGGTAATACCCACGGAATTACCTTACGATATGAACATAAGTAAGGAGGAAATCATAGACTTAATAAGTGATGCAGTAGTAAAGTATGATTCCTCAGCTAAGGCTACATTAACATATAATCAAGATATACTTAGACTAGCAACATTAGAGGTATTTAAGGAGCTACTTAACGAAGCCGAAATACCTGGTAACGTAAGTGTAGGTGAATATTTAGATGATGAGTCGCTAACTAAGATATACTCATATACGAATACTTATGAAGATGCACTACTTGATGAAGCAGCTTTGAGAATTACTAAATCAGTTGTTGCTGAATATGCTCCAGACTATATTGACCAAGGATTACTTGATGATCTTATTGAGGAAGTAGTCTTTAAGAGTCCCTTAAGCCCTAATGAGAAGATAGATATAGTTAAGGGGTTGGTAATTAACGTGGTGTTCTCGTACGGATTTAACATTGAAGGCATTGATGAGTATTTAGAGAAGGCTATAATTAGGTTAATGGGTTATGAGGAATGCGATGAGAAGTTCCTAAATGAGGTCTCATGGAGTACACTCCAAGAGTTATTTAATGATTTAGTTAAGGGAGGTGAAGTACCTAAGTTCTTAGAACCCTACTTAAGTTCAAGCAATATAAGGGAGCTTAGTAGAAGTGAATACTTAAGTGAGTTGCTTAAGAATAAGGACTTTATGAATAAGATCAAGAACCTCTACGTAACTTACGGACCTAATGCCCTCACAACACATATGAATTACCTAAATGAGTTAATTACTGATGAAATAGTTAATTACTTGCTAAGTAAGTCACCGGGTTTAGATGAGCGTGAGGCTGAATACGTAGTTAAGTATTTAATGATAGGTAAAGAAAACTACGTACTTGATGCAACAAAATTAGTTCTAGACTCATTAATGCCTAAGCAGGGTAGAGCATTATGGGAGTTTATAAAGAATTATGATCCCGGATGCTCTGAAGATAAGGAGGTACTACGTGACATAGTAATCAATTATCTCAACGAATTAATTACTAATATGACAAGTAATATGACTTCGGAATTAGGTATTGAGCTAAGTGAAGATACGGTCAATAAGTTAGTTAATGACCTTTATGATGCCTACGTAAATAACGTTAGTAGTCATGAACTTAAGGGTAAGGTGAAGGAGTTATTTAAAGAGATAGTTGCTAAGGAGTTAAGTGAGAATGAAACATTTAGTAATATTACCATTAGTGAGGCTGAGATTAGAGAGTTAATTAACCAGTTACCTATGAGTGTTGAAGACGTTAATGAGTTCATATTAACGAAGTCTATGGAGTACGTAAATAGGTTAGGATACAGTGGATTTAAGGAGTTTGAAGAGGTTATTGATATTAATTATGTGCTTAGAAAGATTATCGAAGCTGATAATGAGTCTAAGGTAGTTAATGATTTAGTGAATGAATTTACTGATGATATTAACAACATAATCATAAATAGATACTTAGGTGCTTTGAGAGATGCCCTCATAAGTAACACTTCGTTCTTAATAATATTTGACCCTAAGGCCGATGATGAAGATATTAAGAAGATTGTTGAGAGTTACTATCCTTATGCCGACGTTTACCTAACGGGTTCTGAACCTATTGGTGATGCAATGGCGAGAAGGGGTAGGAGTGATTTAGCCGTTGTTGATAAGATAAGTACGTTCTTAGTATTACTCGCTATGATAGGCGTTGTTGGTAGCTTTATAGCCTTAACTCTACCACTAACTTCATTCGGTATAGCTTTCGTAATGGCGTCAGCCATAGTGTACTTATTCATCTCTAGGATTACAGACATTCATATGTGGGCGCGCGCATTACTCATAACCACGACATTAGGCCTAGGTGTTGACTATAGCTCCTATTACCTACTTATGCTTAAGGAGGAGTTAGGTAACGGAGTTCATGGGAAGGAGGCCGCTATTAATGCTTTAAGTAAGGCAGCACCAGCTATAGTAGCCGCCGCCTCAACAGACGCTGCAGGCTTCGGTGTTCTAGCGCTTGCATGGGACTTCCCATTCATGAAGAGTTTAGGGCTGGTCATACCTGTAGGTGTGCTTATAGTAATGGCAACGTCATTAACCTTCGTTCCTGCCGTTACGTCATTCCTATGTGGGAAGAAATGGTTTTGGTGGCCTAGATTACCTAAGAAGGTCATAGAAATAAGTAAGATGGGTTTAAAGATAGTTAAGAACGCTAAGTTCATCATACTGGTATTCGCGGTAATAACGGTGGTCTCAGGTATTGTATATGCACAGGGCTTCTCCCCCTCACATGAGTTTAAGCTATTCTTACCTGAAGGTGAGGAGGCCATTGAAGGGTTCAACATAATGAAAACTAAGCTTAGCTCATCGATAATGTACCCAGTATTTATAGTGTTAAACCTAAGTGAGTTAAGCGATGATTGTATAGAGGCTATCGAGGAGTTAATCCAGTACTTAGAAATGAAGGGTCATGCCTTAACGATATATGGGCCTACGAGACCTCAAGGAATACCATTAACTAATCTAACCTTAGATTACGTTCTAAGTACTGACGGAGGTTTATTCATATCCGATGATAGGAAGTACGCTTTACTTCAGGTATTCCTGAAGTACAGTGCTGATAGTGAGGAAGCGTCAAAAGCTGTACGGGAGATTAAGGAGGCTGTTAAGGAATTCGTAAGAAAAAGCAGATATGTTAATGAGGCTTATGTAGGTGGGTTAACGGCTGAGTTTATTGAGTTAGATGAGGCATTACAGAATAGGTTCTGGACTAGGGTATTTCCGGCTGCCCTGGTAGCTATGTTCATATTGATGACCTTAAGCTTACGCTCACTACCTGCAGGAATTCTCTCAACGACTTTAGTCTCTTCATCAGCACTGATAGGTTTAGCTGTAACGATAGTGTTATTTAGGGAGGTGCTTAATGTGCCAACCATATGGTTCTTACCCATGGTGATTTTCGCCGTACTTATAGGTGTTGGCATGGATTACTTCTCATTCTACTTTGTTAAAGCACGTTATGAACTAGCTAATAATAAGGATCCTGACATAGCGTTAGCTAAAGCGACTAAGACGATAGGAATACTTAACCTGGGTCTAGCAACCATAGTTAGCACCGCCTATGGTTCATTAATGGTTAGTACTATGTGGGTGCTTAAGGAGATAGGGTTTGCACTTAGCTTAAGTATCTTCACTATAGCCCTAGCGACAGCATACATAACGTTACCAGCCGCCATGAAACTGCTCAAGAAATACCTAGTTAAAAGTAAGTAGTAAGTACTCACTTAATCTTATTAATGATAGGTCTTATCTGGGGAAACGTACTGACCAACTCACTTAGCGTTGGGTAATGCCTAGCTCCGTAACCCATGCATTTGTAGGCACCTAAAGCATTACCTAATAATGCAGCTTCACTTAGCGGTAAACCCTTAATGACACCGTAAATAAAGCCAGCGTTAAACGCGTCACCAGCGCCTGTAGTGTCTACTGCCTTTACTTTAAAGCTCTTAATGGGGACTAGAGAACTTCCTTCCTTAACTAGTAAACATCCCATAGCACCTAACTTTATGACTAAAGCTCTAGGCTTAAGAGCTCTATATAGCGATATAGCCACGTCCTTATTGAAGGTCTTAGACTTAACTATAGATACAGCCTCCTCCCTATTTAGGAAAACATAGTCAACAACCCCCTTAAGCTCCTTAATAACATCTGAATCACTAAATGCTATACCCTCTAAATCCACGGATGTATTTATACCTAACTCCTTAACCTTACTTAACACGTCAATATAGCTACCTACCTTAGTCCTATTGAGTAACATATAACCAGAGATATGGAGGTGTTTAAGACCTTCAGAAATACCCAAGTCATCAATACTCAAATCACATAGGGAGTTAGCCCCTCTAAATCCTATGATGGCTCTCGAACCTTCAGGATTTATATGTATAACTACTGTGCATGTACCTAACCCCTTTAACCTCCTTACAGAGCGAACATCAACACCATTCTTAATTAAGTCATCAAGGTATATCTTACCGAAGAAGTCATCACCCACACAACCTAATGCCCTTACACTTAATCCTAACTTACTTAACGCACAAGATACGTTACCACCAACGCCACCAAACGATAACTTAATGTCTCTAGCAACAAAAGATTGATCGAAACTAGGTAATCTATCTATATATACTAGAACATCAACACAGAAATCACCAAATACGGCTACATCAACCATTAAGTAACCCAATAAATCTAATTACTGCTGGGCTAATTAAAAATTATTTATGATTTAAACACACTTAAGTACATACCTCACTTAGTTTTCCTTAACTCCTTAACTATCCTCATAAGCTTCTTAACTCTCTCTGGATCTACAGGGTTTTGAGTTATCCCATTAACCTTGAAGTAAGTACCTACTATAGCCCCGTCAGCATACCTAAGTAGTTCCCTAACATTGCCTAGGTTAACTCCACTACCTATAATTACTGGTACATCCTTAACTACAGACTTAACCCTCTTAACAAGCTCTACTTCAGGCGCTATACCAGTCATTAAGCCCGTAACTATTAATGCATCAGCTAGGTAGAAGTCTGTCCATATAGCATGCACCTCAGGAGTTATTCCTGGGAACATTACTGCATGTTTCTTATATACATCAGCAAAGAACTTTATGTCTTCAGCATATAATAGCTTCCTAAGCCTCATCAACTCAGCTGCATTGCCGTGATCGAACTCACCAGTATCCCATACTAAAGCTCCTGTGTATAAGCAGACCCTAATGAACTTAGCTCCAGAGGCTTTAGCAATACCTAAGGCTACTCTACCACCGTTATGAATCACGGTAATGCCTACAGGCACGTTAACAGACTTAACGACCTCCCTAGCAGCGACTGCGTGGGCCGCTATCTCTTCAGGAGGTATGTTCTTGCTACCGGCGTAATATGGTAGGTCCCACATGTTCTCAACAATAAGCCCATCAACCCCCCCTTCAATAAGGGCTTTTGCGTCCCTTAACGCTGCTTCAATAATGATATTCATATCCCAACCATTATATGCTGGAGATCCCGGTAATGGCATTAAGTGAACCATGCCTATTATCGGTTTATCTACACCGAACAGTTCAGTTAAATTCCTTAACCTCTTACCATAGAATTCTCTAGCCCATTCAGGTATTAATTCATTAATGTTGATGGGCATGGAAACACCGAGTAAAACTTATTGTTGGGGGTAATATAGTGGATACTTAGGTGTATATATCAGGTACTTAACTAATCTATTAGAAGTTAACATCCTTATGAGAAAACCTTATTTTACTTAAGCCCCTAGAAATTCAAGGGTGGTAATATCCGAAGATTTGATGTGTATACCCCCTCTAGCTTGGATGATGCTCTTAAGTTCTTAAGTAAAGAACCCAGCGCGGTACCTATGGCTGGCGGTACGGAGGTTATGGTACTAATTAGGGATGGGGTCATAAAGCCTAAGAAGTTATTGGATCTATGGCCATTAAAGAAGAAACTTAGTTATGTGAAGCTAGAGAATGGTTTAGTTAAGATTGGTGCCTTAACAACAGCTTCAGAATTAAGTAGGTCATTCCTAGTTAAGGACCATAGATACTTAGGCTTTAAGGACCTAGTTAAGAACTTCTCCACTCACTTTATACGTAACTTAGCCACAGTTGGCGGTAATATAGGGTGCGCCCACCCGATGTCCGATATAGCTACATTACTACTAGCCCTTGATGCTAAGGTTAAGCTAGTTAGTACCGAGGGTGTGAGAGTAATACCTCTCGATAACGCTTTCGTAGGGTTAAGGAAGTTTGCTAGGAAGCCTAATGAGTTGATAACTGAGGTATTCTTTAATGATAAGCCTAAGAACTCATCAACGGCGTTCATAAAGTTCGACCGTAGATGGGGTCACTCAATGGGGTATATAATAGTGGCTACCTATATGGAGCTTGATGGCAATGTAATTAAGGACGTTAAACTAGCCTACGATAGCGTCGGTGAGCCATATCCTGGTAGGGCTAAGAAGACTGAGGAGTTCCTTAAGGGTAAGGAGTTTAGTGGTGGGGTTCTCGATAAAGCATTCAATGAGGTATTACCTAGGGAAATGAGGAGAATAACTGACTATAGAGCATCAGCTGAGTATAGGTTGGAACTCTCTAAGATTTTGTCTAAGAAAGCGCTCTACATAATTAAGGAGAGAATTGAGAGAGGTGGAACCCGTGGTTAGTGATGAGTATAAACCCGTAACTATAAGGGTTAACGTTAATGGCAAGGACTATGTAATCGATGTTAAGCCTTATGAAAGACTTATAGATGTGTTAAGGTATAAGCTAGGCTTAACAAGCGTTAAGGAGGGTTGCGGTAGGGGTGAGTGTGGAGCTTGTGTAGTTCTCATGGATGGTAAGCCTATAGCTTCATGCTTAACCTTAGCCGTTAGAGCTAACGGTAAGAAAATAATCACTCTTGAAGGTATAGCACCACCAGGTAAGATACATGCAATACAGAAAGCCCTACTAGACACGCACACAATACAGTGCGGATTCTGCGTGCCTGGCATTATACTATCACTTAAGTGGTTACTAGATAGCAACCCCAACCCAACTGATGAAGAAATTAAAGACGTTCTCGACGGGCATCTCTGTAGATGCGGTAGTTACTTAAGGTTCATTAAGGCAGCGAAACTAGCTGCTCAATACATACGTGAAGGCAAGATCTATTTTGATGTTGAGGGGTGAGATCCATGAGTGAAGTACCTGAATATGTTAAGATAGTTGAAGAAGTATTTGAGAAATATAAGACATTCATATATGTAGGTAAGCATATTAGAAGATGGGATGCTGTTGATAAAGTTACTGGAAGGACTAAATTCGTTGCTGACTTAATACCTATGTACAGGAACTTAGTCTACGTATATACCGTTAGGACTAAGTACGCTCACGCATTAATTAAAAGTATAGACGTTAATGAAGCACTTAAACACCCCGGGGTTCTTAGGGTAGTAACAGCTAAGGACATACCGGGGATTAACGATGCTGGTTATGTAATTCCTGATCAGCCATTAATAGCTGATAGGAAGGTGAGGTATGTAGGGGACGCTGTAGCACTAATAATAGCTGAGGATTACTTAACCGCCCGTGAGGCGGCTGAGAAGATACATGTCGAGTATGAACCCTTACCAGTAATCACTGACCCACTTGAGGTCATAGACTTAAAGACCCTTAGGGAGAGGAAGCATGTGCTAATTCATGATGAGAAAGGTACGGACCTCGTAGCTCATTACAAGATTAGGAAGGGTGATGTTGAGAAGGCGTTCAAGGAGGCTGATGTGGTTGTTGAGGGTGAGTACAGGACTCAGTTTCAGGAACATGCCTACATGGAACCTGAGGCTGCAATAGCTATACCTGAACCTGATGGTAGTGTTACTGTCATAACGACTACTCAATGCCCGTTCGAGGTTAGGAGAACCGTAGCTAAGGTATTAGGATTGTCTCAGAACATGGTTAGAGTTATAGCCCCGCTCATGGGTGGTGGTTTTGGTGGTAAGGAGGACGTAGCTAACGAGATAGGTGCCCGTGCAGCATTAGCTGCCCGCCTCACTGGTAGACCTGCCGTAGTCATACATACAAGGGAGGAGTCAATCATAGGACATAGCAAAAGACACCCGATGGTTGCTTGGTATAGGCATGGAGCTAGGAAGGACGGTACTATAGTTGCTGTTGAAGCCAACATAGTTCTAGACACTGGTGCCTACGCTTCATTAGGGCCCTTCGTTGCTTGGAGAGCCACGGTACACTCTGTAGGTCCTTACAAAGTACCTAACGCCAGGGTAGACACTATAGCTGTTTACACAAATAACGTATATGCAGGCGCCTTTAGAGGTTTCGGTAATCCGCAGGTACACTTCGCTGTTGAGTCACAAATGGATAAGTTAGCTGAGGAACTAGGTATGGATCCTGCAGAGTTGAGGCTTAAGAACTTACTGAGGGCTGGTGATAGAACTGTTCATGGGCAGTTACTAACGCCTGAACATGGTGTTGGTCTTGAGGAGTGCTTACTAAAGGCCATGGAAGTAGCTAAGTGGAGGGAGAAGAGGGCTCTCTACGTTAAGCAGGTAGGTAAGCTAAGGAAGGGTATAGGAGTCGCACTAATGTGGCACGGTAACTCGATAGGTGTTGAGGGCGCTGACTACTCATCAGTCTCAATAATAATCAATAGGGACGGATCAATAACGTTTAGGACGGGACTAACGGACTTTGGCCAAGGTGCTATTCAAGGATTAATCAACATAGCTGCTGAGATATTAGGTGTGCCACCTTCATACTTCCATGTTGAGCTTGCTGATACCTCATCAACGCCTGACGCAGGACCTACGGTGGCTTCAAGAAGTACTGTCATGGGTGGTAACGCTACGGTGAATGCTGCCTATAAGTTAAGGAAGAGACTAAATGAGGTAGCGGCTAAGATGCTTGGATGCAGCCCTGACGACGTCGTTATTAAGGCACCTGATGTATACTGTAAGGACAACCCTGAGAAGAAGATTAAGTGGGGTGAATTAATTGAGCAGTGCTTCTGGTTAGGTGTGCCACTACAGGAGTTTGGGTTCTTTAGAGCACCGTTCGCCGAGTGGGAAGAGGAAACAGGTCAGGGTGCCCCATATATAACATACACTTTTGGAGCGATAATAGCTGAGGTCACGGTAGATACTGAGACAGGAGGTGTGAAGGTAGATAGGATAATCACGGCTTACGACATAGGTAAGGTGATCAATAAAGTTGGTGCTGAGTTACATGCTGAGGGAGGGGCCGTACAGGGCTTAGGCTACGCATTAATGGAGGAACTAGTCCATGACCCTGACGGCAGGGTAAGGAACCCGAACTTATCAACGTATTACATACCGACGGTAAAGGACACCCCTGAAGTCATATCTATATGGGTTGAGTCAGGGTATAAGAGAGGGCCTTTCGGTGCTAAAGGCTTAGGTGAGCCATCAATAAACGGCATAGCTGCGGCAATAGCTAATGCCGTAGCCCACGCGATAGGTAGAAGAATACATAGCCTACCAATAACCCCAGAGAAGGTATTCTTCGCCTTAAGGAAGTAACTCAAAACGAGTATTTCCCCAACATAACCCATATTCTTATTACTTCTTAGTTAGATAGTGTTTTAGGTGGGCAATATCCAAGTAACTATAGCTAGGAAGGAGATACGTATATCTGGAATCCATACACATGTATTCGCTAGGTTCTTAACAACTGAGCTTTTAGAGATCGTTATGAGTAAGAGTAGGAGGGTAAATGTGTTCTTTGAGGGTGAGCCCGGGCCTGGAGGTGGTGGTATGGATATAAAGATTGTCTTCGATGGCGAATTATCTGATTTAGAGATGAACACTGTTGCTAGGTTCTTTAAGCTTAAAGGGGCTAATATTAAGGTAGTTAGGTAACTTTCTTGGTTATTCATTGATTAAAAGATTTAAGGGGGTTGTTTCTATTTTCATCAAGGATTTACTGTGGGGGCGTTAAGGCGGTACCGCTATATACTAGTGCTTATACCTTACTTCATGATCGCGTTAATACCTTTCGTTAATAGGTTAGAACCTAAGGTATTCGGCTTACCCTTCCTTTGGTTTTGGTTTTTTATGTGGGCGGTGTTAATCACCGTCTTAATAACTATATTATACCTTATTGAGGTGAAGAAACCGTGACTGAGGCGATAAGTGAGGGGTTAACTGCTTTAGGTATAATACTGTTCTGGATATCGTTAACGGCTATGGTAGGTCTTTACTTCTCCATAAAGTACCGTAAGGCAGGGGCTGAGTCCTGGTTTGTTGCTGGTAGGAGGCTTGGGTTACTAATTCTCTGGTTAAGTTTAGGTGCTAACATATATAGTGCCTACACATTCCTTGGGTTACCAGGCTATACCGTTAAGAACGGTGTTAAAGTATTAGCCATATTGATATATGGTCAGCTATCTTACATATTGGCATACCTAATAACGCCTAAACTATGGGAGTTAGGTAAGGCTAAGAGGTACGTAACTCTCTCTGACTACTTTGAAGATAGGTATAATAGTAAGTTATTAGGTGCCTTAACAGCTATTGTAGGTGCCTTATTTAGCATACCATATATACAGCTACAAATACTGGGTATTGGGTACATAATCGAGTCAGCAGGTTACGGGCTTCTAGACCCATTCGCGTCACAGCTAATAGCATTCTCATTAATAGCCATATTCACCATACTCGGTGGAATGGTTAGTGTAGCGTTCATTAACGCCCTCCAAGGAGCAATAATGTTAATCACTATTTGGGGAATCGGGTTCTTAATACCGATGATACGTTATGGAGGTATAGGACCCATGTTTGAAGCCTTTGAGTCAGTAAAGCCTTCAATGGTATTATTCGATAATAAGTTAATTATATGGACAGCAACCTTAGCTATAGCATCATCAGTAGGGTTCTGGATGTGGCCAAACAGAATTCAAGGTGTGTTCACAGCAAAGAGTTCAGACACCGTCAAGAGGAACGCGTTAGCTTTATCGTTCTTCCAGATTTCTCAAATACCTATAATATTAGTCGGTCTTACGGCAGCTACCCTCTATTATCAAGGGGTCTTAAAGCTACCTAAGCCTGATTACGCGCTTATCGAGATAATTAAGTTTACGTTTCCTTCATGGGTTGTAGGAATCGCTGGTGCTGGAGCAGTTGCTGCCGCAATATCAACGGCTGCGGCATTACTACATACTTCAGGGGCTTTATTCGCTAGGAACGCGTATCAGAGACTGTTTAAGCCTGAGGCTAAAGAACGTGAGTTAGTGATGGCCGCAAGGATATTTACTGGCGCTATAGCCATAATAGCCTTAATTTTAGCCGTACTCAGACCTGCGCTCATAGTTTATTTACTATTAACTGGTTATGCCGGAGTAACTCAGTTCTTCCCCGGTATCGCATTAGGCATTAAATGGAAGAAAGTAACTAAGAACGGCGTTCTATTAGGACTTATCGCAGGTATAATTACTGCCATATTAACTAGAATAGTCACTGTAGATCCTCTAGGGATATTCGGTGGTTTCTGGGGCCTAGCAATCAACTTCGCGGTAACAGTGAGTATTAGCCTATTAGAGCATAGGTTGAGGGGGTTTAGGGAGAGGAAGAATATTCCTTAATAACCTTCCTCAACCTTCTCTTTAATCTCTTCATACCTGTTAATGCTCTTCTTAAGCTCTTAACCGGGTATTTCTTAGACACGAAATCTATTAGTTGTTCAACGTACATTAATGGATCCTTACCTACAAGCTCAACTAAGTATCTCCAATCAATTATGTCTGAGTATATATACATGAGCTGTATCGCGTCCTCGATATCCTCTAAAGTACCTTGCTCACGTATCTTAACAGCTATTAATTCCTCAAGAGGAGCTAAGTAAATGACAACGTCTTCAATAAAGACCTTCATACGCCTTTCTAAAGTCTTACGGTCAAGATCTGTCTTAGCTACCTTAAAATCAACCATAACCCCACTGAATAAGGGCACTATGAAGTTCTGCTTAAGCCTAAAAGCCTTCTTAACCTCCTCAATATTAACGTCATAGTCAAGATCAGCTAATTCATAAGCAATCTTAACGAGGTCATGCTCTGAACGCACGTTAATCAGTATGTCTACGTCCAACGTGGTTCTCTGAACACCTAATAAATAAGCGGCAACCCCACCTATTAATGCGTACTCAACACCGAACTCATTAAGTATATCACATATCTTAAGCAACTCACTCAACATCATTAACACCTAATAGGTCTTTCTTAATCGAGAACCTGAAGTACCATCTAATCATCTTCCTAAGAATAAGTGACTCAATTAATCTCTTATGGAACTCACGAATATGAATTCTAAATAATGTTTTAACGATATCATATCTTATATGGGCTAATTCCTCATACTCCCTAAGCATTCTAACCCTACTCATGTCAGCTACAAGCTCTCTTCTCCAGAGCTCCATATCAGTAACCTCTATTAATTACTTAACTCACTAGATTTTATAACACATATATAAGTTAAATAATTTCTGGTATACTCCTATATATTCCTGTATGATATTACTCGATATTGGTAACTCAGTATACGACTAGTAATATCCTAGTAATATCTGTGTTTTCTCTTAATGTATGAGAATGGTATTTTACGTTTAATTAATTCCCTACGTAGAGTACCTAAGAGTATCCTAGGCATTAGGTATATGTGCATATCTTCATCCTCCTCAAGAACTAATAGGACTTTCCACGGCTCAACAATTAATTCATTAATGGTATGTAAAAACTCATACCTACTTAATGATGTAATGAATGTAAGTTCTTCACCTAATCTCTTGACCTTATTATTTAATATTTTGAATACTTCATCAAAATCCCTAGTTGACCTTACTTTTATTCCCCAAAACCTTACGTACTTACTATCAATATGTTCAAGGAGCCTCTCCCATTGCCTTTCACTTAACTTTATAGGGGTATCTATGAGTAAGAACCTCACTATATCATAACCTATATTTACCCAAACATCAGCTATGAATACAACATCAATCCTACCAGCTAAGCTTATATGTATATCCTCAATCTCAAATCCTAAAAGCCACTCAATAAACTCCCTTAAATCCTCCCTATCCCTAATAAGCTCACTAGCCTTGCCATCAACCTCGAAAAACTCATCATGATATGAGCTATATATCAGCATCCTACCTCACATTCACGGGTAATCTAGTGTGAAGAGATTTATATTGCTTAAGAATGCGTTCATACTTACTTAAGAATAAGCGATATGATTAAAGATACCGCCAACACTATAAAGAAAGTCATTAACACTTTAATGTTAGGGAGTATAATATACAGTAACAAGGGCGTAATCAAGGAGAGCACTAATGAATATATGAGCTTCGCTTTAGGTGCTTTGACAAATAGTACAGTTAAAGAGATTAAGTATAAAGCCATGGCTAAGGAAAATGACGGTATGTAAGTTCCCAGACTTAGATACATATTGAAATACATAGATATTGTTACGTATGTTAAGCATATTGCTGATATGAAGACTGAGTAATATATTAAAAGTTCATAACGCGCTAATGACTCATTATTAATCAAGCCCTTATAGAAAAGTACATAAGTAATTAGGAAGACCCCTAAGGAAATAAGTACTAAATCAATTAACGCATAACCTCTAGATAATACCTTAACAATGAGTGCAATGACAAGGACAGCAATTATTAAATAATCCTGTAAGAGTTTAGTTACCGCTATGACCCCATCCCATACTTAATAAGTTTATAACCAATATTTAATACATACCTCAAAACAGTTATTACGTAAACATACGTAGATTATTTAGGTCAAAGTATATGCTAATAGATAAGTTATGTAGTGAGTTAATTAAGTACCTACCAAATAATTTAAAAATTGTTGATAGTTGTGTGGGTATTAAATACACATGTACGGTCGTTAGTGATGGAGTTAGGAGATCCATAGGTGTTGCCTATACACCACTTGAGGATATAGTACATGCTGAGGAGAAGGTTCCTGAGCCTAGATTTGATAATATGTGTTCCTTAATTAGCTCGGTAGACCCTATTAAAAAGGCGCTAGGATTATCGATTATGAATGCAATATCTCAATACTTAGTTAATGAGAGGACACTAATTAAGGAAAGAAACCTTATCAAGTACCTAAGGATAACACCTAAAGATTACGTAGTTATTGTTGGTTATATGGAACCCTTAGTTAAGGAGGTTAGAAAGTTTACCAAGAACTTATATGTACTTGAGAGGAACCCAGCCATTAGGAGGGATGGACTATCTGATATAGCTGCTTGGAGAGTCTTACCTAAAGCTACTAAGGTAATTATCTCAGGTGCCGTGCTAGTTAACGACACTTTAGACATGATTCTAGAGCTTAGTGAGAATGCTGATGAGAAAGTTATTACAGGGCCTACGGCTCAGCTATTACCCTACCTATTTTTCAATATTGGATTAACAGGTGTTGCTAGCTTAAGAATAACTGATGTAGATAAGGCAGCTAGAGCAGTAAGGTTAGGTGGTGGGGCTAGGGTTTTATATAAACTAGGCTTTAAGTACATAGTCTTTAGGTCTAGGTAAGTATGTATTTAGGGTTAAGCCTGATCCCTCTCTCCATGAGCTTAAATGAACATGTTAAGCAATACCTAGCCTCCTTATGATCGGTGTCAAATATGCTATTACTAAACCTCATAACACATTTAGAGTTACTACAATGAGTTAAGTGAAAGAGATGTCCTACCTCATGTAGTACCTCCTTAAGAAGTCTTGAATAAAAGACCTCCTCCTTACTAAGCCCTTCAGGTATGAAGTAGCGCAGTCTAGGTAGATAAACCACACACATGCCATTATAGGGGTTAGCCATACCTAAAACAAAATTAAGGCCTCTAGTATAAGCATCGACATCAGCTATGGCCACCAGCAACCCATCACGCTTAAATCCACTCAACCAGTCAATAACGTAATCACTTAGATACTGCATTCTTACCGGGTTATAGAATGTTTTAGGTATTACCTCATTACCTATGAAGTCTGCCTCAGCATAGAATACATTCATTAAGTTCTCAATAACGAACCTAGCTATCTCTCTGTCGCTGGTGTTAAGTAACAGTATATTAAACTTCATACCACTATAAATAACTGCAGTAGAGGAAATAAGTGGTTAGTAACATGGAATGCACATACATATTCGATATCGATGGAGTTATAGTTGACTGTAATGAGAGAATTTTAGTAGCTATGGAGCTTGCTGGCGATTCCATCAAGAAGTTTTGGAAGTACTTTTTTAATGAAGATCTTTTTAGGTTAGATAAGCCTAGGGAGGTAGGTATAAGATTACTTATTGATAGGGCAAATAAAGGTAAGGTGGTGGTGATTAGTGGAAGGCCTAAGAGATTATTGGGCATAACTAAAGAGCAGTTAAGGAGTTTCGGTGTTCTTAAGTACATAGATAGACTATGCTTAAGGGGCAATAATGACTTTAGACCTTCATCAATATATAAGCTTGAGGTAATAAAGAGATTAATTAATGAAGGATCATATATTTGTGAAGTTCATGATGACGATGAGAAGTTCCTTTTAAGGCTTAAGGAAACATACCCCAACATACGTACCTACTTACATATTGGTAGGGGCGATTACGTAGTTAGGTAAAAAATAATTTATGTCTTGACCTTTAGTAAAGCCTTAAACGTTAGTTCAGCGGCCTTAGCGACATACTCCCTTAACTCTTCAGCAGTAGCAAATACCTCAGGTGCCTCAACAATATTATCACTAACAACTAATACTGCACCTGTCTTCACCTTCCTCATAACACCTAGAGCAAATAACGTGGCACACTCCATCTCTACGGCTATTATACCTCTTGAGACCCATTTCTTAATAAACTCCGGATCCTCAGCATAGAATGCATCACTAGAGACTATGGGACCTAGGTGATAGTTTATATTTAACTCATGGGCTGTCTCAATAATTGACTTAATGACTTCTGGATGAGGTGCTGTTGGCATGCACGCGTCAGGTGCATACTGACCTAGGGCAGCACCACCTATGAAGTAAGCAGCTCCTGTAGGTATTATTATCTCACCTATTTTCACACCCTTAAGCATCGCACCCGTAGTCCCTAACCTAACTAGCACCTTAGCTCCAAGCATGATTAGTTCCTCAACAACTATGGCCGCTGAAGGGCCGCCAATCCCATGTACAGCTACAGTTATCGGTACACCCTCATACTTACCTGTATATGTGAGGAGGTCCCTATTCTTATTGACTAAGCGAACATCCTCTAACATCTCAGCTAACTGTCTAACCCTTGCTGGATCCCCAGCAATGACCGCTCTTTCAGCTATATCTCCTGGTTTAGCCTTAATGTGTACAGGTTTCATAATAACCACCTTACATAATAAATTATGAAGGCAATAAAAATATATGTTACAATAGGTAAGGTTAAAATACCTTAAGTAAATAACGACTCAGTGTTTAACACTCATATAGGTGATAAGTGTGGGCATTTCGGGCGTTGCACGTTGGAAGGCCTCTGAGAGAATTGCTTATGAGCTATTAGTCTCCCAGGGTTTTAAGGTTCTTGAGAAACATAAGAAAATTCTAATTAACAATATTGAGGTTGGCGAGGTTGATTTTATCGTTGAGGACCGTAATGGTGAGAGATACGCCGCCGAGGTTAAGGCTGGTAAAGTAGACATCACCGGTATTAGACAGGCGTACGTTAATGCGCTACTACTTAAGATGAAACCCTTAATAATATGTAAGGGGTATGCCGATGATAACGCTAAGGAATTAGCTAGGGAACTTGGTGTTAAGGTGATTCAACTATCAGATATATTCTTAGTGGAGAGTGAAGAGCTTGAAATAATTGTAAGAGAGGTTGTTGAAGATGTGCTAATAAATTACCTAACTTATATGATCTCAGAACCTCCTCAATTAACCAAGGAATATGAGGGAATTATTGAAGCCATACTAGCATCGCCTAACCCTCATGAAGCCTCAAGGAGGCTGAAAACAGATGTAGATGCACTCTTTAAGAAAATCGATGAATTAAGGAGGTTGGGAATCGTGCCTAGGTGGGCTAAGAAGTATACATCGATAAAGAATTCACTACAGCTACTTAAGGTTAAGAAGGAACTTTTTGGGTTAATGAAAGAATTATTATGTGAATTAAGGGAATTAAGAGAGAAAATGTAATTAAGTGTTGAGTGAGAGAATGTATAATTAATATTACCTAAGTTAAATTTAAATTGGTATGACACAGATTATTTTTACGTAGGGTGTATTAAGTGCGGAAGGACATACGTTTATTAGCTATAGAGTTATTAAAATCCCTTAAAAAACATTTAAGGTACAGAGAACTTCGTGACATTTTTAATTTACCACCACCGATCATATGGAGATATATTCAAGGTGAGGTACTGCCATCACCAGATAGGGCTAATGAAATATTGAACACCATAATAAGTAAAAAAGTCACTAAAAGAATAATTGAGAAGGAAATTGAGGTTTATAATGGAGTTGTTGCTACGTATAAGATAATTTATAAGCCATCATTACTTAAGTTAATAGGTTATGAGGCTTACATAAAGTTTAAGGATTTAGAACCTACAGCCATAGTGACTGCCGAGGTTGATGGAATACCTGTGGCTCTAGCAATAGCTGATTATTTTGATGCTAAAGTAGCTATAGCTAAGAGAAGGAAAGAGGTTGGCTTTAGGACATACATAGAGTATTCATATCTATCTCATGAACCGCCATCAATAACCACACTGTATTTACCTTCAACATTGATAACAAGGAAGGATAAAGTGCTTATAGTTGACGATGTATTAAGAACAGGTAGGACTTTAAGGGCGCTCATATACCTGACCAAGAGAACCGGAGCCTCAATAGTCGGTGTTTTCTCAGTCATAGCCGTTGGTAGTAGGTGGCATTACTTAACTGATGAAGTTAAGCGTATAGAGATTATCCACCAAGTTGAAAGGGAGTTCCCACTCCACCTCGGGAGTAGCCATACTTACTGAATTAATGCCTAGTTCTTACTGAATTAGCTACTCTCATAATTTTTTTGACTCTCCTAACGTCGACTGGATTTGTTACTATCCCGTTCTTCTTCAAGTACGTACCTACTATAACGCCATCAGCTATACTTAAGATTTCCCCAATATTCTCGGCATTAACACCGCTACCAACAATAACAGGTCTATCACCTACAGCGCTCTTTACTGATCTTAAAACGTTCATTTTTGGAGGTATACCTGTTCTTTCACCAGTTACTATTACAGCATCAGCCAATCCCCTATCAAACGCCTCTAGAGCCGCCTCCTCTATGGGTCTATCAATAAGTGGTTTACCATGTTTTACGTGAATATCTGCGAACACCTTAACGCCCGCCCCTAACGACCTCTTATACCTCATTAGCTTAGGTGCTATGGGCTCTATAATCCCTTGGTCAGTGACTATTGTCTCTACAAATACGTTACACCTTATGAATGATGCCTTGGCTGTATGTGCTATGGCTAAAGCCTCAATACACCCATTCCTCAATACATTAACACCTACGGGAACACCTAACTTACGAATTTCATTAACTATTAAGGTCATTACAGACACAACTATAGGATCTGAGGGCTTAAGTTCATAGGGTACATCATTGAAATTCTCAACAAGTATGGCATCTATCCCTCCCTCAATCAAAACCTTTGCTTCATGTAGTGCATGATCTAGTAACTCATCAATACTCTCACCACCATACTTAGGCGTGTTTGGTAGTGGGCGGAGATGAACCATACCTATGACGGGCTTCTCAATACCTAAAACCTTAACCATAATAACCACCATTAATTAATCGTGATTAAGGAATAAAGTATTTACTTAAGACTATGGAGTCTTTAAGGAATTTAACAAACCATACACTTCCGTTTAGGTTTACAGTTCTAGGCTTAATAACTAACTTACTGAGTTCTTTTGCCATACCTACGTAACTAAGTATTAGCTTAATGCACTCCTCGTACGTTTGGCGATACTTAGGGTTAGATTTTAGTAACTCTTGATGTAAGTAAGCTAGCTTCCAGTTCTTATAGGTGTATATGGCGAAGTCCATAGCTATTAACCCACCAATGAAGAACACTAAGAAGTTAATATATTGGGGTATGAAGGATAGGGTGATTATCAATGATAGGACCGCTACCGTTATTAGGAACTTAGTTGTTTCTTGAGTAAGTTCCTTCACAAAGAACTTATTAACTATCCATAAACTAACGTCAAATGATGTTAGCTCAGGACACGCAGTTAAGTCAATTCTCTTCTTTTTATCATTATGTTTGAGTATGAGTCTTAGGCCCTTTGTCTCCCTAACAATGTCCTTACTAAACCTTACCTTAACGTACTTGGTGTTCTTAAGTATCGAAAGTAGTTTAGCTATGGATTCCATTAATGAGTCTTTATCAATAGTCATTAAAGACCTTAACTCCGGTAGCATCCCGATTTAAACTATTGGTAAGAAGGTAATATACATGAAGGGAAAAAGTAATGGGTTAAGTAAATTTAACCTTCTTGATACATAGTTATGGTCTCCCACTTACCCTTATAGAGTATTTCACTCTCGCCATGCTTTAATGTCTTAGCGATTACCTTACCGTTCCTTATTACGTATAGTGGTGGCCCTAGAATCCTTAGGGCATCTAGGTCGTTCTTAGCGTTAAGTATTAGTAAGTTAGCTTTCTTACCTACCTCAATGCCGTACTCATGGAGTATATGCCATGTCTTAGCAGCATTAACAGTTATTAGGTCTAGAGCCTTCATTAAGTCATCATAGCCTAATAACTGGTCTACGTGTATGGCCATGAATAGCGCCTGTAACATATCACCAACCCCTAATGGATACCACGGATCCATGATACAGTCATGCCCTAAGGCCACGTTAATGCCTCTTTCTAAGAGCATCTTTATTGGTGCCATACCTCTCCTCTTTGGATATATGTCGAACCTGCCCTGTAGATGTATGTTAATTAATGGGTTGGGTACTATAGTTATGTCCGCTTTTTTAACAACTGATAATATCCTATATCTGTAGGCTGGATCCCAGCTATGCATTGCTGTTACGTGACCAGCAGCTACCCTACCCTGCCACCCATACTCTAATGTCTTCTTAGCAACTACCTCGAGGAACCTTGAGTTGGGGTCGTCAGTCTCATCTACGTGTCCGTCTACGTCCTTATCGTACTTCTTAGCTAGTTCGAAAGCTATCTCTATAGACTTAACACCGTCCTCACGTGTGTATTCATTGTGTGGTATCATACCTACGTTATCAGCGCCTAACTCAAGTGCCTTCTCTAAGTACTCAGCATTATCCGGCTCCGTCAATATGCCGTCCTGCGGGAATGCTGTTACTTGAATATCGATAATGTCTGAAAGTACCTTCTTAGCCTCAACTAAGCCCTTAACGGTAGTCAAGGTCTTCTCAGTGCAGTCTGCGTGGGTTCTTAACCAGAGTGTGCCGTAAATAACCATCCACTTACAGGCCTTCTCAGACCTCTTAACTATGTCCTCAACACTTAGCCTCTTCTTCCTTTCAAACCATATCTCAATACCTTCCCATAGAGTACCTGATATGTTATATCTTGGGTCACCTAAGGTAAGTACTGAGTCCAAGTGGAAGTGCATGTTGAAGAATGGCGGAACTACTAACTTACCATCAGCGTCTATTTCTTCAGCACCATGCTCAGGTATTTTCTCTGCTATAGCTGTTATTTTGTCGCCCTCAATACCTATATCGAATGTTTTGTCATAAGGTCTTCCACGAATACGGGCATTACGTATGATTAAGGTATATTTCTCCAAAAGGTTCACCTTACGTAAAATATTTCGTAGTGCTCAATTATAAACCTTAAAGTTAATGTAAAAATTGATGTTACATTTTAATAAAATTATTTAGGATTAACCACTCTTATCATACAGTTTTTAATTTGAGCTCCGGCAACACATAGCTTCTTGCTACAAACGCTAGTATTAAGTGAACAACTGCTGATACGAAGAAGCCGTAGTACCAAGCTAGCTCAATACCTGGTACTGGTATGAACCCAAAGTATACCTGTAGGGTGCCTTGTATGGCGCTGGTTATATACTCAGCTATTATGCCTGCGAAAAACGATATCAACCCTACGATGCTAAATCCCCCAGTATATCTATAGATACCATGTGGGTTATAACATTCCGTGAGATTGACGTATTTACGCCTAACTACCCAGAAGTCTACGACCATAACACCTGCTATGGGGCCTAACCACATCGAGTAGCACCAGTTAAATGCTAGTAAGTAGTTAGCTACGTCTAGAGCCTTCTCCCAGTATATTATCGAGTACGGGCCGATTACTAACCATGCCAAGAAAGTAGCTAAGGATACAGCCTTCTCCCACGAGATACTGATGAGCCTTATGAGACCGTTGGTAGCTGCCGGTACGTCACCAGTTACGTTCGTGCTTCCCGTAGCTAACGTAGCGAACATTAGACCTAGAACACCTAGTTCAGGCCTTGGGCTGAACTTAGCAATTATGTCGATTGGGCTATAAACACCGCCAGTTAGTGCTGTAGCTGCGTAGCCTAGGTATGTACCTACAACTTGAGGCGCTATCAAACCTAGTATGTGACCTACTGGCAACGTCATCAGTGACTTATTATATCTACAGATATCTGAAACGTTTAAAGCTATAGTGGCCCACCAAGCGGTCTCAACAGCTATCGCTAAGAAGAATTCACTACTAACCCAGCCTACCTTACTCTCCCATACTGGTACTGGGTATTTTGGTACCTCAGGTGCTGTATATAGGTAGTATGTGAACCATGCAAAGAATATCATCAGTAGAGGACCGGCGATTACGTCTAGGTACTTAATGCCCCTAATCTTCTTCATACCTACTGCCCAAACGAACAGCAGGTAAATAACAAATGTTATTGGCGTATACTTCAAACCTACATCAATGATTACCTCAGGCGGTACACCACCAACTAACATAGCCATCTCTGTAATTGCCCACGCAGCGATGTAGCCATCAATACCATACCAGAATATTGAGACAATGACCCTAACTAGTAGCGGTATTATGGAGCCTCTGAACCCGAATGTATATCTTAGCTGTACTGGGAATGGTATGCCGTACTTAACACCTACGTAGCCATTAAGGGTCATTATTAACGCTACGACAGCATTACCTATGAATGCAGCCACTAATGTCTGAACAAGTGATAACCCTAGAATAAGTGGTAGCCACCCGAGGAAGAATATCGATGTGGTGATAGCCATCGATAGAATCATCAGCGTATAGCTTAGTGACCCTATAGTCCTTTCAGATACTTTAGTTGGGAGAAGCTCTGGTCTATCAACAACTACCTTGGGTAAAGGAACCTCCACTAGTGACACAACTAAACACCTACACGTAGAAAAACTAAAAACTGCTATATCAAGTTTACTCCCTAAAGAAATATATACTTATTACATTGACATAGTAGAAATAACCTCACTTTATTGGAGCATGGTGACTTAAGTAGCTAAAATGCTAAGGAGGTATTTTCAGAGGTAGGAAAATATTTTGATGTCCTCTACTTTAATTAATCTTGGTGAGTACTTGGTTAGTCAGGAAATGGTTTGGAAGGGATTAATGTACATCATAGTAGTTCTTGGGGGTATCTTAGTGGTCTTATCAATTATGAGGTTTATTAGTGCTCATAAGGCCCTTAAGTTATATGCTGACCACATTAAGGCTACGATGAATCTACCTGAAGTTGTTAAGTTCATTAATAAGGTCAAGAAGCCACTTATAGAAGTTGATGAGGATAAGGTCCGTGGTAAGGTTATAGTGATATGGCGTGATAGTAGGAAGAGAGGCATATATCCATCGGTAATAGTTTACGTCGATAAGTATAGTAAGAAGCCTCTAAAGATAGAGACATACCCAGAAACACCAGGTAAAAAGCCGGGTGTAAGGGTTATTAAGTAGGTGTTCTTATGGGTAAGTTAAGAATAGGTTTAGTCAGTAAATCCCCTAGGCGGTATAAGCTATTGAAGGAATTAGGTTTTGATGTAGTAGTATTAAGTCATGAGGTAACAACCGAGGATGTCGAGGTAACAACCACGGATCCATGCTCATTAGTTATTAAGAATGCTATGAGGAAATTAAGGAGTGCTAGTAAGATCCCTAAAGATATTGACTATCTGCTAGCCATTGATACTATGGTATTCATAGACGATAAGGCCTTAAGTAAACCGTCAAGTAAGCATGGTGCTCTTACCTACCTTAAATTCCTTAATGGTAAGTGCCATGAGGTCTACAGCGGTGTTGCCTTAAGGAGGGTTAGTGATGGTGTAGAAGTAACTGGGTGTGAAGGTACGGTTGTTTGTTTTGATGTAATTGATGATGAGGCTTTAAGGTTGTATGTCGAAACTGGCGAGCCTATGGATAAGGCTGGCGCGTATGCCATACAGGATTTAGGTAAGTTACTTGTTAAGGAAGTCCATGGTGATTTCTACAATGTTATGGGGTTACCTATAGTACTGCTTAAGAGGCTATTTAAGGAGTTAGGTCTTGATTTTACCAAATATACCTATGAGCAGTGTCTCAAGGATAAATAATAGCTTAAGGCTAGAATAGATTTTACTGGTGGAGGTAGTGGGCAGTGCCAAAAGGACATACTTAACGTTAGTACTGCTAATATTATTAACCATAAATGTTTACTTTACTTATGCTCAATGCATTATATCATCGAGAAGCAACATAGCATTAGCAGTTACCTCAACACCCGAAGGATATAAAGGCGTACCAACAAACCTAACAGTATCAATACTTTACCCAGGGTACGGTGATGTATATGTTTCAAGTAAACCACTTTCAGAACTTGACTTCCAGTCGTCAGCTAGGATAGCTTACCTAGTCGCTTCATACGTTGCTAACGTAAACCCAAAGAATTATGACGTACTCATATCCATAAGCGCTCCAACAACCATAATTGGAGGTCCATCAGCTGGTGGTGTAATGACAGTCACCATAGCAGCATCATTGATGAACTTAAGTCTAAGGGGTGATGTGGCCATGACCGGAACCATAAACTTAGACGGTACTATAGGTCCTGTTGGTGGTTTATTAGAGAAAATGTATGCGGCTAAGGAGGCTGGTAAGAAGTACTTCCTAATTCCTGCTGGGCAATCATTAACCTATAGGACACGTGTTATTGAAGAGAGGCGTGGTGCTGTGGTCATTACTAAAGTTGTTAGGGAGCCTGTCAATTTAACTGAGTTAGGTAGGGAGATAGGTATTGAGGTCGTTGAGGTCGGTAATGTATATGACGCACTTAAGTACTTCACGGGATTAAGTATTAGAAGTAAGTTACCCTTCAAGGAGCCTAGGCTAAGCATTAAGTATATTGTGGTCTTGGAGAAATGGGTAAAGTACTTCAATAGCACGTATAGTGAGTTATTAGCTAATTTAACTATGAAGTTAGATAAAGTACCATTAACCTACAGGGACTTCTTCAATAACAATATAGAACGAGCTAAAGGACTCTATGGAAACTTCGTTAAGTACCTGAATGAAGAGAGATATTATTCAGCGATATCGAATTTATTTGTGGCGACATACATACTTGATTTCTTAGATACATTAATTGACGTTTACGTACTTAACAATAGGGAAGTACTTAATGAGTTGATTAATGAGATTAATGAAAGTTTAGCTAATGTTAAAAATTCTTTATTTAATGTAAGTACGGATAACTTAAACGATATCTCTATATTAGCTGAGGCCAGACTGCGTTATTATGAGGCTGAGGAAAGTTTTAATGAGTCATTAACATACTTAAGGAGTAATGATTTAGTGAGTGCTGTTAATAGCTTAGTATACTGTAAGTGGAGGTTAGTGACTGTTAAGACATGGCTTGACTTCATAGGTAAGGGAGTAAGTATTAACGTTTCTCAAGCAACTATTAAGGAATTGACAGAGTACTTAGTGCTTTACGCTGAGTCAGCATATCAGTACGCATCATTACTTATTGGGGGAGGAAGAAGCGCAAATCTAGATAATGCTGGAGAGTTTCTAAGTAAGGCTAAGGAGCTATTAAATGAAGGCGATTACTACGCATCATTAAGTTACTCAATAAGTTCTATAGCTTACTCTCTAACAGCTATTCATGAAGTATATACAGGCAACTTGGGCGTTGTAATTGAGAATCTAAAAGACGTAGTATATATAGCCTACGGTTATGCACTGCTTAATAACCTGTCAGTACTACCAGCTTTAAGCTATTTCGAAAGAGCTAAAGTTCTTGAGGAGGAGGGTGATTACTTATCGGCCATATACTTCTACGAATTAAGTGCAGTTACTATGAGATCGTACTACTTACTAAGAATACTTCAAGGAAACGTAAAAACCCGGAGCGAGGTAAGTAATTTAAGTACGACTTCCCCCTCCATAATAACCACAACTTCAAAACCTGAAGTGGGTACCCCAACAACTAAGGAGGTAACGAGCATTAAGGGACAAGGCATTCATGACATACTAAACTTCTTAATACTTATCACGACCTTAATAATCATAGGGGTCATCTTAACATTAATCTTAAGTAAGTCAAGAGTAAGCCATACCTAATCCACATTTCTAAGTTACTAATCATTATAACCTTAGGATCACTATATTTCTAGGAATTGGTTAAAGTGTTTGGTTTTGATTCAAAGGAATTAGAAAGAGTTTCAGTAAGTGGTAAGGTATTTAGGTTAGGGGATTTTATAGTAGGTGAGTCTAGAGCTAAATACCCAGTAATTATTGAACTAAATTCTGTAGTTAAGACCTCATTAAGGAGTAAGGGCAAGTATGAAGTTATAGCTACATATAGGGATAGCATACATGTTGAGCCAGGGAATGAATTTAGGCTAAGAATACCTAGTGATTACCCACCATCAGTAGTGACTAGATGCTTTAGTGTCTCTTGGTCATTAATCGTAGGGGTACCTAGATTTAAAGGGAAGGTGTTATTCCCTAAGAAGGAGTTAAGGATTAGAGTATTACCACCTCTAAGTGATAAAGGGTATAAAGTAAAGCCTGGTGGTGAAATCGTTGTCAGAGTCAACAAGCATTTAGTTAAACCTATAGCGTTACTCTATATTAGGGAATGGCTTAACGACGGCGTTAGGGAGTATAGTGATACGTATGAGTTTACGTCATCAAGTAAGTACATGGTTAGCGCTGGTATAACTTCAATAAGTATTAAATTACCTCAAGAGACCATGACAGGTACAGAAGAGATTTACTACCCACTCACATTTAAGGCTAAGGTAGGTGACTTAACCTATGGCATTACCTCCTGGATAATTATCGAGTCAGAAAACTATAGAGGCATTATGATACCTGTCATCATATATTTATGAACTCATCCTGTACGGAAGGGATGCCTCTCTTAAAGCTATTTCTAACACAGAATCATCTACGCCTCCTTTCAACTTAGCTACAATAAGTGATTCATGACCACCTACATCTTCAATAATGCCTAAATCACGTAATTTAATAGCCATCCTGTAAGGAACCCCTTTCCTACCTTTAATTATCAGGAGGTCGTACCCTCTCTTAGGTACCCTGAGAGCTATAGTTGACTTAAGTATATAGTATATCTTAGACGCTAAAACAGTCGAGCTAAATGCATAATCTTTCTTCTTAAGCCTTATGTACTTAACGTAACCGACCTTCTTAGCTGTCATTGAAAGGTCTAATGCTATTTCCTTTACCTCCTTATCTAACTTCTTGGCTAACTCGCTAACCTTACTTAATATCTTAGTTACTGACTTACGCGGTATAAGGGACTTCTCTGAAAGCCATCCCAAGAGTTCAAGCCATAGGGCCTCATCCTTAGCTACGGCTAAAGCTTTAGATATCTCGATTACTAACTCACCAATCTTCTCTAATGATGACGGTACCTTAACACCTTCATCCATATATGTAATTACCTTAGCGAAAGCCTCAAGCCTAGGAGTCACTCTACCACCTAACGATCTTATCTTCTCATAGACTATTCTCGTGGTTGGTGATGGGTTTATTAAGATAGAGTTTACACACTTTTCCAACTTATCTACATTATCGAACGTACTGATGTGATGATCAACATAAATTATTAAGGTATCTTTACATACCTTCTTAAACCCTTTCAAAACACGCTCTAAACTTCTCACGTAGGGTAAATCAAGAAGTACTAATGCCTTAGGGCATCTACTAATATCTCTTAAGACCTTACCTAGGTTTCTTGATGTAGTTGGTGCTGCCTTGACTACATACTTACTGCTTAATGGGTAAAGTCCTAGAGACTCTTGAGAATATTTTACTAGGGCTGAAGATACTAGGCCATCAGCATCCCAATCACCAAGAACATATACGTAATCCTCTACATTACCCATCTTAAATACCTCATGAGGATTAAATAGATATCTTAAACTCCTTTACGCTTAACTTGCCTAATCCCCTATCTAGTTCGTAAAGTAATAATTTAAGTGTAGGTTCTGAGTAATAAGCGATTATTAATGATGGTTTCATAGAGCCCCCACAACCACTCCATGTACCTGTCAATGATCCCGGATTTATATGGTAAATACCTTGGTACTCCTTAATGAAGGGGTCATGCGTATGACCGCTAATAAGTATCTTAACTCCCAACTCTCTCGCTAGAAGGGTTAACTTCCTAATGTTTCCCCTAGGATATACTTGATCACCATGAACTACACCGAAATCGCACTTACCTAACTTAAATACCTCACTTATGGGTAGCCCTAACCAATCCATATTACCTTCAACAGCATAAACCTCACGTCCTAAACTCTTAACCCACCTATAGATCTCCTCAGAGGTATAGTCACCTGTATGTATAACTATGTCGTAAGGTCTTTCACTCTCTATAATCTTGAGTAGTTGCCTAGGTATCTCTAAAGCCCTATCAGGTATGTGAGTATCACCTATTATTAATAACTTCCTACTCACCACAGCTTCAGATTATATTACTATATTCACAACCTTATAAGCAAGTTAACTAAAACTTCATTAGTCCCCACATAAACCTAATCAGTGTAAGGGCTTACCAATGCTGATAAGAGTCTCTTACGGAACCCTAATAACATTAAGAGGTGATGGTGTTCTTAGTAAGGTTGCTTACCTACTCCAATACTCAGAGAACGGTTGCTTAGGTAACTGCGCATTCTGCCCTCAATCACGTACATCAAAATCAAGTAGGGAGTTACTATCGAGGGTTGTCTGGCCAGCCCAAAACCTAAGTGATATTATTAAGTTATTAAGAAGTAGCTCAGTTATTAAGAGGGTATGTCTCCAGACCCTAATCACCAAGGACTACCCTAATGATATATACGTATTAATTAAGGAGTTAAATAAGTGTGGGAAGCCTCTATCGCTATCAATAACCCCAGTCCCTAAGGAGTTCTTACTTAAGGTTAGGAACCTAGGCGTTGATTACTTAGGTATAGGTCTAGACTCCATAGACCCCAATGTGTTCCTAAAATTAAGGAAGCCTTACGGTTGGGCTAAGTACTTCGATTTCATTAATGAGTCTGTTAAGGTCTTCGGTAAAGATAGGGTTGTTACACACGTAATTATAGGGCTGGGTGAGGATATAGGTACGTCCATTAAAGTACTAAAATACATTAGAGAGTTGGGGTCATTAATATCTCTCTTCGCATTCACACCAATTAAGGGTACCGCCCTTGAGAGCCTTACGAGGCCTAACTTGAGGTACTATAGGTTTATGCAGGTAATTACACATTTACTCAATAGGGGCTTACTAAATATAGGTGATTATGTAGTAGTTAAGGGCTGCAAATTCGGTTTTAGGAAGAGAATCATGGGGTTACTAAATGACGAGGTTTTAGTGAAGTCCTTGATAGTTAATGGTTGTCCATACTGCAATAGGCCTTACTATACGGAGTCACCTAAAGGTCCTTACTACAACTACCCGAGACCTGAGTATATTAGGGCTAACTTAAGTAATGAATGGAAGTTAATTAAGGGGTTAATTATTGAGTAGGCCCTTAGCTTTCATACCTGAACCTAAATACATACCGGTAAGCATAACTGGAGCTAAGTGCGAACTTAACTGCCTCAACTGTAGGGGTAGATACCTTAAGACCATGATTCCTGCTAAGACCCCTAAGAGACTGAAGGAGGTATTACTAAGGCATTGGTTAAGAGGTGGTTATGGAGCCTTAATTAGTGGTGGCTTTACCAAGAAGGGGGTTTTGCCCATATCTAAAGAGTTTATTGAAGTGATTAAGTACATGAAGAAAGAGACAAACCTACTTATCAGCATACACACGGGTCTCATAAGTAAGGAACTCATTTTAGAGCTTTACAGTGCTGGTGTTGACTTTATAGATTTTGAGGTACCACCGTCGAATAACTTCTTACGTAAGGTAAAGAACTTAATGAATCTTGATGTGAGCATGTATATTAAGACCCTCCAATACATGCTGACCTTACGTAAAGATTTCGCAATACCTCACATAATTATCGGTAATAAATATAGTACGTCAAATGAGGAGTTAAGTATCCTGGAAGAAATCTCCAACTTAAACCCATACATGGTGACTGTGCTTGCTGAGATACATATATATAAAGGCATTGAAGACCTAATTACTAGGGTTATTAATTCATTAAAATACCTAAGAAGTATATTTAGAGGTGAAGTCGCCTTAGGATGCATGAGGCCCTTTAGGTTTAAGTACTTAATTGATAAACTAATTATTTCTGAAGGTTTAGTAGATAGAATAGCTAATCCCCATCCTTATGTGGCTAGGAAGTTTAAGTTAAGAACCTTAAATCTTTGCTGCAGTGTTCCTAATCTAAGTAAGTACATTTGATTATGATCGTTACTTTAATAAGTTCACTGATTGTTTATTTACTGGTGTCTTAATTATTGAATATCAAGGAGTTACTAAGTAAGGCGCTGAGTAGGGATAAGTTTTGGTTAGCTAAGCTAATCTCATTACTTGAGGCTAACCCGGAACTTCTTCTTGAGTACGGGGACTTGATTTGGAAAAGGAGCGGTAGGGCCCATGTGATTGGTGTCACTGGTGTTGGTGGTGCCGGTAAATCCACCTTAATAGCTTCTTTAGTTAGATTAATGAGAAGCGATGGTAAGTACATAGGTATTGTCTCTATAGACCCCTCATCACCTTACTCAGGGGGAGCTATCCTAGGTGATAGGGTCAGGATTCAGAAGTCTATTAATTCAGGCATATATATGAGGTCGGTAACAGCCCCACCGGAGGAGGTCCTGCCCTGGAAGGCTTTAGTTACTTTGGAAGTTCTCGATGCCGCAGGTTTTGACTACATAATTGTTGAGACTGTAGGTGCTGCTCAATCAAGTGTTGATGTAGCTAACTTAGTAGACACTATAGTCGTGGTTATAGTCCCTGGTACTGGTGACGATATTCAGGCACTTAAAGCAGGTCTAATGGAGATAGGCGACATATACGTGATTAGTAAGTGCGATAAACCCGAGGCTGAAGTTACGTATCTGCAGGTAAAGACCGTCCTTGGAGGCATTGTTAGGGATGGGTGGGAGGTACCCATACTTATGACTTCAGCATTAATGAATAAAGGGATTAAAGAGCTATACAGTAAGATACTTGAGCACCACGAGTTTATGATTAAGAAGGGTATTTTAGAGATTAGGCGTAGAAGGCGCTATGCTAAGGAGGTTGAGTTAATGGCTCTAGAGTTAATGAAGAGGAGGATAAGGGAGTTGATGGAGGAGGATAAGGAGTTAAGGGGTTTGATTAATAAGGTTATTAGTAAGGAGGTTAATCCCTTTAAGGTAGCGCACCAGATAGTTAAGGCGCTATTAGGTGGTAGGTGAGGTATTTTGAGGCTCAGTATTAGGTTAGTTAAAATAGCTTTAATAACAGCTATATATGCGGCGGTAACAACATTGCTAATGCCTATCTCTTACGGGTTGATACAGGTTAGGGTTAGTGATGTCTTAATGCCCTTACCTTACATACGTTTCTTCGGTATTGAGGCAGTCATAGGGTTAACCTTAGGCACGCTAATAGCTAACCTAATGTCCCCATTCGGAATACCTGACGTGATTCTAGGCTCGCTAGCTAATTTAATATCAGGTCTTGGTAGTTACCTCATCGGCAAGTACTTAGGTGGTAAGGTCGTTGGAAGGGTATTGGCTTGTTTGATCCCCGTAGCTGTTATCTCTTTCATAATAGGGTATGTGCTTCTCGGCATCATATATTACGAATTTATTGGTGTAGAGCCTTTAATGGCTATGGGGTTTGTAGCTATTGGTGAGGCTATATCGGCGGGTATAGGTGGTTTCTTACTAATTACGTATTTGGAGAAGACATTAGGTATGCGTAAGTAGTTCTTTTAGGGTTAGTTACTTAGAGGTTAAAAATTCATTCTCGATTTAAAGTTATGGGTTGGGGCCCAGTCATGGTTAAGATCGCTAAGTTAGCCGCCATGGTCCTATTGATAGTCATAGTGCTATTAGCGTCTATATCCGTAGTCATTAACTATGTCATCAGGTTATTCAGCCCTAATACACCACTACCTACGGAAGTAACTACCTATCCCATGCCTCACGTATATATAGTCGATATAGTGCCCACACCGCCTAACATGCTCTCAATCTATATAGAGAATAGCGGTAGTGTCGATGGGGTTATACGTAACATAAAGATAAGGTTTAAGGGTAAACTATATGTAATTAACTTAAGTAAGTTAAACATATCGCCACCACTTAAGGTCGTTAATAAGACCATAATCGTACCAGGAGGCTCTTTCGGAACCATAGATGTTACTACAGACTTCAACTTCACACTCGGTGATAGGTTCATAGTATTTATTTACTTCCTTAAGAACGATATGATAGTAGATCGGCGTGAAGTAATAGTGACTAAGGGTGAGGCTTAGCGTGTTAGGGATGATGAAGACCTTTGGAGAAGATGGGTGATTAAATGGTGGAGTACTGACTAAAGCAGTCAAGCTTAATTAGGATTAGCACACCTTAATTCACGGGCCCCCGCAAGAAGCGCACCTAACCGACCCCGGAGGGATGAAGGTGTGTTATCCGGCGGGGGTTACACCAAAACATTTCTAATTACGGTTTAGCTAATTCAGGATAATTAATAAGGGTGTCGAGATCATTGGTTATCTCCTCAATAACCTCCTTACTTAGCGCTGTAGTGGTGCCCTTGATCTTACTCTCATAATTACTCTTAAGCCATGTCGCTAAGTCCCGGTTAAAACCTGACGCTAACTCAATAAGCATTCTTGGATTACCATTGGTTAAGTACCATGCATGCTCAACGATTTCGTTATTAGGTGGGCTTAATTGGTAAGCCAACTCACTAAAGGGTTTCTCTAGGAGGTTCCACATCATGACTAAAGAGGCGTGTGTATGTCTTGATGGTAGGTCTTTACTAAGACCCTCGCTCGTCATTGCTATGATTAAAGCCGTAGATACCTCATAAGATGATAACGATTCCTCTAGTAGATTAAGTAAGTTCTTTACATAAATGTCTATACCTTCAAGACCTAAAGCTCTAGTAACGTCATCAACAACTATAACTAAGTGTCTATCCTTAAAGATAATTCTCTTAGCTACCTCACTGATTAACCTTGAGAGCGCTAAAGAGAGGAGCTTACTTACAGAACTACCTAAGAAGTTACTTACCATCCCTAGAGCAACCTTAATAACTTCGTCATGACCGAATATAGTCCTCCTAACATCTAGTTGTGCTAGGGCGTCTATATAGATAGTTAAGTAATCCTCTCGATTTCGAACTCTACTAACGTACTCCTTAAGTAACCTAGTTTTACCACACCCTTCAGGTCTGTTGATATATAGTACCGGGTAGAAACCCGACCCTAATAGAGGTTTCTGCCCCTACTACCTAGTTCTTTAAGCCTTCCTAACTCAGCTTCTTTATCGATGAATCTAAGGTACAAGCGTTAACCCTAAAAACAATAGTGTGATTAAGGCTTTAAAGCTAGTCGAGGCGCTTAATTAGCTCACATTAGTTCCTTACTAACTAGTGCGTAGTAGTTTTGGTGGTATATTGTTTTCCTTAGATTAAATATGCCGTAATCAATTATTTTTAGACTTGTTGATTTAGTAATTAGTTTCATTAACTCACCTTTAGTGAATAAGTGATAATACCTTAGGTAGATCTTACCTTTATGTCTCCAAGGGACTAAGAAGTCTTTAGGTGATGGTGTAAGCCCTATGAGGTACTTAAGTACGTTTATGAGTAATTTAGCTAGGAACTTAGGCTGACATAAGGACCAAACAGTAATTAATGCCTTGCCCCTGACCCTCAGTACCCTTTCGATCTCTCTTAATGCGTTAATACGTGACTTACTTGGTAAATGATGTATGGTTGCTATACTTAGTAGGCACTCTATTGATGAATCCCTAAAGGGTAGGTATTCAGCATCCCCCTTTATAAGGTCTACATAATTAAGGAGACCTAGCTTACTGAGCTTTTCTTTAGCCTTGGTGAGCATTGAGCTACTTATATCTAGGCAAACCCCATAAGCACCCTGCCTCAGAAAGGGGATTAACTGAGTCCCTACACCACACCCGACATCAACTATAAGCCTACATCCATGTAACTTACTAACGATGACCCATGGTTTACTTCTTAAGTGTTGAAAGCCTTCAGCTATAGCGTCATAAACTTCCTTAACGCACTTTTTTATTTCATCATCACTTACCATAGTACTCAACTAGCCAGCCTTAAGACCTAATATGAGACCTACAATGAATGCTCCAGCAAACGGTAGGTTAGCTACTATGTTTGAATAAATCGATGATGCCTCAACAGCCATAGACTTAAAGAAACCCTCGATAGCACTAACTAGCTTATCGTAATTAACGGTTATTATACCTTTCCATTGAAGGTAAATCACTGTAATGACTATTAACCCAGCAACTATAAGGGCTAACTTGAGGAGTTTCTTCAATGCGTAACCAACAGCAAAGCCCGTTAAACCACCAAAACCCAGCTGAAATATAACCGCCGTGAATACATCGCCGCTTAACTCCATCGTCTAGCCCATTAATACTAAGTATAAAAAGAGATTTATATTGTTAGTGAGTAGGTTAAGACCCTAAGATCTCCCTACCTATCCTTAGGCCTTCGTTAAAGACCCTAAGATTTAACTCTAAATCCCTCCTTAGCACTCGTTTTATGGCTTCCTCATAAGCTTCACTACTTAATGGGTTATCGGGGTGTGCTGCATATATACCTAACAATAGCGTATTTAGTGATCTTGACGCATTAAATCTCTTAAGTATTTCATAACCTCTTATTACATATAATTCCCTAACGTTACTGTGTATGATGTTAATCAACTCATTGACGTCAGGATATGTGTAGGAGCTCCATTTCTTAATTACTGATAGAGCCGAGAGTACTGGAGGTATGGGTTCGGCATTAATAATCCCTATAGTGACCTTCTTATTTAAGTACTTTAAGACCCTAACAGCCTCTAAAGGCTCTAGACCTATAAGTACGTTAGCCGAGCCATAAGTAAGTAGTGGTGACTTAACCTCAGTACCGAACCTAACGTAACTTACGACCGAACCATACCTCTGACTCATGCCTAAAGTCTCGCCAGTACGAACCTCATAACCACTAATGAATGCTGCTTCAGCGATCACCCTAGATAATGTTAGCCCTCCTTGACCACCAACACTAGCTATAATTATGTTATATTCCTTAACCATCCTTACTCACCTCCTTTATGGCGTTAAATGGACATACATAATCACAATGTCCACAACCCACACATAGTTCCTCATTAATTACTGGGTATTTCTTATGGTCCTTAATGATTATGTGTATGGCAGGGCAACCTACCTCAGTAATGCAGAGGTAGCACATCTTACATAGGTCATGATCGATATATCTCTTATTCCCTATTAACCCACCCTTCCTAACAACTAATAATGCGCATGGTGCTCTAGATATTATTAGTTTAGGACCATGTATCTTTAATGCCTTGACGAACGTGTCTATAGCTTCATCAATATTGTAAGGGTTTATTACTGAGAAGAACTTGAGTTTTAGATCCTTAACCAAGGACTCTATAGGTACTGGCGTACCCTTTCTACCTGTTTCTGTGATTTCTGACTCAGGTGTTGATTGATGCCCAGTCATAGCTACAGTTAAGTTATCGAGTACTACGATGAGTATGTCTATGTTCTTATGTATCGCCTCTATAAGTGCTGGTATACCTGCGTGGTAAAACGTTGAGTCACCTATAGTAGCTATTACTGGCTTATCGTAACCTGATACTTTAAGACCTATAGCTAAACCTATGGATGCGCCCATGGCATGCTCTGTCCATATAGCTTCATAGGGGGGTTCATAACTTAAGGCGTAACAGCCTATATCACCCATTATAGGTACTTCATTTAAGTCATAACCACACTTTCTTATACTTTTAAGTAACGCATAATAGGTGAGTCTATGGGGGCAACCAGCACACATCGGAGGCGGGCGTGGAGGTACCTTAACTTCAGTAACTCCTATCTCTTTAACCACCTTGCCAAATACTCCGGATAGTGCCGCCGCAATAATGGATGGGGTTAACTCACCTTCCAGTGGTATACCTAAAGACTCCTTACCTAGTACCTCAATACCTAAACCTTCACTCTGCACTAACGCCCTTATCTTAGTCTCGAGGTAAGGGTCTAACTCCTCAATCACTAGTACCTTATCTGAATTGCTTAACTCATTTAGTAAGAACTTCTTAGGTAGTGGATATGTAAGACCTAACTTAATTATCTTGACCTTATTTTCAATCCCTAACTTCCTTACGGATTCATAAACATGGTTAAATACCACGCCATCAGTCACTAACGCTACCTTACCATCATACAATACCTTATTTAGACCTAATTCATTAGCGATATCCTCAGCCTTACTTAACTGGTTATTCAGCCATTTATGCCTAGCTAAGTTACCTTTCATAGAAGCCCTAACATACCTCTGTATGTCTTTTACGAACTTAGGGATCCTCTTTAACTTTACTACATCACCGTAAGACACATTACCTACAGTATGGTTTACCCTAGTGGTTGTTCTTAATATTATAGGTAACTTAAGCCCCTCAGATAATTCGTAAGCTAATTTAGTGAAGTCTTTAGCTTCTTGGGGGTCTGAGGGCTCTATCATAGGGAGTTTAGAGAGTTCGGCAAACCACCTACTATCCTGCTCTGTCTGGGTTGTATGTGGTCCTGGGTCATCAGCTACTAGTATGGTTAAACCCCCCTTAACACCTGAGTATGCCGCTGACACTATGGAGTCTGATGCGACGTTAAGCCCTGGAGCCTTCATGGTACATAAAGACCTAATACCAGCGAATGAAGCACCTAAGCAAATCTCAAAACCAACCTTCTCGTTAGTGGCCCACTCAACATACATACCTAACTTATTAGCGACTTCACTTAATGACATAATGACCTCAGAACTAGGTGTTCCTGGATACCCTGATACCACCTTAACACCGGCTTCAATAGCTCCTCTAGCAATTGCCTCATTACCCATCAGCAACGCCTTACTACCGGGAGGTAATAGAAGTTTATGTGAACTCATAAGCACACCCCAAACCCGTAATGTGATAGACGTACGCATTAAAAAAACATGACCCATTAAAGAGTACATGCCCTCTCATTAGGGTCAAATACTTTCATATAGGCTTATTAAAGGGTATGTCTATTGTGAAGTGTGGTATATATGGCATTTAAAGGCGTCCTAATAGCTGTTATTGTGGTGGCCATAGCAGTCGGTATTGGCGCTGCCGTACTTCTCCAACAGCAAGGTCCCTCACCTATGCAAACGCACATAACTACATCACCAACAACGACTACCACGAAGATGGAAACCAAGACATCTGAGACCACCACGAAGACAACCCCCACAGCATCTACAACACCAACATTTAGCACAACAAAAACCGAAACAACCGTGAAAACAACAACTACACAACCAGTAACCACAGGGACACCCACGGCATCACCCACAACAAGTATACCGGCATCAACCACAACAACGATGCCAACTACTACAACAGTAATAACTCAGGCACCTAGTGGTGAATTAGTTGTCTACAAGACCTTAACTGAGCTCTTTAGTAATATAAAGCATATGAAGTATGAATTAAACGTTGAGGAAAGTAATGGGACTAAATCATCAATGACTGGTGGTTTTACAATAATTGGTGAAGACACCATTAACGGTATTAATGTGTGGTTAGTGAAGATTGAGTACGTTGCTGTGCCCCCAGAGGGGGAGGAGCAATCAGCTATTATAGAAGCAGCCATATCTAAGGAAGATGCCTTAGTGCTTAAGCTAACTATAACTCAGGACGGAGTAACTCAAGAAATACCCAAGGAGCAGTTAAGCTATGTGGGCATGATGGTTCTTCAACCACTATTCATGCCGTTCCTCATGTTTGTTGGGTCTTCAGCTGACTTAGAAATGCAGATAACGGAGACAGGTGTTGCTGTTAATGCTCAAGGAGTCGTTGTTAATAGTAAGCCAATAACCGTAACTGTAGGTGGTAACGCTTACAAAGCTTATGAAATTAGCTTTACGGCAACCAAGCCTGTGAGGGGTGTAATAAGTAAAGGCACTTACGTAGTGGCTGAATTATACGAGAATCACTGGTTCATAGTATCTCTAGACGTATATACGGAGCAAGGGGACCACGCAACAATAAGGGTAATAGAATTAACACCTGCTTACTAACCCTGAAATGAAAGTATCTATAACGCATTTAAGATAATTTTTCTCTAGTCTAGATGTATAATGCGCATTAGATAGTTAATATTGTGGTCGCTATTAGGAAGTATGTAAATAAACCAGCAACATCCACTACTGTGGTTATTAATGGGCCAGATAGCACTGCCGGATCCAGATCTAATGACGAAGCTATTAATGGCAGTAGAGCACCTATTATGTCTGCTATCACAATGACCGAAGCTAAAGCTATGGCTACTATTATAGATATGACCACGTTAAACGATATTGAGAAGGCGAAGATGAAACCTATTGATGCCATACCTAGTGCCAGTAAGCCGCATGTAAGTAATTCCTTAACCACAACCCTGAGTACGTCTCTGGCAGTCACCTCACCTAAGGCTAAGGCCCTAGTTATCAAGGCTGATGCTTGAGCACCAGCATTACCCCCAGTACCTATGATTAAGGGTATGAACGCTGCTAGTATAGCTACCCTAGATATGAGTCCACTATAACCCTGTATAATCCTAGCCGTAAAGCTCTCTATCAAATAGATGAGAAGTAACCATAAGAACCTCCTCTTAAATAAGTCCTTGACTCTAGCCGTTAAGTACCTAGACCTACCAACCTTAGATATACCGCTAAGCATGAATAAATCCTCACTTTCCTCAGCTATAATTACGTCAGCAACATCATCTATGGTAATAACCCCAAGGAATTTACCATCAACGTCAACTACAGGTATCCTAGTTAGGTCGTACTTAATCATTAACCTAGCAACAACCTCTCTATCATCAAAGGGATCTACAGCCACGTAATCACGTCTAGCGACCTTAGAGAGTCTAGAATTAGGTTTCTCCTTAAGTAAGTCAGCCACATAGGCGTAACCAACCAACTTACCTTCTTTACTAACTATATATATGACATCAAAGACCTCGAAATGTCTCTTCCTAAGTAGCTCTAAAGCATCACTAACCTTTTGTTCTTCATGAAGAACTGGTACATTGGACGTCATTATACCTCCAGCAGACTCTGGTGGGTACTTGAGTAATGACCTAACACTCTCCAAGACCTCCGGAGGTATGTACTGAATAACTGCCCTTCTAACACCTTTAGGGAATAATTGAAGAATATCTGCCTGCTCATCAGGATTCAAACTCACTAGGGCTTGAGCAAGTACTTTAGGGTGTACATACCTACATACTTCCTCAATAATTTCCTGAGGCGCTACTCTAAGTAATTGTCCAAGGTACTTAGAGCCCAGTGAGGGATATATAGTGTGTCTTAGTGGTTCATCAAGTCTTACAAGGATGTCTAGGAACTCAGAGGGGTGTAAGTACTTAGTTAATTCCTTGGTAATTGCTGGGAATTCCTCGATATACTTAGCCAGTAAGTCAGCGGCTTCAGGACCCGCCTCCTCCACATCAACACTCTCAATATCCTTGACGGTATTCAATATATCCTCTAGCTCGCTAGCGCTACCTTCATATTGAAGAATAAATAATAAGTAACTAGTGCCCTCACTTGAGAAACCCACAGAGAATACTATGTTGCTGCCTAGATCGGTAAGAGCTATCGTTACATCACGTAGAAGTCCTGGACGGTCTTTACCCTCAATATAAGCTATGAACCTCACTTCACACCACCCATATCGCTATGTAAGTTTGTTAGTTAGGTCTAATTAAATATTCTAAGCATTACTAAGCATACTTACAAGTTTTAAACCAATTAAGTTTAAAAGTCTAGGCACTTAGTGATATTCGGCAAGGTGATTATATGAAGTTCGTTCACTTATGTAAGACGAAGCCACCTTCTAGAGGTAAGAAGATACTAATAATAGGTGCTGGCCCTGCTGGTCTGGCAGCGGCTGGTTTCTTAGTATGTCAAGGCTATGATATAGACATGGTGGATAAGCTACCCTTACCTGGCGGATTAATGACGTTTGGTATCCCAGAGATTAGAATTAAGAAGGAGAGAGTTATGGAGGGTATTAAGGAGTTAAGTGACGTTTTTGATGTTAAATTCATACTTAGAACCAAGGTCATTTGCTGTGGGGAGGGGCGCCATGAGGGTGATGAATTCGTAAGTAAGAAAGTATCGTTTAATGATATAGTACCTAACTACGACGCTACATTAATAGCAACAGGTACGTGGTTATCGAGACCGTTTAAAGTGTCTGGAGCTAATCTAAAGGGTGTTTACCCAGCTTTAGAGTACTTAATTAGGCTTAACGCACATAGACTCGGTTTCTTAAATGCTGATGAGGTTCCTAAAATAGGTAAGAAAGTTGCCGTAATAGGAGGTGGGCTTACAGCTGTTGATGCTGCTTTCGAAGCCTTAGAGCAAGGCGCTGAGGTCTACATGGTCTATAGAAGAACTAAGGACTTAGCGCCAGCAGGTTCTAAGGAGATTGATAAACTTATCGAGAAGGGCGTTAAGTTCATGGAGCTAGTTAATCCTAAGTCAGTAATTGGTGAGAAAGATAGGGTTAAGGGTCTTGAGTTAATTAGGATGAGGCTAGGTGAGCCGGACGCTTCAGGTAGGCCTAGACCAATACCAATACCGGGCACCGAGTTCATTCTTGAGGTGGACACGGTTATTTATGCGTTAGGTGAGCTATCAACACCACCATGCCGTAGTGAGGAGTGTTGCGGTATTAAGCTAGATAAGTGGGGAGGTATAATAGTTGATGAAAACTTCATGACCACACGTAAGGGCGTATTTGCTGCTGGTGACGTAGTGACGGGCCCAAGCCTGATAGGTAAGGCCATGGGTTCGGGACTTAAAGCCGCTAGAGCCATACATAAATACCTTTCGGGATAATAGAGTAAAAACTAAAAATTATGTTTTTAATTAAACCATAATAGATCTTTAAATATGTAAATAGCTCTAGGTGTTTCCGTGGATATTCTATGCAGAAATTAATCCATAAATAGTGGTAGTTACTATAAGTACGTGAATTTAGTCTAGGTGGTTTGTGTGTCCGAAAAAACATCTAGATTGCCTGGTTTCTATAAGTTGAGTATTGATGAGAGGTTAAAGATTGTTAAGGAATTTGCTGGACTTACTGATGAGGAGGTTAAGCTACTTAGCAACTTCGGTAATTTAGGTGCTGATAAGGCTAACGTAATGATTGAGAACGTTATTGGTGGTATGACTTACCCCTTCGCTGTGGCCGTTAACTTCTTAATTAATGGCAAGGAATACCTAGTTCCTATGGTACTTGAAGAACCGTCGGTGGTTGCTGCTGCTAGTAATGCCGCTAAAGTTATGAGGCGTGATGGCGGTATTAAGGCGAAGGCCACAGACCCAATAATGATTGGTCAGATACAGGTCATTAACGTACCAAGTCCCCACCATGCTAGAATGATTGTTCTCGAACATAGGGATGAAATACTTGACCTAGCCAACGCCCAAGATCCTATACTAGTTAAGTTAGGTGGTGGTGCTAAAGATGTTGAGGTACGCGTCGTTAACTCACGTATAGGGCCTATGCTCATAGTTCACTTACTAGTTGATGTTAGAGATGCTATGGGTGCTAATGCAGTTAATACTATGTGTGAAGCTGTAGCCCCCCTCATTGAGAAATTAACTAAGGGTAAAGTACTGCTAAGGATAATCTCTAATTTAGCCGTTAAGAGATTAGTTAGGGCTTGGGTTAAGGTGTATAAGGAGGATATAGGTGGTGAAGACGTTGTTGATAGGATAGTTGCTGCATCAGCCTTTGCTGAGGCAGACCCGTTTAGAGCAACTACCCACAATAAGGGAATACTTAATGGCGTTATAGCAGTAGCTTTAGCTACTGCCCAAGATCATAGAGCTATAGAGGCTGGAGCGCACGCCTACGCGGCTAGAGACGGTAGGTACAAACCCCTATCTATATGGGAGAAAGACGATGAAGGTAACTTAGTTGGTTTCTTAGAGATGCCTATGGCTGTAGGCATAGTTGGCGGCGCCACTAAGACGCACCCAACTGCGCGTATAGCGTTAAAGATACTAGGTGTTAAGTCAGCCAAGGAGTTAGCTGAGGTTATGGGAGCTGTCGGGCTAGCACAGAACTTCGCTGCCTTAAGGGCCCTAGCAACTGTAGGTATTCAAAAAGGACATATGAAGCTGCATGCTAGGAACTTAGCCATAATGGCAGGTGCTGAAGGCGAGTTAATAGATAAGGTAGCTGAGAGAATGATTGAGGAAGGTAAAATAACTTACGCACGCGCTGTAGAAATACTTAAGGAGCTAAAGGGAGAGGAATAGTTTTACACCTAGAATACACTTTATTTTTTACCTAGGTAACTTAGTAATGATTCTGGCGTAAAAAATACTGTTGCTAAAGCTCCATAAAGAACCACATCATCACCTAAGGATGTTTTAATTATCTTAGGCATTCTATTAATTAAGTATTTTTTAGTGTATTTAACTATAGGTCTGTAAAGTAGGTCGTAATTATTTAGGAATACAGAGCCACCGATGGTTACTAACTCAGGGTCATAAACATTAATAACGCTAGCTACGCCTGCGGCATAAACTCTACATAACTCCTTAAACACCTTTAGGGCTACATAATCACCCTCCCTAACTCTCATAAAGAATTCTTTAGCATTAATACCAAGCCATTCGTTACTTACCTTTAATCTCTTTCGTTTAGTGATTAACTTAATGAAGTTAGGTATGTTTGCTCCTGAAGCATAACCTTCCCAATGCCCATAACCACCACAACCGCATTTAAGTCTGGACTTATAGTCAATGACTATATGACCTATCTCATGGGCATTACCGTCCTTACCTAGGAGTAAATGGTCATCAACTATGACCCCACCACCGATACCTGTGCTTATAGTTATGTAAACCAAATTCCTGACCCCCTTACCAGCACCGTAATGCTTCTCCCCCCAAACACCAGCTACACAGTCGTTAAGTAGGTACGTAGGTATGTTAAAGTACTCACGTATAGGCCCCACAATGAATGAGTTCTTTATTTTTATATTTGGTGTATTAACTATTCTTCCTTCCCTGAGGTTTAAAGGACCTATAGAACCTATACCAACGCCCTTAACTCTCTTGAGGTATTTGTAAGGTATGAACTCATCTATTAACTTAATTATGTAATTAGCTATGGTGTATTCATCACCTTCTTGAGGCGTTCTTTCCTTCACCTTTATTAAGAACCTACCCTTTCTATTCCCTAACCCCAGCCTTATGTATGTAGCCCCTATATCTATCGCGATACCTAAAGGTTGCGTAACGCTCATGAACACCCCTAACGTAATATTTTAACTATCGCTTTATTAATGTAGTAATATACTTAAACATGGTGATAACATGTTAATTAGATGGCATGGGCATGCATGCTTCGAGCTTAGATCTGAGAAAGGTGTTACTGTAGTTATTGATCCTCATGATGGCTATAGTTTAGGTATAGAACCACCTGATGTTAAAGCTGACTACATACTTATTACCCACGAACACTTTGACCATAACGCAGCTAACGTGGTAGCTAAGCCTACAGCTAAGATAGTTAGGATGAGAAGTGGTGAATTCTCACTTAATGATATTAAGGTGGTTGGTGTTAGGGCATACCACGATAGAGTTAGGGGCAGGAGAAGAGGTGAAGTGGTTATGTATAGATTGCTCATCGACGGTATCTACGTAACCCACCTAGGTGACTTAGGTCACGTACTTACAGAAGAGCAAATAAAGAAATTAACACCAACTAATGTACTCCTGATACCAGTAGGTGGCACGTTCACTATAGAGCCTCACGAAGCTTGGGAAGTAGCCCGTGTCTTAAGGCCTAATATAGTAGTACCTATGCATTATTGGGTTAGTGGCATGAACCTACCCTTAAAGCCTGTTGATAATTTCCTTAAGCTAGTGACTTGGGAGGTAATTAAGCTAGGTGCTAGAGAGTTTGAAATAACTAAAGAGTCATTACCCACAGAAAGTAGGGTATTCCTATTAAAGTACTAATACCGCCTTACTTAACCTCTATTATGTACTTTTTAGTACTCCTACTCCTCCTCTTAGATACACTATACGTTAGCTCCCTCTTTAGTAACTCAACAAGTGCTTTCCTTATAACCTCAGACCTAGTATAACCTGTTTTTCTTGCGTACATATCAATCATTTCTAATAGGTCTTCATCTATCTTAAATGTAACAACACGCACTCACAGGCACCTAAGTAATATTTAGTCTAAGGAAAGTCTTGAAACTTACGGAGAAGGAGACTTCAAGAGAATTCTTAAACGAGTGTACATATAAATCGTATACTTTATATAGGGGTACTACAAGAGTAATCTTAGAGGCTAGAGAGCAAGTGCCGACGGTACATTTATCACTACCAGAACATGTTTATAGGGAGCTGAAAAAGCGAGCTGAAGGTTTAGGTATCCAAATAACCGACCTTATAAAGATGTATATTAATAACGGTATCCGTGGTATGGCGTTCTCCCTAGCTCCTAACGATGGTTTCGAGAGAATGGATGAGAGACTTATCTATATTGAAGGTAAGGTTACGCAGATATCTGAACTAATAAACTTCCTTGTAAGAAAGGTTAGGGAGTTAGAGGAGCGTATAGAGATTCTTGAAGGACCTGAAATAGTTCCTGACATAGTTTATGAGGAAAGGAGGCAAACATCTAATGAATATTCATCAAAAGTCGGTAGAAAGGTTACTCAGGTTCGTTAGTCGATCTATTGATCTTAACTTAGTATCCCATAGCTTTCTAACTGTGAATACTTATAAATAGCTTGAAGATTAGTACCTTAAGATTTTATACCTCACCTTAGAGAAACTAATGAGGGATCCAAAGTGAATTTAACGGAGCCCATACATGCTTATATACTGTTAACGGTTGCTTTAGGTAAGGAATACGACATTATTGAGAAAGCAAAAAGTATTCAAGGAGTCATTAACGCTAGGGTTGTTTATGGCGAGTATGATGTGGTTATTGAGGTCAGGGTAGGGTCGTTAAGAGAGCTTGATAAAGTCGTTAATGAGTTAAGGAGATTTCCTGAGATTATTAGGACGGTCACTTTAATAGCTTCAGGTTAGTACTTAATGATGCTTAATCACCTCTAATCATTTTTACTAACTTAAGAATTACGGGAATACACTCATCTGGCAACTTAGCTATTACTCTATCAATTACATCATCATTAAATGATAACCAAACAACACTATCAATATTTAATTGAGGTATGCATGACAGCTCACTAACCAAGCGCCAAGCATTTATGGCCATACGTCTATATGTACCGCTAATGAGCCTATTAATTAACTTAGGGTGTTTAAGATTATTTACCTTCAGAAGCCCTGAGTTAAGCGTTGCTTTAGCTACGCGTACGTCTAGGGGTATAGGTACTTCCTTAGGAATACTTAACCATTCATTAAAGGATGCAAACCACCCATAGTAAAACATTTTTACTGCAAAAACAACAGTCTTGCTAACCTTATTAGAGCCTAGTGAATTAGCTAGCAATAACCATAACCTCTTTAGGTCCCTTGAGTAAATACTTAAATTACTTATTAACTCATTAATAAAACCTAAATTCCTTAATTTAATTATCCTAGCCTTCTTCACCTCCTTAAATAACCTATTACATTTAGAACTCTCCAAGAAGGATATTACGGCGCTTGAAGGGTCCTTATCACTTAAGTACCTAACCACCGACCTACTGAATTCCGCCCAGTAATCCTCCCCTTTACAGCTTAACCTATAACTAATAACTCCATTAAGCAACGAAACCACTGGCACAAGTTCAACATTCCTTAAAGATTTACTTAACTCCACAAGTGATTTTAATTGAGGGTCTTCACGCTCTATAATATGTATGTGGTTAAGTCCTAATGACTTAAGTAAATTACCCAACTTAAACGCTACATCATTATTTACCTTAATGACTCAGTCACCTTATGCGTTAGTGAACACCTAAGTCTTTAGGTGCATACTTAGATAAGGACTTAAGGGCCAGTAACTTCTCTCTCTTACCTAACTTAGCTGACTCAATAACATCCCTTAATTCTGAAATAACTTTAATCATTAACTCTCTCTTAACTGGGAATGGTATTCCGTCCTTACCGCCGACTGTAAACGCGTACTTAAATGGGTCGTAAGGCTCCGTAGTGGGGTCCCTTAACGATGGTGGCTCCCTATATATTAACTCAGAAACAAGGCTTAACGCCCTAAAGACTTCAGGACCTAGATTCCTCACTAATAAGGCTTCCTTAATGTCTTTGGGCTTTAACTCATAAGCCCTCATTAGCTTAGTCAGTAATGTGTGGGTAAGCCTTACGGGCCTATAATAAGGTATGCTTCTGTCTATGGGTCTAACAAGCTCTGTACCTACTAAAGTCCTCACACCCTTAATTAACCTATTAACCTCATGAAGTAATCCATAGATCTTCTTTGGGGGTTCATTAAGTAAGTCAATAATTACTTTCTTACATTCCCTAGAGACTTTATCAGTTAGGTTTAAAGGCTTAACTACAGTATCAGAAGCTACTCCCGTATGTGGTTCCTCTGAAAGGTCATTTGGTGTAATCTTAAACCATGCTATGTGGTATCTTCTAGCAATTCTTGACTCGGTATTCATTCCTTGCTGAATAACTACCCACTCACCCTTATCACTAAATACTAATGCGTGATGGTAGAGTGCAAAACCATCTTGAAGGAGTACCGTATCTATTTTAGCCGTAAGTCTCGAAATATTAGTCAATTCACTAATCTTAGTCGCTGATAACCCTAATTTTTCACCATAAGTAGCTACCTCTTCAGGTGTTCTTAGTGATACCTTACCCTTACCTCCAGCTACCACTATACCTAAGTCACTATTCCTTAATACCTCCTTAATAATGGCCGTAGTTACAGTTGTTGAACCGCTACTATCCCAATCCATGCCTATGGCATTATTGAATGCTTGAAACCATAACGGGTTAGAGAGCCTCTCAAGTACCTTAGTGGTTCCATACTCAATCACCATGACCTCAAGTATAGCTTTAGCTAACTTCTTCATAAGCTCAGCTAACCATCTAGGTACGTGGCCGTAATGTAGTGGTAAGTCCGCATACCCTAAGGACATTTACTTACTTCCCTACCATTAATGTAAGTCTTTAAAATGCTTTTAAGTATAGCTATTAAGTAACGGTAACGTATTTAGCAACTAACTTTAGAAGTATAGGTGTTACTATTGAGGTTACGGCTGCCATTAATACAACGGCTGAGAAAAGCTCTAAAGTGAAGATCCCTAATGAATAGAAGGCACTAGCTATAGCCAGCTCCACGGCAGCCCTACTATTCATGGCTATGCCTACAATTAGGGCTTCACCGTTAGTAAACCTAGATATCTTAGCTCCCAAGAAACCACCAAGTATCTTACCTACGAATGCCGCAACAATGACGGCCAAGATTAAATCAGATATTTGAGTAATTACTCTAAGATCTGTTTTTATGCCTATATATGAAAAGAATAATAGGGCGAAGAAAGCGAATGTGAAATCAAAGATCTCGCCCTCAACTTTCCATGAAAGTAATCCCCTAAGTAACATACCAGCTATGAATACACCTATTATCTCATGCAGTGAGGCGACTCTAGCTAGCAACCCGAATAGGAATGCCAGTGATATAGCTAAGACTAATTGAGATGTTGGTGACCTAAAGTACTTATCAACAAATAGTCTAACCTTTAGGTGGGTACATACATACTTAGTAACTAAGAAACCCGAACCTATGAATAATGCGCTACTTAAAACTGAAAAAGCCATTGTGTGGAAAGCAACACTTCCTTCAGTAGCTAATGAGAAAGCTACCGACATAAGTATAAGTCCAATGACATCATCATCTATAGCGGCATTTATAACGGCTAGCCCTACCCTAGTCCTAAGCATCCTCAGATCCATGAGAACCCTAACACTAAGTCCTATGGCTGTTATAGAGAGAGACGTCCCTAAACCAAAGCACTGAATAAAGTTTAGTCCGTAAGCTATCCCGATACAATAACCTAAAGTAAAGGGAACTATGACGCCCATAACAGCTATTACGAACCCCTGCCTCCAATATTTAATGAACCTACCTAAATCAATTTCAAGACCTGCGGACATCATAAAGAAAACAACACCGAGAACGGCCAAGACCTCAAGCTCCTCTCTAGGAGTTATTAAGTTAAGAAGCGAAGGACCTAAAATAATGCCAGCAAGTAACTCACCAACAACCCTAGGCAGTGAAAGTAGGTCAAAAACCTTGCCTAAGGCCTTCGCCAACACAAGTAGCAAAAGTATCTGGAATAGGAAGCTCTCCGCAATCACTAACTACACCGCAGACCTAACTCCTACCCATATAGAATTTAACTTAAGCAAAGTAATTAAGAATAACCATCATAACAAGTGTTGTTTTTATAACCGTAGATGTTAAGTATTTAGTGAATGATGAGAAGAGGGTCTATAGATTAGATGAAGAATGCCGGAAATGCTGACCCCTTAAGTAACGTACCTAAGCATTTTAACCGCATTTAATAAATATCGATTAGGGGTCTTGATGGAGCTATTGTTGAGGCGTAGAAGTATTAGGAGGTTTCTAGATAGAGAAGTTCCTCTTGAAGTCTTAATAAAAATAGTTAATGTAGCTAGGCACGCACCTAGCGGAAAGAATAGGCAGCCTTGGGAATTCATAATAATAACTGATGAGGATATTCTTAAAAGGTTAGGTAACGCCAGAAGACCGTCATCAGAACCCTTACTTAATGCTAAAGCAGCTATAGCCATAGTTACAGATCCCAATACCCCAACACATATTGAGGATGGCGCGTGTGTTGCTATCTACGTATGGTTAGCCGCGGTTTCTATGGGTCTTGGCGCTGTATGGATAAATCCTGGAGGCGTTAAAGAAATGTACGAAATCTTAGGGTTACCTGAAGGCAGACATCTGCACTCAATAATAGCTATAGGATGGCCTGCTGAGAAACCTAAACCTAAAAGGTTAAAGAGGCTAAGTGAGTTAGTGCACATCAATACATACGGGAATAAACTTAAGGAGGAAGTAAGTCTTTAAATACTTGCTAAACAACTAGTTAATTGAACCCCGGTCCCGTCAACAGACCCGAGTCACGGGTGCGGATGAAGACGGGGCGGGTCTACTCCCGGCCCATCTTCTTCCCTTCTACCACTTAACTAACTACTCATGGTTATCGTAAGAATTTTTAATAAGCTTCTTGCCCCCTATCAATACACAGTTGAGGTACGCTTCATTAATTTCACTAAGTTAGTTCTTTAACTAACGTATATTATTTGAGGGTCGACAGCCATGACCCTGGTTATTGGGCATCTAAATAGCTCGTCCCTTACTAACTCATGTATTAATCCCTCATCGAATCTCGGCTTAGTCATCACTATCAGCTTGAAGTTCATTAGCCCCTCACTAGATATAGGTTCATCACCGCTAACCTCCTTAGGGTTTATAATTGCTGAAGCACTAACCGCTACTTCGGTAACACCTAACCCCCTACTCCTTAACTTATTGAATAATAATGTAGATAGCATATGGCTATACCCATCAGGAATAACTCAGTCGGCTCTGCCTTACTTAAATCACCACCAGACTTAGATACCACCTTTCTTGAATCACCGTTGAACGTCGCTATGACCTCAAAATTAGCTAACCCCTTAATCTTACCTATGGATAAACACACAGGAATACCCATGTACCCACATGTTACACTTAAATTTATATTTACGTAGTTGGGTACTGAGGTAACGGTACTTGCAGTGGTTCGTTACTGTTAGTGAAGGTTTTGAGGACGTAAGCGCTAATGAATTAATGGAGTTTAGGGCAGTGGTGACTGATGTATGTAGGGGTAGAGTCTTCTTTAAGGGTGACTTAAGGCTAATGTATTTAATTAACTACATGGCTAGAACCATAAACAGGTTATTCATACTACTTTCTAGGGAGAGGATAAGTAAGTTAGATGATATCTATAGGGTCATTAAGTCAATAGACTTTACTAACTACGTAAAACCTACACAATCATTTGCTATTAGGGCTGAGAGAGTGGGTAAGCATGACTTCACATCCATGGACATACGCAGAATAGCTGGACAAGCGGTCATAGATTCCTATAGAGATAGTAGTGGGGTTAGGTTAAGGGTGAACTTAGATAATCCTGATATAGAGATATACACTTACTTAATTGAGAATGAGTTTATAGTCGGTATCAACACTACGGGTGAGTCACTCCACAAAAGGAGGTACAGGGTCTACGATCACCCAGCGGCTCTAAAGCCCGTCATAGCCTCCTCAATGCTTAGGTTAGTTAATTATGATGGTAGTCCCTTAATAGACCCTATGTGTGGTGGCGGCACTATAGCTATAGAGGCAGCACATATGGTTAGGAAGTACCCTATATTCCTCTTTAGGGATGACTACCTTCTCTACAAGTTACGTCTCTATGATGAGGGTCTAGATAAGGAGATTAGGGACTCCTTAATCGATAATATAAAGCTCAAGAAACCCTACATAGCATGCTCAGATATAAGCCCTAAGCACGTGGCTGGTGCGTTAATGAATACTTACTCGGGTATGGTGCTTGATACTGTGAAGGTATTTGTTAGTGACGCTACATCTGAAGAGACCTACGGATTTAATGAGGTGTTTAAGTACGTGGTTACTAACCCACCTTACGGCATAAGGTCTTTCGATATAAAGAAGGTTCATATACTCTACACTAAGTTACTTAAGACCTTGAGTAAAGTATTACATAACTCAGTACTTACGGTCATTACGGGATCCTACGAGGATTTTAGAAAGGCTATACTTAAAGTAGGTGTTGAGGTTCTTCATGAGAGATTTGTTAGGCATGGCGACCTACTTGCTAAGGTATTTATCGTTAGGTTATAACCTGCAAAAAATATCGTTTAAAGGACCTGACTTCATTATGTGATTAATTACTGAGAAGTTGCTGTGGTTGTGCCTGTTGCTGGTGCGGCTGTGGTAGCTGTTGCTTTAGGCTTCCATACTAAGCCTAAGATAGCACCAACAAGCGCTAGTATAGAGCCTATGTAGAAGCCCCCACCAAATATTAACTCAATAATTGATAATACTAACGCTATGATGGACCACTTCTTTACCGTATCTGGCTCGCCGCTCTTTACCTTAAATGCAGCAACAATGATTAATATAGCCAATATAAATGCCACAGCTACTATAGCGGCTAATACGCCACTACCAACTAAACCTGCCCCTGGTATAGCAACTATAACAAGACCTAAAACAGCGGCAGCAACACCGAGTATTATAGCTTCTATGAGTATTATGATGCCTCCGACCAATAGAAGCACGAAAGCTGCTGTTGGTCTCTCTTCGGGAGCCATTTATGGCACCTTCAAAATAAAAAGTGATGATTAGTAATATAAAGCCTACCTACAATGCTTAATAATTAACACTTTGATAGATATATGTACTTAAAAACCGCTCTTAACTAAGGCTACTTGTAGTGTTTTAGTGCTTTCAGCAATTACCATATTCCTTTGAAGCCGCTGTGCCGATGGATTTAGTGCTACTCCTAGATTAAGGACATATACATATAGTGATCCCGACGCAATTACCGCGATTCTGTCCGAGTTCTCAACAATAATTTCTGAAACAATTTTTCCATATTCGAAGTAACTAGAAAACCTGAAAGATTACTAGTAGGAGTACTGTTTTTATTTTATGCTCCTCTTTTATTGGGGAGGTACAATGCTTCGTTTAGAACTAGGAGTACTAAGAGCATCGGGGACGCAGTATCTACTCTAAGGATGGGTCTTGAAAAATTATCGAGGAAATTATCCCATTTGCTAGTAGAAGCCTATACGTATTCGCACCTGTGGAGGAGGACAAGCTAGTACTAGTATTTAGAAGTCTCATAAGGATACCATGATATATTAGGTCACCGGTGTCACAACTTATTGATGTCTCCATTTATGAAACATCCGTTAAGATCTCCGCTATGGAGTTCTGTATTATGAGAAAATTCATGAACGAAGTAACATATACATGGAGTAGCAGAAGAAAAATACACTTACCAAACCACGAGCCACCGGACTGGGGACTATACTTCCTTGCATCCCATCCTATTCTTGAGTACCTAAAAACTGGGGAAGTAGAAATACACGCTAAACATAGTAAAACCATAGAGTTCTTTGAAGAGTTCCTAGAATTACTCCTCACAATACTAGGATCTGAGAAATTCAAATCAATAGACCCTAGACAAGCATTAAACATGAAAGCACCGATAAATACGATAAGAATATACTATTATCCAAAATTCAGTAGAGTACATAATGCGTCAACTTATTACAAGAAATCAAAAGACTGTGAAGAATTATCGATAAGAATAGATTTCAAAGACTTTGGACTAGGCCACGCAATGTATAGTAGTAAGAAAGGACTCAGTTTATTAGCAATGTTTACATCTAAGAGAAAAGTAGAGACCGCTACTTCATCACTAGATTCTAAGGAGATAATCACAGAAACCAAACGAACACTTAAGAACTTCGTTAAAGCCCATGCAGCAGTACATATAGCATATAAATATATGAACATCTAGGTATTCATCATAACTGAGTGGTTGCCCGTGCTTTACCTTTTGGGTATTTTCAAAACTACGGGAACTTGCACGGGCTTCTCCCTCAACCACCTCATCTTTATCGGTGGTTCATCGGGAGCTACATCGACCGCCACCACAGGGGCGGTCTTACGGGAAATTAAGTGTAACTTCCCGCCCCTGATGGCTACTCTGCCGTCATTGGAGCGGGAGAAGAGGTTAAGACAAGCAACGTACTGAGCATTAAATGAGAAGCCACATCTTCTACACCTAAATTTTTCTTTATCGATTCTGTTCTTCTTATCTACGTAACCGCATATCGGGCAGGTAATGGATGTTCCTTTAGCGTTAACTTCTAATACGCTTAAACCCCGCTCATAGAATTTATAGTCAAGGTACTCTATGAACCTACGGTATGGGAAGGCGGACAACCTATAGTTCAGCTGTTTACTCTTCTTCTTACCGTTAAGTTTTAAGTCTTTGAGATTCTCTCTGACCAAGTCAGTATTGCATTCCTTGGCAATCTCCGCTAGTAGTGTGGTTAGTTTCTTCAATCTATCCTCCACACGCTTCCTCTCACGGTAACCATACTTAGCGAGAAGCTTATCCCTTAACTTAGGATTCTTCACTTTCTCTTGAACGCTCTTTCTGATCCTCCTGTAATTAGTGCGTATCCTCCTAATATCATGCCTTACTGAGAACAATATGGCTTCATTCCCATCGTAATTAACAAGTAGATAGTCAATACTATCTTCGTTAATATCTATGAAGAGCTTATTCCTGTGTTCATCGACCTCAACATTTCTACGTATTGTCAATAGCAGAAAGATGCTATCTTCATCAACCAGTACCTTTGAATTACCTAGCCTAGCCCCCCCAATTTCCCTCCTAGCATAATCGTACTCCATTATTAGGAACCTCAAGTAGACGCTACTGCCCTTGGATATCGTCAGTACTAGGAATCCATACCTCCTCTCAAGCTTGTAAGTATCAACGTGAAGTTCGATAACCCTATTATCCTCTACCGTAGGTGGTGATGGCGGTAATACTCTCTTCTTTTTCTTCTTTGCCAGTCGCTTCCACTTGTTCAGTAGTTTCCTGTAGCTACGGTATATTGCTAATGCTCTCTTATATGCCTCTTGAATAAACTTATTATGCAAGTGGGGATGCCTCTCTCTTAATACTCTATAGCATAACCCGTGTGCTCTCTTCCTACTACGAGCATCGTTTTTCATTATTATATCCAATGCTTCTCTTATCATTATTGTATATTCATTCAGAAGAGAGCATAATTGGTTCTTATCATTCTTAGTTAATGGTATGAGTTTAAGCTTAATTGTCTTTACGATAGTTTTAATCGTCGTCTTCTACCACCTCTTCTATGACCTTTTTTATCTTCCTAAACTTCTGTGAGCGTTTACCATAGATTCTTCCAGCAAAGCTAATCACAATGGCAACGAAATCCTCAATAAGTTCCTCCATATAGCCTTTTTCGCTCTCTTCTACAACCTCTATCCTAGCTCCATGCGATTCAAAGTACCTCTTAAGGTAGTCGAATCCAAACCTTGATAACCTATCCTTAAACTCCACAACTACAACATCAGCTTGGTGTTTCTCAACAATATTAAAGAGCTTTTGTAGACCGTTTCTATCTTCCTTTAAACCACTAGCAACATCAGTTATCACATTAATAACTTTATATCCCTTAGCGGAGCAGTAGTTTCTTAATCTCTCAATTTGTCTATCAAGATTACCATCTCTCTTCTGTTTATGAGAGCTAACCCTAGCGTAGATAACAGCTCTTACTTCGCTTGGTTTTTCCCCAAGGAATCGCTTAAGTTCGCTTTCGGGTATCATCCATAGCTTACCAATTCTCTTAGCCCTTAGTTTTCCTGACCTAATCCACTTCCTAACAGCTACAGTAGAAACATTAAGCATCCTAGCAACTTCAGATACCTTATATAGTCGCTCCACTACTCATCAATTACAAGTAAGATTTCTAAAGTATTTAAATGTTACTCAAATTTCTAAAATAACTTAAGTACTCAAATAAGCGATTAGTCTCTCTCATCATTCTCAGATATACCGATAATTACGATCTTCTCAGTCCTATATTTCTGTTTTCGAAAAATACTAGACAAGGTTTTCACAATAGCTTTGAGTAAATGAGACTTAGCACTATTAGTGTACTCTGTGTTTATGAATAAAGGATACGGAACATACCTGCTAGGATGGTACTCTACCAGCTCTGGCTGCAAGGCCGTATTGGTAAAACATAGTGATAAATGGGTAATAATAGACCGAGCGGGGAACTGGATAAATGGGTACGGCATCTACTTAGCAATAACAATATATAGGAATGAAGCAAACCATTAGTAGTGTGACTAAAACAATATGGTACGACCAAGAGGCTCAAGCAGTAGTATCTAACGTTAACCTCGAAAGATATGCTTCTCTAAAGAAACTCATAGAAAAATGGTCTCTGTACCGATCAAGCCTTGGAGCAGTAATAGATAAATACGAATTAATATCCATCGGGATCTGTAAAGAATTTATCACAATAGATGAACTCATACCATTTCTTGAAACAAATAATACGAGAACCGTGATTCACCAAATATTTTATCAAGTGTACGGATGAAAGGGTTCATCAACACACCCCCTCCCCCGAGCCCCCCGCAGACGGGGCTCATTGAAACGACATTTAAGTGTTATAATGTGATACATTTATATATACTAGTATTATACGTTTTGGTTCATGACATTAAACCTTGTTAATTGATAAATACATATATAAACACGTATTTATACACATATCCAAATACATAACAAAGCTCATGAACAAAAGAAAAACTTCCTGTTGTGGTTTTCCTTTTCACGGCTTTCTTTAGTAGAGAGCATCTAAAAGAAACTACACCACTACCTAGAAAACTAACCTTTACTTCTAACTAACCATGCGGCTAAGTTCCTAGTTTGTAGGTATAGCCTACCGTACCCCTTAACCCTAAATACGAATCCCTCACCACCGAATAGGAACGTCTTAAGTCTTCCGAACTTCCTTATCTCGTAGTCTAGGGTATCATCCATAGCTACTAAGTGTAGGTTATCAATGATTAACTCCTTACTAGGATCTACTTCACGCTCTACTAAAGCACCGAATGCATTAACCCATACACCACCAACACCTGTTAAGTGAAGCCATAGGAGTCCACCGCCTCCGAAGACACCCCTAAAACCCCTCCAAATTACTTTCTGCTTAATATCCCCGTGACTAGCTAGGTACGCCTTATCATTAACTATAATGCCCTTACCACCATCTAATGGTATGTAAGCTATATCACCAGGCAGAGTAGGTGCGAACCATATAGTTGCTTCGGACCTAGCTATGTAGGTGTTAGTGAAAAGTGACTCACCAGTAGTTAATGCCCTTAACAAACCCCTACTCCTAGTCTTAACCTCGACGTTACCTTCATACATCATCATGGCGCCAGCTTCAGCCTCCACCTTCTCCCCTGGCAGGAGCTTAACCTTAAGTACTGAATATGAAGGTTTACAAAGTATCTCATACTCCATTACTGGAGCACCCCATCAGTATAGATGGTATTTATTAATAAATATTTTGTTCATGCCTAAGATTATAGTTTCTTTTAGTTGTTTCATATGTCGATAAAGAAGGGGGTTCACGGTTATATTAATTAATCCAAGGGAGGTAAGTAGTAGTGTGACCCATAGACAGATAATGAGGGAGAAAGGGCTAGATAGGCACGTGGTGAGCGCATACATGATAGCGTATAGAGGACTGAGGAAGCTTAAAGAACAGGAATCCTCATTAACCCACTCAGCAACACCCATCATAAACTAATAACTAACACTAAATACTTATAATTAATTATTCCAGTATGAACCATTACAGAGCATTACCTTCGCCTTATCCCTACTAACTAGCCTTATGTCCCTATTACCCCTATCTTCAGGTCTAGGAGAACCTCTTGACTGTATTAGTGATCAATTCTTTAGCTTTACCTTATCTAAGGGTATTCTGAGACCTTTAGCGGACTCCATCATCTCCCTTACTATCAGGTCAACTCCATCTGCATACCTCTTATTACTTATCAGGGAATACGTTACTCTGTAGGGTTCGGTAATACTGGTAATCCCATTCTTTTTATAATTCAACGCTTTAATTACTCCAGCTCTAAATCTCACAGTCAATAGGTAGAAGTAATATGCTAACTCATTCTCTAACACCGTTCTTACTCTCAACGTTACTTCCTTCGGTGGTTTAGCTCTCTTTAGGTACGTAGACATGAATCACCACCTTCCTACCCTTATACCTCTCAAGCTTCCGAGCAACATCCTTAGGTATGTAAATGCCCATGTAGCCAGCACCAACATTAGTTAACTTGGCCTCGAAGATATATACCTCGTAACTCATAAATATCGCCTACCGTAATCAAACTTATAAACTACAGTATATAAAGATTATGCGAAGAAACTACCAGCCTAACCCTGCAGATGTCGAGCAGTATCCCTAGGTAGGGCGCCTAGAGTGAAGGTGTCCAGAGGGTGCTGGGCGGGGAAGAGCGCTATGACCTACCATGATTAAAAGTATTCAAATAATGAAAAGCCACGGTAGGTAGGGAACGCTTAATAAACCTACTATTAAATATCATGATGGTGTTAACTTGCTAGATAATTTCTTTAACCCTAAGAGTATTGCTGTTGTTGGTGCTACACCAAATAGAAACAAGCTTGGATATGTAGTACTTGATCTGCTAATGAGGAAGTTCAAGGGTAGGTTATACCCCGTTAACCCTAAGTACGATGAGCTCTTTGGGATTAAGTGCTACCCTAAGGTCTCAGCGATACCTGAAGTTGTTGACTTAGTTGTTGTAGTAGTACCGGCATCCGTAGTTATTGATGTTATTGAGGATGCGGGTAAGAAAGGTGTTAAAGCTGCTGTAATAATCTCAAGTGGCTTTAGTGAGATTGGTGGTGAAGGTGTTGAGAGGGAGAGGGAGTTAGTGAAGGTAGCTAAGGAGTATGGTGTTAGGATTATAGGCCCTAACTGTTTAGGCGTTTATGACGCCTTCTCTGGTGTTGATACTTGGTTTATACCTGAAGAGAGAATGATGAGACCCCCACCAGGTGTTATAGCTATACTTAGTCAGAGCGGCGCTTTAGCGGCAGCGATGCTTGATTTTGCGGCTAGTGAAGGTATAGGTATTGCTAAGGCGGTAAGTTACGGTAATAGGGTTGATGTTGATGAAGCAGACCTGCTTGAGTACTTTAAGGAGGACCCCAACGTTAAAGTAGTCTTAATATATGTTGAAGGCTTTAAACAAAACTTTGGTAGGAGGTTTAGGGAGGTTGCTCAAGAGTTTTTAAAAGAGAAGCCAATCATAGTTCTTAAAGCAGGGAAGACAGCTCGTGGTGCCGCCGCAGCATCATCACATACAGGCGCCTTAGCCGGTGCTTACAAGGTTTATAGAAGTGCTTTTAAGCAGATAGGCGTTATTGAGGCAGAAAACCTTCAAGAGCTTTTCGATATGGGTAAGGCATTAGCCAAGCAACCATTACCTAAGGGTAGGAAGGTAGCTATAATTACTGATGGTGGTGGTATAGGTGTCTTATCAACAGATTCCTTAGAGCAACTAGGTTTTGAAGTACCTGAAACGCCTGAGGAGATTAAGAGGGAGTTGAGTAAGAAGGTACCACCTCATGTTTCATTAAGAAACCCAATAGATGTTGCGGGAGATACAGATAATGAAAGGTACTTAATAGCCTTTGAAGCTGCCTTGAGGTCTGACGAATTTGATGCCGTATTTGGCGTGTTCCTACTTCAGCCGCCTAGGTTAACTATAGAGTTAGGTGATGAATTAATTAAGTTAAAGAGGCGGTACCCTGAGAAACCTCTCGTTACGGTTGTTTACGGTGGTTCTAAGATAGTTCAGGACTTTAAACGTAAGTTAGAAGAGGGTGGTATACCTACTTACACATCACCTGAGAGGGCTGCTAGGGCTTTATGGGCCTTAGCGTACTATAGCGAGGTAAAAAGAAGATTACTCGGTAGTTGATGGTATCTTTGTTTTTATGATTACTTGGGAAACTTAGTATTTTGGAAACCTTATTCTGGTTCTATTTATTATTACAACCTTGACTTTTCTCCCATGGAATTGTTTGGGTCTTTCTTGGTATTCCTTAAGTGGGTAGATTACGTATCTTCCACCACCATATTTCATAATCTTAGCCTCGAAACTATACACATAGCTCATTCTCTCGTTAGTATATTAATTTGAGACTAGAATTTATAGGATCTGTCTCACTATACTACTATTATTTAGGGGGCTAGGGGGTGAGGGTTTTAATAACTGCTAAGGTAAAGGCAGTTACCCCCAACCCTAGCCGCCACCATAAACTCCTACAATTCCTTAGAGCATACCGTGACTGGTCACAGTACGTTATAGACCAGATATGGTTTGATAAGGAAATACCCTCCATGGAGGAGCTACACTATAGGTCTATAAGTTATTGAGGAAACAGGGTTTCAGGGCACATCACTGTCATAAGATTGAGAGAAGGGCGAGAGAGGTAGTTAAGGCCGTTAGGAACCAGCATCTAGCACTCCTAACGGAGGAGATAATAGGTGAAGTCACAGAAATCTACACATCCATAAAGGGTGGAAGTAAGAAGCTAAGTAGATACGAATTAGGAGTCATTCATGTTCTTGCTCGAAAGATTGCTAGGTATCAACTGGAGCTAATGATAGAGAATAAAGAATTCAGGGTCTCAAGAACATAGAGTGGGAGACCAGTATTAAAGAAGCTAACTGCTAGACTAGGTTGTCAGGACTACAGACTGGACTTAGACACCAAGACACTAAGAATAACGGTTCTCGATAATGAATGGATAGAGCTAAAACTAGTTATGGTATAATTATCTGGATAAATACTTTAATGGTGATTGGGAACTCAAGAAGATACATGTAAGCTATAAAAGCAATACAATATGAGTATACCTTACCTTTGAGAAGGGGGTGGTACTTAGACATCCAAGGGCCATCGTAGGTGTAGACATTAACTTTAACAATATATCATACACTATCATAGATTTGAAAGGCAATCTAGTAACAATAGGTACACTACCTTTCAGAGGATTAAGTAGGGCGTTACACATCAAAAGTTAGCTGAAAGGTTGCAGAGAAAGTATCCTAGCTCATGGAGGTTTATCAAGCATGTTAGGGATGTTAGAAGGAGATGGTTTACTAGAGCAAAGAATATTCTCAGAGACTCATGTCATTACATCTCAAGAAGCATAGCAAAAATAGCAAGAGAGTATGATGCTTTAATCGTTTTAGAAGACTTATCATGGATTAGGTTTAGAACCAACGGTGGCTCAAGGTTTAACTGGGAGAACATGCTATGGTGTTACAGGAGAATACGGAAGTACGTACATTATAAGGCTTTAATTAATGGATTTCCAGTACTCCATGTTAATTCAAAGAATTCATCTAAAACTTCACCATTAGGTGGGAAACTAGAGTTTATCAACTATAGGTGGGTGAAGTTACCTAGTGGTGTAGTTACTAGTAGGGATGTAGTTGCTTCACGGAATTGTAGCTTCCCAAATACTTAAAAAGAAATACGGGCAGCCACTTACTTCATCTTAATTATAGGTAGTAACATCATCCCTAGATGAGCCCTACCACTATAGAACCTGGTTTTTACATCCCTCTTCTCAAGTACCTTATCAACATATTCTATACTCAGCTTTGATGGATCATACTTCTTTGACCCAACAACGTAGTTAACTGCATAGCCGAATGAAGGTATCCATACAGCATACTCATTAACTATGGGAAATACTTGCCTTACATTATTCACTACATACTCATAGACATCCTGGAAGAAGAATGAATTACCTGCTTGAGTAACCATGATTCCGTCATCCTTAAGTCTCTTAAATACGTAGCTATAGAACCCCTTAGAATATAGCTCCTTAGCTATTTGTGATGAGTAGGGATCTGTTAAATCAAGTATTATGACGTCGTATAATGTTTTGTCTTTCTTAATGAACTCTCTGCCATCGGTTATTACTAACTTAGTTCTTGGATCATCAAAAGCACCTGCATGGAATGTTGGTAAGTACTTCTTAGCCATCTCTATAACGTCCTCATCTATATCGACCATAACAGCCTCCTTAACTGTTTTATGCTTAAGTACTTCCCTTAATGTAGCTCCTTCACCACCACCAATGATGAGTATTCGCTGAGGATTAGGGTGTGCAACCATTACTGGATGAACCAAGGACTCGTGATATATGTATTCATCAACCTCAGATGACTGTATATAGTAATCAAGTACTAGGCACCTACCGAACTCCTCAAGCTCTATAATCTCAATAAACTGATACTTAGACTTACGTGTAGCTATGACCTTCCTTAGCTTAACTATTGTTGCTGAATACTTAGAGACCGGCTGTATATATGTGAACCCTATATACTCCATGCTAACACCTTAAATAAGATAGTAGAACCTAAATTAAAGCTTTAAATAGTTAAGGTAATTAATTACGTATCTAAAGGTACTTAGGTGGTCCGCTTTATTAGTGTTGAGGCTATTTCTCTTAGTTGTTTAGGTTCTAGCGATACGTAGTCAGCAAACGCGTTTACCGGTATATATACGAATCTATCGACCTTATACTCTTTATGGAGTTTACCAGCTATGTTTATCCTGTAACCACAGTACTTACATCTATTCTCTTCATCTAAGTGCCACTCAAGTATATCAAACCCATACCTCTTTATCACTAACCTACCACATTCAGGACAATATGTATGTTCATAGGGGTGTCCTGGGGCATTACCTATGTATACGTACTTAAGCCCTGCCTCCTTAGCTATCTCTACATGCTTCTCAAGAGTCTTTATAGGCGTCCACGGTAAGTCAATCATCTTGTAGTCAGGATGGAATCTTAGGAAGTGCATTGGTGTATCAGGGCCCAAATTCTCAACAACCCAATTAACTAGCTTCTTTGCATAGTCTAAGTTATCGCCAACTCTAGGAACCACTAAGTCCGTTATCTCTAAGAATACCCCTTTCCTCTTTAACTCAAGTACCGCATGGAATACTTCTTCAGGGTTGGGTACACCCGCGTACTTCCTTAAAAAGTTAGGATCTGCATTACCCTTAAAATCAACGGTTGCGGCATCTAGGAACTTAGCAGCTAAATCTATGGTCTCATCAGTCATGTAGCCATTGGTTACGAATGTATTGAATAGCCCATGCTTATGAGCTAAAGTACCTACATCATATGCGTACTCAACGAATATCGTTGGTTCATTATATGTGTAAGTTATTCCGTGAGCACCAACGCCTAATGCTAATCTAACAATACTTTCCGGCGAGAATTTCCAACCTTCAACACGCCTCCTTTGTGAGATATCGAAATTCTGGCAGTACATACACATCCAGTTACATCCTGTAGTCGCTATGGATAGAACCATAGAGCCTGGATGGAAATGCATTAAGGGCTTCTTCTCTATTGGGTCAACAGCAATGGCTATTAACTTGCCATATACAGCAAGCCATAACTTACCAAAGAAATTCCACCTAACACCACAGAAACCAAATTGTCCATCCTTTAACTTACACCTTCTCGGGCATGCGGTACATTCTATAACCTCATCACTAATTCTCCTGTATAGTAGTGCCTCTTTCATAGCTCTCACTTAACCATATACCTACAAAACTAAAATACCTTCAATACTGTAAAGTAAAAATTGTATTGCTGATTAACTATTTATGGTGGTATACGTGTCGTTATCTATTATTGAGGTTAAACTCATTAAACAAGAAGGTAAGAAGTTCTTCGGCATTAAAGTAGATTTAGGTAACGCGCCTTTACTCATAATTAAGGGTGAAAGAGGGTACGTCATGTGTGGATACCTAAACATTAATGTAGCTGAGAAATTAGGTGATATAGCTGCCATGGTTAGGGGTGTTAAGACAATTGATGAAATACTGGATAAGGAAATATATGCAGTAACCTCTAAGGCTAAGGAATTAGGCATTAGGGAAGGTATGAAGGTTCATGAAATACTTAAGTTACTGTAGCTACTTAGAACATACAGGGCATCTAGGATTTCTCCTCACATTAATTACGGTGAACTCGGTTCTTAATAGATCAACTAAGAGTAACCTATTTTTAAATACCTCGCCAACACCGGTAAGTACCTTAATAGCTTCGTTAACTTCAAGAATGCCCAACAACCCAGCTACGGTTCCAACAACGGGTATTTCTCTGATCTCTTTAGGTGGTTTAGGAAATATGCACGACAGGCATGGGGTCTCCTTAGGTATGACCACCATTAACTGTCCGTAAAAGCCCTCAATCCCGGCATGTATTAAGGGCTTTCTGTATCTAATTGCTAATTTATTAAGAATTAATCTAGACCCCCAATTATCAAGGCAGTCTATAATTATGTCTGAGTCCTTGACCAACTCATCGATATCATCCTTCAAAACATCTAAGCGATATCCTTTAAGTACGACATTAGGATTTAAAGCTCTTAATTTCTTTGTAACCACATCAACTTTAGGCATACCTATGGACTGAGTATCGTAAATTATTTGCCTATTAAGATTACTTAACTCCACCACCTCTTTATCAATAACCTTAATCTCACCAACACCTATGGCGGTTAGGTACGTAAGTACAGCAGAACCTAAACCACCAGCACCTACCACAAGGACTTTTGAACTCTTTAACCTTTTTTGAGCATCAACACCTAGAACCTTGATCTGCCTAGAATACCTCTCTAACTCTTCGTTACTTAATGATACCATTCACATTCACCATAGTAATGATTACTGAGTTAAAATATTAATTTGGGTTTAGGAATTCCATAATCGAAAGGACTGATTAGCGTGCATAACATAGCTGATGAAGTTCTCCTTAAGATCCTAAAGCTAGGGAGGCCTAAATACTGTCTAGAGGTTAATGTAGTGAGAAACCTAGTTAGGGCATCTAACGAGGTCTTTAATGATGCACTTAACTCATTAATTAATGAGGGTTTTATCCGTAAGGGTATAGGTAATGCTGTATGTTTACGTGATCCAATAAGAACTTTACTTCATCTACTAAGGAAGGGGTACTCAAGTGAGGAAATAGTTAAGCTAATTAACTGGCAGTTATTCGAGAGTGTTGTTGCTTCTATTCTTAGTGAATCCGGCCTTCAAGTCTATAAGAACGTTAGAATACCGCCACCGAGAGGTATTGAGGTAGATGTCTTAGGTATTAATATCATTAATTGGTTTGCCTATGTAATTGACTGTAAGCATTGGATGAGGGCGTTTAGACTAAGTAGCCGAGTTAAGGATATAACTAACGGGCATTATGAGAGAGTCCTTAAGCTAAATAATAAGTGCGAATGGCTTATGGGTAAGATAAGGAACTTCTATAGAGTTCGTTACTTAATCCCTGTAATAGTTACTGCAATGCCCATAAATGTTAAGGTACTTAATAATGTATTCTTAGTGCCTATACATCACTTAAATGACTTCTTAATAAATACGCAATACTATATTGACCTACTTAATGTTAAGCCAGTACCTAATAGGTGTAGGGTTAAGTAGGTTACCAAGCTGAAACCGTCTTAACACCCTCCCTCAAGAGCTTCTTTAACCCGTAGTTATATAAGAAAATACCGAAACCTAAGAATGCTAATGCGTAGGCATACCCTATAATGAACATTAGGTTAGGGTCCATTACTGTTTCCGATATGCCCATAGAATATCTAAGTACTTCAGCTGGGTAGCTAAACGGTGTGTATAGGGCTATAGTCCTTAGTGGCTCGGGCATTAATTTAAGAGGCACAAAACCTCCGGTAGCCATCGGCAGTATCCATGAGACTATCTCAACAACCATGCCGGAAGTGCCTGTCAACATGGTTGTAGTACCTAGTATTAATGCGTAACTAAGGACCACTACTATGAGGAGCAGAAATGCTAGGAGGAATAGGGGTATGTTGCTTATGATAATCTTAGGTACGGCTACGAAGGCTGAGATAACGCTATACCCTATACCTATGATAACTAATATCCAGATAAGTGATAGAGGCACCAACCCTAAGTAAATAACTAAGGGGTGTACCCCAGTAACCATTACGTACTCAAATATGCCATAATTAATTAATACCCTCATTTCCCAACCCCAATCCCAAGTACCTATTGAGTATATGCTGAACACCATTATACCGCTAAGCATGTAAGCAGCTATTACTGACCTATCCGTAGTTGCTGACGCGAACAGAGTCATCGGTAGGATAAATATTATTAACCAAATACCTAATCCTATAAGTCCGAAGACCGCTCCTTTAGCTCTAATTAGGTCTGAGAGAAAATACGCCTTAAGCGAGGCTGATGCACACCTAAATAACGCCTTAATAGATCTAGAGTTCATGTTTTAGCACCCTCCTTAATGTACTTTAATTCCCAAGCCCTCAATCCCTTCATAGATATAGGCAAATATATAATGGCTAACGCAGTTGCTATACCCATAAGCATAAACATGTATTCAGAGAAAGTGTTATACCTAATAAATAGCTGAATAACTTCAACGCTATGTGCTAGTGGTACGAAACCAGTAATAAGCTTCGTTATTAGGGGTAATAAGTACCTAGGGTACATAACGCCTGATAGGAGAAGCATTAATGGCCTTAAGATATTCATAGCTCTCCACTTACCACCAGAGATAAGCACTATTGAAGCGAATATCACGGCTAATGTTGCAAATGTTAAGGCGCTGAAGATAGATAATAAGATAACTACGAACGCATCTAAAACACCTTGAGGGCCTCTTAAGTATACATATATAGGTATTAGTGATGTGAGCCCCATTAAGACATTTATAATTAACCTTGGTATACCCATAGTTAATGCCAAAACAACTTTAGATGTAGGGGAAATTATGACGTAAGGTAAAGTACCTATAAATTCATCATAAAGGAACCTACTAGCTATTTCATCAAAGAACGCTAAGGATGTCATTAATAAGTAGCTACCTGTTATGAAGAAGAGTAAGGGGTTAACACCGACGTTCTGCTGGAAGTAAGTGAAGCCCCCCATAATACTACCTATTATGACTACAAAAAGCATGAGCACGTAAGGCCAAGCCACAATGGTAAATAGCGCTGCCTTCCTACGCAGTATTTCCGCAGCAACCATCATATACTCTACCTTAACTAGCTCAATGAACTCACTAAACCTCATTATCACTTCCCTTTAGCGAAGTATATGAATACGTCCTCTAAGCTAGGTTCCTCAATACTTAACCTAATTACTTCAATACCTTTAGGTACGAGTAATTTAAGCACCTCATTAAGCACCTCTTCAGGCTTAGTTACTGAGAGCCTTAGCTCAACGCCTCCCCCAACATTTCTCACCTGAGGCTTAAGACCTAGCTCCCTATCCATCAACTTCTCATAGTTAATATTATTCGGCTTTACTAGTAGTCTTATCACTTTAAGTTTAGGTATCTTACTCTTCAACTCCTCAGGAGTTCCCTCAGCTACGATCATGCCCTTATTTATTAGGAGTATCCTATCACAAACTATTTCGGCCTCAAACATGTTGTGAGTAGTGTAGAGAATTGCCTTACCTTGCTCATGGGCTAAGCTCTTAACTATCTCGCGTATCTTCCTCGCACTAATAGGGTCTAGACCTAACGTAGGCTCATCAAGCAGTAGTATTGGTGGGTCATGAAGTAATGACCTGGCGAACGCTAATCTAGCCTTCATACCTAAAGAAAATTCCTCATAAAGCTTATCAGCAGCCCCTAATTTATCGAGCTCAAGTAACTTCATTAGGTACTCAACCCTCTCTTTAAGTGCCTGCCCAGTAAGACCATAAAGCGTACCGAAGTATGTAAGGTTTTCACGGCCTGTTAACCTACCATAGAACCCCTTCTCAACAGTTAACATAAGACCTAAGTTCCTCCTAACTTCCCTAGGATTCTTTAATGCATCAATACCATTAACATAAACCTCTCCTCTATCCGGGATAAGTAATGTGGCTATTATCTTTATCGTGGTTGTTTTTCCCGCACCATTAGGTCCTAATAGACCAACGACCTCACCATATCTAACGCTAAAAGAAATCCCCTTAAGTGCCTCAACTACCTCGACTTTACTTTTAAGTAGCCCAAGCCTCTTCTTAGTGATGTATCTCTTAACTAAGTCCCTAACGACGATGGCGTCCATAGCGCGTACCTAAATTAGTAGTTACAGCTTTACATTTAAATAAACTATGTTAATCGTAACCGACTAATGCTAAAGGCCTCCATTACTTAACTCTTCTTAACTCATTAATTAAGTTATTAATGGCCTTCGTGAGCTCTGGAGAAAGCTCCAAACCGAAGTCGACGTTACGAACTTGAAAACCTAGTAGATATATGTTTATGTCACCGCACTCGCTTCTTAAGTAATCTATGACTAATTTTAACGGTATATTATGCGTCGATACTAACTCTGGTTCAATAATCATGAGTGGATCAAGTTTTGTGAAAAGTATTTCGCCAGGTTCTTTACAACCATAGATTGCATCAACTATAACTAAGTCCTTTACCTTACTATCCCTAATCTTATCAACGTAGGCTAATGGAAATGTATAAGCAAAGATCATGTTGGTGATTCCGATGTTGCTTTCCCTTAACTTTCTACAAAATACTAAGCCTGCACCATCATCCCTTCTAAGCTCGTTACCTAAGCACATGATTAATGATTTCTTAAGTACCTTTATTAAGCTCTTAGCAACGTTGCTTACGTTCCTAGTGCATTTAAGCTCGTTCATGTAGGTACCTATTTAGAGGTATACTTATTAAAATTTAATCTTATATTAGATGTAGGTGATGAAGTCCTCGATCACTGAATTCGATGTTGATGGCGGAGTTTAGCTGATTCTTCTTCTAACTAAGTAACCAACAGCAACACCTATTACTAGACCTATGCCTAAACTCACCCCGGTATATAGGGCTAGATTATTTTCAACACTCTTTATTTTCTCCTGAAGGTCATTATACTCATTCCTTAAGCTACTATAACTACCTTGAAGGGTCTTTAGCTGACCTAAGCATGTCTGTAGTGATAGATTTAGTGTGTTAAGCCCTGTCTTAAGCTCTGAGATAGCCTTATCCCTCTCCTTAAGTAGGTCAAAACCTACAGACACTATACTTAAGTACTTACTGAACTCTGCCTCATCAATAGCTTCAGCAAGCCCCTTGAACCCGCCTTCAACTAACCACCTAACCTTGAATGGTCCATAGTAAACCCTAAGACCGTATGTAATACTTGATTTAGGGCCTAAAACAACCTTCTTAAACACTATTATTGTGTTTATCCAGGTCTGATTTCCTGGGACTACCGTTAACGTGGCGTTAAGTACTGTGTAAGGCTGCATTATTAGGTAGGCGGCCACATCCTTAATAACCTTAGTATATATACTAGCCCAGAAGAGACCTTCGTAATTACCCTCCCAAGGACCTAAACTTACCTTCCCTAAAGTCCCATTATTTACAAATATACCTGAGGAATTCTGATACTTTACATAGTACTCAACACTACCAACAGTCTTATTGCCTGAGCCCCACTCAATGACTAAGCCTACATCGCACTCGCCTTGAAGGCTTGTACATACAGTTTTCACCTCATCAGTTGGGTTAGTAACTACATACTCGATATCTACATAAGGTACATCATCATAGAAAGTAAATACCTTACTAAATTCTAAACCCCCTAATTGCTTCCTTACATCCTCAGTTAGCTTAGGTTTAAACTTAATTATTAATGTGAAATTATCCTTATGCAGAATCTCATACTCCCATTTACTATCCATTAATACGTAAGGGTACTCACCAACCGGGTTAGGTGCTAGGACCTCTATCTGGGTCCCACTAATGTTACCTTCCTTACTTACTATATAGGGTATGTAGTCACGGTTCGACTCCTTACTAAACCACTTAATTACTCTAGCACCTTTGTTAAGGTCTATGACTATGGTATAGTACTGGTTCTCAACAGTAAACTTGCCCTCCTTAACTTTATAGCTTAAGAAAGGTTTTTGGGAGGACACTAGGTTCGGGATAATCATTAATGATGTGATTAGTATGAGCGTAATGACTATAGGGGTGATATTCTTGAAACGCATTAAGTTCACCTATAGCTATTGACTAGGATAATAATTTAAGCTTTAATGCTGTAGGTTAATTAATAACTCGTACATACTTAATGCTTAAAACTCTAATTCGTGAATTGAATAGTTAGGGTTTAACTCATGGGTAGAGGTGAGGTACTCGCTACGTTAATATTTGTAATCATTATTGCTACATTGCTTGCTGTTGGGGTGATGCTTACACAAAAACCTAGCAGTAGCACGCTAACTCCCTCCACAACCACGAAAACGTCAGAAACCTCAATAGGGGGTATAAGTATGCCTAAGAAAATAGGGATATTTCTATTTAAGGACGATAAGTTTGTAGATGTAAGTACTGGAAAGCCGTGGGTACCTGATGAAGAAGGAGTTGTAGTTGCTTACTTTAAACAGATAGAATGCGGAGCATGCATATACTTCGACCCTGAATTCATCAAGTTCTGCTCATGGCTTAAAGAAAGTGGTCCTAAGGATGTTAAGGTCTACATAATATCAGCTAGCGAACTAAAACCTAACCCAGATTACATAATCGAGAGCTTTCTAAATCATGAGATTCAAGCAACACCTACAACAGTATTCTTTAAGGATGGTAAGGAAGTTGATAGAATAGTTGGTGCTGTAAGTTTCGATAAGTTAAAAGAGACCTTACTCTCTATCCTTGAGTAGTTACGTTTGTGGGTAACGTACCTGTCTGAGTGCTTGTATTTGTGGGTACGCTTGGTGTTGATGATTGTGTTCCTGTAGTGGTTGCTGGTGACGTAGGCGTTGCTTGGGGGCTTCCGTAAGTAGTTAAGTACCCTAGGACCGAGAACACTACTATAATGACTATTAGTAAGAAGAACAATATGTAACCAGGGTATTCCTTCCTATATCTCCTACTCATTAATGGAACCCTCTCTTAGATTTACAGAGATGGCTTAAAATACTAATCCCTTAATGCCTAAGGTGTCGCAAAAGCCCGCCGATCTCCTCACCTATCGGTTACGGCCGCTCCGCTCATCCACATAATACTGCGGTATCCTAAATATTTAAGGTATTCGCCATGTTGTTTATGCTCATAGGTATATATTTTCAGTGTTAAAGTTAAATAGAGATTCGACTACTTCTAATACTTGGAGAAGTGGTGCGTAATGGTCACCATATACGAATACGTAATTGACTTAGCCATAGAGATTGAAGATCTAATGAATACGCTTTACGGGTTACTGGTCGATAAATGTGAGTCACGTAATGTTAGGGCTATATTAAGGTATATAATGACTGATAATTCCAAACACATGAACGTGCTAAATGAGCTAAAGGAAGAACTCACCGAAGCTATAAAGTCTTCTTCAAGACTTATCAATAAGTTAAAGAACTTAAGGAATGACTTAGTAAACACTAAGAAATTACTTATAGAGCTAGTCAAGAAGGCTAAGAGTGGTGAATTTCCATGTACGCCTGAAACCTTAAGTAATTATTTAATAGAATTAGAACGCATGGAGAGTATAACGTATAATTTCTATAGGTTCGTGATTAACATGTTACCAGAGAAGAATAAGGTTGTTGAAGCATTGCTAAATTATATAATTGAGGACGAGGAAAAACACCATGAGTTACTTAAGTTAAGCATAAATTCCTTAAGCTCTAGTTAACTCTTTCCGATTCCGACCACGGCTTCCGTATTAGCTAAGTAGTTTAGGTCATTCATGGTTATTAGTCCCGCTGGAGCATCAAGCACCTCTGGTAAGAGATTAATTAGAATGGCCGCAGTACCTTCATCCCCTGGGGTCCCTTCAGATCTCCACTTGAGTGTTGGGTTACCCTCAATAACTATTTCCTCATACTCATCCTTAGTTAGCTTAGCTATGAACTCAACTCTAATAAATTCCTCATTATCGACGTAAGCCACACCAATACTTCTAATACCCAAGTTATAGCCCTTGCCTACCTTAATACCCCCTACCTCAATGTCTTCCTTAGCCTCTATAGGCTCTTGGAACTCAACAACTTTACTTGGCTGTATACCTAACTTATCAGCAATAAGTAACACAGACTCAGCACACCCTACATGACCTGTTAATTCACCCTTCTTTAAGCCCTCTTTAACCTCCTCTATGGGCAATCCTAACCCTATCTTCTTACGGAAGCTTTGTCTTCGCTTACCAGCGTTCGATACCCTGATAGCTACTATTCTCTTGACTTCAAATACTGGTAAAGTAAGTACCGACGGTAAAGTATCGAGTAAGAATCCCGGGTTTATACCTGTAGACAGTACTGTTACCCCGTACTTAACTGCCTCCTCATCTATTAACCTAGCCAGTACCGGGTACCTATACCACGGGTATGTTAAGGTCTCGCATGTTGAGATAACATTGCACCCAGCCCTTACCGAGTTAATTATCTGGTCAAATACCTTATCTAGGAAGGAGCCTGTTGCGTGAACCACTATATCGGGCTGAGTGTCTAGGAGAACGTCGTCATAGTCGACTACGGTCACCCCCAAATCCTTACCTATCCCCACGAGTTGTCCTAAGTCCTTACCTACCTTATTGGGGTCTATGTCTATAGCGGCAACTATTTCAATACCTCTCCTTACGAGCTCCCTAGCAACTAACTTGTTTATCTCACCAACACCGTATAAAGCCACCGTGAACATGCCGTTTATCCCTTTACCCACTTAAGGTCACATACTTACTTAACTCATTGATTACGTAGTCAAGACCTAGTCTACTTAATGTGGCCTTCCTTGGTATACCTCTCTCATCCCAGCCACGTAACTCGTAATACCACATTAACATCTCATCGTAGCCTCCATAATCGAGTTTACTACCCTTTAACGGCCCCTTGGTTAATGGTTCTTCAAACCAACGTGCTGGTGGGTAATCCATGCGTTTACTCCATTCCTTACCTTCAGCCACGAACTCCCTAACCCAGAATGACCTTATTAACGTATATATCCTGTTAGCAACTTCGTAAATCTCTTCCCACGTAAACTTCACTCCAGTAGCGTAATATAGGAACTTTAAGTAGTTATCTAAGTTAAACCCTAACTCAATCCATGGCAATCTACACGTCGTTAATGCCTCAAATAACCCTCCCCTAATGTTCTGCATCCACACTAGCTTCTCTACCTTCTCTCTCGTATACTCAAACCTACCCATCTTAATCTCGAGGGAGATGAACCAAGCATCTTTATGATGAGCGCCTATAGGTGATGTGCCGTAAGCTAACGCCATGCCAGGAGCTGCGTGGCAATCATAGGCTGATATTTCTAATCCCTTAACATGCATAGCAAACTTACCTGACCCCTTACCTACGTGTTCGGAGGCTGCCTTAACACCCTCAGCAAGTAAATCACCTAAACCTCTCCTATACGCTATGTTCTCGGTTAATTCCTTAGCTGTTTTGAAGTCTCCCCACTCAATACTCTCCTCGATAAGCCCTCTCTCACTTAACTCCATAGCGAAACCTATGACGCTACCTAAACTTATTGTGTCTAAACCTAACTTATCAGCTAGTAAGTTAAGGTATGAAACCTTAGTCAAATCATCTATACCTATGTTAGAGCCTAACATAGCTACATTCTCATAATCTAGCTCAGCACGCAACTCCTCACTATCTATGGTGAACTCAACTATGTTCCCACAAGGCATATTACAGTTAGGACAACCTTTCTGAGCTACCTTCATCTTCTCCATTCTGTACCCATCAATCCCTTTAGCACCCTCGAAAATACCTTCCCTAAAGTTATGTGTGGGTAGTACTGAATTCGCTTGAGCCCACTCAACGGTCATCATAGTACCCTGCCTTAACCAAAACTCATAACCCTTAGACTTCTTTATTTCCTCATAACCCTTAGAAGCCTCCTCAATGAGCGTCTTCTTATCCTTAAGAGGTATTTCCTCAGTACCGCGGGCAACTATTGCCTTAACGTTCTTAGAACCCATAACAGCACCCATGCCTGGTCTTCCGCCAGCCCTACCGAATTCCGATATGACCGTTGATATCTTAACTAAGTTCTCACCGGCAGGGCCTATAGTTAATACACCAACCTCCTTACCAAACTCCTTCTTCAATCTCTCCTCAGTTATGTCAGTAGTTAAGCCCCAGAGATGATCTGCTGGTAATATCTGGCACTTACTGCCCTCAATATATATTACTGAAGGCTTAGGCGCCTTACCTTCAATAATTATGCCGTCATAGCCGGCCATTCTTAAATTAACGGAGAATCTAGTACCTATATTACCATCACCATAACCATGAGTCAAGGGTGATTTAGATGCGATCACTGCCTTACCACTACTAGGTAGGGGAAGCCCTGTTAAGGGTCCTAGCATTATGATTAACTTGTTCTCAGGGGATAAAGGCGGGGTACCAGGCTTCACTAAGTCCCAAAGTAACTTGATTGCAAAGCCCCTACCACCTAAGAACTTAATGGCTAATGTTTCATCATACTTGTACTCACTAGCCTTGCCTGATGTTAGGTCTATCCTTAGAATCTTACCTAACCAACCATACAAATCACTTCACCAAAACTTAATTATCCTTAACTAAAATAACTTTACTTCAGAACCATCACATTAGTACAATTACTCTTTAGCCTTAAACTTAAAACGCGTCTCCAATCTCGATGGGAATTTAATTAACTTACCCTCCTTAAGTAACTTACTGATTAATTTACGTAACTCTACAGGGTTCATATATATGCCTTCATCATCAAGAATACTTATTAATTCAGGTATTGATAACTCACGTTCCTTAAGTATATTAAGCACCTTATCTTCTAGGTTCTCTTTACGCATAATCATTAAACCCCACTAACCTCACGCATACCTATGATTACTATGGGTCTAGCCTCAATAATTGCTTGAGTAACCTTCTTCCTAGCTGAAGCTAGTAACCTCCAAAGAGTCCCTCTTGAAATACCCATAAGTCTCGCAGCCTCTTCTTGAGTTCTCTCCTCGAGATAGACAAGCCTTAGTGCCTCAACCTCATCTGGATGAAGTTCTATAGGTTCACCAACGATTTCAGTACCATTAATATCAAATGGAACGAACGTAAGTCCTCTGATGGGTCCTCTAATAACTCTCGGTATCGGGTGCCTACCTATGAAACCCCGCCTAACACCCCACCAACCATGCCCATGCCTATGCCCACGCCCTCTACCATAACCCATAACATCAACCCTAAACTAATTCTCAGAGTGTTAGGTAAATAAAGCTTAAGAAAAATACTTTATATTGATTTAACTTATGAAGCCTACTTACCAGCTCTCCTTAACATTTCCTTAAGCTCTTTAATCCTCTCCTCGACGCTCCTTAGCTCCTCCTGTAAGTCCCTTAAATCCTCCTCAAGTGCCTTCTTATAGTCCTCAAGCATGGCTAACTCTTCTTCAGGACTTTGAGGCATTGGAGGTGGTGGAGGTAGCATGTAGTATGGGTAGTAGGGGTATGGATAAGGCTGTGTCTGGAGTTGTTGCTGCTGTTGTTGCTGTGGTTGTGGTTGGTAAGGTGTTGGTGGTGGCGGGGGTGGGAGTGGCGGCATGTATTGGTACATCCTACGTAACCATCTCCAGTACCAAGCCATTTCTGGCACCCTCTATGTCTTACTAATCTCTAAGCTCTTAGTTAAACTTTCTAGAGTCTTCTTCCAAGCATCAATAACTGACTTATAGAGCTCAAAGTACATTGAGTAGTAGTACGGTATCATGAACCAATACATCGTCATGTACATCAATGTCAGTGGGTCAGCCATATACCAGTATGGCGGGTATAACGGGTAAGTCATGTAGGACCAATAATACCATGGGTACATGGCTACCACCACCAACCGTAAGTCATATATGGGCTATACCACCAGGAATACCAACCCGGCGTAAACCACCAGTAGTAAGGTGTTGGCCACCAGTAGTAGGGATACCAGAATGGGTAGTACCACCTTAGTCCCCAAGGCCATCCAAAGAGGAACCAGCAGGAACCTCTGCCAAATAACCATCCAGGTCTCATCCATGGTGGTAAGTGACTAAATGGCCCTCTACCTGGCCATGGCGACCATCTACCCCAACCTCCTCTACCTCCTCTCCAACCAAATCCACCTCCACGGAACCAGAACACGTTACTCACCCATATATTCTGAGATATTGCACACTTTATAAATTTTGTGCATATGCCCAGAATTAAGACAGTAACTACCCTAGCTGAGAAGAAATTAATTAAGGATATAATGGGGAAAAACTTGAGAATTACTTAAATAAGTCCTTACTCTTTTCGATAAACTCAGTAGCTATCTTATACCCTTCTTCAAAAGCCTTAATATTAGCTTCTAAAGTCCTTGTAGGTACTCTACCTTTTACAGCCTCCAATAACACCTCTTTATTGAATGGCGCACCAGTTACTTCAGAGAATTTAGCGAACGCGCCTAGAACTACAACATTCATGACCCTAGGGTCTCCTATACGCTCCGCAACTTCAGTAGCATCAAAGGCCAGTACTACCTTCGTTAGCTTCTTTAATGCGTTAATTACGTCATTAACGTCTGGGTATTTAGCAGCACCAACATTAACGTCTACAGGATATACCTTCCTAGTATTCACTATGGCTATACCATCAGGTTTTAGGTATTTTAGTCCTCTACGTAACCCCTCAAGAGGTTCGAGGGCTAATAAGGCATCAGCCTCATCCTCAAGGAGTAACGGACCATAAACTTCAGGACCTACTCTCACATGGCTATGTACAGCACCACCCCTCATGGCAGCACCGAAGGTCTCGCCTATCCTTACCTTAAGCCCTAACTTTATTGCTGCATCACCTATCATCCTAGAGAGCAGTACTGTACCCTGGCCACCAACCCCAGCTATCATGATATTATAAAATAATTTCTTCTCGGGCATGTCCTTCACCCCTCACTCAGCTTAATTGCTTTTGCAGGACATATTTGAGCACACATGCTACAACCAACACATAATATTTGGTCTATCCACGCTTTCTTTTTACCCTCATCAAAACCTATAGCGGGGCAACCTAACTGAACACAGAGCCTACAGCCAACACACTTACTCTCATCAACAACATACTTAGGTATCGGTTCACCAGCTTTCCTCTTCCTTCTTAACACTTGTAGAGCGCACTCCCTTCTAGCGACTACTAGGGTCGTCACGCCCCTACTTAGCGTGGTCTCTAGAGCCTTCATGATGGCTTCCTCAGTCTCTTTAAGGTTGTAGGGATCAACAACCCGTACATGCTCAACACCTAATGCCTTAGCCACCTCCTCAATCGGGTAAACCTTACTTTTCTCACCAACCGCAGTTATGCCTCCTGAAGGACTTGGCTGATGGCCTGTCATTGCTGTCCATGCATTATCAAGAACAATAAATGTTATGCCTGCCTTATTGAAAGTAGCGTTTAGTAACGCCGGCATACATGCGTGGAAGAACGTTGAATCCCCAGCAACAGCTACTATAGGACCGTCCCTATACCCTGCATGGAACTGCCCTTGAGCAAGCCCTATACCACCACCCATGATGTAGTTCGTGTCCAGGATCTCATACGGGTTGTTGATCTCATACCTTACGGACTCCCTAGATATACTTGGCTTTATCTCCTTAGCAAAAATACCGTATCCACCCTGCTCATAACAACCTATGTCGCCATTAATGATCCAAACACCCTTCATCTTACCCTTAAACTTACTAGTAATCTTAAGTAGAGCCCAGCGTAAAGCCCAGTAAGTCCCTAAGTGCTGACAACCTGGGCACAGAGATGATGATCTAGGAGCTACTAAGGGGGCTATCTCCTCCTTTAACCTCTTTCTCTCCTTAGGTATTCTCAGGGGTTCTATACCTAAGAATTTAGCTACAACATTAACTACTTGGTCTATACCTAACTCGCCGTAAGGTCTAAATACTTTATTTAATGACTTACCTAAGACCTTAACATCGGGTGCCTCTTCCTTCATATACATAAGTACTTGCTCCTCAACTAACGGGTCACCCTCCTCAACGACGAGGACTTTATTTACGTGCTTAAGTAGTTCCTTAAGTAGCTTAAGTGGTATTGGGTTAGGGGTGCCTATCTTAAGTATCCATGGCCTCTCCTTAGGTTCTAACTTAATTAGTGAGTCCTTAACGTAAGCATAGCCTATTCCTGAAGCTATGATCCCTAAGTCGCTATTGCCTTTCTCAATCCAGTTAAACTTTACTTCATTCACGAAGGACTTAATTTTCTCGAATCGCTCAATAAGCCATGCATGCCTTGCTGCAGGACCTACCTTACCACCATAGGGTGTCGGTCCATAAACATTCCATCTAAAGGGTAGTTTCCAATGCCTATCGAATGCTATGGGGTTTCTCTCCTTCCTTATAGGCCCGAAAGTTACATCACCACTTGAGTGGCTTACCCTGGTTACTGACCTAAGCATTACCGGCAATTCAAACTTCTCTGAATAATCGAAGGCTTCCTTAGCCATCTCCTTAGCTTCATTCTGGTCTAGGGGCTCAAGTACTAACACACCCACAGCCTTACCTAGGGGGCGTGTGTCTTGCTCTGTTGACGAGTAGAAAGCGTCGGGATCGTCGGCGGCTGCTAACACGAAACCACCGCGGACACCTGTATACGGTAACGTGGCGAACATGTCCATAACCCAGTTAACACCAGCGTTCTTCATAGTGACTATGGCCCTAGCACCGACTATTGCGGCACCGGCAGCTACATCGAAAGCTACCTTCTCATTAACTGACCACTCAGCGTGGAACCCTAATTCCTTAGCCACAGCGGCAAGGGTCTCTAAAATCTCTGATGATGGTGTGCCTGGGTAGCCGGTAGCTACTTGAACACCGGCCTCGATAGCTCCTCTAGCGATAGCCTCATTACCCGTCAATACGACCCTCTTGCCTGGCTCATCAAGAGCTACTATGTGGGTCATAAACAAACACCTTACACAATAAGAAGTATCGGGTTAGGAATATTAAGTTTTTAATATCAAGGAAGGAAAAAATCTAATTGTTAACTTATTAGTTAAGTCACTTACCTTTAACCCTGGCTAAGTAGCTCATGTACTCATAGAGAGCCTTAATCACCCTTATGCCTCGCTCAGGCGTTGGAAATACGGGTATGCCTTTACTATGCATTAACTCTTTCTCGACTTCCTCAACATCACCACCACCAAGATACACCGGGACTATGGTCTTACCTAGTCTGAAGTACTTTTCAATAACCTCATTAGCCTTAGGTATGGGGTCACCAAATATCGTGAGCACTATATCTACGTTAGGGTCATTAACTACCTCCCTAAGGACGGTATCGTACCTATCAGCGGTTGCGTCACCTGTTAGGTCTAGCGGGTTCTTAACTATACAATAAGACGGTAGTCTCTCCCTAAGTGTTGCGGCAATCTTGTTCGTTAACGATGTTACGTTAAGACCTAGCATTTCTGAGTAGTCAGTCGCTATGATCCCTGAACCCCCTGATGAGGTTACTATAAGTATCTTATTGCCCTTAGGTTGTGGTAGTAGTGCTAAGCCCTTAGTTACGTCATAAAGCTCCTCAATAGAGTCTACGGGTAATACACCTACCTTCTTAAATGCGGCTAGGTAAATAGCGTACGAGCCTGCTAAAGAACCTGTATGTGAGGCCACAGCCCTAGCACCAGCCTCCGTCCTCCCGCCTTTAAGTATGACCACAGGTTTCTTACGTGTAACTTCAGAAGCTACCTCAAGGAACCTCCTACCGTCACTAACGCTTTCTATGTACATCCCTATGGCCTTAGTGTTCGGGTCCTCACCTAAGTACTCAAGTACATCTATCTCATTAATGTCAGCCCTATTTCCTAAAGCAACCATCTTACTAATACCCACACCCTCCCTCTCAGCCCATATCTCGAACGTAGCTGCTACAGTACCACTTTGGGACACTATTGCTAAGGGGCCTGCCTTCTTAATCAATGGCCAGCTAGCACATAATCCCATGTGTGGGTTATTAACACCTTGACAGTTAGGTCCTAAGAATCTAATCCCGTACTTCCTGGCTACCTTCTTGACCTCTTCTTGGAGCTTAGCCCCTTCAGGGCCTGTTTCAGCGAATCCTCCAGAGATTATCACGGCTGCTTTAACACCCTTTATGCCTGCGTCCTCCATAACACTAGGTACGAATCTAGCAGGTACGACCACAACCACTAGGTCAACATCGTCAGGTATAGCAGTTATTTTCGGGTATGTCTTTAAGCCCAATATCTCATTTGCTTTAGGGTTAACAGGATATATTTTACCTTTATATCCAGCCTCAATGATGTTTTTGAGGATTATATGCCCGGTCTTCCATGGTTCTCTAGAAGCACCAACAACAGCTACAGATTTAGGTTCAAAAAGTGGTTTAAGTTCTTTAGCTCCCACATTAACCCCCATTACTTACGTACTTCCTTACCCCAATTTGAAATAGCTGCCCTAATAGCCTCATCAAGTATTTCGATAGCTATATCCACGTGCTCCTCCTTAATGACCAGTGGCGGCTGTATTCTCAGTGCCGATATGCCTGCACCAAGTATTATTAGCCCCCTCTTAAACGCTTCATCAATGACCATATTCCTTAGCTTTACAGCCGGTTTCTTAGTTCTCCTATCCTCAACAAACTCGACACCGATCATTAAGCCCTTACCCCTAACATCACCTATAGGCTCATACTTTTCTTGAAGCTCCTTAAGCCTCTTCATTAAATAAGCACCAACCTTAGCTGCGTTCTCAACTAACCTCTCCTCCTCAATTACGTCTAGAACAGCCAAGGCTGCAGACACTACTATCGGGTTAGCACCTAACGTATTCTCATGTGAGTCAGGGTCCCACTCCAGCAACTCTGCTTTAGCTACACAGACGCCCATCGGTAAGCCGTTTGCTATGGCTTTAGATAGGGTAACTACGTCAGGAACCACTCCTGAATACTCGATAGCCCACATCTTACCTGTCCTACCAAAACCTGTCTGTACCTCGTCGTCGATAAAGTAAATACCATACTTCCTAGTTATCTTGTATAGCTCTTGAAGGAACCTATCAGGAGCTACGACTATACCTCCAGCACCTAAGATAGGCTCAATAATTAGCCCTGCAACCTCGTCTGGAGGCACTACATGCTTGAAGAGGAAGTCCTCTATGTATGAAAGAACAGCATCAACACATGCATCACCGTCAAGCCCCTTAAATGGGCATCTATAAGTGTTGGGGAACGGTACATGAACAGCCCCAGGCATCATTGGGAAGAACCCTCTCCTAGCTGAAAGCTTAGTCGTTGTGAATGATAACGAACCCATAGTCCTTCCGTGGAACCCAGGAACAAACCCTATTATGTAAGGTCTGCCCCTAGCATGCCATTTAACAGCCTTAAGTGCACACTCAACAGCTTCAGTACCGCTATTACCGAAGAATACCCTCTTCCTAAAGTTCCCTGGGGTTAACTTAGTTATTCTTTCAGCGTAGATTACCTGTAGGTAGTTGTAAAAGTCGCAGCTATTTGTATGGTCTAAATAATCAACAACCTTCTTTATAGCCTCGACGACCTTAGGGTGTCTGTGACCTACGTTAACTACAGCTATTCCAGAACCGAAGTCTAAGTATATATTGCCATCAACATCCTTAATCCATACATACCAAGTCTCTGCAGGTACTAGGGGTGCTGTTCTTGTTAATGATGTAGAGAGTAGTTGATGATCTTTCTCAATCCATTCTCTAGCCTTAGGGCCTGGGGGTTCAACCATAATTTGGGGTCTAGATACGTTTATCACCATCCGGAACACCTTAAACTAAATCTAATGGGGTTTACAGATTTATGTAAAAATTCACCCATGAATTTTTAAGCATTACGTTACACAGCGCTCAATGTCCGAATCACCTAAGGTTATGTAACTTAAAGCGGCTATCACCTAACATTAGGTAACCCACTGAGAATACTAGTAGAGTTATTGGCGGTATGAGGGGTAATTTAAGGCTGTAAGGTATAGCTAGAGGCTCTAGGAAGGGTGTTAGTGTGAATGTTAGGTTTATCAATGTATCGAGTATGTTTATGCCTAAACTCCCACGCTTACTTACTCAACTAGCCATAGCTAACTATAGCTAATGATGAAGCTATGCTGAAGGTGCTTATGAATGCCTGGATGATTCTCGATGCGATTTTCTCTTCAATTCTCCCTAATAAAGGGTAAAGAGGTATTAAGACAGCTATAAGCAACGATGTTATAGCTAATAATCTCCAAGCACTGAATCACTTAGCCATCCAGCTACGGGACTTACTAAGGATAAATAATGAAGCCTACATAGAGAACCCTAGAAACCTCTATCTCGTTACTACCTAGTTTAGTAATAATGTTATGGAAGTAAAAGTCCTCACAATATGCGTTGATACTGATAAAACACCTAACTGAACTAAGTACTACATAATTAAGTAGCTTCACACCCCTAAGTATGGGTTTAGTAATGGGTTTCTCCTAGTCCATGAACTTACTATATATGTCTGGCCTCCTTAAGTTAAGTACTGGTAGGGTCTTTCTTACCTCGTTGATGTAGTCTAAGTCTATGGTGAACTCAACGTACTTCTCACCGATACCTAAGTCAAGCACCACGTTACCTAAGGGGTCAATTACAGTGCTCCTACCGGTGAAGTCTTTACCATACTGGTTAACTATAGCCACATAAACAGTATTCTCATGGGCTCTAGCCCTACCAAGGAATAGTAATGTCTCTTCTTTTAGCGGGCCTTTATACCATGCTGCCGGTATGGTAATTAACTCAGCACCCCTTAACGCATATATTCTGAATAACTCAGGAAATCTTATATCAAAACATATGGCTATAGCTATCTTAATACCCTTCACATCAATTATGGGCGAAGGCTCATTTCCGGACTTTATGTAATTAGATTCTCTGTATCCGTAAGCATCAAATAAATGTATCTTTCTATATACGCCCAATACATCACCTTTGTCAGAAACTATTAGTGCTTCATTGAAGACCTTAGGAGGCTCATTAGACCTTTCAAATAAGGTCACTATCATAAAGGCATTAAGTTCCCTCGTGATACCTATTAATGAATTGACGTAATTGCCTTCAACGCCTTCAGCTAACTCATAGACTTTACCAGGGTCCATGCCTGTTAGGTTAAACATAGAGTACTCCGGCAGTATTATTAAGTCCGCAGATCTCCATTTATTCATGATTATGTTCTTTATTTTCTCTAAATTCTCTATTTTATCATGGGTTGCTGAGAACTGTAAAAGCCCTAAAGTTATTGACTTCGCCATAGGTTACTTCACCTCCTTAAGTATTTACACGAATACCTAAATACTTACTTAAATACTTCTCATTAAGCTTTTAACTAACTTAACTGTGTAACTTAATGGAAGTATGCATACTACTCAAGAGGATAAAAACGGTAAATTATTCGCCATGCCTGAGTTAGATGAGCTCCTCGGTAGAATTCCCAACAACTATGTTCTTTTACTTGAAGGCGATCCAGGAACGGGGAAGACCTCTTTTGCTATAAACATGGTTTGTAGAAACATAGTCAGACTCGAGTCTAAAGCCTTATACGTTACCACTAATGAAGGCGTTGACAAGTTAACCATTATAGCCAGAAGTATAGGCTGTGATTTAAAGAAGCTTGAAAAGAGGGGTCTTAGAGATAGGCTGAAATTCCTTGAGTGCGTTACCTTAAGCGATGAGTATCTAATAGATGCTGTTAGTGACAGAATAACAAAAGCAATCATTGAGGGTTATGACATGATAGTCATCGATAGTGTGACGCCTATACTTAATATCTTAGGGACATACATTAAGAAGAGAGCCTGGTTACATACACTACTCTATAAGATAGCCTCGGTAAAGAATGTACTAGTAATATTAGTTGCAGACACTTTAGTTAAGGATGATCCAGATATTTCATTACTCAGGTATCTATCTGATGTTGTGATTAAGTTTAGGTTTAACCCTAAATCCGTATTTCCTAGGAGTTTAGAAGTTGTTAAGTTTAGGGCCAGACCAACACCTAACTTACCTATATACTTCATTATAACTCAAGATGGCTTAAGACCCATAAACTTAGTTAGTGATGTACTTGCTCAAAGGGTTAGGAGAAGGAGGAAAACCATAGTAATAGATGAGGAACCCGCTAAGAAAATATTTGGTAAGGCATTAGTGCCTGGCACCCAGGTAAGTGTTATTGTTAGATATCCAGCCATAAGTTTAGGTTTACTGAAGGATTATCTAGTACTTAAACTAGGTATTGAGGCCTTAATTAAGGGGTTAAAGGTAGGTGTTGCTTACTATGGGTTAAGGTCCCGTGAACTATTACCTGAGGAGGAGTTGTTAGCTAAGGCCTTAGGTAAAAATTGCGCTACTGCCCAAGTAGACTTTATTAAGCAGCAAATACCTCATCATCTAGTTAAGAAATGGATAAGTAAGCCTGAAGAAGTAGATATACTTATCGTTACCGGTTATGAAAAATTTGCTGAATTCTATGGTGTTGACGAAGTAAATAAAATGTTAGCCATATATCATCAGACTGATTCTAAATTAGGGGTTATGACATTTAGAATATATAGAGTTACTGAAGCTAAGTATGAGGTCCCGTCTTCAATGTTAACTATGAGTAATATAGTTCTTGAGGTAACCTTAAGTAAGGATGGTAAGCATCACGTAATTAAGGTTATTAGGGCACCCCATATAACTAGACCTATAGAGGTGGCAGATACGGAATTATTACCTGTAGTTGAAGAATTAAGGATCAGATTAAGAGAGTTAATTAAGGAGCACGGATTAAGCATTAGTTAGAAACTTAAGTATTTTCTTCTCATCATCACATATACTAACTAATTCCTCGAGAATGCCCAGAGGGAATTCTAGATATGGTTCTTCACCAGGTATGTACCTTATCCCTTTAGACTTAAGAACATCTAAAAACCCTTTCTCTATAGCTTCATCCCATGCATCCATGAATTTTAAGTAACCTGTTGACGGATCATGATACCTGAATAGACCCCTAAAACTCAGTAGTACCTTCCTCTGTCCCGTTAGCTTAGATATCGAGGCTATGCGTTTGCCATTAGCTCTAAGGTAGTTACCTAACGCCCTAACAAACGCTATCAAATATCTCTCATAAACATCACGCACTACTCTATACCCCCAATAGTCCTTAAGTAAGGTAGTACATAAGTCTCTCTATTAAGACATACATACTTAACCTCCTTACTGACGCAATCAACCTTTAAGTAAGACGTAGGGAATACGAGCCTAACTAACCTAACTAATACAGGCTCCTTGACTTCACCATTCATAACTAACCAAGCAGTTCGTGGTTTTAGGTATATGGTTGATCCTGAGAAGCTAAACCACTCAACTCCCTTAATCAGTATAGCTCTCTTACTCTCCTGAATAATTTCTCTTAAACTCCAATCACCAGGCAGTACCTCCATCGTTGTGAAGTCGGGCTTAGGTGGGTTAGTAATCCCGTAGGCATTACCAGGCGTTACATCTTCAGGTAATTCCTCAACATCACTAACTCTACTCGACAGCAATGACACAATCTCACCATCCTCTACCAAGACTTTCTTAGTAGTTCTTACACACTCATCATCAAAAAATGAGGTGTTTATGCTGACGTCATTCATGGGGTTATCAACTATGTCTATAGACTTAATAAATACCTTCCTACGCAATAACCTTAAGTTGGTCTTACTCATAATTAAAAACCTCTTTATAAACTTCAGTAGAGGTACGGATGCTTCAGGATCTAAAATCACTAACCACCTGCCTAGTTCATGCGGCTTTAAACCCCTAATACCCCTAATCAAACTCCTTACATCCTCATTAACTTCCTCGACACGTCTTTTAAAGATGTCTATGAGATTCCTATAAGTACCTAAGACCCCTAACGAGAGTCTTAATTCCATACCCATTACGGGTATAGAGGCGTTTACGAAGTAACTATGTCTGATTAATGACGCATTAGCATAGTCACTCATGAACTCCTTATACTCACTTACCGCCCTAATACTTAGTGAGTTAATAGATGGGAACTCACTGATTAATTCCTGCACATTCATTATTAACTCATCAATATCTACGTCTTTACCTATACTAACGGTGCCCTTAAATAACTCAGCATCCTCAACCCAGTAACCACAGAAGGCCTTAGATGGCTTAAGCGTACTAGCGTAATCCGTGCCTATAGGTTTTGAAGAAATCTTGATATACCAACATCCATTAACATTAAGTCTTAAGCCATAAAGCACGCTCATATTACTTAAGGCCTTAACATCAGCACCTAGATACGCTTCCTTAACCTTAATCAAGTACCTAAACGTATCTCTGTAATTTATCTTCACCATATCCACTCACTTTTAAACTGCTTAAGACCTAAATAAAATATAGTGAGGTAGGGGTGTGAGTATGCAACCTACATTAACATTAGCTAAGCTAAGATTAAGTATGGTTGGTGTACTAGCATTAGTTATTGGCTTAGGTACTCTCATATTAACTGCTATATTCATGTACTTAATGCCGGCCACATCGTTTGAGTACTTAATGATTTATGCGTTATTGTTCGCTGTAGCCATACATATAATTCAGTGGTTAATAGGTCCTAAGATTATTGAAGCTATATACAGAGTTAAGGAGTTTCCTAAGGACTCACCATTATATCATAGACTTAAAGACATCGTTAGGAGGGTTAGTGAGGTATCGGGACTTAGTGAAGTACCCAAATTAATGTACGCTGATATTAAGATACCTAACGCATTCGCTTACGGAACTCCATTTTCGGGTTACAAGGTAGCCTTAACTAGGGGGTTGCTCGAGAACCTACCTATAGATGAGGTTGAAGCTGTAGTAGCCCATGAGATAGGGCATATAAAACATAAGGACATAGTTGTCATGATGATAATAAGCATTATACCAGCCATTATATACTGGTTAGGTCAGATGCTCTACCGGGTAGCCATATTTTCAGCATTCCTTGGTGGTCGTAGGGAGCGTGAGGCTGGCGCTGCTCCAGCATTATTCTTACTGTTAGGTCTTTTACTTATAGCGTTGAGCTTCGTATTTAACCTAATAACCCTATACTTAAGTAGGTTAAGGGAGTATTACGCTGATTCGCATGCAGCGTTAACCGTTAGGGATGGTGCTAGGAAGTTGCAAAGGGCTTTGGCCAGGATATTACTTATCTCTGGGGCACTCAAATCTATGGGGTATAACGTAGGTAAGTACTCACAGTTTAAGTCATTCTTTATTGAGGATCCGGAGCAGGGTATTGTAGTTAGGGGGTATAGGTACGATATTGATAAAATAGTTGAGGAGATTAAGAGGATGAAGCCGTCAGCACTAGAGATATTCTCATCACATCCGCATCCAGCTAAGAGATTAAGATTTCTTGACCAGTTCGTTACTGCTTAATGTTAATAATCTTTATTTTTAGTTAAGGTAATATTAATATCGGTGTTGCGTTTATGGCTAAACCTAAGTTATGGATAACGAGGGAGTTATTTAGTGAGGTCATTGAGCGCTTAAAGAAGTATTATGACGTTGAGGTATGGGATAGGTATACTCCCCCACCACCCGAGGTCATAAGGAAGAAGTTTAAGGAGATTGATGCTGCATCAACTTTACTAACGGATAAGATTACGTGCGATATACTTGAGGAGGCCAAGAACTTAAGGATAATTGCTCAGTACGCCGTAGGTTACGATAACATAGATATCGAGTGCGCTACTAAGCTAGGTATTTACGTAACTAACACACCAGGCGTTCTTACTGAGGCTGTAGCTGACCTTACATGGGCATTAATACTTGGTGTTGCTAGGAGGGTTGTTGAGGCTGATACTTTCGTTAGATGGGGTGAGTGGTGGAGAAAGAGTACTGGTTGGCATCCTAAGATGATGCTAGGTATTGAGATTTACGGTAAGACCCTAGGCATTGTCGGGTTCGGTAGGATAGGTAAGGCAGTTGCTAGGAGGGCTAAGGGCTTCAGCATGAAGATACTTTACTACGATATAGTTAGGGCACCACCTGAGGTTGAGAAGGAGTTAGGTGCTAAGTTCGTTGATTTAGAGACTCTACTTAAGGAGAGTGATGTAGTAACTGTTCATACCCCACTAACTAAAGAGACATACCACTTAATCAATGAAAGCAAGCTTAAGCTTATGAAACCAACAGCTATACTTATAAATACGGCACGCGGAGCTGTAGTAGATACTAAGGCGTTAGTAAAGGCACTTGAGGAGGGCTGGATAGCTGGTGCCGGTTTAGACGTGTTTGAGCAGGAGCCTTTACCGCCTAACCACCCACTAACTAGGTTTAAGAACGTCATATTAGTACCTCACATAGGTAGCGCTACTTACGAAACAAGGCTTAAGATGGCTCAATTAGTTGCTGATAACCTAATAGCATTCTATGAGGGTAAAGTACCCCCAACATTAGTTAACAAGGATGTAGTTAAAGTTAGGCCACCAGGCTTCAAGTAAAGACCTAATAATACTACATAAAAGTATTTTCATGATTTTACTTTTTAAATTAGTTAAAGTTTATTTAGGTTAATTCCCATATCTTGAAGGTGAGTGTTTTTGAGTTCACCAACTGACGGACTGAAACCGATAGTTCCTCAGCTCCTTGGTGAGTTAGCCTTCATATATATAGCTAGGGCTAACGAGTTAAAGAAGAAGGGTTATGATGTCATATCTTTCGGTGTCGGCCAGCCTGATATACCTACTTTCCAACACATAATTGACGCTGCTAAAAAAGCTCTCGATGAGAAGTTCACAGGGTATACAGAGACTGCGGGTATTCTTGAGTTAAGGCAGGCTATAGCTGACTACTTAAATGAGAGGTACGGTGCTGGAGTTAGACCTACGGAGGTCATAGTGACCCCCGGGGGTAAGGGCGCTATATTCCTAGCGATATCATCATATTTAGGTCCTGGTGACGAGGTGATAATTCCTGAGCCTTCATATCCAGCGTACCCTGAGGTAGCTAGGTTTATAGGTGCTAAGCCCGTCTTCATACCTTTAAAGTGGTTAGGTCCTGAGAGCGGCTTCGCCCTAGATATTGAACTTATTGAGAAGGCAATAACCCCAAAGACTAAGATGATAGTAGTTAATAACCCACAAAACCCAAGCGGTGCTCTATTCTCACCTAAGGAGGTTGAAAAGATTATGGAGATAGCTAAAGAGAGGAAACTTATAGTCCTTGTTGATGAAATATACGATAACTTCATATACGATAATGCTGAGTTTAAGAGCTTCCTAACAGATTCTGAATGGCGTGATTATGTACTCTACGTTAATGGCTTTAGTAAGACATTCTCAATGACTGGTTGGAGGCTTGGTTACTTAGTTGTTAAGGAGGACGTTGCTAAGAAATTAACTAGGTTAGCAGTTAACATATACTCATGTGCAACAAGCTTCGCTCAAAAAGCAGCAGTAATGGCATTAAAGGGTGATTGGGGACCTGTTAAGGAGATGGTTAAGTTATTTGAGAAGCGTAGAGACCTCATGGCCAGTAAGTTAAGTAAGGTACCCGGGTTTGAAGTATGGAAGAGTAAGGGAGCTTTCTACATGTTCCCAAGAGTGGCTAAGTTACTTAATGAGGTCGGTATGAATGTTGAGGAATTCGTTGATTACTTACTAAATAACTATTACGTAGTAGTACTGCCTGGTACGGCTTTCCCTGATAAGGCTGGTAAAGACTACCTTAGATTCTCATTTGCATCAAGTTTTGAGGCCATAGATAAGGGTACTGACAGGATTAAGGAGGCTGTAGAGAACTTACTAGCTTCTAAGAAACGCTAATTTTCAGAACCTCATCCCTCTTTCTAAAACCTTCTTTTTAATGTCTTTAAGAACACCACTCTCTAACTCCCTAATTATTAACTGCCTTAACGCCATCCTAATGATGTCACTACGGTAAACTCCCTTCCTTAGCGCTAAGTAATCAATCACCTCAAGTAGCTCATTATCTATCTTAAATGTGATTATCCTCATGTTCCCACATGTCAACCTCATTAATGAGAATAAATAAGTAAATCCTATATTGCTAGTACGTAGGGGGAGACCCAACCGAAAGTAATACCCTACCTAACTACTTCCCTCAACTCCATTAACTCACGATACTCTCTAGAACCCGGAAGTATTCTTAAGTAACTCCTCGGTGGTTTAAACCCCTTACCCAATACCTCCCTTAACTTACTTAACGGTATGTAATTCCTGTATTTGACTGGGTTAAGTACCTCTATTAGGATTAGTTTCTTTCTTGATAATGAGTAGTTTCTCTTGATAAAACCTAGGTTTTCCTCACTCATAGGTAAGCACCTCTCCTTAAGCACCTTAATTATAGATAAGTAACTACCTACATACACATTACCGCATATGAACTCACCTATTAACGATTTAATAGGTGTTGAAGCGTAGATGAGGATTAAGTCACCTCTAGACAACCTACCTAGGTAAGATCTAACCTCACACTTCTTAAGGCCATCGACAATCTCCAAGGCATACACGGGTTTAAAGGTCATGAGAATTAAAGCCGTAGGCATCACCAAATTGCTTAGCGGAGTAAATACTATAAACCTCACTCAAAAAGAATGAGTGAGGGGCCGTAGTTTAGCCTGGCTAGAATGCGGGGCTTGGGCCCCCGTGGTCCGGGGTTCAAATCCCCGCGGCCCCACCACCATAAAATGAACCCTATTTTACCTGTACTCGGTATAAGCTAGCATATAGTATTACACTTTTCCGAGCTGATTTACAAACTAAATGTGTTATGATTCGATATTTTACGGTGGTTTGTTGCATAGTGTTACAGAATTATAAAGTATCTTGTCATATCGATTATATGTAAGATAGATAAGATGTAGCGGTGTCTTTAATGGCTAAAATTTCCATTTATGGTTATGAGTTTGATGAAGAATCGTGGCGGAAAGAGAAAGATTAGAATTTGTGACGCTTGACAGGGTCTATAATGGTATAGATCTTTCGGGTTTAAAGATACTTGATGGAGGTACGGGTGTAGGGTACTCCGCTAAGTATTTAGCCCAGCATGTAGGGAATGGGCTTGTAGTAACAGTAGATGTTGATCCTAGCGCCTTTGAGATGCTTACAAATATTGTAGAAGAGAATGTATTGGATAGAATAGTATTCATTAAAGCTAATTTAAGTAGATTAGACTTTATAAAAGAGAACTATTTTGATATTGTGAACCTTTACTTCACTGTGCATACTATAGAATCTGTAACACCGGGAGAAACACTTCAAGTACTTAAAGAAATGCATCGTGTACTAAAACCAGGAGGCATGCTTGTTATAACTGAAAATTATCCTACTTTTAAACCTGTGGATAGAGCACATGAACTTCTTATTGAGTTTTCAAGGATAGAGGATAAAATAATGAAAGCCCTGGGAGTTACTACCAAGGATGTAGAGTACGAACCTGATCAACTAGCTAATATACTCATGCATGTAGGCTTCAAAGATGTAACCCACGTAAAGATAAGTAATGGTGAAATAGATCCAACATTGATGGATTGGGTATCCTACCTGGCTAGAAGAGCTCAAGAAATATCGGATAATAAGATTAAAGAAGAAGTACTGAAAGATATCAGAAGTAAATTAAGAGAAGCAAAGAACTACGGAATTAGAGATAACCCATCGTATGTAATCTACGCACTAAAATAATAGAAAATGATTTTTCCAAATACTAAAATTAAACTTCTCAAAATAGTCAAAGCGGGATGCGCGCTACAGTAGACAAAAATAAATAATAAATACGTAAGAAAGCTAAATTTCAGCAGTTCTCTTTAAGAAGCTTAAAATATTTTTCTCTAGTTAGCCCTGCTTCTCTTATGATTACTCTTACAAGACCAGGTTTAAGCTTCTTGCCGGAATGTACAGGTACGACAATTCTAGTTCGCTGTTCGTTCATAAGTATGACGTGGGATCCCCTCTGTCTGACTGGCTTAAACCCTACTTTATTGAGAATTTTAATAAGTTTATAAGGATCGATAGGGGTTACCCTAGGCAATAGCTTTCACTCTCTGAACACCAACAACTTTCTGGCGTAGCAATTCCTCTTTTTCCTCATCACTAAGAGTCTCTAAGTACAACTCTATAGCTTCCTTAACGTTCCTCATCACCTCATCTATGGTATCACCTTGAGTATGACAACCTGGTAAAGCAGGTACTAGAGCTACATAACCTCCACTCTCATCCTCTAGGATAACAACATCAAACTCGTAAACTCTTTCCTTTTTCATGAATAACCTCTCCAAGAGCAATAAGTACATTATCAAATATAAACCTAAAGCACATAATTCTTTTCAGTACCCCCGTTAAAGAATTGTAAGAATACTCGGTTTAAATGACATATAAGGACTGTTATATCTTCCATGAATTAATAGCATGTTTGAATTCACGCTTTACTTCAGATTTGCCTCCATGTTATATCAACTATACCGCAACTACATAGGCTTTGTTATACCTCTGGAGTCCCCGTGGTCCGGGATTCAAATCCCCGCGGCCCCACCACCATAAACTTACATGAGATCTAATATTGTTCTTCTAATTGACTCTAATTCACTAGGCATATCATCTTTCTCAGACCAGCGTATCAGATACGAACATCTCTTAGCATATCGGTTAAGCATATGACAGAATGATAGATGTAACAATTGTTAAAGTTAGATACGATGGTACGTAGTAGGAGAATGGTGTTGTGGTTAAGGTTGTTCGTATTCGCTATGAAAATAGTGACTTGAAAAGCAGACTTAGGGAAAGGTGAGGAGATTCAAATAGTTATGCTTTAAAGAAATCTATGGGCTTATTGAAGAAAGTTGAAATCAGAGATAAAGAGGGTATTGGTGGAGTTCTTAAGTTAAGGTGGGATAGTATTTAATAATAAGTACAATAGTGGGAGAAGCTTAATGCTATTCTAGAAAGAAATCTCGTGTTCTCTCGGGGTCTATCCATATATTAGCGAATTATTACGATGTATCACATCATTAGGGTTAAAGCTTTGGCGTTAAGATTATGAGCCCTGATATCTTAAAGTATAATAGTTGGAGCAGATGGTGTTTGGGCTTGACTAGTCTGTTATATAAAAGGGTATCCAAGATACTTGGTGTTGAAGAGGATGTGCTAGAAAGAGAAGCATTACGTCAGTATATTTTATCCGAGCTTAGACGGGTTAGGTTAGAATCGAAACTCATTATGGCTCGATATAGTGTATCAAGTATTGAAGAGCTTGATAATAAGATTAGACGAGGAGAACTAGAGGAAACAAGAGTCTTTGAGGATCTTACTCGTCTTGATTATTTGCTTGATCGAGAGGAGAAGTTGAAGAAGCTTTTAGAGGAGCTAAGAGGCGCAAGAAAGTGAGTGAACGCGGTAGCATAGATGAGGTACTTGAGAGGCTTAAAGAGCTTGCTATTAGCTTATATCCAGAGATAGTTATTGATACAGAGATAGTGTATGGTAAATTAAGAATATACCTCATCGATGAAAGCTTTATTGATGTATGGATTTCGCGAAGACTACCTAATAGATACGCTATACATTGGGAGAGGCGCCACATAGATGGTACCGTATACCGTTGGGATAATACACCCCATGAAACACATAGACATATATTAACGTTCCCTCATCACTTCCACGAAAAACATGATAATATAGTAAAGCCGTACCATTACCCTGGAAACATTGAAGAGGCGCTCAAGGAAGTACTAAAGTACGTAAAAGAGAAAATAGAGAAACAATACCATAGTGGAACTATATAGACATGCTCTACGGTAATAAAACCCTTTTATCTACGTGCCCTTCTTGATGTGAAATTCAGAATCGTATTCTATTTTTATAATGGTATTTCTAAATTGAAATACTTAGAAGGGTGTAGTACTCTTTCTCGGAACATTTGATTACCATGAGAGGCGTATCTTCGAATCCTTAGGAACGTTGTGAATATGTGCATACGTGTCCTTGGCTATAAGTTCACATAGATGTTGTACCGTGGCATATAGTGCTTTAGCTAATAGCTGTTGTGATTATACCAGTTGAATATCGGTTATGTCCACATGGCATATTAGCTATATGCCCACCAAATTAGTTCTGTCATATGTCTGGAGCTCCCGTGATCCTGAATTCAAATCCCCGCGGCCTCACCACCATAAATTTTTGAGATTCGATCTAATTCAATTAGTGACGACCGCCTTAACTATAACACTTAGGTTGGTGGGATTGTCATAAAACGTGATTCCTTCTTTAATACTTCTTGGCTAGTACGTAATAATAATCATTATCTTTATCCAATTTTATTACATTGAAATATTTCTCTATTTCATTTAAGCCTCTACTACCCCAGCATCTGTGGAAGTGCTTTACGGTAAAATACTTACTTTTGAATTCATAATAGAATTCCTTATCGGTATCGTCAATGCATTTCTCTAGGGTTAATAGCAGGATTCCTTTAGGTTTGAGTACTCTGCTTAACTCATTCACTAAGCATGGTGTATCTGCTAAGGGTATGTACTCAAGTGACTGTATGGCTAGTAATGCATCAAAGGAATTATCCTTGAATGGTAATTTACGTGCGTCAGCAAGAATGGCTAGTATACCTCGTGAGTTCGCTAACACTATGTTTGATGGGAATAGATCTATTCCTACCTTATTGCGTTCTATGAGTCTTAAATCCCTACCACAGCCGCACCCTATACTAAGGACGTTCTTTAAGTCCTTGATTAGACTCTTAAATTCTTTTAGATAGCGCGCTTCAAGGACACTACTATATTCGTTAAAGTACTCTTCATTAAGTAAGGCCATGAAGTAAGGTATTTCATTAATCCTAAAGCCTAAGTCCTTCGGATACTTAGGTACTTTATCCGTACTAATTTTAAACGCTCTGAACCAAGCTCTTTCAAAGACCTCAATTCTTAAGGCCTTAGGCCTCAAATCAGGTATACCAGGGAAGTAATTGCCTAGAAGATATGGTTCCTCACACCGTAGGCATTTCAAAACGCCGAATAACTCATTACCGCTAACTAAGCTTAACTCCCCTTTACATTCAGGGCATACAAGTTCATAGTCACTAATAAAGAACAGGAGTAACACCCATAGAGTTATTTAGTTAAGGCACGTTAAATATAGGGTTAAGGGAGATAACCCGTGTTTCTGATGCGGTTAAGACCTTATGGAAGTCGTAATTAATGTGTTAGGTATTTTACGCGATTCCCTTCATTACTATAGGGAGGTTAGATTGATTATTGATACCCATATCCATATACCTAATGAATGGATTAAGAGTAGTGTCCATCCCCGTGAAGTTGCTGAAAGACTTATTGAGTTTATGGATGTGTCAGGTATAGATGTCGCGGTTATACTTCCTATAGCGCCTTACATTCCTAACGACTACGTATATAGGGTAGTGTCTTACGAGCCCAAGAGGCTTGTAGGGTTCGCTTCTGTAGTACCTAACCCTGCAGATGTAGCCATAAGTGAGTTAAGGAGGGCTATTAAAGACTTAGGTTTAAAGGGGCTAAAGCTGCACCCAGGAATTCAGGGTTTCTGCATAAGGCACCCACACGTTGTCAAGGTACTTAAGGAAGCTGGTGAACTAGGCATTCCTGTAGTGATTCACGCTATGAAAGGTGACCTATCAACACTCTATTTCAAATCAACTAAGGAGCATACCTTACCCACACCAGATAGAATAGAAGATTATGACCTACTACCAGCTTTGGCCCCAGAAACCACGATTATCTACGCCCATATGGGCGGGCTTTTCGGCTTTAGGGAGTTTATGTGTTTAGCTGCAGGTCACCCTAACATCTATCTTGATACCTCATATAGTTTAGTCACGATAGTTGAGGAGATAGGTGCTGATAGGTTATCTACTTACATTAAGCATTTAGGAGCCGATAAATTCGTGTTTGGTAGTGATCACATCATAGGGTTAACACCTAAATGGTTATCCGCTAAGAGGCAGATAGACATAATCAAGACTTTACCAGGACTAAGTGATGAGGAAAAGGAGCTAATCCTATCGGATAATGCTAAGAAGCTCATGAAAATTAAGTGATAACAAGTGTTCAAGGCGATATGGATAAACCTATATACGGATCTTAAGTTAAACAGCCTACTAGTAGGTAAGAAACCTGTCCATTAATTAATGTCCATGCTATCATGGGCCCTATAGAGTTTCTAGTATACTTGAAAATTAGTCCTAACCCCATGAATATAGCTGTTACTTTTATAGCGTTAAGTAATCCTCCTTGAGGTGAGAGAAGTACGTGTGATAACCCAAAAACTAGCACAGTAATTAAGAGACCTGGAGAGATAACTTTTTTAGTTGAATTTAAGACTATGTCAGTATTTACTATAAGCCATACAACGAAAAACACTTCTAAAGGCCCGTAAGCCAATACACCTAAAACAGCATACCAAATGTTGAGAGGGAATCTTAAGCTGAAGCCCTCGATAGACAGATCACCATGCATAATTCTCGCTATCGATATGGCTACCGCAGGCGGTAATGACAGTGCTAAACTCTTTAACAAACTCTTTCTCCCTAAACCATACATCTTAGGATCATCCTTACGTATAAAGGAAATGAGAAGTGGTAAAGCCCCTATGCCAACAACTTCTCCATAAGATGCTAGATACGGCTCCTTACTAAGCATATTAATTAATTCCTTGAAATCTAAGGACACACCCTTCACATAAGCTATTAAAGTAATAGTAGCCACTATACCCAGAAACACCCATACCCACACAATAAGAATAAGCAAGGCATATTTACTACGTCCTTCCTTCACTTAACCCACCCTTAACCATACAGGGTAGTGGGAAGGGTTAATATTGCTATTACCTAACTTAACTTAAATGCCTCCCTTAATTAATTAATCTTCACTTCTCTTTCACTGTTACCTCATAAAATTTTGATGAATATATAAGAGCTTAGTAACCAAGCCTTAAAGCTAATCTATGATGCGATGAACCATCAAGTACTCATACATAATCACTTTGTTATTTATTTATATTAAAATTTAAACACCCAAGAGGCTAAGGACAGGCTCTATAATCTCTGCCTCAATAACTACAGCCTCTTTGGGTAATTCTAAAACTTCCTTAGTCTTACAGAAGAAGATGATGCCTTGGTAAGGGGTTAGGTATATATGAATAGCCCCGCCACCCAATATACCGCCTTTCTTAATTCCGTGAATAATTAATGCCCTATCTAAACTGTTAATTAAGTCCATGAAGCCCTTAACGCTTAACTCAATAAGCAACTTACCGAAGAACCCCTTAACACTAACGGCCTTAAACTCCATGCAAACCCCTGACTAGTACTTTTAGCTTTAATTTTAAAGATTAACCTGCATAATATAACTTCTCAGACTAACATATCACATGTGAGCCACGTATCTGAAGGTGAATGTATTGGTTATTAAGTATATATTGCCTCTTAAGTTGCAATTAAGGTGGGTTGAGTTAATAGATGCTTACAGTAGGCGTGAATGGGTTGCTGGGTTAAGGTTAGTTGATGGGGTTATTGATTGGTTCGGTTTTAAGGTTGGGAGTAAGGGTGAGGTTGAGCCTATAGACCTTGAAGGTGTCACTAACCCTGTAGGTACCGTACATTACCATCCTTATGAGCATTCAGTAACACCTATACCTAGTGTTAATGACTGCATTAACTGGGTATATTCTAGTTACCATGAAATACCCAATGACTTAAACCCCATATTCTTCATAGTGTTTAAAGACCGCTACGCAAGCTGGGTTATGTTCCCTAAACCACCAGTGATTAGGAAGTTATGGGTTAAGGAGTACTTTAAGGTAAGAACTAACGTAAAGGATGAAGCTGAGGCTAGGGAGAGGGCTACGGTAAACCTATGTCTGGAACTACCCACCGGGGACTTAATTAAAGCAGGGATATTTAAGTTAGGGGAGCAAGACAAGGTGTTCATTACATTCTAGTCTGGATTTAGTTGCTTTCACGTCAACTTACTTTATTCTCAATCTTATGGCTATTATCATTAATGCTAAACCTATAATGGATACTAAAACACCTAGTGAGAACTTGCTTAAATTGATCAGATATACTTGAGTAATGTCATAGGCCGTTGAGAACTCCGTAATGTTCACCATGGGGTGTGTGAGTATGTATGTTGCCGTACATATGTATGGGAATATTAAGCCAAGCTTATATACCTTTATAGGCTCATCTAACGACTTAATACGTACTTTAAGTAAAGGCTCTTTACCCTTATCTCTTAACTTTACAAGTTCTTCAAAACTTATGAACCCTGACCCCTCCTTAAAGGATTTCCCATAAACAAGGCTTCCATCTTGATAAATCTCTATAGATATGTGTCCCTAGGTCTCTGCCTCCACATAAAGAATTATCCTCTCATTGAGTTCACACGTATAGGATGAGCACCCCTTTAAAGCGATTCTCTAAGTGCGTAATGTTTACTGTAGCTACTTCCTCATCGCCTTTCAGTATCTCTTTACTATTAACTGACTTCACTACCGTATTTCCTAAATGTATATGTGCCTGGTGTAAGTGTGTTTATAGTGTATCGAGGTACTATTATGAGTGAAGCATAGTACTTTATGTCTGGCTGGTTTAGTGAGGCATATAGGATACCAGCAATAACGTTTACAGCACCAACAATGAGTAACACATCCTTCAGGTCACATAACATATAAACACCTACTTAATCCCTAAACATTAAGTACCCTATAAATATAAATCTATTGATTAAGATTACACACAGAAACGTTAATATACTGCTAATCCTTTTAGGATACTTAAAGTGTGTAGGGTAGTTTAATTCGGGTATGATGAGAGTCATGCCCACTGAGCTGTGATGTATATTGGGGTAGCTGACATGAAAGTACTACTCCTTAATGATGATGGAATACATTGCGAGGGGCTACACGTACTCTATAGAAGTATAAGGGACTTCTGTGAGGTGCTAGTACTAACGCCCGAAGAACCAAGGTCAGCAACTGGTCATGGAATAACACTCCATAAGCCTCTAAGGATAAATAAGTACGTACTTAACGATATGGTTATTTACGGAACTAATGGAACACCTAGTGATGCAATTCACTTAGCCATTAATGTGATGGAATTCAATCCGGATCTCATAATGAGCGGTGTTAATGTCGGTGATAATACATCCATACAGAACATATTGTATAGCGGTACATTAAGTGCTGCTATAGAGGGTGCCCTATTAGGTATACCTGGTGTGGCATTCTCTGCTGACGTATCCTCATGTAGCGACTTTAACGATGAAAGACTTAGCGAGATAATCAAGATAGTAACTAGGTCAGTACTTCAATTCACTAAGGAGGTAGGGTTCCCTAAAGGAGTTGATGTTCTCTCAATAAACATTCCTAGCATAAATAAGTTTAAGGGATGCGTGAAAGTCACTAGAGCAGCTAAGCTAAGGTTCAAGCAGTACGTCGAGAAACGTATAGATCCTAGAGGCAAGCCCTATTACTGGCTCTACGGTGAGACACTAATGGGTGAGGAAGGTACCGACATATATACAGTACATGTTGAGGGATGCATATCAATAACGCCATTAAGAGTGGATCTAAATGTTCAAGGAGGTATTTCAGAGGGCTTTTATGAATTCATTAAGTTCCTAGAAAAGAATGTAGGTAAGGTAAGGCTATACTAAAATTACTCCTCCTTAACCTTCTCTATTATAGCTACCTTATCTGAAGGTCTTTCATGAACTTTTATCAAGCCGTACTTCGTGAGTAAGGAAAGTGATTCATTAAGTTCCTTGACGTGCTCTTCCTCAACAGTAACTCTTACTTTCTCTCCAAAATCAATTTTCCTAAGTATCGATACTAAAGCAGCTAAAACACCTCCGCAAGCTCTTGCTTCCTCACTAAGATTTACCTCCTCCATAACCTAACCCTCATAACTTTACTAGATACCCTATTTATCTCTTCCTAATAAAAACACCTTACTAATCGTATTGAACACATAACTCTTTCTCAGTAAAGTTCTCTATCTGTTTCTGGGCTCTCTTACTGGCCATCTTAACAAAGAATATAAATGTCTTTAGTAAAGTCCTGGCAAGGAAGTATTTAGGTCCTTTCATGTAGTACCTCTTCATTATGTCATCAGCCCAGTAAAGGGTGTGGTTTAGGGCCGTCTTCATAGCCTCAACATGTTCTCTCGTTACCTTAACCTTAGTTACTGAGTCCTTACTGGCCTTCAACGCGCCCATAGGTACAAAGAACATTGGAACTATTACGCTCCTATAATTCTTAAGCCTCTCAAGAAGTTCCACTGTCTTAACAACATCATCGGGTTTCTCCTCAGGGAACCCCAGAATGAATGTTGCCGCAGGTATTATGTTATTTTCATGCATTATCTTGAAAGCCTCCTCAACTATCTCGGGGTATTCATCAGCCTTAAATGGGGCTGCCTTACTAGGCATTATTATCTTAGCAAGCCTTGGTGAGCCTGTTTCTATGCCTACCTCAACACCCATATAGTCCTGTTCACACTTAGAGTATATTAATTCACATAGCTTACTTACGATTTTACCATTTCTTTCAGCGGTCACTATGGCTGCTAAGGACGCATGTGACCAGGCGAGGGTCTTATAGTACTTAAGCACTACCTCATGGAGCCTAAATAAAGGCTCTTCCCTAGGAATTACTCCCTTAGCCCCATAAAGAAGTACGTCCTCACTATGAAGTATTCCGTGAACAACCCCATTCTTAACATTAACCATTATCTCCTTCTCAATCATGTCTAAGGGTATGAACCTTAACGGTCTTAAGGTGACACTGCAGAACTTACATCCTCTAGGGCACCCCCTCATAATTTCTATTAACCCATTAACACTGGCACCCTTAATAATTGGTATGTCCTCTATCTTTGGCGACTCGTAGGGTGAGATCCATATATACTTAGGTACCTCTTTACCTTCAAATATCTTTTTAACTACTTCAACAACTATGTTCTCTGCTTCACCATCAATAACCACATCGATACCCCACTTACTCCATAACTCAGGCTCCCATAACCACTGCCATGCTGCCGGACCCCCAACAACTATTTTGAGATCTCTCTCCTTGGCCTTACGTATTTCTCTAGATTCCATTAACTTAATAAAGCTCTTCCTATTAACAGGCTCCCTATTAGTTATTAACCACCATTCAGAGCTTGGTGGTCCAAAGGCAAAGAAATCGTGGTGACCTATCATTAATATCTTAGCACTATCTAAGTACTTACTTAAATAATCAGGGTCTATTATTGCAGCATTAAACCCTGCATCTATGAGCTTAGCTTCAATTTTCCTTAAGCCGTAAGGTGCCTCTATAGGTCTGCCATCAGGCATCACCTTGGGTTTAGGACAGCATAACCACATCCATAACCATTCAGGTAGGAACATTGCAGGACCTGTGGCCATGAAACCAATAAACTCTTTACCGTGATGATTACTCATCATGGTTCTGTCTGTAGTTATTACTATGTCGTACTTCATTGGACATCACTTCAGGCATTACTATAGTACTGTTAATCTCTGAAATAATATTATAAACTCAGCTAAAAAATAAGTTTTTAGATCAACAAGTTAGTGCGTAAGGATTTAAGTATGAACGGCTTAATAGAGGGTTACTTCGTAAGGCTTAACGATGGGAGTTACTGGGTCGTTAAGGGGTGTGTTCAGCCTAGTTACGGTGTTATAGCCATACCTAGGTATGTTGATAGGATTAAGGTAAAGAAGTTATCTGAATGCTTTAAATTAATTGAGAAAGTACCTAAATACAGTAGTTACTTAAAGTATCTTAGATGTTTAGGTAGGCGTGTACCCGTCATACCTTATAGCGATATATCTGAGGTATTTAATCCCTGTGAGTACATGGAGTATATAGTAAAATACGTTGATAAACCCATATATAGGATAGCTTTAGAACTCATAGAAGTACTTAACTCCTCACTTAAGGTTAGGGTTGGACTAACAGGTAGTCTGCTTATAGGTAAAGCAACTAGGTCATCAGATATAGATTTAGTTATTTATGGAGTTAATGTAGAATTAAGTAGGCAGTTGGTGCAGAGCTTACATAGGTTATTTACTAGCGGTATACTTAAACACATAACTAAGGATGAATTCATTGATGAAGTATCGAAGGTTGGTGAAGTACTTGACTTGAATAGTTACTTAAACATTATTAGGTATAAAGTTCTTCAAGGTGTTTTTAAAGGGTTTAAGTATACGTTAAGGTTCGTGACCTGCTCAAAACCTAAGATATGTAGTGATGTTGTTAAAGACTTGGATTATGTGTATTTACGTGGGTTCGTTATTGATGATTCACAAGCATACCTAACTCCCGTCACTTACATTATGAAGGTGGTTGATACATCTGATAAGCACTTAAGGTGTGATGATGTTGTTAAGCTTACATCTCTCCGTATTAGGTTTACTGAACTTGGTGTAGGCACGTACTTAGAGGTCAAGGGGAGATTGCAGAAGGTTAACGATGAGCTAATAATTAACCTAGATTTCCCTGATTCTTATGTTAAGATACTTAAGTATGAAGTACCTACCTTAATTAGAGATCTTAAGAAGTAAGTTTATTATCTTTATTTCATTAAAATGAGGTTAGGGTTTAATTAATGCGTTTAGCCAGGGCTTTGAGCTTAATTACTGCTCTAATACTTGTTTTGTCCTTAGCTAATGGTTACTTGGTATGTTCGGAGCTCACAGTGTTTAAGTATTCTATATTTATTGAGGGACTTCATGCTTTAGTCACTATAACATTAGATGTTGATGAAGGTTTCTATTTAATACCTTACGTAGGTGAGGTTATTGGTTTTGTTAAGGTAAATAACTCCGAAGTAGTTGCTGGGGTTTCTAGTGATGGTATAATGATTTACTCACCTAAGCACTTAATTATACACGTTAATTACACTTCGTTAATAGCTAGCGTTGAGAATGGGGTTTTAGTGGTGAATACCTCATTACCGTTTACTTATGAAGTTATTTTAAGGAAAGGCTTAATACCCGTGAACGTTAGTGGCTCAATACAGTCCTTTAGCCTGGTAAATGATGAAATAGTTATTGTGTTCAACGGTAGTGGGTACTTAGAGCTTATTGACGTCAGTAACGCGTCAGTCACGACAACGCCTACAGAGTCAATCACCACGCCCCCCACGCAATGGGTTTTTGTAGTTATCGCTATACTATTAACGTTAGTCGCGATAGGCTTACTTATTTGGAAAACACGTAGTAGAGCATTGATGGAGTACCTAGACGATAGGGATAAACTCATAATCAATACCTTAAGGGAGAGAGGCGATTTAACTGCTTCAGAATTAATTAAATATACTGGGATACCTAGGTCAGCGATCTATAGGAGACTGAAAAGGTTAATAAAATCAGGTTATATTGAACAAGTGAAGTTAGGTGTTAAGACCGTATACAGGTTAAGGAGGAGGTGAGTATGGATCTTAAACGTCAAAGGGTTAAGACTTACGTGGATGTTTTAGGTAGCGTTGTTGGTGAGGGTAAGTACTCTAGGGAATATATAGTTGACTTACTTAAGAAGTATTTTGAAGAAAGAGATTTAGAGCCTATTAGAGGTGCCTCAAAGCCACCAGACATTTATGAGAAGGAGCTCACATCACTATATATAATAGCTAAGTATGGTCTTAACATACTTGATGACTATCCGGAATTACTTAAGGTATTTGATTATGAAGTAAAACTTGAGAGGGCTACTGAGTCAATACTTAATGAACCCCCTGAAGAGGCTAGAGAAAATATCATTAAGTTATTCCCCAATCTCGATGATCCAACGCTTTCAAGGATACTAAGATTTGGTTTCACACTAATGTATCTAGACTTCCGTGATAGAGGCTTCATGATTAACTTACTTAGGAATTCTTACGCTATCTTTCCTGAGAAGGCAGATACTGTTAGGAGGTTTGCTAAGTTCTTCATAGCAGCAGTAGTTGCTGACGACATACAGAAGGGTAGGATAAGGAATAGCTTAAATAAGGAGTTACAGAAACATGCATTAAGCGCCGAATTAGGTATACCTAAGGCTGTTCCTAGTGATGAATACTTAGTGAAAGTAGCTCAAGCACTTTACGGACTCAACTTAAGGGGGTTAGTTAAAGTAAAACGTAAGGAATCTAATCGTACTTAATTTAATATGAGTTAATTTACTTAACCATCGTAATAGTTAATAACGGAATTATAAAAAATTATAAATCCATTAAACTCACTCAATTTTAGGGAAATCTTGTGTATGTACTAACTTACAGTCAGAGAGAGGTTCTTCAAGCACTCGTAACTTTATATGAGAAAAAGAAATCTTTGATTAAGAGTAAGGACATAGCAATATTTATAAATAAAAATGAAGGTACCATAAGAAATATAATCGCTAGTTTAAAGGCTTTAGGACTCGTTGACAGTAAGACAGGTCCTGCAGGCGGCTATAGGCCTACGCTTAAGGCTTATGAGTTCTTAAGATCACCAACAATGCCTCTAATTAGCGGTGTTAAGATAGTTAAGAATAACGTTAAGCTCGATTTAGAGGTAACTAATATTGAGTTTATGGACATAACTAATAGGTTAGGTAATAAGGCTGTATTAAGAGTTATTGGGGATATTTCTCAAATACGCGAGGGGGATGTCCTTAAGGTGGGTCCAATACCTTACTCTAGGTTAGTTATTGAAGGTAAGGTACTATGTATTGATAGGTACAGGAGGGAAGTGGTTATTGATGTTAGTAGGGTAGTCAGTATTCCTAAGGAGATAATTAAGAACTTAATAAGTAGGGACCTTATCTACGTACCACCGAACATAACCGTTAAGGAGGCGGCTAAGGTACTTAGTGATAAAGGTATTAGGGGCGTCCCGGTAATTGATGAGGAAGGCAATGTTTTAGGATTAATAACCAGTGCTGACATACTTAAAGCCATAGTTAATAACGATACTGATGCACCAATAACTAAATACATGAGGAAGGAGGTAATTAAGATAAACTATAAGGACGACATACTATCAGCCATTAAGTTAATGCTTGAGAAAAATATAGGCAGGCTCCTAGTCATTAATGATGAGGGTAAGCCCGTAGGGCTAATAACTAGAACAGACATACTTAGGAAGATATCAAGCTTAGAACTACTTTCTTAAAACCTTAAAAACCATAACCACACTATAAAATCCTTAGGGTATGCACAATGATAGCTGTTAGTCTAGAGAAGAAATACTTAATTAATAAAGGGAGTAATAAGTTCTTGGTCGAGCTATATAAGGATAGTAAAGGCAGGATGTACGCAGTGATATCAAGAAACCTCATACACGTCATAGAAAAAGAGGAAGGTAAGTTAGAAGAATGGGAACATGACACAAAAGACGCTGAAGAAGTAAACTACATGGACCTACCAGCAAACATAAGGAAAGTTATTTCAACAATACTGTAGCAGGTCCCATCATTTTCGGCGTCTATTGAATATATTATGTATACTCTATGGAAACACGAAATGCCACCTCGCTTCATATATAGCTATATAGCTATATATGGTTCTCACCCCCTTAAAGTAGTATGATATCATATGCTTCTTACTTATGAGCACTCAGAAGAAGCGCTATTGCGTATGTTACGTAAGCCTCTATGAGTGCTGCAATCATCAGTAATATAAGCGTTATTTTGATGTACTTCATTAATCCATATAGCTCGTTTATTAGACTTATCTCCTTTCTACGGAGAACGTACTTCCTTAATGACTGAATACCTAAGTATAAACCTATAGAGTTGCTTAATACGAAAGCCGTTAACTCAATAACTCCATGCGGTAATATTAGAAGTAATATGTTAGTTAAGGGCATTCCTTGAGCAGTGTTTACTGCTATGGCCTGACCTAAGATGACCCCGTTGAACGCCATTATTGCTACAGGGACTATTAACGTCGGGCCCAGTATTATCGATAATATAGCTACCTTAACATTATTCAGGAAAATTATTAAGGCAAATGAAATTAGTGTGGGGTCTTTATCAATAACAACCTTATAGACCTCAAATACATTAAGTCCCTCAGCCTCTTTAGAAGTCGTAAAGTATCCGTATAATGCGGATATAATGAATATTGCGATAATTAATAGTGCAAAGTACCTAAGCTTCAAGCCCTAACCCGTGAACAATATTTGGGGAGACGCTTAATAAGTCAGTACCTAATGCGAGGTAGTGATATGCTTTTAAACCCAGTAAGTAAGTTAGTTTCTAATTAGGTAGGGTAAGCAATAAGATGATAATATACGCTAACGATTCGGTAAGTGACGCCAAGGTGCTAACCTACTTAAGATCATACACAGCTAAATGGTTCACCAGTAAGTACAGTGAATTCACACCAGCTCAACGTACGGCCATACCACTAATTAAGAAGGGACATAACGTCCTTATATCAAGCCCTACAGGTACTGGTAAGACCTTGGCTGCTTTCTTAGCGATAATAGATGAGTTATACAGACTTGGTGAGGAATCATTACTTGAGGACTCCGTATACGCTATTTACGTGTCTCCCTTAAGGGCTTTAAATAATGATATAAGAAGGAACTTAATTGAGCCTATAGAAGGTATTAGGAAGATTGCTAAGGAGTTCTTCAATAAGGAACTACCTGAGATCAGGGTTAAGGTGAGGACTAGCGATACATCACCTTACGAAAAGCAAAAGATGTTACGTAACCCACCACACATACTGATCACAACGCCCGAGTCATTAGCTATCATACTTGTAGCGCCCAAGTTTAGGAAGTTATTGAGTAATGTTCGTTGGGTAATTGTTGATGAGATACATGAGTTGGCGAGTACTAAGAGGGGTGTTCACTTATCGTTAAGTATTGAGAGGCTTGAGAACCTAGTTGGGAGACCCGTACAGCGTATTGGGTTAAGTGCTACTATAGCCCCTCTTGAGGAGGTCGCTAAGTTCCTTGTCGGGTTAAGGGATGATGATAGTTTTAGGGATTGCGTAATCGTTGATGCTAGATTCGCTAAACCTATGGACATTAAGGTCATAGCACCTAAGGTAGACCTACTACATGCGTCTGCCGAGGAGGTTAATGAAGCCATATATAGATTGCTTACAGACCTAATATCTAAGCATAGAACTACGTTAGTATTCACAAACACTAGGAGCGCTACGGAGAGGGTGGTATATAAGCTCCGTAAGATATTTGAGAAGAACGGTATAGTTGATGCTGATAGGATTGAAGCTCACCATAGCTCGTTAAGTAGGGATGTTAGGTTAGATGTTGAGGAGAAATTAAAGAACGGCTTACTTAGATGCGTTGTCTCCTCAACTAGCCTTGAGTTAGGTATAGATATAGGTTATATAGATCTAGTAGTGCTACTTAGCAGTCCTAAGAGCGTAACTAGGCTCCTCCAAAGGATTGGTAGGGCAGGTCACTACATAACTGAGGTAAGTAAGGGTAGGGTCATAGTTGTTGATAGGGATGACATGGTTGAGTGTGTTGTTCTTGCTAAGTTGGCTACTGAGAGGAAGCTAGATAATGTTAAGATACCTAGGAAACCCCTAGATGTTTTAGCTCAGCACATAGTTGGTCTAGCCTTGGAGAGGAAGTATAAGGTTGATGAGGCTTATAGAATTATTAAGAGGTCTTACTGCTATAAGGACTTAACTAAGGAGGAGTTCATTAGGGTACTTAAGTACTTAGCCGGCTACTACGCTGATGACCTAGAGCTAGCCAATGTGTACTCTAAGATATGGTATGATGAGGAGGAAGGAATCTTCGGTAGGAAGAGAGGGGCTAGAATGATTTACTACTTAAACTCAGGTACTATACCTGATGAGACTAAGATAAAGGTGTTTCTAGAGAGTGGCTGGTACGTAGGTGATTTAGAGGAGAGTTTTGTTGAGATACTAAGCCCAGGCGACGTCTTCGTTTTAGGTGGTAGGACCTATGAGTTTGTGAGGTCTGATGGGTTGAGGGTGTATGTCCGTAGGAAGGAGCATGCTAGACCCACGGTGCCCAGCTGGTATTCAGAGATGCTACCATTAGCCTTCGATTCAGCGCTAGGTGTGGGTAAGTTTAGGAGGAAGTTAAGTGAATTGATTAAGACCAAAGATAAGGATGAGGTCATTAAATGGTTAATGAAGAATTACAATATAGATGATGATCTAGCTAACTACATCTACGATTACTTCAAGGAGCAAATAGAATTTACTGATGGGTTAGTCCCTTCAGATAGGTTAGTACTTATTGAGTTATGGGTCAATAACTATGACTACACATTAAACGTAATATTCCATACATTATTCGGTAGGAAGGTAAATAACGTACTATCGCGTGCCTACGCATACATATTTAGTAAGTACTTCGACTGCAATGTAAGAGTTACTGTAACTGACAATGGATTCATGCTCACATTACCTATGCCCATAGAGATATCTACTGATGAGGTTAAGGAGCTGGTTTATGAGTTATCAAGCAAGAACTTAATCCCCATAGTTAGGAAGGTCATTGAAAGAACTGAATTATTTAAGCGTAGGTTTAGGCACTGTGCTGAAAGGTCATTCGCTATTTTAAGGAGGTATAAGGGTAGTGAAACAAGTATTTCGAGACGTCAATTTAACTCTGAGGTACTGTTAAACATAGTTAAGAACATTCCTGGATTCCCAATATATGAGGAGACTTTCAGAGAAATTCTTGAGGATTACATGGATGTAGATAACGCACTTAAGGTGATTAAGTGGGTTGAGGAAGGTGTTATAAAGATTGAGGTTACGGAGCCTAGGTATGTCCCATCACCATTCGCCCATAATATCGTAGTGTTTGGATATACTGATGTTGTTCTCATGGAGGATCGTAGAAGGTTATTAATTAAGTTACGTGAGGAGATACTGAAATACCTAGAGAAGAAAGGAGTTATATATGGGTAATACTGGGATATTACTTATGTCATACGCAATAGCCTTTTAATAATTATCCATGGGTTAGGTTATTATTGAAGGGTTGATACTGTGAGGGTTAGGAGCTTATTATCAAATACTGCCTACAAATATCTCGTTAAGGTTACGTTTATTGATGTGGTAGGGTTGCTCCTGCTTGCTACAGGTACTCACTTAAAGGACTTTGTCCTCATGTTTACATCCCCTGAATTCTTAATGGTTTTACTCATGGGTAGCGTATTATTTCTCCTAGTGGCTAACTTCCTGGCCCTAGCTAGGCTCACTATAGCCATAATAGATAAACTACTTGAGTAAGTTTGCGTCTCTTATTATGCAAGTTCTTGTAGTTAGCATTACCTATATTTAGCTAGCTCTAAATATTTACTTAGGTGTGAAGTTCATGGAGAGACTTACCTTAATAGCCATAATTCTAGTAGCGATCGTTGTTGGATGTGTACTTATGTATACAGCAATAACTACATTCACACCAAGACTAGTTAGGTACATAGCTATAATTAAGTTAAGGGGTCAGATAGCGTATGCTCCAATGTTCTTCGATGGCTCGGTAATAAACCCCGACGATGTTAGAGAATTAGCTAATAGAGTAATTAATGACCCAACCATAAGGGCTGTTGTGGTCGTTATTAATAGCCCTGGAGGTTCAGCAACCGCTTCTGAAGAAATCTATAGATTAATGATGAAACTAGCTGAACGCAAAGTAGTTGTCGTTTACGCTGAGGATGTTATGGCTAGTGGCGGGTACTACATAGCCTTACCTGCGCATAAGATCATTGCTTCACCACACACAATTGTGGGCTCCGTAGGTGCTATTGCTACCGTAATAAACATAAATAAACTCCTTGAGAAGCTAGGAGTGAATGTAACTATAGTAAAAGCAGGGAAGTATAAGGACATCCTAACACCATTTAGAAATATGACTAAGGATGAGTATGAAATACTTAAGAATATAACTAATAATGTTGCTGAAGTATTTAAGAATAGGGTCTTAGCCCATAGACCTAACGTGAACCCTGAAGTATTTACGGCAAAAATATACATAGCTTCAGACGCATTAAGAGTCGGTCTCATTGATGGTATAGGGTCATTAGATGATGCTATTGAGGAAGCACGCAAGTTAGCTAACTTACCCTTAGGTACCCCAGTAATTGAAGTTGAGAAGCCAAAAGGGCTTCTAGAGATCTTATTAGGGCAGTCATTAACGTCATGCAAGTATACTAACCCATTACCTGATAAACCCGTTGAGCTATTGATGATGTGGATACCTGAATTATCAATAATGAGAAACAACGTTACTATTATAGAATCAGGGTAATGCGTGCTGGGTTTAATTATGAGGTTAATAGATGTTGTTAACACTATAGATAAGTCATTAGGTATCTCTGAAGATAGGTTTATAGCATTTAAATTAGTTAAAGAGAAGTTAGATCCCTTTGAGTTTTTAATAGGTGTTATACTTTCTCAAAACACATCAGATAAGAACGCCATTAAAGCTTTCAGTAAGCTTAAGAAATTATGTGGCTATAGGGAAATAACTCCATCACTAATACTGAAGATGCCTAGAGACTCAGTTATTAATGCTATAAAGGTTGCTGGACTTTATGAGAGGAGGTATGAGGTCATAATTAACTTAGCTAAAGTACTTAATGGCGTGAATTATAGGGAATTTTTAACTAAAGAAAACCCACGAACATTAAGAGTGTTCTTAATGAGGCTAAAGGGTTTAGGCCCTAAAACGGTAGATGTGTTTCTTCTTATGTATAGAGGATTCCCAGTATTTCCTATAGATACCCACATAAGAAGAGTTTTAAGGAGAATGGGTTTTGTAGCTTCTTCTGATTACTTCGTTATTCAAGAATTTGTTCATAGGGAGTTACCTAAAGAGCTCTATCTGAAAGCTCACCTACTTCTCATAGAGTTTGGTAGGAGGGTGTGTAAGGCTAGGAAACCCTTATGTAATGAATGCCCCTTCAAGTATGAATGCCCGAAATTAATTTAAGATTCCTAACAAATTGGTCTATATGGTGATGAGGGCTAGATTGACCGATTAGTGATGAACGGTTTCTGGTGCTGAGGAGGATCTAGTTGGCCTCACTCCTAGAAGTTATTGAGCATAAGCGTAAGGTCCTGAACCACTTAAAAAACTTAATAAGCAATGATAGATTAAAGAGAGCTAATAATGACTACCACGCTAAGAGAGAGCCTAGGGATTGTGGGTTAACTATCCATCCAGGTATTGGATGTGTTTATGAATGTACCTACTGTTATATTAAGGATATGGGTTTTCCATTCGATAAAATATCCCCATACCCATTAACAGGTTTAGAATTAGCTTATGCTGTAAGTAAGAATCCCAACGTTGCTTTAGGTAAGGAAGGCACTTACCTAGCTATAGGCAGTATAACAGAGCCTTTTCACCCAGCAATACTTAACAGAACTCTCGAATATTTTAAAGCCATAAGTACTTACCTCAAGAACCACACCCAAGTCTCTACTAAGGCGTACATATCTTTAAAACTAGCTAAGGATTTAAGGAGTTTAATGCCTAGGTTAAGTGTTTTGGTAACGATTATAGATATTGATGGTAGGTTGGAGCCTAAGGCACCATCACCTAAACTTAGATTTGAAAGTATAGCTAACTTAAGTAAGGTTGGTTATAGGGTAGCCCTCTTCTTAAGACCTATAATACCTGGACATAGTGACAGAGTACTTAATGAATTACTGGAGCTCGCGAAGTCTTACGGCGCGGAAGGCGTTGTTGCCGGAACATTAAGGGTTACTAAAGACATACTTGAGAGGCTAAGGGATGCTGGCTTAGATTTGAGTTATATAGTCAGTAGGTTAAGGAGGCTACCCAGTGGTAGGAAGCAGATCCCCATAATGATTAGTGACCTTAAGGGTAGGGTAGCTAAATTATGTGATAGGCTAGGTTTAAATTACTACCCAACAGCGTGTGCTGCCAATGCCTCACATTATGATGAGGTTTGTTGGGATAGCTGTAAGTTCAATAGGGAGTTATGTGATGAGTTACCTAATGTTGATGTTGATGAGTTAAGGAACTCCTTACGTGAGTTAATAGGTGTTAGGGAGTTAAGTATTAGTGTTGAGGATTGGTTAATAGTCATTAAGTCGGATACTTACATACCTAAGAATTACTTGTATTTAATTCAAGCAATATATAAGAGGCACGTAATAGCTAAGACCAGAGGCAAGGTGCTATCAACTATGTAGGTACTTTAAATCACCACCATTACATTTTATAAGCTCCCCATATCCTTGGGGTCTAAATGAACTCACTAATGATTGATTTAATATTGCTAAGTATAGCTATATCTATATGTTCGGTGATCTTAAGTGACGTTAACACATCCATGCAGGCGCTTAATGAGGTTAACATGAGGATTAAGAATTTTAGGGTAGTTACGTTAGGTTACTTAATTAATGACACATTACTATTAGTTGTCTATAACGTAATGGATGAAACTTTAACCTTGAGATTATTCTGCGAAGATACTGACATAATTTATAACATAACCGTAGGACCTAAGGACCACTTAACCACTAAGTTGATGTGTAGTAATCTTTACATTATACTTCCAGATGGCACTGTAAATAAAGTACCTGTTTTGGGTGATTAATGTGAGAGGGGTATCTACTGTTTACGCGGCTATAGTAATAGCCTTTATATCCATAAGCATCACCTCCTCATTAATACTTTATGTACATAGGCTTGAGGAAAGTAATGCAGAATTCTTCAGAGAAGCATCAGAAATGATAAAGGCATCAGGAGAACAGATCTACATAATACAGAGAGAGAAAGATATAAGCTTGTGCACTAATAAAGAGCCTTACAGGATCTCGCTAGCCATACTTGCTAACAGTACTTACATGAATATATCGAACGTTAACTCAACATGCTACGTCATTAGTAAAAATGAGCTAAACAACTACTTAACCCGTAACTACACATTAACATTAATAACCGAGTTAGGCAACTACTACCACTTTAACCTAAGTACGTTTAGTGAAAGTGAGGAGGGGGAGGGAGGTCTTGATGGTGAATTGTTAATTAATGATATTAGGTTCTTAGTAATAACTGGTTATGGACCTATAATAACCAATCCTTCCGAAGACTTCATAAACCCTATGTACACTTATTACGATGTATATATGTACTACATTAGCGAAAATTACTTAGTAGTTGATGTTAAGGATGGCAGGGCATTGATTAGTAGACCTAATGATTTAGTTCTTAATATTACGTTACCTAATGGTACATGGCCAGTTATGTATGTGTACCTAGTCATACCGTTTAGTATAGGTGAATTAGCTAACGTCAATGTAGTTACTAACCTAACATACTCCATATGGACTGAAAATAATGATTTAGGTACATTAAGGGTTAAGGCAGTCATGAAGATCATTAGAGTTCAAGACATATTAAGCGGCGTACCTATATCACCTAAGTATAGTATTTACGAACATACCGTATACATAAATAATCGTGAAGTTTCATTAAGATATATACCTTACCTAGCTAATGATGAGGAAGTTCTTTACTGGTCAACTCTCCCTGTAGATGAACATGGTATTATAACCTTAAGCACCCCACTAACGACTTACTGTAACAATTACATAATATTACTCGGTCTAGAACTTACGTATCTTAATAGGCAGGGTAATATTATCCACATATTAATGAACGTAACTAACATAACAATAACTTAGTATGCCCTCCTCTTTAGGTACTTATATAAGGCTATCAATGATGTAAGCACAACTACTATAGCAGTTATGAATATAAGCGTATCAGTCCTACTTAGTAAGTCAGTAATGTTCATGCCCCCACCCTGGGTGATGTTCTTACTTATTACGCCCTCAACACTAGTATTAGTTATCCACCTAAGTACAGATATTACAGCCTCATACTTAAGACCCGAGACCTCGCCGTGAAGCCTATATCTAAAGTAGTAAGCTACGAGTAACCCTGTTCTACAATCATAAAGTGCATTCATTAGTGTGTCATTAGTTACTGCTGATACGTTGATGACATTAACTTTAATACCTATCCTTGGAACTTCAAACTCGACACACTTAGATCTATCTATGTCACTTACATCATGGAATACCGTACCGTCATATATTGGTCTAATATCTGACCTAACACTATTGTTCTCGCCTATTAAGTCCCTAAGCTGCTCTAATAGTACATTACCCAGTATTGGATCACCAGTATAAAGTGGTGGTGTGTCTATCCTGTACCTTTCAATAACGTTCATGTGTGTTGAGTTTATTGGGGAAACCTCTATATTTATAGTTGCTGTAGCTATACCTGTAGCGCTACGGTTTTGGTTAATTACTGTTATGTTGATTGCGTAGAGAACCTTATATTCCATGAACTCCGTCTTAGTTAGTTGAGTTACTCCAATATAACCGCTTAATGACGTAAGTATCAATACTACTAGTAAGGGCGTTAAGTAGGGGTTAAGCCTTCTTATATACAATATGTACCTCACCTCCGCATCTACATATCTCAACCTTAATTAGTTCTAGCCTAAATAAATCTCTCTCATCATTAAATCCTTCACCCATAACCATACTGATAGCATCAACCCCACCAACTACGTAAGGCGATATGGTTACCCTAACCTCATCAACTAAACCCTCCTTAAAGAAATGCCATAGTAGGGTCCCACCACCTTCAACAAGTACCTTCCTAATACCTAACTCCTCACATAGGACGTTAAGTACGTCAGAAATACGTATTAAGGGTCCCTCATCTAGTATAAAGACTTGAATGCCTAATGACCTAAGCTTCTCGACCTTATCCTTAGGTGCTTTATCTGAAGTGAAGATTACGGTCTTTGATGTCTTGTCAGTAACAACCCTTGAGTTTAAAGGTATTCTTAAGTAACCATCGATAATCACCCTAATCGGTTGCTTATAGGTCTCAACATACCTAACGGTTAGTAATGGGTCATCCCTCATTACGGTATTAGCACCAACGACAATAGCATCAACCTTAGCCCTAACCTTATGTAGCCTAATTAAGTCGTACTTACAGCTAAACCTGCTGTACCCTACCTTACTAGCTATTCTTCCATCAACGCTTTCAGTCACATAGACTATAACGTAAGGCTTACAGCTAGACATACCTTAAGACCCCGTCCGTAAGCACTGCCTTAACGTATTCAGAGGAACCCCTCTTAAGTATAGTTAGTAATACATCACCTGAGTATGGAACACCTAATAAATCACCGTTAAGGATCATGAAGTTAGCCTTAAGTCCTTCTCTAATCAATGGAGGCTCTACATCAAGGAGTTTCGATGGGGTTATAGTCAATGCTTTCAGAACCCATATCCAATCAGTAAAGTTTAGTTTGATCCTCAACAAGTATATCAGAAACTCGATCTCTCTCCATAGATCAGGCTTATTCCAACCGCAATTATCAGTCCCTAACCCAACATTAATACCTAACTCATAAATATCTTTCAATGGCGGTAAACCCACCTTAAACCACGCATTAGCTCTAGGGCATATTATTAGCGTTATACCTTTAGACTTAAGTAACTCTAAATCATCCTTACTTAAGTATGTCCCATGAACAACTGCGTTAGGTTTTAAGTAGTTCATGGCTAACTCTAAATCCATAGATTCCCTAACCTTAAGCGTCTCGGCTATATGAGTCATTAACTTCAGACCTAACGACCTCACTTCCTTACCTAAGACCTTAAGGAATTCAACACTATAGTATGTAGGTGTTGAGATGGCTACACCATCAACGTAGTCCCTCAGTAAACTTAACTCCTTACTTAATTCATTAGGGTCTTTGCTTACGGGCATTCCATAGATTAAGTACTTAACCTCTCTAAACCTCTGCTTTATCTCATAGGCGTTAGAACACCACTTAAGACCCCCCTCTCTAAAGTCACAGATGGCGTAAGTGCCCTGCTTAAGTAGCTCCTTAAGCAAGCCGGTCGTTCTCTTCTTAAACATCTCAGGACTCAGCCTACTTAATAACCTATACTTAAGCCCGTTGGGTTCCTCAACAAGCTCCTCCAGACTTAAGTTAACACCTTGATCCAAGAAGGAATAATCAGCTACATGAACATGAGAATTTACGAACCTAGGAATAGCTACGTCCCCATACATGTTGATAGTGTTATAACCGCCTAGGAATCCATACCCGACCTCACTTATGATCCCATCAGAGTCTATGGTCACGTGACAATCTCTTAGGACCTTAAAATCTTCACCATAAATTACGTAGCCTAAATTAATTATTAATTCATTCATTTAAATTCAGCCCTAAATACTTCTTTAGATCACTAATCACTACGCTCGTGCTTCATCATCAATAATATTTTAGGGTCTTAGTTATTAAGGCTTAAGAAACATATGTTTAGGTAGAGGAAATGTTACTAAGGGATCCCTTAGACCATGACATACTTATTGATAGGGAGGGTAAAGTATATGTTGTTGTAGGTAATACACACCCGCTCAACTATATCATAGCCTACATAAAGTACGTACCTACGTATAGAAGAACTCCTTGGTTTAAGGATGGTATATATTATGAGAGAGTACTTAAGGTTTATGATGTCAGAGAGTTAAGGCGTAACTGTACTGAGTATCAGGAATGTGTTTATGACCCTATACTAGATGCCTTAACGCCCATACTTAGGGTTAAAGATATTATGCAGCATCTAATACCTAGCACCAGGCTTAAGGTGGTATTAAAGGAGCCTAAAGACGAGTTAGAGCGTAAGTTAACTTCCTTATGTCTTGAATTATACTCGTTAGGTGTCAGTATCGATGACTTAGGTGTTACTGGCTCCATACTTGTGGGTATGCATAACCCTAAGATGTCGGATATAGACCTAGTTGTTTATGGGTGGTTAAGTGCTAAGAAGTTTATGGAGGTAATTAGGCATGTAGCTGAACCCTTGCCAAGAACCTACGTAAAGCGCGTGGTTAAAAGAGAGTTCAGTAAGAGAGGATTAGATCCCAGGCTTAAAGATCATGTATTACCTATATGTAAGAGATTCATGTATAAGGGTACGGTAGTCAATGTCATATACGTCAATACTAAAACATCTAGAACTGAATACTCAGTTAGGAACTTAGGTTCTATTGAGGTCAGGGCTAAGTTAAAACCCACATATGAAACTATATGCTATCCCTCCATAGTCAAGGTAATTGAAAGTGAGGTTATTAAGGGCTTAAAGAATGTAAGGATTTCCTCAATAATTAGTTATGATTACTTCCTATCGTTCCTTTTATATCATAGTAAGGAGGTTTTGGTGAGGGGTATACTTCAGTATGTTGAGAGTGAAGGTACTTATAGGGTGCTTATAGGTGGTGCTGAGGTCAGTTGGTATGTTAAGCCTTTAGAATTAAATTATTAATTACTGAAGGAGCTTACATTCTTTAATTCTCATCCCTGACCTTATTAATGTATATAGTATTGCCGCGGTTATCAACGCGTAGAACATAGCGGTAAATATGAAGTTATGAGTTAATGCAAACGTGAATGCAAATACAGCGAAGGCTAGGTATGATACTTCATAGGGACTTACGTTCTTATGTAGTAATTCTTGAACACCTTTAGGTGTTCTCTTATAGACCTCTCTAACGTTTAGGAATCCTTTTAAGGTATTTAACGCCAGTGCAGGTATCATGGTAGCTACTACGGAAGCGTTAGTACCTAGTGATCTTAGGGCGTTGAAGAACTTATATCCCCTCCTCCTTAGTGAATCCATGAACTGATATACGTAGGCGGCAGCGGCTATGAATGGCACTATGTTTATGTAGAAGAACTTATACATAGGGTCTATTTTATCTATGAAGAGGGCCAGAAGTAAAAGCCCCTGTCCTAAGCTCAAGAATATTGTGGGCACATACTGAGATAGGAAGAATATTGCCTCAATCTTCTTCAGAAGCCCTAGCTTACTCTTAACGATCATTCTTAAGCCCTTACGAAGTACTTGAGCAACACCATAAGCCCACCTTAATTGCTGTGTCCTTATTGATGTGTATGTTGATGGTACTGATACCCTAATACCCTCATTATCTAAGTACTTAATCCTCTTTCCTTTATTCATGAACTTAACTCCTATCCACATATCATCCTGAATTATGTCGTAATCCCAAAGCCCTACATCCTTAAGCGCTTCCTTACGGAATAAAGTCCCGGACCCCAATGGGAATACGAAGAAACCCCACCTACTCCTACCGCTATATAGGGTATCAACTACGTAGTACATACTCTTACATACAGCACAGGCTATCTTTGTCGGAAAGAAAAGGTAGGGCAACCACCTATAGACACATGCATCATATCCCTGCTCCATACACTTAATTCCTTCGTTAATAGCGTTACTACTTAACTTAGAGTCCACATCAATTATCAGCACGTAATCACCTCTAGCTCTAAGAACGCCATACGCGAGGGCCCCAGCCTTACTGCCTATGGGCTTATCACGTATGAATACCTTAATATTAAAATCTACTTCTTTAGCTAGCTCATTGACCTTACTCTTAACTTCATCACTATAAGGTGGTTCATCATCACTAACTATAATTAGTTCCAGCCTATCTTTAGGGTAATTAAGTGAGTTAACATTACGTATTAATTCCTCAATAAGTTCTAGCGGTTCGTTCTTTACGGGGACGACCACGGATATTAATGGGGTACCTAAGTTCTCTTTAGGTGCGTTATCTACGTACTTACCTCTCTTTATCCCTAAGTAATAAATTACTTGCTGAAGCAGAAATACAGTCGAGCTTATAGCTAGCAATAGTACCGATGCTAAAGACAGGGCATAGTTCATCGGTACCTACCTTATTAGAGCTATAGCTATATCATTAACATTAGTACCTGTAGCACCTGTGATTATTAGGTGATGGCCCAACTTCTTAAATAAGGTGTATGAGTCGTTATTCTCTAAATATTCCTTAAGGTTTAACCTAGCATCCTTAGCCATATTCATGGTTTCTGAAGAGACTATAGCACCAGCCGCGTCGGTCACGCCATCAATACCGTCAGTACCGAATGATGCGAAAACAACGTCCCTTAATCCAGCTATAGAGATCGCCACCGAGAGAGCCAGCTCCTGATTCCTACCTCCCACACCTGAACCCCTAACGGTAACAGTTGTTTCCCCACCCATAATTAATGCTGCTGGTTTATTGACTGGTATGTCATGTTCCTTGACTGTTCTTATTATTGACGCTATAAATTTACCAACCTCCCTAGCCTCACCCTCCATATGTGATGTGAGTATGAGTGGGTTATAGCCTAGCTCCTTAGCCTTTTTAGCTATAGATCTTAGCGCAATGATATTACTAGCCACGATGTAGTTACGTACTCTATTAAATAATGGATCACCAGGCTTGGGGGTTTCAGGTACTTTACCCTCAACTCCTAACTTAATCCTCTCCCTAATGCTCTTAGGTACCTTATCCCATAAGCCATACCTAACTAAAACCTCGTAAGCATCCCTGAACGTTGTTGTGTCAGGTGCTGTAGGGCCCGAAGCTATGAACTCTATGTAGTCACCAACAACATCAGAAATTATTAATGCGTATACCTTAGCACCGTTAAGATACCTAAGTAACTGACCCCCCTTAACTAAAGATACGTGCTTCCTAACAGTATTCACCTCCCTTATGTCAGCACCAGACTTAAGTAGTAACTCATTAAGTTTAGTTAAGTCATGAACACTTATACCTTTAGGAAGAACCTCAAAAAGCGCTGACCCACCCCCTGAAATTAAGACTATAACTAAGGTTCTCTTATTAGCCTCCTTAGCTAGCTTAATAAGCTCTAAGGAGGATCTTATTGTGTCATGTGAAGGATATGGGTGATTACCGTAAAATACCTTAATCTTCTTTAATAAGGAGGCATCTACCTTGGCGCCCTTAGGCATTATTACTAACCCTTTATCTATCACCTCCTCAAGAACGGACTCAATACCTTGAGCCATCTTAAACGATGCTTTACCTATGCCCAGAACCAATACCCTCTCATATAGACCCAGATCTACATGCTCGTCAACCACCCTTAACTTATTACCTACTAACTCAACATTACGCTTAATAGCTATGACAGGATCCGCGCTCCTTAAGCCCTCATTAATGAGTTCTATCATGTCCTTATGTATGTCCGTTATTAACAGTTCATTTACGTTCTTAATATACATAAATTAAACACACCTATATCACAATGTACGCTTAGGTTAAAAATTTATTACGTACCTAATCACTATCTAAACTGTGGTTAGAACTCGGAGGGTGCTAATTTGTGAAAATTAGCATGGCTGATATCATAAAGTGGATCAAGAGGAAGAAAGTTAAGTACGTTAATGCCCGTAGAATAGCTAAAGAGTTCAATACTGACCCAAGACTTGTTGGTAAGATACTCTCCTACCTATCTAAGCTGGGTGCTTTAAAGCTTTATAAGAAGAGAAAGGGTAGGTTCTCCATATACCAAGTTGAGAGCACAGCCATCGATAAGATAGACCTTAAGGGGTTTAAGGGAAAGAAAAAGAAGTTTACAACTTAACGTAAATATGTATCTGAGTAGTTTTATTTGGTTAATAATTATGTCCCCCTAACTTAATTAGAACTTAACTACGCCATCTTCTATGTCTTTACTGACCTCTTCTAAGTCCTTTAGCGTGTCTATCGATCTCCAGTAAACATTCTCAAATATCACACCCCTAAGTAGGCCTTTAGATGCTAATGTAGGGAACGTGGTTTTTTCGATATCGCCTTTCACTGGTAGGTAATTGAGTATTTCAGGTCTCATTACGTAAACCCCAGCATTTATTAAGTAGTCCTTAATCAGTGGCTTCTCTAGGAATGACCTTACATTACCTTCCTCATCAACCTTAACTACGCCGTAAGGTGATTTAAGGGGTACCAACGCTATTGAGGCTAAGTACTTATCCGTTAATGAATTAAGTAATATATTGACGTCTATATTAGTTATTATGTCCCCGTTGATTACTATGAATCTATCTATCTTCTTGAGTATGCCTTCAGCGTTCTTTATGGCACCACCAGTACCTAGAGGTACATCCTCAACTACATAAGTTATGTTAACACCTAACCTAGAGCCGCTACCTAGATAATCAATTATCTTCTCCTTTAAATAGCCGGTAAGTACTATGAATGTCCGTATTCCGTACTTCTTAAGCCACATTATCTGCCACTCAACGATTGGTTTACCAGCAACCTCGACCATGGGCTTAGGTCTATCACTAGTTAAGGGTCTTAATCTCCTACCTAAACCACCAGCTAAAATTACGGCATAACCCATCTAGACCTCCACTAATAAATTAGTTAAGAGTTTAAGAATATGTGCTTTGGAACGTTAAGGACTGCATAGAAGTTCCACGTCAAGAAAAAGTTTTATTTAAAAATATTGTTTTAGGGTACTACTTACTTTCTCCTAGCTGCTGTGTATGCTAAGAGAGCAAATATGAAAGCTAATAATGCTAGTACTACTGCTACGTAGAGTACCGGCATTATGGCGTCTACCTTACCGCCGATGTCGGTCTTTACAGCTTCTACATCAGCCTTAGTAGCTACATCAGCAGTCTGTGACTTGATAGCGCTTACATCAGCACTTACGCTTGATAATGCGTCACTAATGCTTGAGATGCCGCTGCTTATGTCCTCTAATGCTGGTGCTAGTGCTGTGGTTATTGCGTTAACGTCGTCCTTGGTAGCTAAGTTGCTTAGTAACGGTATTATCTGGTCCTTAATTGTTGATACAGCTGCTGAGATCTCGCCAACGCTAGCAGCTAGCTGCGTTACTGAGGCGTTTAGTGCCGCTGTTGATGCCTGTAGGGCGATTAGTACGTTATTAAGCTGCCCACTTAACCCTGTCACTGCACTGTATATGTCATCTAGCTTACCTAGCTTACCCTCAATTGAGCTAACCTTGCTCTCAATGGTGTCTAACTTACCTAATACGCCAACGATGGCCTCAACAGTGCCTTTAATTACGCTTACATCACCCTGTATGGCACCTACGATGTTGGCGGTTGATGTTACTTGAGGTAGTATCGTCTCCTCAATTAAGCTCCTTAGGCTACCTAAGCCCGTTAGAACCTTAGGTATCTCATGCAGTACCTTATTAGCAACTACCACGTAACCAGGAGTACTTACATCAGGCTCCGGGGCTCCAGGCTCTCTGTATACTAAGGCTACCTCATAGATGCCCTCGTCAGAGAACGGTATATATAGTGCTGGCTCAACACTCGCAGTAGTTGCTCTTAATACACCGTTGCTGTCAACGCTCCAACCAGTTATGTGGGTGTTTAGCGTGAATAGTACCTCAGTGTTGTTGACTACTAAGCCGGATATCACTGTGCCTGGCTTGAAGCCGGTACCGATTACCCTAACTAAGCCTGGGCCGCTTAGTATCGGCATTAAGTCCTTTCTAGTGATGCTTGTTAGCAGTACCTTAGGCTTGACTATGAGTACTGACTCCTCTGGTGGGAATACGTAAGTGCCGTTGAAGAACTGTGCTATGTACTCCTCAGTTGGGGTCTTAATAACTACCTGGTACTCGCCAGCAGGTATAGTTGGTACTATGAAGCTAGCAGTGAATGAACCGTCCTCCCTAACAGTTGCCTTAGCTACCCAGATCTCGCCAGGCCTTAAGAATATCTTCACTACAGTACCTGGACTAAAGCCAGAACCATTAACTACTATCTCATCGCCTAGGTAGTCGCATGGTATCGCTGATGATACCTTAAAGCCACATACCTTAGTTACCTCGAACTCCTCACATGGACACGCCTCTAACTTTAGACCTACATGCATGCCCGCAGCAGTAACCTCAGTCTCTGGAGCAGCACTAACGACGTTTGACTTACTTATGACAGCCCTCACTAATACTACGAAGTAGTTCTTAGCACCTACGATGAGCATTAGCGTGTACTCGTAACCATAAATGTCTTTACCCCATAACCAGTGAGCACCGAATGGCAGGTCCTCAGGCAGCCTCATTACGAAGGTGACGTTACCGTCCCTACCTAGTACTACAGTGTTGTCCTCGTAGGAAGTCTCTGCATCAACTATTATTACCGGGTAGGTGCTGTTGTCTAGCCTTAGCGTTAATATGTTCTCAGTGCCTGTGTAGAACTTGCCTGGACCGAATCCTGTGGCTAATATCGTTATCTCCTCACCGGGCAGTACTTGACCAGCCTCAACAGCTAATCTCGGCCTTACTAGGTAGCCTGGGGCTCTGAAGGTGTCCTCCCTAATTACGTAGCCTTCTAGGGTTGCTGTAGCGTCTAGCGTGTCCCTAGCTACTACTAAGGTTACCTTCCACCTCCACTCATGGTCACTAAACCAGTCAGTCGTGTATGTTAGGTAGTCGGTACCTATAGTCATGTTACCAGTGAAGGTCTTCTCAGTACCAGTGTCGTAGTTCTTGTAGTAAACTGAGGCTACAGCGCTATAGATCTCTCTGCTCCTCTCCTTAAGTACTAGGAATATCTGGTTAGTGTACTCATAGAATAGCGCTGAGAACTTGTACGCTAGGTTCTCGCCAGATACGGGCTCAGTGCCGCCGGGACCTGCTGATGGATAGCCTGGAGTAAATGATATGGCGCTGACGTTAGCGCCTATGCTCGAGTCATAGGTCATTAGCTCATCATGCACGAATAGCGAGACCGGCGGTATTGCTGGGTAGCCAGTCATGTTTAGTAACTCATACCTTGTGTAGTGGTCGCCAGTCCCTGTGTCGATCCATCTGGTCGCTGTGATCCTGTAGTCCTTACCTAGGTATGTGAAGTCTATTGCTAGTACCTGGTCTAGTATGAAGCTCCTGTTGGTGGCTACGGGTATGAACCTTAGGTCGCTACCGATTATTGTTGCAGTAACGTTTACTAACACACTAGTACCGAATACTGCCTCAGTCTCTAATGTAGTGAATGTTATGTAGTTGGTCTTGTTGATCGTGAATGTTGAGCTCTTAGTTATTGACTCGATGATTGGTGCCTCAACTACTGTGATGTTGTATAGACCAGCAGTCATGTTCGTTCCGAAGCCCCAGTAGAACTTCCATATACCGTTCTTGGAGTCCCAGTACCATGTCCTGAATGTGTACTCAAAGTAACCACTGTCATCAGTCTTTAGGAGTACCTTGCTAGCGTAGTAAGAGGTTCTTGGGCTGTAGTCAACTACAGGCTCAAACTCGTAGTATATGTTCGTGAAGTTGGTGTTGCTGAACTTGATTAGCTTTATGGTTGCGTCAGCGCTGAAGCCGTAGCCATAAATCGTTACGTTGTCTGGTGGTGCCTTCCAAGCACCGAAGCCCTCAGTTGTTGATAGGAGTATCTGTGGTACTATGAGTAATGTTGCATTAGCTGAATAGCCTCTAGCGTCATAAGTCTCAATCAAGTACTTACCCCTAGCTAGGTACGGCGTTGGCTGTAACTCACCTAAGGATAACCTAGTCGTGAATGTTCCGTTATCACCTACAGTTATGGCTGGTGATATCGTCCAGTTCTTTACTAAGCCGCCACATGAGGCTGTCTGACACTTAGCGTACATGGTGTCAACGACTGAACCGGGCTCGAAGCCTGTACCCTTAATCGTTAATGTCTTATTGTTGCCTAAGGCATCGACGTTAGGTGTGATTGTTGGCGTCACTATTAGCTTCGGGAATATCTCAGTAGTGTTCGGTGATGGATAAGCCCATACTGGTGATGGCCATGTGCCTATGTAGATGTACGGCGTTACATAAGTGCCTGGCATCTCTTCAGGCAGCGATAGCCTAAATGTGTACTCACCAGGGAATAAGTATAGCTCAATATAATTGTAAATCTCTGGATAGAACGTGCCTGTGTCCACTAGCGCTATTGTGTAGTAGCCCTCAGAGTACACTGTCACATTAATCTCTATGATCTGGCCAGGCACAGCAGCTATTGGCCCACTACTAGTTATTTCTGCATAAGGTCCTTGGGCCTTTATTGGCAGACCCATTAATATTGGTGCTAACATTAAGAGCGCAAATATTATTGTAATGTATTTTTTATACTTCACCATATCTTACACCCAACACAATCATTTTAAATATATGATGGTGGGGGTATTTATGGGTTATGAGTAGAGACTAACCAACAATTGTCGAATTTATCCATAGGAGATTCAAGTAGGGGTTTAAGAAACTGGCGAATACTCTGATGTAATTCTTACGTGGGAAAAAGTTTTTAAAGTAATTCTTTTTTAGATTCTTCTCTTACAGTAGTCACGTACTCCTTAACGATACCCCTAACGTACTCCCCATTCACGGGCCCTAATGCTGTCTTAACCTCAAGCAACCTCTTGGGCACCTTAACCTTTAGCGGGTCATAACCTTCACTAAGTTTAATTAAGTGCTTCTTTAGGTATATTCTCTTACCTAGCTCTTTAAGCTCATCAACACTACGGAATCTATAGCCTAGCCCCCTTAACGCCTTAAGAACTACCTCAGGTTTATATAGCCCTCTAGCAAATAGGCATATAACCAATGAATTAAGCACCTGCCTCCAACTCTCTTCCTCATAAATCATCTTAAAACCTTCCTTAACCTCAGGTACAGGCTTACCTGCCTTAAGGAGCTTCTGATCCATTGAGTAAGCGCCTGAGTCTAAGTGGCTATGTCTAGCACCTATGATTAATGAAGCTATAAACAGTGGCCCTGTGTGGTAGCCTGCAGGTTCTACCTTATTGAACTCTATAGCGAATTCTTCACCACCGTATTTCTTACCTAACTCATGTACTCCCAGAGCGGCCACCTTATAGAACTCGTTAGGCTGCTTGATAATGTTGTGGACGATCTTTATGTACTCCTCATATTTACCCCAATCAGGCTTGGCGAGTACCTCTTTCTCGCTTATTAACCCTTTCTTAAAGGCCTCAGTAATCCATGCAAGTATGACGCCTGTTGATATAGCATCAAGACCTTCCTCCTCAACAGCGTATATTAACTTAAGTAATCCCTCCCTAGATGATATACCTAGGTTACTGCCTAAGGAATATAGGAGCTCGTAATCGTAACTTATGAATGTTGTCTTATAGAAGTATGGCTCATCACCGTAAGGCTCACGTAGGGCTGCGACATGTATGCATGCTATAGGGCATCCAGAGCAAGCTACTCTCCTAGCCAGTACGTGCTCAGCTAACTTCTCACCACTAATCTCCTCAGCATGCTCGAAATTACCTGAACTAAAGTTCCTTGTGGGTAAAGCACCTATCTTACTTAAGGGTATTACATTAGCTGCCGTACCTAAGTCGTGGTACTTCCTCATGACGGGGGACTTAGTCGCTGTTTCGTAAATCTCCTTAAAGACCTCTCTATATTCCTTCGGGTTAGGTACCTTGAAACCTCCCTTACCTATGATCACTAGCGCCTTAAGTTTCTTAGAACCAAATACCGCACCGAGACCTAACCTACCAAAGTGCCTATAAGTCTCGGTAATCACCGTTGCATACCTGACGAGCCTCTCACCAGCCTTACCTATCCTCATAATAGTCCTAACACCAGCGCCTGATGTCGCGTCCCTAAGTACTCTACCTACAGTCTCGGTGCTCCTCATACCCCATAACGTACCAGCATCCCTAAATAATACCTTATTACCATCTATGACTAGGTATAGGGGTCTTTCTGAGGCGCCCTTAATTACTATGGCGCCATAACCAGCAAGTCTTATGGCGGCAGCAGACCTACCACCAGCGTGTGATTCAGCGAAATATCCATTTAAAGGCGACTTAAACACAGCAACGGTCTTAGAGCCTAGTGGATATGCCATAGTGAATGGTCCTACAGCAAATATTATGGCATTCTCAGGACCTAATGGATCAGCTTTACTCGGTATTTCCTCTTTATATAACTGTGTAGCTACACCAATACCACCTAACCACTCACTAAAGAGGTCCTCCCTACTTTCGACCCAGAAAGTCTTCCTTGTTAAGTCAATGTATAGAACCTTAGATAAGTACCTTATGTAGCTCATGACTAACACACCTCTTCAAGACCTAAAACACCGTGTGGACAGAAGTCAATACATAACCCGCAGTGAGTACATATTATGGGCTTATTACTTAGGTCGTCCCACATAACAGCACCGATGACGCACGCCTCCCTGCAGAACCCGCACCCTATGCATTTAGAGTAATTAACGACTACTCCAGCACCACCCTTACGTTGGGTTATCGCACCTACGGGGCACGCTCTTAAGCATGGTGGGTCTTTACAAGCCCTACACACAACGACCACGAAACCTCTTTCAACACCACCAGCACTCCTAACATGAATGGCGGATTTAGCAAAGCCGACCTCAGCAAACCTCCTAGAGCATGCCAGCATACATAACTGGCAACCAACACATCTATTGACGTCCTTAATCACTAATCTCCTAGGTCTCAAACCCTCACCACTAGACAAGACTAACACACCATGTTCTCATTCTAAATAGGTATTAAAAACCTCACCAAAAACGATTACTTCAATTTAATTAAAAATGAAGAATATCTAGGAATTCTCATCTCATTTAAGACTAAGTACCTCTGTGCGGGTGAGCGATTTAAGGGTGTTAATCAAGTATTTTATATGGATGATTAAAGCTGGGTTGACTGAATTAATGATGAGTTCACGGACCGTATGACCTAGACCTTCCTTGGCGTAACCTCCTTCAGCGTACCGTCACTCATAACCATACTCCTATCAACGAACTCAAGTACCCTAGGGTCATGTGAGACTATTATTATGGTTGTATTAAAATCATCCCTTATCTTCTTAAATAGGTCAAGTACTTTAACAGCATTATACCAGTCTAGATTAGCTGTTGGTTCATCAGCAAGTAAGACTGATGGCGTACCTACTAAAGCCCTAGCGATAGCAACCCTTTGTCTCTCACCACCGCTTAAGTTCTTAGGCTTAAGCCTCTCCTTACCCTTAAGCCCTATATACTCAATAATCTCACTAACAATCCTATACCTACTTAATTTATCGTAACCAGCTAGGAGCAGTGGTAACTCAATATTTTCGAAGACTGTTAAGGTATCTACAAGTCCATAGTCTTGAGGTATGTACCCGACTATGGTGTTCCTAATTAAGGCTAAACCATTCTCATCAAGTAAATTAAGGTTATATCCATCAACAATTACCTCACCCTTATCAGGTCTTTCAAGACCAGCTAATATCCTTAACAATGTGGTTTTACCTGAACCACTAGGTCCGTGAATACCTACGATCTCACCCCTGTAGACAACCATGCTAACACCGCGTAGGGCTTCAGCAGTATGTTCGCTAGTTTTATATATTTTCCACACATCACTAAGCACTATGACCACATCTCTCAACTTCCTCAGCCCTAACTACGTAGTTTAAACATGCTCTATAAACTTCACCTTTACCAAGATTAGTGAGGTTAGGGATGCGGTAAATACGCCTATGAACTCTATTAAGGCTAATAACTCCTTAAGAAGTACTAACTGAATTATGGTTAAGAATAACGTAAGTAGTACTGCGTAGATAAGTATGAAGCCCCTAATAACATTAACCTTAGCACCACAGATCCTTAAGCCGGTAAATACCGAGGTTAATGATGTTTTCTCAGCATATATGAGTGATATCGAGGTGAGTATGGTTAGTAAAATCAGTAGGTAAGTAATTAGTAAGTGCTTACTCCAAAGACTAATTAGGTAAGAGGTTAGTACATTAACCACTATAGCGAAGAAAGGAACCCTACTCCTAAAAAACACCTTAGACACTAAAGGTATAAGTGATGCTACATTCAAACCCTTAACCCCCCATGAACCTTACTTAATACCATCTTACTGATTAATTCCATGTATTTATCAGATATTTCCTCAATACTCCATGGCTTAACACTTATACTTACCTTATACCCATCATTAACCCTAGAGACCATTACCTCAACATTAGCCCCTAAACCCCATGCCTTCTTAAACCTTAAGACACCATAAAGATATCCTTCGTCATCCCTACAGTACTTATCTATCTTAATTACATCAAAGAACTCATCACGCCTTAATAACGTATCTACCTTGCTCAAAACTTCGTGAGGCCCCTCACTAAGTACCAATGTTAACTCATGGGTTGCTGGAGTTATTTCTGGTTGAGCATATATCTTACTAACCTCAATCTTACTAAACGCTGTTACTGTTAGTGCTGTAATCACGAAAGAAATTAATGATGTGAATACCGATGGCGGTTCAAACACTAATGGTGTTATTAAGAAGAATACTATACCCATCATGATTAATGGTGATATAACTGCGAAGAGAGCTATGAGAGAGAGCGACCATATGGGAAACCCTATAATCACTAACCTCTCCTCAACCTCCTTAATCTTAGATATTTGAGCATGTGTTGATGGCAGTATTATTAATGAGGCTATGGCAGCTGAAATTATGGATGTTACGACCCCCTCCGTAGACGGTATTGGTGTCCCGAAGTACGTAATTAAAGTATCGTTATGTACTATAATGAACTCACTTATGTACTCTTTATACTTAAGCAATAGTGGCACAGTAGCATTAAGCTCCTCACTACTCATGAACTCAATTACGTATGTTATTGGTACTGACGCATTAAGTAATTCATTAGCTAACTCAAAACTGGTTACTAATGTATTCTCTAAAGGCACGAATATTGGTTTAGAACCTAGGAAGAATGAGGGCTTTAGGAGAGTTACGCCATCCACTATCCTTAATTCATAGATGAAGTTACCTAAGTACTTAATAGGGACTAACTTATCCCTAATCTTAAGTAATCTGCTAGAGAACTCCTTAGCCCCTACATAGCACTCCCTACTCACGTTTAGTGGTCCGTAATCTGTATCGAGACCTAGAACTGAGTATATGACCAAAGTCTCACTACCTACACGTAAGTTTAGTGGCTCCTCAAGAACTACCCTAATCATCTTCCTTAATTCCTTAAAATTTAATTCATGAGTAATTAGTTGTGGCAGGTTCTCACTTAATTCAATGATTATCAAGTACTTACCCGTAGGCTCTATGGTCACGGTTTTTGAAGCTAGAACAGCTCCTGATGAGAGAGCGCTTATCAGTAGTATTATGAGTATTACGGATAGTGATAAAGCTGTTGCTGGTGTCTTAAGCACTATAGAGACAACCTTGATTAACGCTATAACCTGTGAGTATGTGTATTTAGGGGCCTCCTGAGGTTTAGGTACTCTTACCTTCCTACCTATCAATAACTTAACTCTACGTAGGAGTAAGTACGTGGTTAGTACTAACGCTACACCATACATTAAAGCATTAATAAGCACTTCATTCATCCTTATCCACCCATGCTTATCAACATCAATGTATGTAGTATCACGGCAGTGCCAGCGCCAGCTAACGCCAGTGCTGATGATGTTATTAAACTCTCCTGAATCTCGGCGCCTAACCTCATAGTCACGTACTTAATTAGCGAGGCTATAAGGAACGTTAGGAATAGGTCGGGTATTAATGTTAAACCTATGAGTATGGCGAAGAGTGATATTTGGGTAAGCCTTAAGGCACGTAGTAACGCAATTAACATTATCGATACCGTGACCCCCATAGCTATCACGCTAACATTAAATACCTCACCAACTGCCCTACCATAAAGCGCCACCATCCAGTAGGTAAGTGGTAACCACCTAACTAGTGAGAAGTACCTTGAGTGAAGACCGTAAACAGCCAGTAATAAATGCCCGTAAATCAACGTGATCGGGGCACCCACGAGGATGCCTAGTAAAAGTAAGAGCACCACAGTCTCTATATCTAACTCTAAAACCCTACCTATCTTAATTACATTCATAGCTGAACCAGCGAAGTACTGAGGCATTGGTATCCCTGTAAATGGGTCTGCGAAAACGTAGAGGGATGCTCCTTTATAACCACTTACGTAGATTAATGATGTAGCTATTGGAAATATCGCTTGAGAGCCTAAACCAACTTCACCAACAACCCTCATGTTAACTAGCGTAAGGACTACCTGCATCACTATAGTGGCTACGAATATGGGTAAGAATACGAGATTAAGCAATTTATTATCATACACAATAGCTGTAACTATCTGTAACGTAAGTAGGGCTAATGACACCATCATTAATAACCTGTTAATTCTATAGCTTAGTAATATCCTTAATGTCTTGGCATAGGACCTATAGTTACTTAATAAGTACCACATTATTGAAAGCAGTATAAACCCTACAATAAATGATGATAGATAAGGTGTTGAAGACACCACTAAGGTTGTCATTGACGTGTTAGCACTAATTAGTAGTAGCCCCTGAAAGGCTAATATAGGGAATATTAGGAGATACATTAACGCATTACCTAAGCATATGCCTAATGAAGTATTTAGCGGCATTATTAGGGCTAGGTAGAGCATGAAGAAATCAATGCCTAAGCTTAACGCCATGCCGGGAACTATGGGTTGTAGAGAGGGTGTTAAGTCATAAGTGAAGGGCCCCCATAATAACGCTGCTAACTCAGTGATGAAGCCTATGAGGAATGGTACTAGCAGGGTCTTAACGGTCTTCAGCGTTATTGTGTTTATCATGAATGCTGAAGAAACCCCTATAGGGTAAAGGAGTCTCTCACGGTCAATGAAGTGCCTGTAGAATATGTAGGCAAGCACTATTCCTGATGCTGAAATCAGGGTCATTAGTGAGTAATTGATTATTGATTGAGGTAAGTAGTTGCCCTCCTCACTAAAATACAGCCATGTAGGTAGTTCAATACCTAACTTCTTAGTTATGGGTAGGTTATTAAGTAACGTATAGGTTACGTACATACCCGAAGTGATTGCCGATGTAAGTGATATGCCAAAAGCAATTACTGAAGCTACGAATATATCAAGAGTTGATGGCCTTAACCTTAGCAACCTAAAGAACGAATATACTATGACCGGCATGATTATTAAAGATATTTCTGATGTTGTATAGCCAGTAACGCAGTATCCATAAGTATCTATAAACCCCATAATAAGCCCTGTAAGTAGGCCTGTGAGCACATCGTCCTTAATCCTTAAATAACGGCTATTAGAATATACTGAGGAGCTTGTCATCTAGCTCACTCCCCGATCAAATCCTTCCCAATACCCATTAAAGATAGGGCTTCACTCCTTAATCGTTGATCCTTGCTGAAAACACCCCTTGTTGATAAAGTGATTAATTTAAGGTTCTCCTTAACCCCTCTAAGGAGGGCGCATGTATGTATAGCCTCTATAACCACTAAGCATCCCTTAGCCTTAACGTACTCCATGATGAAGTCAGCTACTTGATTAGTTAGCCTTTCCTGAATCTGTAACCTCCTTGAGAATATATTAACTATCCTTGAGAACTTACTTAAACCTAAGATATACTTAGTCGGTATGTAAGCTATATGTGCATAACCAAAGAACGGTAAGAGGTGGTGTTCGCACAGGCTCCTTACAGCTATGTCCTTAACTATTACTAAATCACCGTAAGCCTCATAATAGTCCTCTTCTTCATGCCCAAATAACTTAAGGAACTCTTTAGGATCATATCTATACCCTATGAGTAATTCATCAAGCAACATACGTGACACTCTCTTAGGTGTTTCTCTAAGCCCCTCCCTCTCAGGATCCTCACCAATAACCCTTAAGAACTCCTTAACAAGCCACTCAACCTTCTCATAATCTTCAGTACTAACCACACTATCACCTTCACCTAATTATAGATTGGGTTAAGTCTTACTTAATATTGCTTTAATAACCATGTTAAGTGATTCATTAAATAAGGATCTGGCCCTAATCATAAGGGGTTCTGTGGGTCTAAGCCTTACTAACTCACTGAAATAATAATTTACCTTAGTAAAGGTCCTTAATGCTTCACTGATAGCATCATACTCAATGAAAGCCTTAAGTTTGGTGTAGTATATCAGCATTTCCAGTAGGTACGTGTTGGCTCTACTATAGGCTAATTTAGAACCCCTACCTATCTCCATATGTATGGGTCTTAAGAACATCATAGCTCTATCCTTACCTAGGTGTTCGTATTTATCTAGAACACATTCAATGTAATAATCTACAGCACCATCAATACGTGGTACCTTAACCTTAAGTGACTTAATGAACTTTAATCCCTTCCTATTCAGTAATGAGTCGTAGTACAGTACTGAGTCATTAGTTAAGTTAATTACTGCTTCGTTGTTCAATAATAGATTCTCGTAAGTCTTCGTATTTATATATGGCTTAATGACTAAGTAACCACCCATGTAATCTACTCCCATAGGTGCTACGTTGACGGTGCCATCTCTACCTAACGTAGTCACTAAGCACTCATGATGCCCGTATCTAAAAAGCTCGTTAAGTACGTCCTCCAATATGACACCGTTTTTAGAAAATTAATTAGACTTATTAACTTAGTGATTAACTAGTGAGGTAATGTGGGTGAGGGAATCAAGGCTTTAGTAACGTCTGGGTTTAGGCTACATTTAGGGTTCTATAGATTTTACGATCCACCTTTCAAGTACGGATCTTTAGGTTTAGGAATATCTGAACCCAAGTTTAAATTAATGATTAAGCATCCAGGTAAGGGCATTATTGAGGGATTTGATGAGATTGGTGCTGGAGCTATTACTAAAGTACTTAAAGAGTTAGGATTGAGTAACGATGTTGATGTTTCTCTTAGAGGCTTTATGGCCCACCATGTAGGTTTGGGCTCAGTAACTAAGGTGATTATGTCGCTCATAGCTGGGTTAAGTAAGTTAGGTCTTGTGAATGATGATCTAGTAAAGTTAGCTAAGCGTTTAGGTAGAGGGAGGTTCTCATGTATAGGCATATATTCATCAATATATGGAGGCTTCATAGTAGATACAGGTATTTACGGTGAAGGAACCCCGAGGTTATTGTTAAGGCTTAAATTCCCCACAGAATGGTATGCAGTTACTGTCATACCTAAGGGTATTAAAGGGTTAGATGATCGTGAGGAAAGGAATTTCATGGAGGAACCTAAGTTATTCTCTAAGCAGTCAGACCTCTATGCATGCTTAATAAGCTTAGTAACAGCCATAAATATACGCGACTTTAACCTATTCAGTAGTTCCTTAAGGAAAATACAGTACTTAACTGGTCAGTATTTCTCATCGATTCAAGGAGGTATTTATTGCTGTGACGTTGTTGAAGAAGTAGTCAAGTTCTTCTTGAGTAAAGGTATTGAGGGTATTGGTCAAAGTAGCTGGGGGCCTACATGCTATGGTTTTATTGAGGGGTACATCAACGCAAAGGTAGTAAGGGATGAATTACTTAAGTACCTTAATGATATAGGTATTAGTGCTTACGTATTTATTAGCCCACCAGATAATCAAGGAGTTAACGTTAGGTTACTTAAGGATTCATGAGGTTAATAGCATAGTTATTAAGGCTAGAAACCCGGTAAGTATAAATAGTAGTATCTCAGTAATCACTAACTCACACTCAGTGAGAGGATTCTTTAGGGTTATTAGTTGAACTAGTGTGATTGGTGCTTTAAGATCGCAACTACCCTCGATGTACTTACCTTTAATGACTGTAGGCCTCTTAACTATCTCCCTTCTCTCTCTCAGCCCACCTATAGACGTGATTATCTGGAATCCATTAATTATTAAGGGCATTAAAGCTGTTATCATGAAAAACTCAACCCTACCTAGGATTGTTAATGATACAAGCAACGCACCAAGTATGAAGGACCCGCTATCACCATTAAATATTCTCGCTGGATACATATTGTATATTAACTGATTTAACGCTATCACGATGACTACAACAGCCAAGTATAAAGCAGCAACACTTGTTTTACCTGTCACAACATTTCTAGCTATGAGAGGTAAAGAAAATGATGCGGCTATTAGGGTCACTGAGGGTACTATACCATTATGTGTATCTATCATGTTTAACCCGTTAGTACCTACGGAGTAAGCAAGGAGTATGGCTAATGGATATATTATCGTAAGCCTTAAGGTACCTATGAATGGTACGTAAGGTCTTGGATAGTAAAGCCCTGTAAGTACTATAGGTAAGGCAGATATTATAGGAAGAAAAGTTTTTGTCTTAGCATCAAGCGTTACTAAGTCATCAACTAAACCAATTAAACCACTTATTAATGAAGGCACTAAGTAAATGGCTAAGACCATTAACTCATAGCCTCCAGTGATCTTGTAAATTACATATAAGGTTATTATTGTTACTAACAACGTAGGTATTAATATTGGACCTGAGGTTGATGGTATTTTAGGTTTGCTTGGTTTATGAATATCTATACCGGTAAGTCCCTTACTATACTCAAATCTAATTACGTACCTCACAAGCGCATTATATGTTAACGTCACTAACACTGTAGGTATCGCTATGTAAGTGATTATCTTAATACCTAGCACAATACCCATACCACAAATTTCATTAATTTCGTTAAAATTAAAAACTTAATTATGTGAGGTTTAAATGGGGCTTAAGTAGTGGTTAAGATAGCCGTTATTCATGAAGCACCCCAACCGACATTATCATCTCGCCAACTTATTCTCGCATTAATTAATGAGGGAGTTGACGCTTACTACTTAAGGATATCTAAGATACATGGGTTCATAACTAATTCAGGTTTTGAGTTAAGATACGGTGGTAACGTCAAGTTAGAGCTGGATGGGGCCTTCGTTAGGAACTTAGGCTTCATACTAAGTACTGAACAATTACTTAAGCGTGTAAGTATCTTAAGGCAAATGGAGCTTAATAACGTAACCTTAGTTAACCCTGTTGAAGGCATGCTACTTGCTAGGGATAAGTACATGAGTGTATTAACACTTAAGAAACACGGACTCCCAGTACCCGATACTGCTGTTGTTGAGGACGTGTTTACCGCAACGCAGTTAGTCAAGGAGTGGGGTGAGGTTGTTATTAAGCCATTAGTAGGTAGTATGGGTTTCGGTTCAATAAAGACTAGTGATCCAGACATAGCCTTTAGGGTTGCTAAAACACTCTTAAATCTCGGTCAACCGATATATATACAAAAATACGTAGAGAAACCAGGCAGAGATATTAGGGTTTTCGTCGTTGGTGACGATGTCCTCGGCGGTATGTATAGGATATCACCCATACATTCATGGAAAACAAATGTTGCTCAGGGAGCTAAGGTCAAGGCGCTGAAGGTTAATGAGGAACTAAGGGAGCTAGCGATAAAAGCTACTAAGGCACTAGGGCTTCATTACTCAGGTGTTGATATAGGTGAAGGTAAGGGTGGGTACGTTATTTTTGAGGTCAACGCATCCCCCCTATGGGCAGGGTTTATGAGGGCTACAGGCATTAACCCTGCACCTCACTTAGTTAAGCATATATTAAGCTTAGTTAAGAGGTAATTACTTGGTGATGAGTAGCTAACCAAGTGATTAATGATCGAAAGCTCTCGCTCTGACTTTAAATAGGTAACTTAAATTCCTGAGGTATCTTAAGTTGCTTAATTACATAAATTATCTTAATTTCAGATATTTCGGCTATGTCCCCTAATTCATCAATAAACCTAGCCAACTCCTCATTACTCCTACCTATGAACTTAATCATGAACTGGTACTCACCAGTGACTTCATAAATTTCTAAAGCACCCCTTAATTTCCTTAATTTAACGCTCGCGTCCTTAATTTTCTTGGCGGGTACTTTAATAAGTACGTAGGCCTGAGTCCTATAGCCTAATCTAAATAGGTCAATCTCGGCATGGAACCCTCTAATGACCCCTAAGTTCATTAACTTCTTTATTCTTGTATATATGGTCGTTTCACTAACATCCAGCTCTTTAGCTAAAGACCTAAAGGAGATTCTACCGTCCTCTATTAATGCATTAATTATCCTTAGGTCAAGCTCATCCAGCTGTTCCTCGATCTTTATGTATTTCCTATTAGGCAAGTATGAGACACCCCATTCCTTAATTACTTATATACCGTAAATACTTAAGCAATACTACGCACATATGCTTAATCTTGAGCTATATACAGTACTGTAACTTAATAAGAGGACTAAAAGATGTTCTAAGAGGGAGTGGAAGATAATACCCACATACGAACATAACCAAGCAGGAATAAGTAGTGGAGGTTCTAAAGATGACTTAGAGGAGGGTTATAGTAGTAAATGCGATTTAAGCAAAATGGGTGAGTTCATAAGAAAACACATATCTAGAGCTGCTCCAGGACACGTAACGCTTCTTAAGAATATGGCTGAACTCAGATACGGTACTGATTTTATTGAGTTATTCCTTAATGAACCTAGTAAAGTGCTTGACTTACTAATAAATATTTATGGAGGGGATGAGGAGACAGCCACATTTATTTTTAAGGTCTTATTCATAAAGCCTTTAGCCATGTGGTTAGGTGATTTATCATTAATAGAAGATTTCATGAGAATTATAGTTATGAAAAGAGATAACATGAAGTTCAAAGTACTTCTTCAAGCTTTATGTAGGGAGTGAAGAGCATTAATTGCCTTAAGTTAATACGCCCTTAATCAATTACCTCATAAGCTTAATAGCCATGTCTCAACATACTTATTGGTTAAGGTTTTGGCACGGATAAATATCGATGAGTTTTACTCAGAAATTAAGAAGGCTTATGAGTCCTTAAAAGGTGTTGTATATAACACACCTATAGATTTCTCAAACACGTTTTCAAGGTTAAGTGGTGGTAAGGTATTCCTTAAACTTGAGAACCTTCAGAAGACAGGTGCTTTTAAGGTTAGGGGTGCTTACTACAAAATAAGGTCATTACCTAAAGAAAAACTGGCTAAGGGAGTTATAGCTGCTTCAGCAGGTAACCACGCTCAGGGGGTTGCTTATGCCGCTTCCGTAAGTGGTGTTAGGGCTGTTATTGTTATGCCTGAAACAACACCTGCTAGTAAGGTATTAGCTACGAAAAGCTATGGCGCTGAGGTAGTCCTACATGGTAGAATCTACGATGACGCTTACAGGAAGGCTATGGAGATATGTGAAAAAGAAGGTTTAACGTTCATACACCCATTTGACGACCCTAAAGTAATTGCTGGCCAAGGAACTATAGCTATAGAGATAATTAACTCACTACCCAAGTTTGACGTCATATTAGTGCCTGTTGGTGGTGGCGGCTTAATCTCAGGTATATCTATAGCTATCAGAAAAGTCTTCGGTAAGAACGTGCGCATCATTGGGATTGAACCGGAGGCAGCACCTAAGTTTAAGATCTCTTTAAAGCATGGTAAGCCTGTGGTAGTACCCTCAAAACCCTCCTTAGCTGATGGGTTAGTAACTAAGAAGCCTGGGAACTTAACCTTTAAGATAGTTAATGAGCTTGTTGATGAGGTAGTCACGGTTTCCGAGGATGAGATAGCTAGGGCTATGTTCTTACTACTTGAGAGGGGTAAACTGCTTGCTGAAGGTGCCGGAGCAGCACCACTAGCTGCTTTACTAAGTGGTAAAGTTGATGTTAAGGGTAAGACCGTGGTTGCCATAGTTAGTGGTGGTAATGCTGACTTAACAACTATATATAGGGTCATACTTAGAGGATTAAGTCTTGAGAGGAGGGTAATTAAGTTAAGAGCTATACTTAAGGACGTGCCAGGGACCCTCAAGGAGGTCTTAAATATAGTAGCTAGCAATAGGGGTAACATAGTTGATATTAAGCACGATAGATTCTCACTAAAAGCCGGGCCAGGCTACGCTGTCGTTGAACTCATAATTGAGTTACTTAACCCCGAAGCTAAGGACACCATAATTAAAGAGATAAGTAAGTTAGGTTATAGGGTTGAGATTATTGAGTGAGTTATTCACCTTAAGACTAAACGTTCATGTTGAGAGCGTTGATGAATTCAATAAAGCTATTGACGGATTAATGAAGATACTTAAAGAGGCTAATGGCTCCTTATTCACTCACGGCCATATAGTTCTTTGGGCATCTGAAGAGACACTCCTAAAGACATACCCACTAGTCAGAACACCTAGAATGGAGGAAGCCGCATACATGCCCGGCAGATTCGTCTTCGTTATTGAGTTAGTATCTAGAAAGCCTAGTGAGTTAGTTAAGTTAGGTAGTAAGGTCATAGAGTTATTGAGAAGAACGAACTTACTATTTACTATCCATTAAGTCAGTCCATGGGAGTTTCTTCACTAATCCGCTCCTGCCTTAGACTCATCACCGAATACTATGTGTGTAAGGAGAGATAAATACCTACCACTCATACGCTGCTTAAGGTACGAGCATTATTAATGAGGCACTTATAGAGGTTGTTATAAGAGGTATAATCATCAACGCATCATAAACACCAAATCCACCAATATAGATACCTCCCTCATGAGATCTTAAGCTATCTAAATTAAATAGGTCGAAGCCTAAAAGCGTTGCTAGATAAGTCATTACGAATATTACGTAGGGCTTTAAGTAAACCCCTAAAACATCATTAAGCGCCTTAATGATTAACGCTAAAGTTAATGAGACCATCAGCATATTTCCCACAATACCTATACCTAACCTTACCTTTACAGTTACATAAGGTATTAACGATAGAGCAATCGGCATTACCGTCATTAGAAATAAATTAACGATGTTAAGTCTGAATATATTGAGTATCAATGAAGATATAGTAATTAATGATGGAGTAATTAACATAAGGTTCACGTATATGTCTTGATAACCTAATTTACTCAACGCAACCGGGAGTTTAAACCCAATTGTGTTTAGGGTTAGTACTCTAATCTTTAAGGACTTAACCTTCCTCCTAAGAATATGCACATAAGAATTCAATAGGGTTAACGACAAAATCGTTAATATAGCTGAACCTAGTATGGATATACAGAGGTTATTAGTCATTGAGTAAAGCACTAAGTCGAGTGCGTAGAACATAAGCAGGTTTAGGCATACTTTATTAATGAGTAATTTACTTAACCACATACCTATCTAATAACACCATTCAGTATCAAATAGTATTTAAGAAGTTAATCACATCATTATATGGGTGTTCATGCTTGGTTAGTGTGTTTAGGGTTCTTCAAGCGTTACTTGACGGTGTGGAAGTTGCTACACAGTCGTACATTAAGCCAGGCACTTACCATAGATATAGCCTTGATAGGGATTTAACGATATACTTAAGAACAGTTACCGCAGCTATGGGTAGGTACTTTAAGGCCGCTGAATTAGGCCCCATGGTCGTTAAGGGGGAGGTTGGATTACCTTCACTAGGTTTAAGTAACTTAATAATTCAGTCAGTTAGGGATAGCTTAAGTAAGGTAGGTAGTAACGCGCCCATACATATACACATACCCCTAATCACTTTAACTACGTCCTCAACAATGGTGTTAAGTAAGGGTAGGGGGGTTAACTTAAGTGACTTATGGAGGACATACTTACAAGTGCTTTCGGGTACTTCATGGAGAGATAGCGTGACCTTCGTTAAGGAGATTAAGAGACTAGGGACCGAGCTATCATTAGCCATCGATGACTTAGGGATAACTACGTCAAGAATAGAAATTGAGGGTTTAACCCTTCATGAATTACTACAATACTTATGTAATAAGGTTAAGGACTTAAGGTATGTCATTAAGGACTTAGAGCCTGTGAGGTCCGCTAGTAACGTCATAGTTAATGAGTACTTAAGGATAGGTGACTTAAATATAGCTACCGTTAAGGCATACATAACACTACTTATTAATGAAGTACCAAGCGGGTTTAGGAGGTCCTTAAGTGAGTTATTAAGGAAGGATTTAGGTAGGGAGGAGGCTAAGTACTTAATCAGCCTAGATAAAAAGCTACGTAGCTCTGGCACGCGTTACGACCACCTATTAACACCTCTAATAACTTCAACATACGCAGCATTAACAGTGCTCTATACTAGATAACGGTTAGTCAGAACCACGGGTAAACATACCTGGTTAGTTTCTTTATTATTCTTAGTCTCTTCTCATCTATGAAGAAGGGCATTAACGCTAATCCACCTATGAACCCTCCTATATGCGCCCAGAAAGCAATCCCTGAATTAAAGAATAGCAACCCACCAAACAATTGATAAATGAACCATAACGTTATGAAGACTTCTGAGGTCATTATGACAGGTATGAACCCTATGAATGTAGCGACCCTACTTCTGGGGAATAATATTAAGTAAGCACCTAAGATACCGCTGATGGCTCCACTAGCACCTACTGCAGGTATGTCATAGACTAAAGGACCCGCCAATGACTTACTAAGTAAGTACGTTTGTGGTAGGAGATATATGCTTAAAGCATTAAATATAGCCGCTATTATTCCAGCAAGTATGTAAAATATGAAGAACTTTGTAGCGCCCATAAGCTTCTCAATATCACGTCCAAACATGAATAAGAATAACATATTACCAAATAAGTGTAATATATCAGCATGAACGAACATTGACGTAAAGACCCTGTAGAATGTTGGCGGGTTAAATAGATCATAAGGCCTCGTACCCAACATATATATAGCTATGTCGTAATCCTCATAGAAGATTATGCTTAAGATTATGAACACTAAGGTATTAACACCTAAAAGTATGTATGTCATTATCGGTCTTTTAAATATGTATATAGTTGGTTCCTCACCTAGTACTGGTAGGCCCATGACGGATCTCTCACTTACTTAATGACGTTAATATCTATTAAGGTTACTCCTTTCCTCGCAGGTAATGAAACGTTGTATATCTTACTTAAACCTATGCTAGCCTCAACAACTCTAGAATTATGAGCATGTGCATGTATGACTATGTTTGGCTTAGCTTCCTTAATCACCCTCTCAAAGTCTCTAGAACCCATATATGGGTATACCTTGAATGGCTCCCCATAAACCGTAATGAATGTTGGTGCGTAATGAGTTACTAATATCGTTACGTCACTCATGGTCTTTAACTTAAGTAACATCTCCTTGATCTTAAGTGGTCTTTCCTTATATACCTTCTCTAACTCGGGCTTATTCCTCCTTTGCCAGAATGTTAGCCTTTCTAGACTTCCCCTACTACCCACAATACCCAGCTTAACCCCATTAATATCTACTATGGTGTAGCTATCGTTTAGCCATAGTATTTCAGGGTACTCCTTAATGAATCTATCTTCAAGCTCATGATACTCCTCATTGCCGAATACCGCTATTATTTTTATGCTACTGAACTTCCTAGTCACTATATTCACTATAGGTCTTAATTCAAGTACATTCCCTTCATCAACCATGTCGCCAGCAAAAATTATTAGCTTTGGCTGTATGTTGAGTAATGACGATACACTTGCTCTAAAAAGAGGAAGGTACTTATACCCATGTACATCACCAACAGCTAAAATCTTGAAATGCAAAATTCGCACCTAAGTATGTAGTAATAAGAAAAGCTTAAATATCTCACAAAAAACTTCTTAGTAGGTACTCATCATGGTATCATTAGTAGGCGTTAATGCCTCAGGTCATGAGGGCTGGATAAGATTCTACTGCATAATATGCCATAAGAAGATGTTGGTAGGTAATGAACCGATATATTACTGCCCTAAGTGCGCACAAACAAGAGGTGCTTACTTCTGCTTAGCTGACTATAAGAAGGTAAAAGGTAAATGCCCATTCTGTGACACTGAGCTACAGCTTTACCTCTAAAAACTTCTAATTAAGGAGATATATTCTTGAGTGAATCACCAATTAGTGAGTACATAATTAAGGATCATATAAGGGTAATTCTTGTTAAGCTAAATGAATATAATTACCTAATAATAGACTTACCGGCACTTCCATGGTGCTTTAGTGAGACAAAGGAGTTAAGTGTTGATAGGGCCAAGCTGTTCTATGCTAAATTAAGTAATTCACTATTAAATGAGTGCTTAAGCAGCTATCTAATCAGTAATGAGGTTGTTGGTACTTTAGTTAATGGGGTTAAGAGAACCATATCTATTAGGTTAAAGGTCAGTAGGTCCTTAACTATTGATGAAAGGGTTATTGAGGGTATATTTAATTGCTTGAGCAAAAAGATCATTAACTTTTGCAGTAACGGCTAATTACTTACCCATAGAGATATATTCCTCGTCACATGATTTTAGTTAGGTTAGGTAGGTGTATGTGTGGTGATTAAGTTACATTCTCTAAATGAAGTTATTGACTGTATAGTTAAGTACCTTAAAATAAACTTAAAGGGGATTGTTAAGAAGGTAGGTATCGCTGACGCCGTAGGTAAGTACTTAGCTGAGGATATTAGGGCGTCTATGGATATACCGCCTTACGATAGGTCTGTTCTTGATGGTTATGCAGTTATTTACGAGGACATAGCATTAACAAGACCTGAATCCCCGGTTAAGTTAAGGGTTGTTGGTAATGTTGATGTTGATGAGTTTAAGGGTTATGAGTTACGTAGAGGTGAGGCTATTAAAGTATCTACAGGCTCACCACTACCTCGTAACGCTTCAGCTGTAATCCCTAAGGAGGGCTGCGTTGCTCAAGGGGACTACATCTATGTCTATAACCCAGTACCACCTAATTACGGAGTTTCTAAGAAGGGTGAAGACTTAAGGCGTGGCGAGTTAATAGTGTCTAAAGGGACTTTATTAAGGCCTTGGCACGTAGGTTTAATTGCTTCTCAAGGGATCCCTGAGGTTCTTGTCTACGAGCCTAAGGCATGCGTGTTTAGCGTTGGTGATGAGGTTATTGATGTTGGTAAAGTATTTAGCCCTGGTAAGGTTTACGCATCAACTACCTACCTAGTATTAACATATCTAAAGGAGCTTGGGTTTAGGGTTAGGTTTATGGG
>Ga0190312_1000001_pt1 | contig 194385 bp, 194 predicted proteins | sample 487007910_MG_FD_165046 | JGI IMG/M metagenome (GOLD analysis project Ga0190312, IMG submission 165046) | Hydrothermal vent sediment bacterial communities from Southern Trench, Guaymas Basin, Mexico - 4870-07-9-10_MG | ecosystem: Environmental > Aquatic > Marine > Hydrothermal vents > Sediment ... | reverse complement strand
CCATATCTAGACTTATAGCATCCGCTTTCTCTAAAGCCTTCTTAAGATATTCCTGCGGGAAAGGATATGGTATTATTTCCAGTCCTAATTTTTTAGCATAGTTAATTTCCATCCGTGGTGTAGAATACCCTCTAAATCCTATTACAATAGTTCTTATTCTCCCATTACTATTCCTTATCAAATGTCTCAAAGCAGATGCATGTGATACTTTTTCTTCCTCACTAATATCTAAGTGTGCATCTAGCCATAAGATGCTTTTTACTCCAGAATCTTTGAGAGCATAATATGTTGTCGCATGATCGCCTCCGATAACAATGGCTATTCCTCCCCTTTTTAAAACTCCCCGCACAGCACTCCCTATACTGCTCTCGTCATAATCTCCTAAATCGACCACATCCTTTTCATGAATATCTATATTAAGCGCTGGAATATAACCCGTATATTCACAAGAAACTTTTCTAAGAACCCTAGCTGCGCTACCAACACCATATGGTTTGTGCATACTTTCAGTAGCAATTTTTGACCCAATTAGAGCAATGGTGCCATCTACTACGTCATTTATTGAAACTTTAGGTACTCCAAAGAATGTAACACTCATCAATCACCCTCCAGAATTATTGTAGTTTAATACCCTGCATAGAAGATACCATGATTATAAGTTGTTAGTAACAACCTATTCATCCTCTTATAACGTGGTGAAAAAATTGCGAAGTTTAGATAAGATACGCGAGAAAATCAAAAGAGTTCTCCCTAATTATTATCTGATTCGATTCGATGGTATCTTAAATGTATTCCAGATAAGTAATGATCCTCAAGTAGTATATGTTCATGAAAATCCCATTCTTAACATGTTATTTTCTAATAATCCAGCCGAGAGAGAAATATTCTTCCTTATTAATCGCTGTAAATACTTTATACGGGATATTATAGAGAGGAGAAGAGGATCGTTCTTAGATACTCTTAAGATAATGCTGGAATCCGAAAATGGCGAAAAAGTTGAAATGACATGGGATGGGAAAAGCATAATTGTGCGAAGTATTATTAAGCCAACATTAAACGGAGCACGTTTAGAAGTGGAGCTTATAAAATCTATAGCACGTCCCTTCACTCTTGCGGAAATACTATTCTTATCTGGGAGAAAAGAGATCTTCGGAAATTACATTCCACTAGAAATAGGAAGATTTTCGCCGACCGATGTAGAATCTATTAGAGAGTTCCTTGAATCTTGGGGTCATGAAAAAGTGCTTGAAAAAATTCTTAGCCCATTTTTTATCAAAACAACTAACGCAAACACCATAATAGAAGGAATTGCTGAAGAGATTGATAAAGATATTCTAGTGAAACGTTTGGCAAATCATATCTTAATGACGGTTAAGGCGATAAATAAATTATTTAGCAATGAACTGGGAGATATCACCGAGTTTAAAAATAATAAGGAACTCATAACTGAAATAGCGTTTCACTTTGGGTAGGTATTCCCAAATTTAGTTATATTTGGCGAGGAATACCTACCCCTCATCGCACATGTCATCCCCTCCCATGGGCACCCATGGGCGGAGACACTCCGCCTAGGCACCCAGCTCATCGGGGCTTCAGCCCGCACGCCACGGGCCACATCCCGCGGGCTTGGCAGCCTCTGGGATAACCCCGTCATTGGCGTTATTCTGTCTATGGGTATCTAATTATGAGAAATCATATTTAAAGCTTATTAACTGGAAACAGCCCACAAAATATCTGAATTAGTTGATTTCTCCACACTAATACTCAGAATTAAAAATTGAAACGAAACAGAATCCTACCACGAAGATTTGTTGCGACAAGAGAGGGCAGAAATACTAGTTCTCCTTCATTTTCATTAATCCTTCCAAGTAATCCCCAGTCTAAGAGAATTCTATTAAGCCTATCAGCAAGGTCGGCTTTACGATTTCTTTTCAGCTCTAATACCCTTTTCCTCAACGTTTTGTTCGTTATTAACTCGCATACTCTATAGAGGTAAGTATCATACTCCTTATCCCCGACTTCCCACTTCAACAATGATTTCTTCTGATCATATTTTACTGCGTGATACTCTGGAAAAAGAAGCGTCGTGATTTCAATCATTTTCTCTCCATCCTCGTACTTTATGTTAATTAGTCTCGCCATGTTAAGCAGCTTAATATGCTCTTCAAGCACAGTACTTGAGGGAGGGGGATGAATATCCATTGTTTCCTTTAGCAGCTTTATCCAAGATAGCTCGCGCTTTTTGGCTATAATAGAATAAAGCTTACATCTGTAGGGATCACTTAGAGCAATAGGTATTATGCATATTTTACACTGCTCAGCGAGTCTAATTTTATTGAGAAAGATATCATCAACCTCTTTTGTTATCTTTTCTTTAATCCGCCTATATTTTGTGGCAATATCTAGAGCTAGGAAACGGGATAGAAATCGACTCTTCATCCGAATAATTATTACGTGAGGCTCAGAGAACTCCCCCCCTAGGTAATACCAGAAAACCTCCCCCAGCTCTGTATTAGCAATGCCATATTGAACATCTCTCCGTCTTTTCTCCTCACTAAGTGCTTTAAAGAATATCAGGGATAAAACATCTTGAGAAATTTCCAGCGTTCTTGGTATTTTTAAAACGTATTGGTAACCAATTCTTGTACTCCACTTGATCAGAGCAATGCCATAGGCTTTCACATTGAATCACGGAAAGATTCGTCGTATTTTTGCCTACTCTAATCTACTCTCTTAGCATCCTTATTTTTCCAGGTAGTAGTACTTTATTTACCCAGATCTCAAATATTTTCCCTATAATTCCTTCCCGCTCTATGATTGAATCCTCGCTAAGAACCGAAGGGAGCAGCATGGCGTCTACGAAATTAACTAGTTTACGTACCATGAACGGAATTATTATCATATTAAGAGGCATCGTCCTTGTAGCACGTTCCATTGCATGATTAAGGATAAAGGAGAAGAACACTATCTCTATATCAAGAGGATCTGCCTCAACTGCAAAGTCTCGGTAAGTTGTTATTAATTCTCTTACTACACGATCAAATTCTGATTTCATGAGATTAAGCTCTCTTATTGTTATAAGTCTAAGACTCCTCTCGTAAGCCGTGGGCAATTCTACCAGCAGATTTCCCCAAAATCTCCGCTCATCATATATAGGAACCATTGCTTCATTAAGCGTACCTCCGAAGATTCGTCTTAATAAGAAAAGAATCTTAGCTCTAAAGCTGTCTGGAAGAACGGCTTCAAAGAATCTGGGGGTAACTATATGGATAATATTCTCCCCATTCCGTCCAAATAAGGGAATCCCGTATCGTGAAAAAGTTGTAACAGTGCTTCCTATTAGTTCTATCTCTGTCTTCTCATGCATCATGGTAAGGCCAAAGGGCGCTTTTCTCAGCGTTCCTGGAGTCCATATATGGAAGAAATAGATATCCCTAAACATGCTTGTTAATTTCTTAGCCAGTTCTAGCGAAGATGCCAAAGCTATATTAAAGGCTGGTATGTTCAAATTTGTATCCACGATAATAAAGGTGGGCTCCCTGATTATTTTCTTCAGCTTTATGATCGTATCAAAGATTAAGTATGGCGGGTAAGGAATGTACCTATACTTATCCGCCCTAGATACCACCCATACCTTACCACCGCTTTTCGTCGTTGCTTCGTAAATGGCCATAGGATATGAGAACCTCTCTCCGTTTACCTCTGTGATAACGGAAAGTTTTCCAGTGTACACTCTCTTCATAATTTCATAGAAATCTGGATTAAGAGAGTTAAAATCAAGAGCTATCACATTAATATTCTTACGGCGGAGGAGAAGAGAAAGGAGAAGAGCAAAGGGTGTCTTGCCCACTCCTCCTTTCCCAGATGTAAAAATAGCAATACCTTCAGAGACTATTTTGGATCTCCTCCATTATCTTTTCTAATTCAAGTATAGTTGACTCAAAATCATTCTGAAAAGTTTTCTGAACTTTTTCTGCTGAGGAAGATTGAGAGATTTTTTCTTCAATTTTAACTAATAGTTCTTTCTCTTTTAATATAATCTTTGCACCATTAATCAATATTTGCTTCCCATCTATCATTGTCGATGTTATCAGTCCATAAAAGATGCTAAGAAGTGCTGTAAGATACTCATACCGTGGAATAGTAAAAAATTCTAAAATATCTCTTGACAAGGGTTTTATGAGGAAGAGAGTCGCTATTATTAGGTTTAGTAACACAAAAACTAGTATGACTGATCTCATGGGAAGAATATTAATTATCCGATTTTCACTAGCCTGCATCTCCTGCGCAATATTTCTTAATACGCTCTCTTCTCTCATCAAAACATTCAAAAAACCAAGGAAAAAGAACGTTACTGGAATAAGAAATCCGAAGTAATAATTTGCGAACGAAAAGCTTATACTTTGCGAGACCATTAATACGCTCTTTACACTCGTGTTTAAGAATAAGATGACTACACCCATTATCAGCATGACGGATAACCATCCAATGTATGGGATTCTAAATTCCCGCTCAAACTCAAGATCGAAAATATAATAATTATCAATCGCTTTACCAAGCAAATAACCTATTAAGAAATACAATAGAGGAGAAATAATACCGAAGATATTCACGCTAAATAAAATTAAGAAAAAAGAATTCTCAGAGGAGAGGTCTTTAATAAGGGAATCTAGGATATATATTAGGAGAAATACTAGCAGTATATTTACGAAAGTCCTTCTTCTTAGAGAGTTATATACTCTTTTAAGCTTCACTACGAGACTTGTCTTTCTGAATATAACTTTCGGAATAATTACTTCAAGAAGTAATGAGCTACTAATCAAGATCATTAGTGATGATAGAATAAGGTAATATATAAGACTACTAGTTATTATCCCAAAAAAGATTCGTTGAAAAATCATTAAAAGAACTAAGAAGCATAGGAAAAAAGCTATCTTAAATACGTCTATCCTAGGTTTCATCAATGATTCAAATTTTTTAAGATTTATGCCGCTTTTGCTTAATCTTCTTATCCGGTACTTCCAAGCCGAAATTTTTAGAAGGGTGAAAGCTATTAGAAATATCCCCATCACATGAGCATACAGGTATAAGGATAGATAAACGGATCCTATCACTACAAATGAAAGAACAGGATATAATTCGATATACCACTGCGATATAACACTTGCTAATGCCACAATTATAATGATTACTAGAAATTTTCTGACATTACTATCATAATCGAGGACAAAAAATAACCTCTCAGCGGCTATGAGGGCCTTAAGTTCATTATTTTTCATAACTCCACCACTATTGATTAATTACCATTGCTAGTGTTTACATATTGCATGACTTTAAACAACCGCTAGCCCATTATGATTAAGTTCTAAAGGTGTTGGTTATTCAACCTCGTATCAACAATATATAAATCAGTATTCTTCCCGAAATACCTTATAACAATATATAAATTAATGCATTAACCATGAATTCATTCATTTGACGCTTTTTATTTTTCACAGAGAAGGAGAGAACTGATGAAAAAGGAGATATTTCCATTATCATTAAAAAAATTATTCGAGATAATTTCGCAATTTGAAGAGAAGGATCTGAAAGCTAAAAGAATTTCCAATAAACTCGATGTGGAAATAAACCTCGCTCGTAAATACGAGAAAACAGTCAAATGGTTGTTACGGCGACTTCCTAAAAAACCAGAATCATTCGATGAATTTAAACAACTACTCCTAAAGTTTCTCAACGATGAATATTGCTTAGAAGATGTTTTAAAGGAAATCGCAAGTAAGAAGTATCCATTCAATAAATATCTTTTTAGACATCTCATCATGGTTAAATGTGGTAGGAATGTGGATACCACAGTTGTTTTAGCGTTGATTCGTTGGGCAAAAGAAATGAAGCTCTTCTTCCCGATAAGAACCATTGAATACACACCTACAATGAAGGATCTGGTTTATGCTTATATATGTTCTCGTGGAGAAGTGGCTTTTTCCTCGATAGAGGATAAGTTCCCAAATGCACGGTTAATTGTTCTTGAGTTATGGAAAGAAGGACTTATTGATATCGAGGGCATAGAGGAATTGAAGATCGATCCAGAGTTAATTACTGATTTTGACAGAATTCCCGCAGATTTTGTCCCAAAGGATTCAAAATTCGTAAATATTTGGATAGATGAAAGAACTGGTGAACAGTACGCTAGTATAACGCTTCCAGCACGAACTCGGGTGAAGATTAAATGGATAAGATACAGAAACAAATCATTAAGTACCTAAACCTCCTTCAGCAAGTTCCAATCGCTAAGCTAAGGGAATTTCTTAATACTATTTCTAGGGGAAAGATATTACCTATAGAAGATCCGAACAATATTCTTCTCCTCGTATCTCATGAAAAGCTATTAAGGAGAGCTGAAAACCTCTCTAAAATACTAGCTGAAAAAAACTTTAGTGGCGCTTTTGCAATAATTGGTTTAAAAGGAACTGGTAAATCCCAATTCACGAAATTATTAGCCTATTTGATTCATCAAAAATATGGGATCCAATGTATCTTCATTAAAGCGAGCGAACTAATATATTCTTACGATGAAAGGATAAAGGAGATAGCCGATCTTCCTCGCGTCTGTATATTTATCGATAATATTGACGGCTTCTTAAAGGATCGGGCTCAGAGGGAATTAATAATAAGTCTTCTTAGTAAATTGTGTGAAAGTAAGCCTAATGCTTGCTTGATACTAGTACTTCGACGATCTAGTTGGTACGTGCTCTATGAAGAATTTAGAGCCAAAAAAGAACGCTTAGGAGAGTTATCTCTATTATATGATATCTCATTATCCAAGGAAGAATTGATTAAATTCGCTCGTGAGTTAATCTACAGAATTACCGCAGCTGATTTAATAATCCATGGATATACACGATTATCACCAGAGATTAGTGAGTTTCTGAGAATATTAGTACCCCTTTGTGAGGATACTTGCTTAGATTTAATAAGGAGCGGATTGCTCAAAGATTTAATTAGTATCTCAATTACTCTCTCCTCGATTTATTCCTTCAGTACTAAGCAAATTTTTGAGAAAAAAATACCAACGCCACGCGCTCTGAGAAATATCCTGAGAAAAAATCTTTTAGAAGCAATCATTTGCGAATTATCCAAGATTAACATGGTAAAGATGGGGCATAAGAGAGTTGTAATAAAGAGGGTTTCTCAAGAAGATAATGAAATGCTCATAATGTTTTCTCCAGAAGAAGAACTTCGTATAAGCCTCCATATATTCTTCCCAAAGGATTTAGATAATATAGGGAGGCTCCTATGTTGTGATAGCTTATCAATTTTAGTCGTCCTATATAACACGTTACTTCATCAATCACTTGTTAGAACTTTAACTCATGTTCTGATTAAATCTTTACAGTCTAATATGATGCCTTTTTATCCACTTTATATTTCCTATAATGTTACTAAGTATCTTCCAATACTAAGAAATGATGCCAAATATGAATTTCTTAGGAGATGGCAAGGGCTTGCGAAGAAAGTTATTGATGCCATAAAATTCCTGCTCGCAATACATTTCTTAGCAATAGAAAAAAACATTGAGAAGAAAGTTTCTTGGTTTAGCTTTTTGATTCCCTTAATATTAAGCTCTTTTCATCAGAACTATAATATAGAAAAACAAGTATTGACGAAAATTCTCTCTATATTCATTAAACGCTACTTATTTGAAGAAAGAAAGGTCTCTGACGAAATAATTCTTAACTTATTAGATAGCATTATACGAACATTAGAAAGGGAGGGTATCGTAAAAATATACCCTAGCTTTCCCGATATCATAATTGTTAAAGAAAAATTGGAAAAGGCGGTTGTTACAGGGGACTTGCAGGAAAAAGTCTCAAAAGAGTTGAGATTTAGGCTAAGTTTCATTGCTTAAAAAATTCTTCTTTGAAGATACTGGGAACAAGAAAAGGAGCCATAGCGCATATTATTGCATCCTCAAATGCGCGTATCCGATCATACTTTCCTTGCGTCAGAAAACCTATTGCACCTATACTATCCCCAATATTCCTTATACCACTTAGTCTCTCCATAATCTCTTCCAACTCTCTCGCTTTACCACTTATGAGTAAACCCCATATATATTCTGGAAGCGGTAACGCTACTGATGATGCAATACTTACTCTTAATCCGTTATAAACGGCTGCCCAGCCTTTTACAAAAACTCCGAAGGAATATTTTACTACACCTCCCTCTAAGCCAATTCCGAAATCTACTGGAAAAGCATTAAACGCTTTCTTAGCCCTATTAATCGCGCCCTTCACCATTTCTTCGTCACTAAGAGGTTGTACAGATACGCCAGAATTCACTTTAATCGAATAGACTCGTACCCTTTCCCCGAAAATCCTCTTAAAGGCTCTCTTTGTAGCCTCGATCTTGGAGGGATTTTTTGATCCAACGCATACTGAGATCTCTTGCACGCGAAATCCCTCGAGAAGACATCACATTAAAAATTTATTTAGCCCACCATAATTTTGAACTATTTGGATGATGAGAAAGGGAGTCAGGGACCTATCTTTTATTCATGACCGAACCCGCCGAGACTGATAACATTAAGAAAACTCATAGAAACATGCCGCAAGAATGGATGCTCGGGAGATTATTTAGTCAAGAATCATTGTTGTTATCTTTCCATCCAAAACCATTCCACAGATCTTTACCTTTAATGTCTCCTTCTCTAATTCACTTAAATCTTTCGCGGAGAGAATTATAAGGTTAGCTATTTTCCCGACACCAATTGATCCTCTCAAATCCTCCTGATGTGCCGCATACGCGGAGCCAAATGTATATGCCAGAAGAGCTTCCCTAGCGGATAATTTATTATCCTCTATAGGATGATTAATTGCACCATATAATCCATAAATTGGATCCAACGGCATGCAATCGCTACCGAATGCTAGCCGAATATTCTCCCTAAACATCTTGCCAAATGGATTCATTATCCGCCATCTTTCTCTGCCTAATCTCCTTTCATACATTCCACCAGGCATCTGCCATTGAGATACAAAGTTGGGTTGCGCAGAAATCACAATACCCAAGCTTTTGACTGCTTTAATATGCTCTTCATGAGCAATCTCGAAATGCTCTATCCTATGTCTTAAAGCCCCAGAAACTTTCGCTTCTCTTAAACAATCGAGTACTTGATCAATTGCTCTATCTCCTATCGCATGTATAGCCATTTGTAATCCTGCTTTATCAGCTTTCTTGAAAATCTCTATAAGCTCCTCATTACTATAGAATAGAATCCCTCTATTCGAGGGGTCATCTTTATATGGTTCTCTTAAGGCTGCTGTTCGGGCCCCTATAGAACCATCAGCAAAAATTTTAACACCACCAAGAATTACCCTTGAGCCACCAAATCCCCTCCTAATTCCTAGTTCTAATAGCTTATCAAGATACTCCACAAGAATGAACCCGTAAACAGTGAATGGTAATTGACCTCTTTCTCCCGCTGTTAATAAGGAGATAAGGGTTTCTAATGATAATGTTTCATGAACCATGCTTATTCCAAGTTTTAAGACTTTTCTAGCCACTATTTTAATTCCCCTTAGTATATTCTCAAATCTAGTTTCAAGTCGCTTTCGTGCGAACTCTAAAGCTTGCTCCTTAATCCTTCCAGTAGGATTCCCCTTCTCGTCTTTTTCAAATCCTATGAGATTTTCTGGCACTCTTAAATTCTTAAGAGCCAATGAGTTAAGAACAGCCATATGTCCATCTATGCGAATTAGAAAAACTGGATTATTCGGAGCTACTTCATCAAGCTCTTTTATGGTGGGGTACCTCTTTTCATCAATCCATTTTGATTCATCCCAAGCATACCCAAGTATCCATTCGTTCTTACCAATCTTATGAGCGTATTCTTCAATAATCTTCAAGAATTCTCTCAAACTCCTGACTTTAGAAAAATCTAGCCACCCAGCTCTAGCCGCCATTCCCATAACATGTGTATGAGCATCTATAAAGGATGGAATAACAATCTTCTTGCCACAATCTATCACCACAGTCTGAGAACCTAGGTATTCCTTTATCTCATGATTTGTCCCAACAGCAATTATTCTACCATTCCTAACCGCAATACCTTCAAAAAATTCATTTGATTTTGGATCATAAGCTCGAGAATTAATAATTATTAGATCGGCTATTACTGACATAATCTATCCCCAGAAGCCTTGAAAAAAACATATTATTGCAATAAATTTATCTCTGAGAATATTTAGTATATAGTGATGCGTAGTTCTGTCTGCGAATGATATGTATATGGGGGATGATTTATATGAGCGAGCGTATGCGTTTATCTACTGGATTTATTAGAGCTGCTGGTTATGCTAATAAATTAAGACGAACACTAATAGCGCTTACAAAGGGAATTATAGAGCCCGCAGAAGCCGCTAGAAAAGCCGCTGTAATAAATATGAGACTTTTTGATGTATTTCGAGAAAAAGGCATTGAGAAAGGAGATGTCGTGAGAATTCTATTTGAATTCGACATTGTAGAAAAGGAAGGCAAAAAAGATATCAATATTGATTGGAGCACGATGACGATTGAGGTTTATAAGAATGCTGGAGTTATAACTGGAATAACACCTCCAGAAGAAGTAGCTGCTGCAGCGCAGACAGCAGTGGCTGGTGAATGGCGGGAATTCGATTATGATGAAGACATTTTTAAGCGACTCAAACTTAAGGCAGAAGAAGTTATTAAGACTGATAAAGGCTACACTTTGCGTGCATCAGATTTTGAGGCAGAGGTAATTGATAAAGAGAGAATTAGAATAAAATATACAGGTCCGCCAGAAAAAGTAAATGAATTTTATGTAGAGATATTGAGTGGAGAAGAATAGCTCTTAGGGATTCTAAAACATTTTTTACTTCTTTATTGGTGTGTATATCTTAAGAGAGGCATCAGAACTATCTTCGATTAATTTTACATACCCAGCTTTTCTAAGCTCTTCTAAAAGCCTCTTGGCTGTGGATACTTTAATATTGTATCTTTGAGCAATGTAATTTGGAGTTATTACCCTGCTTCGCATGATATCCTCAATGATCTTCTTTAAACTATCAGAATCTGGCCAATGAGCTCTTAGGATTAATTTATACTCCCGTGTGCGCCCCCAGAGAACCTTTCTAACCAATCCCTCCCATATGTCTCCCTTTGGACTTTTCTCAAAGACCCTTCTTACGATTCTACCTCTCATGGGCATAATTCTCCCCTCCATCACACTTTTGATGTGTATGATAGTAGATAGATAAAAAGGTTGCGATTAAGTGATTTTTGCTCAAGAGATTTTAGGTTTTTTTCTCCACCAATAAATGATTATGCCGAAGGATATAATGGTAACTATCAGCAGAGCAATAGTGGTTATTAACCATAACAAGCCATTTGTTGGATCCTTAGGATACTTATCTTCACCATCTAATATCGAATCATTATCAGTATCGGGATCAAGAGGATTCGTTCCCATTAATACCTCTTGAAGATCTGTTAAGCCGTCACTATCAGAATCCTTACTGAGAGGATCTGTCCTATATATCTTTATTTCTCCATAATCTGTTAACCCATCACCATCTGTATCTGGATTCTGCGGATCCGTACCATATAAATACTCGTCATAGTTACATAATCCATCCATATCGGGATCCTCGAACCAATCTGGCTTTAGAGGATTCAATTCATGAGCTACTTCCCAACCATCTGGCATTCCATCTTTATCTGTATCCGGTGATCTTGGGTTTGTTCCATTTTTGAATTCTTGGAGGTTGGTTAAGCCATCATCATCAGGATCTGTAGCATTATCTAAGGGATCTAATGGATTAAGATCATGTACCACTTCCCAACCATCTGGCATTCCATCTTTATCTGTATCGTTGGATAACGGATCTGTATAGAATATCCTTAGTTCATCGGAATCACTCAGCCCGTCCTTATCTGAATCGGCTAAAGAAGCATTTAATCCCCAATAATATTCTGCATAATCGTTAAGAAAATCATTATCTGTGTCTGAATCAGTCGCATCTAAGCCTTTATCTAATTCATATTCATCAGGAAGACCATCAGAGTCCATATCGTTTGGTGTCTTATAGTAATTCGTTCTTCTACTATCATGCATATAGCAACTCCAGAAGACCTTACCTGTTGCAATATTAGATATCATACGGGTACCATTGTCCACTGTAATTAGAAGATCCGCGTGGTTATCATTACTTATGTCCGCTATTAACGGCCATCTGGGATTAGTTAGGTTCGAAGCTATTACTGTAATATTTGTAGCATTAAGCGAGATAACTGTTCCATTCATTAAGGTTACTATGGCTAATGTCTCATTTCTAGCCTCATTATGAAAAATAACGGGTGGACTGGTGGGCTCCGAATTCATTCCGAATTCTTTCTCAACGTTGAGGTATCCTGAGGAATTCACACCTATAAGCACTATGCTATCCTCAAGGATCAGTAAGATCTCATCTAATCCATCATTATCAAAATCTGCTGAAACGGGAGTGGTTAATAGAGGAGCTGATAGAGAATAAGTTATTCGAGGGAGTATAGTAGAATTAATACCAATATCGGGTCTGATGTAATATAATGTATTATTAGCTGTAACTAAAATTATTTCGCAGTAATTATCACCGGTAATGTTGCCTACTCCGAGATATCTAACCTCACTTATTGGTATTCTCCAAATTCCTTCTCCAATTTTATTGCAAATTACCTCATCTGCCAGAGGTATTATTAGATAATAAGTTAGGTTCTGATAAATATCTAGGATCATTGGTTGCGCGACTATATCCTTATTAAATTCCTCCTTGTAACTTTCACCCCAGATGGAATAAGCTGCGATCTCGGTTGAACTGATGAGCATTACATCTAATGATCCATCGAGATCGCGATCAAATATTATTGAGTCATAGGCTACTAATACATTATCAGAAGAGATCTTCCTAACTAGTTCGCCGCGCTTATTTAACAGGTAAATACTACCTAAAGAATCAACTAGTACTATTTCTAATTCTCCATCTCCGTCAAGATCTGCGATGAGAGGTGATGTGATGAAGGAAGCGTTATCCCCGCATTGATACGTCCAGAAGGTAATATTTAGAACAATGTCGTATGCCACTACTGTATTATTAGAAACAATGATCGCCTCTAACTCTGCGTCTTTATCAAGATTTATCAATAATGGTGGAACTGTGGCATTAAAATTCACCGAATTAACTGTACTCGCTGATTGTCTCACTGTTCTTTGCTGATAGATGCTAACTACAGGATGCTCTAATATCACTGTTGGTGATGTTATCAGGATAAGAAGGATAATGATACTGATTACCCGCACTAGATGCACCTCCGATGCCTCATGAGTAATTTGGAAAACGAAGAATCTTTATTGATATATTAACTTATACTATCATGCACTCTTTTACATCATGTTTTATAAGATATTAATTGTATGGTGATAAAATGCCTAGAGAAGTAATTAAAAAAGCTGATGAAGTTCCTATGCAAGAAGTTGATTTTGAAGGTGCTATAGGAGCGTACATTCAGTGGTTATTATCTAAGGATGATGGAGCGGAGAATTTTGCTATGAGACGCTTCACAATAAAGCCTGGAGGAAAAATTCCGAGACACGCGCATTGGTATGAACACGAGATTTACGTTTTGAAGGGTCGTGGAAGAGTAGGAATCGGAGAAAAAGTTTATGAAGTAGAGGAGGGCTCCGTACTTTTTGTTCCTCCAGATGTACCGCATTGGTATGAAAACATAGGAGATGAAGATTGGGTCTTCTTATGCATTATACCTCTCAGGAAACCAGAGTGACATTTGGTTCGACCATTGAAGAAAGGGAATTAAAAGATTATTTGAAAAGAAGGCTTAAATTATGTATGAAAAGACTTGAGAAATTCGGCGTCAAATACCAAGATATCGGGATTTCCATTAATAAACTATTAGAAATTCTTATCAGCGCTATCTCAATGAGTAATTATTGGAGTATTCCGGGGCACGAAATAGAGCATTGGTTTAGAGTAGCTGAGCTCGCTACTATAATAGCAATACGAGAGGGAGGAGATGTCCGAAAAACCTTTATAGCTGGTCTCTTACATGATACAGCGAGAGCGCTTGAGGAAAAGAAGGGAATTGATCATGCCTCATTATCTGCTAAGATTGCCGAAGAGGTATTAAGAAGAATGAATTTTGATGAAACATTCATCAGGGATGTCACGGAAATCATCAGTGAGCATAGATTCTCTTCAAACAAAAAACCAAGTTCATTAGAATCTGCCATTCTACAAGATGCAGATAAACTAGATGCATTAGGGCTCATAGGTGTAGCTAGAGTCTTTGCTTATGGAGGGTTTAAAAGACGAGAAATCTATGACATCTTCTCCCTTTATGAAAACGGTAGCCTTGCACATTTTTTCCGCAAAATAATGAAACTTCCCCAATTAATGCATACAAAAATCGCTACTAAGCTAGCCCAGAAGCGCTTGAAACGAATTAAGTGGTTCATAGAAATAATGCTTAAGGAAATAAGATTAGAAGACATAGATCTTTAAAGCTTGCCAAAGTACGACTTAAAATTCCAAAATTAGAAAGAGTTCGGGAGTTTAAAGATGGTCAGTGCCGTCACCACTCTTCATTAATCTCAGTAGGCAGATCTCTCTTCATCCCAGTTCATCATATAAAGGCGCATAGCTTAAAAATCTAAGGGAATAGTCACACAACAGTATCTGAGGATAAATCACAACAAAAAGAAACTACAAGATAAAAATGCACTCTTTAAATCATTTTTCTTTTTCAGCACTAGTTTTTCCATATTAAGCCAACTTGCAATGGGTTTATCTAATAGGGAAATAACAAAGCCTCTTAAGAAAAATTCTCAAATGCTCAGATTTTATGAGACTGTCTAAGAAAAGTCTACCTATAAGATGTGGTCTGTTAAGTAGAGGTTGACGCTCGGATGATACAATCACTAGGTGAATGTCTTGCCCGAAGAGATGCCTTGGAGAAGATAGTATCATGGGGGTAAGTATTCTCATCAGATATGACCAAACTTTGGAATACTTACTCAGAGTATAATGCATCAGAAGTCGAGGTGTAGAATATTAAAAATATGACAAGATATGACAAGAGTACTAGTTATGTGTATATTTTAGCTTTGATTATCGGCTACTTTTTGTTTAAAAATAAGTAAAAATTAGAGGGGACGCTCAGGTAGGATAGCATAGAAGAAAACTATTGATAGTAATAGAGAGAGAACCCCCCCGACGATGATTCCTAAGAATCTTAAGAAAATAAATGTCGCTCCGAAAAATATTGCTGTTAAAATTCCATCAAGTATAAATATACGTTTTCCTCTCCTGGCTCTAAATCTTGGTGAAATATGATGAAGAAGCTCTATAAAGAGAACCTCCAGGAATATTATTAAGAGAGCAACATCACTTAGTGTAGCCATTGGAAATGTTATGAGAACAAAATATACAGTAGATAAGAATGTAGCTCCAAAGAAACCGAAACGTATAACACTTATTATTAATGATCTGAATTTTATGATGATTGGGAAAAGCAGAGTTGCAATGTATAGAAATATCAGAATCGCAACTTGCGCTTCTAGGTAACCTTCTACTGTTAATTGATAAATGAGAAGAGCCGATAGTAGAATTACAATCGCGTAAAGCATAATCTGTATGAATTTTGAGGGGCGATACATTTCCTCTAATTCTTCGCTAATGACAAATTCTGTCTCCTCTTCCATAAATTATCTCCTCCTTCTTCTCCTAGCCTCTTCAACTGGGAAAACACCTGTTCTCCATAATGCTATAGTTCTGGCATATCTCTTCCTCCACTGAAGTGCTCCTAGTTTAACAGATTTTATAATATTGTAAAGCTCTCGTGGAAAAGGCATTGCCTTGAAAACAACAGGCTCCTTCTTTTCGCTTGTGTATACTTTTATGTTGCCAACTGGTATTGATCCAAATAAATTGTATATCTTGTACCATAATGGAACATCGTAGTCTATATTCTTTATCGCATATCTTGGGATATTACCCCCGAATTCATCGCCGATCTTTCTATTATAGCTAATGCCGCTTTTTGCCCCCACAACCACGCTATATTTTTCTCTAGCTAACACCTTTATCAGATTATTTAGAGCATCGACAAAGATGATTGCTATTGCCAAAGTGAATAGGGAGAATGTCTCAGGAGACACTTCAGTGGGCAAAATGGATCTCAAGGTTTCCTTTAAACCATATACGTTAAAGATTGTCATTAGGACAAAAATAAATGCGGACACTAGAATTCCTACTTGAATAATAAAGTATACGGGATTCGCCAGATAATAATATTGGTAGCCCCCATAAAGAATGTTATCATTCGCTGTTATTCTTAACGCCTTAAGGTAGTCTCTAGGCGTTAGAAATACTAATGGATCCGCTAGGATGTATCCTCTCTTTGGATCGTGATGAACAAGCCCGTATTCCTCTAAAATAGATAACTTCTTTCTAACGATTTCCTCATCTATTCCTAGTTCTTTCGCAATACTTTCAGCCCTAAACATCCTCTCATCAATGTATTTCGTCATAATGTGGTCTACTATTTTTGCTAGTAACGTGTCTGTACGCCTATGCATTAAGAATCCAATAATTCCTCCCACAATAAATCCTAATATTGCTATACCCAGAAATATGTGAAGCAAATCTCAGACCCCTATAATAGCATAAGTAACATCAACCATGATTAATTGATATATTCTAATTTGGGTATATAATGTTGATTATTATTCCTTCAGCTTTTAACAATTGGAAAATGTTATAATGATGAAAGATTTATCTTCCAATTAGCTTGATAGAAATCAAAACTGCTTGGGGTTCCAAACTTTAACATTTTAAATTAGGTGAAGATTTTGCTAAAAGGTGTTTGGTTAAAAGACGGTGTATACCCAGCTAAGGACATGACGCCGAGGGAAGTACTCCGGGAGGAAAACTGTGCCGTGATTATAGATGATGAGAATAGAGAAATTTACTTATGGGTAGGCGCAAAAGCAAAGGCGATCGATAAATTCAAAGCAGCTAGACTCGCTCATATGCTTAATTGGAGATTATTTGGAGGTGCTGCCAGGATTATTCAAGAAAGAAATGAAATTCTTAATGCGCTAGAAAAATTTGGAAGAATCGATGCGGAAATACCGGCTGGTGAAATAAAAGCTATCTTAGGCTAAAACTTTTTCATAACAAATAAGACCATAAACTTTAAAATTTATCTCTATTATTTATGAGATTTCCTTATTTAGGTTAATCGTCGAAGTTATTCCTTAGCCTTTCATTAGCTTAAAGCGTATCCGAATTGGACGGGTAGCTCAGTGGTAGAGCGCCGGCCTTGCAAGCCGGAGGCCGCGGGTTCGAATCCCGCCCCGTCCACCACCTAATGTAGTTTTCCCATATTGACTTACAAGTTTTTGTTATATTTAATCTTACTTCTTGATCTTTAGTTTGTAATTGGATCCCCATATTCCAGTCATGTTTATAAGCGAAAGAGAAAAATTCAAATTTTTTAAAAAACTATATAGTAACAGCATCCATTTTTTGGAAATCTAGCAGTTTGGGGGTATATACATGCCAAAATTCGATGAAATTGATAAAGAAATTCTCAGGCTTTTGCAAAAGGATGGTAGAATGGCTTACAAGGACATAGCTGAAAAATTGGGCAAAGCACCTGCTACTATAAAGAATAGAATTATGAAAATGATGCATGCTGGAATTATTCGTGCATTTGTACCACTACTTAATTATAAGGCATTGGGTTATTCTATCTCAGCCGTCATTATGATTCAAGCTAAGCCGGGGAAACTTAATGAGCTCACAAGCTTAGTGAGGAATATGAATAATATTACCAATGCTTATGAAGTCACTGGTGAATACGATGTAGTGCTTATTGGAAGATTCAAAGACGAGGGGCATCTTGCTGACTTCGTTCGCAAGCTTCTCGATTCAGATTTTGTGGCAAGGACCGTTACATCAATGATTATCAAGACTCACAGAGAAGATCCTAGGATACCGATAGAGTAGAGCTTCCTCATAATCAGTTAGTTTTTATTATCTTCTGCACGATTTTTTCCCCTAAGTTAATTAGCTCATCCGTTTTCTTAGGATGCTTGGATTCTGCAAAAATTCTAAATACCGGCTCCGTGCCAGATGGTCTGAGAAGAATCCATGAGTCATCTTTTAGGATTATTTTTACACCATCAATAGTGATCACTTCTGCTATCTCGTATTTCGTACTTAATATATGTTTTACTTCTTCCGCGGATTTCCTAAGAACTTCCTCTTTCTTATCATCTGGACATGGTATAGCTATCTTACGGAGATGATACTTTGGTAACTCATTAACGAGCTCGGAAAGACTTTTTCCCTCTTCTTCCATGATTTCAAGCATCCTAAGAGTCGCCAGTGCAGCATCACCATAATATATCGCATCTGCCCATATGTATTTTCCAGATTCCTCGATTCCATAGTATGCGTTATTCTTTTTCATTGTATCTGCTATTGCCGGAGGCCCTATTCTCGAGAAAATCGCCTCTCCACCTTCTTTTTCGACCGCCCACTTAACTACATGGCTTGTATTGACCGTCACAACGACCTTCTTACGACCTTTTCTAATCACGCCTCCTGCGAATATAGCACCACTTATATCCCCCCAATATGCCATACCTTTTTCATCACAGAATAAAGCTCTATCACCATCACCATCGACACCAATCCCCAAATCAGCATTAATTGCCTTTGTAACTTGGCAGAGCTCTTTTAAGACTTCCACTCTGGGGAAAGCTCCTCGACCGGAGAAAGTAGGATCATAGTAATCATTTATTGCTTGAACACGCAATCCTGCCTCTACTAATAATTCCCTAAGAATTCCTGAACTAGCTCCATTTCCCGCATCAACAACAACTTTTCTACCTTCTACCTTGTTCAGATCCACAAGAGATAGAACGCTATTAATGTATATCTCCGAGACATCTATAGGCTCAATTCTACCAACTCTATTCCATGATACTCTATTAAAGTTCTCCAAAATGAGAATCTCTTCAAATATATCTTCCTCATCCTTCGATAGTTCTGAAGTGTCTCTCTTAAAGAAAAGAATACCCGTGATCTCAGGGGTTGTATGGCTACCAGTCACCACAATCGCTCCATCAAGGCCTAGCTCCTTAAGCGCATACAAAACTGCTGGAGTTGGCATTATACCAGCATCAAAAACATCAACACCTCCAGCTAATAACCCAGAAATGACTGCAGACACAACTGTTCGTGATTGTGGTCTATGATCATATCCAAGTATAATAGTAGAGTCCTCTCCAAAGAATTTTGCCGCTGCGAGCCCTATCTTTACACAGAATTCTGGTTTTAAATGCTTGTCTATAAGCCCTCTAATACCCGAAGTTCCAAAGAATCTACCCATCAAAAATCCCACTTTCTCAAAATTAAAGCTAAATTACCTTGAATAAGTAATAGCATTATCTCTAACAACTGAAGAAAAAGATTTGAACGCGTTTTAAAGTATTAATATAGCTACGGAATTGTAGGGAATGTATAAACTTGGTAGAAATTTTCTTATTCTCCTAAACTATCTATTTCATTTGTTTAGCTATCGAGGGAGAACGTCATGAAATACACTATACGGGGTCTTAAAGAAGGACTCTGGTACGAAGTTGTTGTTATTAATGATGAATCAGAGGACATTAATGAGATTATATCTGGAGGAAAAGTAGTTGCAAGCTTTGAGATCGGATGGTCAAATAGGAAAGGAAAATTCGTTGTAAAAAAGCTTATATTCAATAAGCGAGATCTAAGCACCACAGAAAAGAATAAGATTTTTACCCTCATCAAGGATTTTGTTGAATCTCTTAATCTTTAACCTGGTATACTAATTCTTTTAATACTTTATCTATCCATGGAGAATTTAGTTCTAGAATTCTTACATTGTCCGGAATCTTCACAAGAATTTTTTCATCGAGCACTCTTCTTTCTGGAAGAATAAGAACAGCATTCAGTGGATTCAAAGCTTCTAGCGCCTTTACGAAGCTAGCAACACTTTCTTTTGTGGGTTTTAATTGAACCTCTATTAATAAGTTCTTGGTGTAGGCTCTTATTCCATTATTAAGGAGAATCATATTTGCGTTATTAGTAATTGATCTTAGTTTATTCATTATTCCAGAATTAACTATCGGAATGCTTTTTTGGCTCGTAAATTCTCTTTTAGGCACACATTGCTCGGTTCTCTCAATGCTTAATTGTTTGATAGAGTACATTTTTAGATAAGTTGCTAAGAACGTGTCAGTGAGGTAAATAGACCCGTTTTCATCAATCTCTATTAATCCTATCTCATGAAGCTCATGAACTATACTACTGCTTAGAGGATAATTCTTCTCGATCAGTAATTTAAGAAATCTAGAACCATATGTTCTAAGGTATATATTCAAGATTCCTTCAATAATCGTCCCTAGTACACCATTAGCCATTTCCTCTCTCACAAGGTTTCTAATAAAACTAAGTGTTAACTTTGATGCAACAGCAGATTTTCGAGATAAAATACTCTCCACAAATACGCGAGCATAGAAAGGATAACCATTTGTTACCTGATAGATTTTTTCTACTAAGTCTGGATCTTTTATTCTTAGAATACTTTGGGAGAAGTATTGGAACTCTTCCAAAGTTAGAGGTTTGAGAATAAACTTTTTAGTTTTGCTCGTTAGTATTCTGATTGGTTTTATACTTGCTAATATAATCATTGCCTGTTTTTTCAGTTGAATTATACTCCTTAAATCTTCACTACAAAGATTCTGAGCATCATCTACTGCTATAACTAGTTTCAAGTTCATGCTTTCTTTAATAAGCGAGATTAACTTGACTATGTCACCTTCTTTTGCAATCTTCTCAATATTTTTGATCATGTCACGAGTCACTTTATTAGGGTATTCGTCTTCCAATGATATGAGACTCTTAGCGATACTTAATGCTATTTTATCCAAATTCTTATCTCCCGGTAGAGCTCTCACATAGATTGGTAAAATATTCTTAGCATTAGCTAATCGTGCTAAGTATTGCTTAAGTAAAGTAGTTTTTCCTATCCCTACTGGTCCGTAAATCCCGCATATTCCGTACTTCTTGATTATCTCGGCGATTCTCGAAATTGCTTCTTCCCGCACAAAGAATTTTTGCCTCAATTACTCACCCAGTTTGAGAAATTTAAGATTAGAAAGTAAAAACGTTTTAAGAATAGATGTAATACTAGAAGCTTACTCAATGGTGTCTAGGATCCTCCTGACATTATCGATCATCATGTCTATCTCTGTGAATCTTATGAGTGCTTTTTTAATCAAATTTTCTAACCTCTGAATGATTCTATTAGCTAGCTCTACATTTCGTTTCTCTAACTGCTTATTCGCAGATAAAATTAGGATCTCCCCATTTTTATTAGCCGTTATTTTTTTATCATCAATACTTAATGTAGCTGTGTCTTCTTTCACAGTTATTCTAACACCGTTGACAGCCAATTCTTTCAACTTCTTTCTCTCATTTATGTAAATTTTTAAATTACCTTTCCTTAACTTGAACTCCCAACTCGTTTGTTTAATATGAGAGTTATTTATGCGAATTTCTATCAGTCTATCACTTGAGAAGAATGAGCATCTCTTATTATCTGCTGTTATGCAGAGACCAAATACTAGACCAAACTCACTGTTTATATCTCTAATCTTCAATGGCCCGAGCCTAACCAATTCATAGCTTGGAGCATCTATAACTAAGATTGGGCCCACGCGTACGTAATCGAAGTATGGTGCTTCCATGATTTGAATAAAGGGTAACCTTATAACTGATGTTCTGTTAGCTAGCTCTTTTTCAGCCGATTTCTTAAGTCCTTCAAGTACTTCCCTTACATACCTTTTATCAAGTCCATAAAAGATGAGATCTTTTTCTGGAGCCCTTATTATTGGCAGGTTACTCAATATCTTCTCCACATCACCCAATGGATATGCTACAAGAAACAAACTCTTAATATTAACCTCCTGTCTTTTATATCTAGTTTCTGCGGCTAATTTTCCATCTCCCAAGAAAATACAACCATTTATCATTCCTCCTCGTGTGGTTAAGAAACCAATATAAGTGGGCCGGGAAAAAATAACTTTCAAATACTTTCCTAGCACCACTTGAAGAGAATCTGTGGAAATATATATACTTTCCAGCTTTAAGCCTTTGAATAAGCCAAAACCCTGACCTTTGATAATGAGATGAGGAGTGACAATATATGCTAGTATCAATAAAACTAAGCTAATCACGAAGAATCTATTTATTATTGTCTGATACACACTCCATTCCGAGCCGACAAGACCAATAATTGAGAACACGTAACCTACTATAACTCCTAAAAGGCTACCGCTGAAAAATCCAGCTGAAAAATCTCTTAATGCTCCCTTCGAGAAATAACTTACTGATGAGAAACTGCTACCAAGAGTGTATAATATTATTGCCGCAAAGAGGAATTGATCAGCTTCAAAGATTCCAGCTATTAGTTGAGTTAAGAGATCAGCTTGCATTAAGATCCAGATAAATAGTACAGCGAAAGCTTCAGCTTTTAAGATCGCTCCAAAATCATTTATAATTCCCCGAAATATGTCCTCCTCTACTCCTAAGAAAGCGCAAATTATTGAGACCGATAGTGTCAGGAAGAACGCGATCCTAATAATTTTTAATGAAAATACCGTTGGAAGCGAAATTGCTGAGAAGAGAAGTATAGAAATAAATAGTATGCTAGATCCAACACCAATGGTTTTAATTAATTTTTCCCTTCCAATTAACGCTAAAAGTATCCCAATTAAAATTGGTAATAGGAAAATAAGGAATATCTCCTCGGAGAGAGGCACATAATTATTCATTTTCCTCACCCCCGCCTCCTTTAAGTACCTTCCGATATAGATAAGCAAGAAGAACTAGAGCTACTATACCGCGAGGGGTTATTGCGTATTTTCCTCTAGATCTCTCCTGTTTAACTAACCCCGCCGATACCAGTTTTGATAAATGATGACGAAGAGAACTGGGCCCTATGCGCATTAAATCTTCAAACTCGCTGAAGTATCTATCTTTCTCCAGTAGCAACATAAGAATCCTTATACGCTCTGGATTTGATAAAACACTCAGCGTATCAGCAACCTCAGAAGGTTCTAGGGATCTTATCAGATCAGAGAGAAACCCCTCAATGAAGCTTTCATTCTCTACCGCCTTCTCTACACGCTCCTCAGCTTCTTTAATTATCTCTTCGATTTCCTCCAGAGTTTCTCCTTTATTTATGAAATCCCGAAACATCGCAGATAATTTTATCAGCACTGGTCCACGTTTACTAAATGGGTAAAGGACAATTCTCTTCTCAAGTATGTTATCAAGAACTCTCCCAACGCTCTCAAGCGCTCTAGATAATTCCTTATTTATAATCTCAGATAATGACTGCGAAAAATCTGATAAATTAATTTTTTCGGCAAATTCATTTCTCATCATTAGTCTTTTAAGGCTTTTCATCTCCTCTGTCAGATCTTCTAACTTTTCTAAAATTTTTAGTAGTAATCTCCGTACTTCTTCGTCCACTTTGAGTTCCTCACAACTATACTTCAATAGATTGTAGTAGAACATTACTTATTTGAACTTTATCATTCGAAAACAAATTTAAAGGAAATCATAAGAGAAGATGAAAAAGAAGCTCTACAATAGTGAGAAGAATGAGGAAAGATTATATCTCATTAGAAGAATTCATGAAAATTGATTTACGCGTTGGTAAGATAATCTCCGCTGAAAGAGTCCCCGGAACTGAGAAGCTGATAAAATTGATCGTCGATATCGGAGATGAAAAAAGACAGATAATTGCTGGCATCGCTCCATGGTATTCACCAGAAAAACTCGTGGGAAAGAATATCGTTGTTGTGGCTAATCTTCAACCAAAGAAAATAAGAGGACTAGAATCAGAGGGGATGCTCTTGGCTGCGGATGCTCCAAATAAGCCCGTTCTCTTAACAGTAATAGAAGACGTTCCTCCAGGAACCCGCGTGCGTTAAAAAGTGTTGAATTTAAAAGAGCATATGGAAGCGTAACCAACTATCTTCTTGCTTATATTTGCCGATTATGTTTATCTTGTAACCACAGTAGCTACACCTATTATCATCTGTAAGTTTCCAATCTGTTATCCAAAAACCATTCCTCTTAATGACAGGTTTCCCACAGTTTGGACAATATGTATGTTCTGCAGGATGTCCGGGGACGTTTCCTATATATACGTATTTAAGACCTTCTTCCATTAGGATTTTTCTCGCTTTCTCTATTGTTCTTACCGGAGTTGGTGGGACAGCTCTCATCATATAATTTGGATAGAATCTCGAGAGATGCACTGGTACTTTCTCTGGCCCAAACTTATCCATAACCCATCTCGCGACTCTTCTGAAGAATTCCTCCTTATCATTCCATCCTGGAATTATCAAAATAGTTATTTCCGCATGAACACCACTCTCAACCAGTATTTCTATAGCTCTCATCACAGCTTCTGGCGCTTTAGGAGCTCCAGAGAGCCTTGAATAAAAATTCTCATCCCCTTTTAAGTCAACATTAGCCGCATCAATATATTTTGCAAGCTCTCTTATTGGATCCTCATTTATATACCCATTCGTAATCATAGCGTTTTTAAGACCATTCTGCTTGGCTAGTTTTGCCGTATCAAGCATGTATTCGTACCACACTATTGGTTCATTATATGTATATGCTATTACTGAGCAACCATTCCTCCTAGCCAACTCTACAGCACGCTCTGGTGAGAGATCTTCTAGATGTAGAGGAAACTTTAACGTTTTCGGTTTTATTCTTGCTTGTGATATAATCCAGTTTTGACAGAAAATGCAAAATAAGTTACAGCCAATTGTTCCAATACTAAATGCGCAACTACCAGGATAGAAATGAAATAGGGGTTTTTTCTCTATGGGATCTAGAGCCCAGCCAGATGTTTTTCCGTAGATAGCTAGGTAAAACTTATCATTTAATCTAACCCTTACGCCACAAGCTCCTGGGAAACCATTTTCTCTGATTATGCATTCTCGAGGACATAATTTGCATTGAATACTACCATCTTCCCGCATTATCCACCATTCTGCGACTTTTAAAGCGTTCCGATTTAGAGCATTCATTTCCAATCGCTCATGAAGCAATAATTACTGAGCGAGCGTTCTTATTTTAGTAATATGTTGGCTCATTAAATATATTTAGGCGTGTTGGGGAAATTAATGAAGATGGACAATTTAATTTCAGAATTAAAAAAGCACCTCAAGAATATAGGGTTAGATGACATATCATGCCATTCTAATCAGGATTTTGTAAACTTTGTAAAATTCTCGCTAAGAGCAGCTATGGGGGAATTTCCATCTAGGTATTGGCGAATAGTCGTAAAAATGAGGTATTCAGAGATTTATGATAAGTTCGATAAGTGGATACATCGCATAAGGTCTGATCCTAAGATAAGAGAAAAACTTATCAGACTATTGGCAGAGAATGTGGTGAAGAAATTATCTGATACTCGGGAAATTCAGATTCCCTATTTACCTCCTACTGGAATAATTTTAGATATTGGATCTGGCTATCTCACTTTTTCGAAAATTCTCATCTCCATAGCATTAAAGAATAGGAGATTAAGATTATTTCTGATTGATTTAGCAGAGATACCTTATAAGCTCGCCACTGAGGTATTAAGGAGAGTAGGGTCTCCAGAGAATATAGTAGCCATGAAAGCCTCAGCAGATCAGCTTCCTTTTAATGATAATACTGTGGATGCAATAACTCTCTTAGGAACTTTTCATGAACTTTCTAGGACTGTATATTATCTAGAACTATACCGAAATATCGAGAATATTCGATTAGATTCTATGCGGCTAGGCAAAGTAGCTCACGAGTATTATTCTTTTATCGAAGAATTTCATAGAGTAATTAAACCAAAGGGCATTTTGATAATTATTGATAAGGTAATAGATGATTATGATGATAGCTTTGTGAGAAAAATTATAGGAAGATTCTTTAAGCTTTTATGGAGAAAAAAACAATCCAGAAAATTTACCCTAGTTTTCCAAAAAAGCTGATTATCAAGATTACATGCGTTCTAACGGTTTTATACCCAATAACCTTAAGGAATTGCCTAAAGTAATCCGGAAAGCCTCAACCAAGATTAAACGAGCATTTTTAAGATCTTCTGACGGAGCTTTTAGAACTGGATATTGTTGGTAAAAACTGTTAAAGAATTGAGAGATCTTATTTGCATACTCAGCAATAATATCAGGTCTTATTTGCTGTGCTGCTCTCAAAACAGTCTCTGGGAACATAGATAATTGCTTTATTAATTCTATTTCAACTGGCTCTTTCAGCAATGAGAAATCCACCACATCAACTGAGGGAATCTTCCACTCATTTTTCCTTATAATAGATGTTGCTCTAGCGTATGCATATTGTAGGAAAGGTCCGCTATTTCTCTCAAAATCTAAAACTCTGTTCCAATCGAAGGTAATTACCTTATCTGGAGATACAGATATCAATGCATATCTAACTGCTCCAGCGCCAACAGACTCCGCTATTTTTCTTTTCTCTTCCTCTGGCATATCTGGTGATCTCTTACTCACTTCCTCATAAGCCCTCTCTTCCGCTTCATCTAGTATCTCATCAAATGTTATGTATCTTCCTCTTCTAGCAGACATTTTTTCTCCTGGAAGAACTACCAACTCATAGGCTACATGGATATATTTTCTAACTAACTCTTCATGACCTGCAAGAGCTAAAGCCGCTAAAAGCTGTTTCTGAGCCAGTGTCTGATCTTTTCCTATCACATTTAGAACAATGTCAGCCCTTAATGTTTCTAGCTTATATAGTGCATAAGCTATATCACGAGTGGTGTATAGGGTTGTTCCATCCTTTCTCCTAAGAACAAGATTCGGCGGTAACACGTCTTCTGCTTTTCCGTTTTTAATCGCTTTTTTTACTTCATTCAATGTGATGTTAAAGATTTGTCTTATATCCTCTCTTTTTAAGAGAGCCTCTCTTAAATTAAGATAAAGTGCTCCAGTAGCATCCTTGTACGTCCATCCTTTTTCTTCTAACTCCTTAATTATGATATCAGTAAGGCCATTTCTAACGAGCTCACTCTCCCAATCAAAAGCATCAAAATAAACATCTATTCTCTCAAGAGTTTTCTTGAATCCATCAATAACAGCATTACATATTTTCTTAAATATACTAGCTACATCATTGTTACCTAATTCGTATTCTCTAATCAATTCGTTAATAACAGCTTCTGGATCCTCATCCTTAAGAATTCCCCTTTCAAGCTCTCCGTATATTTCTGGCCATTTTAACTTTGCAGACTTCGCCGATGAGCTCCAGTCTTCAAGCTTTTTTACCACTTTTTTTATCTCTTCTATTTTTTCCACTATCTTCTTTAGTTCATTTTTGATATTATCATTTTTAATGTCCTCGATTTTCTTAAATGAGGAAATAAGCTTGTTTAAAGATTTTATCCAGTCAGTTGCTACCAGTTCTTCAGCTTTTTTCTTTACACTTATCACTCGTCTCAAAAGTAGAATGTATTGAGAAGACAGCAATTCGGTACTTTCCTTTATTTTTGCAAGGAAGCTATTCAATAAATTAATTAATTCCTTCTTCTTTTCTGATAATTCCTTACGAGCTTTTAGCTCCTCAATAATAATTGAAGTTACGGAATACACAGCCCCAAGCCAATGATCTGGTTTTCCTGTAGGTTTGCTTTTTATCTTGGAGAAACCATATACTAGATAAGCCACTTGCCGTCCCATATCATTGACATAGAATCTCGTCTCAACATCATATCCCAGAAATCTATAAATTCTTGCTAGGGAATCCCCAATAATCGCATTTCTCGCTGTACCGATGTGTAGTGGGTGAATAGGATTCGCACTTGTATGCTCAACGATTACTTTTTTCCCCTTACCAATTTCTGCAAACCCATACTTATCCTTAAGCGTTAAAATTGTGCTAAGAACAAATCTTGAGAAAGCCGGATAATCAAGCCTAAAGTTGATGTAACCTCGTAATGCTTCCACCGAACCTATATATGGAATTTTTCTCGCTGATAGCTTTTCCGCCATTTTTTTTGCTAATTCTGTAGGGGATCTTTTTAACTTTTTTGCCAACAAAAAGCATGTAGCAGCGGAAAGATCACCAAATGATGGATCCGGTGGATAGACAATCTGTACCTTGTCTTCGGGAAAATCTTTTATCTCACATCTTATAATTTCCATTAATTCCGATTTTACTACGCTTTTAACGAATCCAATCGGATCCCATATAACACCCAATTTGATTAACCCTCCAATTTCTTAAGCTCTGCTTCTAAGTCTGTTAACTCTTCAATTTCTTCTCTCTTTCCTGATATACTTTTAATGGTTTCCTCAACTCGTACTAGAAGACCTCTCCTAAGTTCATTTATATTAAGAGAATGCCCTAGGATGTCTTTTTTAATAGTTAGAAGAAGAGTTATGCCTCCTTTAAGAGTAGTTAGTTTAATCCTCTCATTATCACTAACTATCTCAATTTCTCGATCATCATCACTTATCTGCGCCACAATAACTCTCCCAGGGATCCCTTTCACCTTAGTGCCCTCGGAGAAAAAAACCGTAAGACGAATTAATTCTTCTCCTATTTCAAGATCATACCAAGAAACCCACATAGGTAAGGCGAGGATATCTATCATTATCTGAAACAGTGCTGGGATTACTCGAGTTTCAAGCGAATAGTCCCAGAAATCTTCCCCCATAAAAATCATTGAGGCAAATTTCGCTGGTAATGAAGCATCCTCGCTCAGATAAATCTTATCTACTATTTTTCTGAGATCTCTATGTATTCCCTCCACTACATCCTGTAACCTAATATAGTTCTTTAACGTCTTCTTCCTTAAATCATCATCAAATATTACTAGAAACAATGTTGATCCCCATTCATCTTCCTTAGCTATATTCTGGTTTTGCACATGATGATTTTCTTAGATTACTCATTTTTTCATAATTTTGTGAAGTAATAAGATCAGTCCATAATTTCTCCGGTTTGATCGTTGGTTCTCCCAAGTAATTTTGATAATTTTTTAAGCATAATTATTTTTTCTGTTTTACCAATGCGTGCTTCCTCTATTGCTCTTTCTAGAAACTCAGCAACTTTTTCCATTCTCCTTATATTTACTGGATACGGCACTCCATCCTTGCCCCCTACAGCGAATGTGTATCGAATGGGGTCCTTCCAGCATAGTTTAGCATCATATATTAATTCAGCAATTAATGCTAGTGCTCTTATTGTTCCTGGACCAATACCACGTAATAGTATGAACTCTTCGTATGTTTTAGGCTGGATTTCATAAGCTCTCTCCAATGCCGTCCAATTTATCTTTGTCGGAAGAAGTCTTATGTGAATTGGTTTTATCTTTCTTAATATTACATTCTCTTCCTTTTCTTCTCCAAAAAAACTCGTAAGTTTTTTTATTCTCATAGTAGTACTTATGAGTCTTTCAAGATCTCTCTTTATCGTTCTTATGCCATCTCTGACTAAGTCAAGAGAAACTTCTTGTGCCTCAATGCTTTCCTTGGTTGCCATATTCAGAACAAAGGGTAGCTTTAGATTTCCTAGGATCCCGTAATGGGGATCTAGAGTAAAACTTTGTATTATTTCTGATAACCAATGATATCTCCTAGCAGTTTTTAATCTGGGATTCATTCCTTGTTGAATAACAGTCCAAGAACCATCCTTACTAATAAACATTGCATGGTGGTACAATGCGTGTTCATCCTGTATAAGCGCATTATCGACTTTCGCCACTAATCTACTGATTCTAAGAAGTTCTTGTATCTTTTTTTCTGAAAAATGAAAAATCTGACCTATCCTTATTATATCGTTTGGCGTATTTAACGCCTTCTTACCCTTTCCTCCAGCCACGAGAATTCCCATATCTGGGCTCAATATTTCCCTAAGCACGCCTGTTAATACGGTAGTTGTCCCCGACGAGTCCCAATCATACCCTAGTACATAAGAAAGAGATTGAAACCACAGAGGATCCGCTAATCTTCGCAATAATTCTCGATAACTAAATTCCTTCAAGATTACTGTTATAATGGCCTTTCCTAGTCTCTTCATTCGTGATATTAACCACGCAGGCGCTTTTCCTCCATGAAGAGGAAGATCAACTATTGCAACTTTCCTCATGCTTCATCCATCTAGATTATCTTCTATCCTCCAAAAACTCCCTATTTTCTAATTATTCCCAAATGATACATAATAAATATTGACTAGCTATGATTTGTCAAAACAGTAATTATCAAAATCAAGTTTTACTAATTTTTAGGGACAAAGCTGCGAATTCTATTCTTGAGATCTAAATAATCTAGATATGCTATCGATAATTCTTGAGAATTATTAGAGATTCTGCACAAGGTTGCTACTAATTTTTCTATAAGTTCGCTTTTTCCCGTTTTTAAGTTATCTAGAAGATTCAAGAGCTTTTCTGGGAAATCTCTTATTTCCCAGATTATCTCTTTCGTATTTTCTTTATTAGTTATTTGGCTAATTATTCCTCTGATCTCTGAAGTATCCTTAATTAGATTAGATTCTAAACTCGGTCTTTGTTCAACCAGCTCTTTTCCCTCTAATATGCTACTGATTACACCCTCAAATGGATACTTTATCATTTCATAATTTCTCTGTAATTTCTCAGTAAAACCACTTGCTTTGTTAAGTAAAAGTTTGAAGTAGTTCATATTTGGTTGCTGAGCTTCTTTCCTTATTTTAACATGCAAAATCATTGGTAAGCTTGATAACTTCACTATTGCTTCCCTCGGAGGCATTGTAACCAGATATCTTAAAACATTCTCGTCTAATGGTATCTTCTCAATCTCTGGAGGTTCTCCTCCCATTATAAAAAGAGTCCCGCAGTTTTCAAGCAAATCCTCGCTTAAAGTATGAGGCGATTGGCTGATCGTACATAACGCAATGCCGTATTTTCTCGCTAATACTGCAAAATCCTCAAGAGTTGTTGTTTCATTTGCGCTTTCGCGTCTACGCCATGGTACAATATACCTCCCCTCTTCTATGATTATGAAGTAGTCAAGCTCATTACTGAGAGCTAATGAGAGATCATCTTCGTACCTATTTAGTATCTCAGTAATAGCATATCTAAGAAAAACGTTAGTTAGCAGAGCTAAATCACGCTTCAGAGCACCTCTTCTCACCAGATTTGAGAGATCTAAAATGATATCTTGCGATAGTAGCTCCCGAAAATTTATGTTCGTGGATTTTACCCAGAAAACTTTACCCATTACACCAGAGAAAAGAGAGCGTACTCTGTTTATTATTGCATGAAAAGTCTGCACAGCTGATGGTAGATTGTCAGCTAGCTGGTTACAGAGGTTCCATAGGTTCTGAATAAAAGTGATTGGATTACCATGCTTTGATTTTATTGTTTCAAAGATCGCCATGGCCAAAAATCTCTCCATCTGGGCAGAAAGTGGTTCTAAAGTGGTACGCATGGCCTCTATTAGCAAATTCGTTAAGAATACAGCATATGTTTCCGGGTTTTCCTTCTGAGGGTCAAAAATGTTAATTGCAAGAGGAGCAATGTTAGATCCAGGTGAAATTAGCTTAAAACCCTCATTTATTAGGTGCGTGTATTCTCCATGAAAATCAATTATCCATATTTTTATTTTAGGAAATTTCTTCTTCAGCTCCTTAATTATGATCTTCGCAAGCGTCGTTTTCCCATGGCCAGAGGGACCAATAATTATCATATGCCTCCTTAAATCTTCCAAACTAAGAAAGAATGGTAGCACTTCAATCCCATTTTTTAATTGATACCCGATGTGAATGTCGCCCCTAGCGAATGCTTCAGAAATATTTAAGTCTATGCCTTCTCTTCCCCCATAGGTGATGAAGAATTCTAAGAAATTTCTTGCTAACTCGTCAAAGAAATCGAATATATAGGACTGAGAAATGCTTTTTTCAGCTACTATGGAACTGAATGAATTACTATTTCTTGACAATATTTTATAAACTTCTTTGAAATAACAAATTTTCTCGCATACTTTAACGTCAAATCTTGGAAAGGCTGTTAGGGGTGTAAACATAGAGAGGACACTACTCTTTAACTCTCTCAGACTCCTTAATTGTTTTTCAATGTTATGTAGTGAGAATTTTATCAGAAGAATTGGAGTCACAAACAGAAAATTCCGTATTTCCTGAGTTTCCCTACCAATCTTCTTTCCACTAGGAAGGAAGCCTATCCGTACTGGAACTTCCGTATATGAGAAGTATATTAAGAATAGCGTATTTTCAGGGGCTTGCGCTATTATTTGCCATAACCTGTTTATGTTAAAATTGATGATACGCTTTCTGACAAGCTTAAAATTCTTAATAGTAGGAACCCTTCTTCGTTTGATCTTCGGAAAAACTAATAAATTACTTCCTCTCCACACTCCTAATATCTTCTTTAATTGATTTTTATCTAGTATATTAATGTCAGCTTCATAAAGATTAGCAAAACTCTGGAGCAGATAGTACGATTTTCTTAATCTTCTTAATGCCCTCTGCATTGAAATCGATTCAGTGATTAATATTAAAAGCCGGATTATTCTCTCATTATGTTTCAATAATCCTAGATATAAGCGACATTTTAGCTTTCGGAGAACATTTATCAAATCCTTAAACTCATCTAGAATAGCCTTACTAAGTTTCTTTGTTCCTCCCTCAAAAATCAGGAAAAGATAAAACTTTCTCTTAAAAAATCCTTTGAGAATATTGAGCGAACTTAATGTGATGTCTTGATGATGTTTAGATTCATTCTCGTGTTCTTGCATTAGAGAATCAAAACCGAATCCATTGTCAGTTTCCTCGACCCACGAAGCATCAATCATTTCCGACCTTGTCAAATCCTACAACCTTTTCAGTGTATCATTTGTATCATGTGTTCTTGTTATAATTTATCTGAGCATAATCCTAAGAATCATCGCTCAAAAGCAATACTTAATTTCTCATATAATAACCATAGCTCATCTATAGGTGGCTTATACAGCTGATTTTCGTTCCCTCTTCGATCAACGAGAATTCTCTTATTCCTATCTTCAATAATTTCGCCTACAATCGCTGATTCGATACCCGCTTTTTTAAGAGATCTAATCGCCTCTTCTGTCACATCCTTGTTCACAGTGGCTACTAAAGTTCCGCTGCTTATTAGTTTTAACGGATTAATTCCCAGAGCTTCGCATATTTCCTTAGTCTCTGGTCTTATTGGAAATAGATCCTCATATACTATAAAACCGCATTGCGAAGCCTCTGCCAGCTCAAAAATTGCTCCTAAAACACCCCCTTCAGTTGCATCATGCATCGCCGATATATTATCAATCCCAATGCTCAGAAGAGCAGAGACATCCGGAATAATGCTTATTAATTTTTCAAATTCCAATACCTTACGAAGAATTTTATGATCAACTTTTTTCGCCAATATTTCCTTAAAATCTGTAGCTAAGATTAATGATCCTTCAATCCCCGCCCCTTTTGTAACTAATATCGCATCACCCGGTTTAGCGCCGCCGCTTGTTATAAATCTGCCCTTAATAATAGGTTCTCCAATCATCGTCCCTACAATTATCGGTTCACTAACTTTTGTCGCCGTTTCTGTATGGCCACCTACCAGACAAGCTTTTACCTCTCTAAGCCCCATCAGTATTCCATCCATTATTTTATCTAAATCCTCCTCGCTAGCACCTCGGGGTAATAGGATAGTAGCTAAAAACCATTTTGGTCGGGCCGCATGTACTGCTATATCATTAGCATTCACATGAACAGATAGCCATCCCGCTTTTTCTGTCGCACCAGTGATTGGATCTGAGGCAACTATAAGTATTTCATCTGAAGTTTTGAGAGCAGCACCGTCTTCTCCTATTTTAGGAGGCAGTAAAACACTATTATCTATAACAATGCGAGAGAGAACTCTCGCGTTTAGGATTTCATAAGGCAATTTACCGAGCGGTAAATGTCTCAAAAAGACACCGTGGAGCTAGCTTTCAATAATCGTTCCGACCACTTCTCCTCGAAGAGCTCTTAATAAATAATTTGGTTTCAGGATATTAATTATCTGCACATTAATTCCCTTTTCTGCCAAAGAAAGACAAATTTCTAATTTAGCCTTCATTCCACCCGTTACGTCGCGGGGTGATGCTTTAAAAATTCTTTCAAAAACCTCCCCGATATTTTCCAGCGAAATCCTCCTGTAAATCTCTCTTCTCTCAATATCTTTATATACGCCATCTACATCAGTACCAAAGATTACTCGTGAGACCCTTATTTGCTTTGAGATTTCAAGGATTATCTCATCCCCACTTATAATACTAGCACCCTTCTCATGATCAAGAACTACATCTCCCCAAAGAAGAGGAATGAACCCCTTACTTAATGCCGCTTTTATTATGTCCGTGTAGAAGATATCTACTCTTCCGCCCCTCTTTAACGCAACGCCTGACGTTTGTAGGGGAAAAATGGGTAATCCTTTTTCTCTCATACTCCGTGAGAGTATTAGGCTAAGAATCCTCATTACATCTACGGTCTCTGAGACCCCAATGAGGGCCTTAGGATGAATAAGCCCTTCGTGTAAATTATATTTCTTAGCTTGGGGATGGCCAAATGATCCTCCTCCGTGAACAATTATTATTTTCTCTCTTCCCCTAGTTTCATCCCAGAATTTCCTAATTTCCCCTGATACCCTCCTAATTACCTCAATCCTTGGTTTCATATACGCGTTTTTATAAGTTATTGCACTTCCCCCAAGCTTGACCACGATCACCATGGTACTTCACTTCCCAATCAAATGGTTATCTTACGAAAAATAACTGTAAATCCTTCTCTGGAGAACTCTTGAATAAGAATACCAACTGCTCTCTCTAAACCTCCCTTTTCTAAGACTGCCCCAGCAGCTTTTAAATGGCCGCCTCCACCAATCTTCTCTGCTAATTCGCTCGCTGATAAACTTGTCTCACTCCCAAGCCTAATTGATACTCTATCTTTACCGCTATTTGGATCAATATAAATGACAGCAACAGCCTTTCCTCCCCTGTTTAAAAACCATCTAGCAGCCTCCTTAACGATAAAGAATGGAACATTTCTGCAATCAAGCACAGCATATTTTACTCCGCTTTTAACTAACTGATCAATTTGAGTCATTAGTCTTTCACTAACTTCCTGCACTAATTTACTAACTTTTTTCAATTCTCTCTTAAGCCATGGATCCTCATCAAATTTACTACCTCTCTTAGCTAGAATTTCAGCTATTTTCCTAAGAACCTTCTCATTACCTATATTTAGTTTGATGACACAATCTAGCAATCTCAATCTCTCATCAAGCCTTCCAGTATCTGCCAAGTTAGCCATATTAACTAACTGCTTTGCAGTATTATCATCTTCTAATCCTAAAACTTTAATTACTAAACTGGCTGTGGAAGGAGCTGAAGGATCTATTATGTCCCTCTCACTTAGTAAGCCCTCTCTTCTTAAGAGCTTGTAATTAGTCTCATGATGATCAATATTCACGCTACAGTTCTTGGTTTTGGGAAGATCAACAACACAGTCAAAAAATTCTTCAGTCTCTCGAGCTTGCTGAACTGATAGAAATCTAATCTCAGCATCTGGGTATTTGATAAGAAACAAAGCTGCAGAAACTATCCCGTCAATATCCTCATTATGCGTCGCTATCTTCATAATCCTCATCCATCTTAAACGTTAACTCTCGGCTTGTCAGTATCTTTTGTACCACATATTTTACTTTCCAACAAATAAAGGTGAAGATTTAACAAAGATTTAAAAAAGAGAATACATGTCAGAGTATTGAGTGATGAATAATTTAATAGATGATGAAAAAATAATACTGAATGGTGACGATGAGTCGCAGTTCTGATAGTATTATCTGTCCTTATCAATTATTTCGATTGAAGCTTTGCTTATTTGATATTAGCGGTAAGGACCTTCCCATTGTTCTCTTTCATTAGTAGAATGACTATTTCTAAAGTGTATTCGTTAGCATTAGAGGAGCAACAGTTTCCTAGAAGCGATTTTAGGTCGAATAAATCATTCTAATGAGTTTTGTCTTATATAGATATCGGTAGCTTAGTTGAACTATCCTCTAAAAAATATTCTTAAACATAACAACCGTTTTCTCTCTTGAATAAGAAAAATGATGATGGTCTCGAGCTCTGATAAGGAGAAAAATGATGAGAACTAATCCTCTGATGTCTGCGCGCTTTTCTTCTTCCACATCGGCGGGTAAAGTGCTCTTGGCATAAGGATTCGCGTATCCTCCGTCACTTGACCTTTTTCTCGTTTTTCTATCTCTTGAGAATCTAAAAGTGTTTTACCAAGACCCACAAGTTCACCTTTCACGGTAAGTATTGCCACTAGATCGCCCTTCTTTATTTTTTGTGAAAAAGCCACAATACCTGGGATATATAATTGAGCACCATACGTTAAAGCACCGACGGCACCATCATTAATTATTATTCTGGGTAGATGCAGTATCCCTACCTCTGCTGGTAAGATAACATCTCTAAGAGCTTTTTCGTTACCCTCTTCCTTATACAAAGCCCATGCATCTACTAAATCCTGTAAGGTTCGAAGGGTATCGTCCTCGACGAATGGCCCGCTTTTCAATCTTCTTAAGTCTATCATATGCGCTCCAACGCCCAGAATATCACCAATATCCGTGCATAATTTACGCATGTATGTTCCTGCCTGACAATGCACGATAAATAGGACATCCCTAGAAGACATCTCTAGAAACTCGATTTTGTAAATATGTCTAATTCTGGTTCTCCTCACAACGGCTGATCTTAGAGGAGGACGTTGATAAATGGGGCCTTCGAATTCCTTTAAAATTTTTTTAACTCTCTCTTCATCCACAGATTTATGAAGCCTCATAGCAACTACGTATATCTTATTACTAGGTAACCATGTACGCGCGATAGGTGTGGCTCTTTCAAGAGCTATTGGTAAAACGCCACTTACCCCGGGATCTAAAGTTCCTCCATGAGCTACTTTTTTTAGGCCCAATAGTTTTGCAATATAAGCGGAAACTTCATGACTTGTTAAATTAGGTGGCTTATCAAGATTGATAACACCAAATCTTATGTGCTCTTCAATGGGTCTCTTCTCAGGCCAGTATCCCCAGTTAGGGTTTGTCTCTATTTTATCTACCTTGTACACTAAGTCTTCGCTTTCGAATGGAAAATCTGGTGGTAATCTAGGCACTATGATCAGCCTTTAAATATCTAATTAGCTACTTTAAGGACTTAATTACCTAATTAAGCTATAGATAAGTATTAACATGATGAGGAACCCCGTGCTCAGATAATGTAATGAAGAAAAGCCGGCATCGCTGATAAATTGAGTGCGTGAATGAATGTGAAACCAGATAAAACGTGGCAGAAGATTAAGAAAATGATTTCTGAACTCCCAGAGCCTTATCAAAAGAAAGCGTTAAAGATCCTTGATGAATGCTCTAGAACGCAAAGTATATTTGAGAAGAGAATATATAAGAGTAGATTACTAACGGTTTGTTGCGAATCTCTTAAAGATCTTTCGACGAAAGAAAGGAGAAAATTCTGCAGAGAACTTAGGATGCTATTGAGACAAATATAATATACTAAGGGGTATCTATTTGCCCTCGCTTAAACAAGTTCTAATTACGAAATTACGAGGAAAAATTCCCGATGATCTTTTAAGATACATACCATCTAGATATCCTATCATAGGTTCTGCGGTACTTATCCATCTTCATCCAGCACTAAATTCTTTCTCAGACCTCATAGGTAATGCTATATTAGAAGCATTAGGAAATAATGTTAAGAGTGTATGGGTTAAGAAAGGGAAAACTCTAGGAATATATAGAAAACCAATGTTTCAATGTATTGTTGGCGAATGTAACCCTATTGTTATTCATCGAGAACTCAACACACTCTTTAAACTTGATATCTCTAAGTTAACATTTAGTCCAGGAAATGCTGGGGAAAGAGAAAGACTTGTGAGAATGATTAGGAGAGATGATGTAATCCTAGACATGTTCGCTTGTTGCGGTAATCTTTCAATGCCAATTGCCGTGAATGTAAAACCAAAATGTATCTATGCTATAGAGATAAACCCTTTAGCTTATGCTTTCCTATTAGAAAACATTCGCTTAAATAAGGTTTCTAATATAGTTCAGCCCTCTTTAATGGATAACCATTATTTAGAATTAGAGGAAATCGCTACTCATGTATTATTGGGTTTTCTTCCTAGCCCAGATAAGATACAGACCATTAGAGGCATCAAAGCGATTTGTCCAGAGGGTGGTGTTTTACATTATCATACCATTGTGAGAAATAAGTATGAGTATTCAAGCATTATCACTAATCTATTACGACTAGTCAATAAACAAGGATATCGCGTCGAAAAAGTTAATGTTCAAAAAATAAAGAATATGGCTCCTAAAGTAGAGCATATTGTGATAAGGCTGAATATAAAGAGATAAGAAACTTACGCAAAAACTCAATTAAAAGTTGCTTAAGAGCTGTGGGGTAAATTGAGTGGCGGGGAAGAAAAAATCGCCTGGATCCGCGAGATATACACAGATACATATGGTCTAATACTCGCTGCATGTGATAAGGAACTTTTGGGAAAGAAATTGAGACGTGGAAACGTAGTAATAGATGTTTCACCTAAATTCTATGGAGGGCGCCTAGTTGATAGGGAAGAATTAATTATCTTAATGAGAAAAGCGGATGTGCTTAACCTAATGGGTCAAAAAGTGGTCTCGCTTGCAGAGGAGATAGGTCTTATTCATCCTCAAGCTAAAATATTCTTTGAAAACGATGAAGGAGAAAAAGTACCGCATGCTCAAATGTATAGGTTCGAGATATTATGAATTATCTCTTCCTGAGAACAAAATTCTGCACAATTGCTTTCTCATCCTCATCTAATCCATACAAATCATATATTTTCTCATTAAGTTCGCCTACTAGTTCACTCACACGTTCTTCTATAATTTTTTTCTCTTCACTCCCTTCCTCAACTTCACTGAGCTCCTTTGCCACCCCGCAAATCTTTAGCACCTGCCTTACAATATCTCTCCTTTCGCTTCGATCGGCAATACTAATCGGTAAGACATTAAGATAAGGAGGCACATACAGAAAGTACTTCCCCTTAGGCTGCCTACTACCCCTTTTAGTTACTCTTTGGGCATATAATTTGTAATAGAATTCAATTAAATCAGAGTTTAGGATTCCTAGTAAATAAAGTAAGGTTTCTCTTGATTTGCCCAGATCCCTTAAAATCTCTTCACTTTCCTGCAAAAATTTCTCCACATCTAGACTTGGCTCATTAGTATCTCTCCATTTAGTAATATAATCGCGCAATTCTTCTAAATCATACCAGAATCTTATGATCACAGTACTATCCATAGCATAGAATTTTCCTTCCTCATATGTAAATGCGTTGAATCGCGAAATATATGGTGACATAATTTTTTCAATTTCAAACATCTGGGGAGATAATGGATCCTCTAACTCCCACCATTTTTTCCCATAGATCCATACAGCGCTTCTACGCTCTAGAATTACCCTGAATTGCTCAAGATATTTTATAACGTTTGGAAACTTTTTTTCAAAATCTTTTTGCTGAGTATATATCACCCACTTTCCAGCCCATTTATACCGGAAAGGACCGATATCTTTTCCCCGGAGGATTGGTCTTAAAGCTTCTTTCTCTAAATGCCATTCATTGATTATGCTTTCATCAACAACGAATACATGCAGAACACCAGTCCATATCCCTCTATACACATTGCATATCATATCTAACCTAGCCTTATCCTGCTTAATTTTTTCAGCTAAATTCTTATACCTCCTTGGAAAACTCTTCGGTCTAAAAAGCATTGCCATTATCTCTCCCCTCAAATACTCCTCCCAGTTAGTAACCTAATAATGGCTATTATTAGCACGAAAAAGCCTGCAAATATGCCGATTAATATCCAGATTGCGATAAGACGACTAACCAGAATATATGTCCTGAAGTCTAAGTTGAATAGCATTGGCAGGAGTATCGATGTAGAGTAAGCATTCCAGACGATGTGAAACATTATTGATGAGATAAGCCCTCTCTTAACTGCCATATACCCTAGAAATATTCCTAATAAGGATGCTTGATATATCTTATTAAAAGGCCATCCAAAAGCATAATGAGCGATTCCAAAATATATGCCACTGCAAAATATCAGGATCCAATCCACGTAATCTATGTTCTCCTTACCATTCACTAAAAATCTCATTACCCAATGCATGTTATGTGAAATCTCTTCCCTAAAGATAATTAACTCTTTAATAATTATAGGTACTAGAAGAGGCAATAAACGAAAACTTAATTCTTCACTGAAAGGTGCTATTAGAATAGCCTCATACAGCACGATCTCTATTGATTTTGTCTGCTGAACGTTAGGTACAGCAGGAAAAATAAATGCTAGTGCTATGCTAAGAAAGAACGCAAGAAAAAAAGCTTCTGTCACACTTAGTATTTCCCCACTATAATTATGTGAACTTAACTCATAAAGCAAACCTTTCTCCTTTATAATAAAGATGATTGAGATGATTAGAAGAAAAATATACAATGCGAAATTAAAAAGAACCGCTCCCTCCCTTCTTACCGAAAAAATCATGACGCTGAATCCGAGAAAAATTCGAAAAATAGCATAACTCTCTACTTTTAGTATTATCACTCCTAAGACCACTTCCGTTAACACAAAGGCTAATACGAAGAAGATAGAGATTATAATTCTGGCAATACTCATTTCCCAGAATAACTTTTTATCCACGATATACACTCCAAGTACTCTTTCCAAAAATTCCTTCTTAGAGCTCATTATCTCCCAGCTCCGTATCAAGAACCTTTAATGATAAAAGAACTATCATTCTAAGAATTTTTGTGTATTCTCGATCCTTCTCTGACCCAAGTTTATTGGCTACGTATTCTATTTCGGCCAAACTTCTAACAAGCTCGTCTCTTATGCGTTCGTCTTTTATCGAGAAAAACACGCCTAAAAGCAGCCCTATCGCTTTCACATAAGCCCCAAATGTTTCGTCGATAAATACTCTTTTTTCAAATGATTTTGCCGCCAAGTAGCGTGCAAACTCTCTATGAATCAGACTAGCTAGCAGAAAAAGACCCACATCCTTTTTATCTTCAGCCATTTTTTCTACTATTTCTGGATCGGGTATATTTCCTAGTTTAGCCTCCTTTTCCATTAAGTCAATTAATTCTTCGGCAGATTTACAATTCAGGAGATTTTCCTTGCACATACTTTTAACGGCATCTTTTATAGCTAAACAAAATTTTTGCGCTAGCCCTCCTATTTGCACCCATTTTAACTTATTCTTCATGCAATTCTCACCATCTATACCCTTTGAATCACTTTGCATAATCTATGAAGAATGTCCTCTGGAATGTTGAGCTTATATGCCAGCTTTAAGGCGGTTCTTCTTGTTTTCTTAGCTCTTTCTTCATCACCCAATAATGTTAAAACGGAGGCCTTTATTACATAAGCGAGAGTTAGAATTAGTGCATAAGTACCCTCTCGAAGCTCATTAGAGTATATCAGCAGATATATTATGTCATTCAGCTTCTTAAGGAAGCTTCTTAATGCACGAGTACGCATTGACAAAAGGATATGGACAAGCCTAAATCCTACGCATCTTTCACATAGGCTGTGACTTCTTATAAGCATAAGCGTTCGTTTCAGTAGTGACGAGTCATAGAGAAGAGTCAATATTAAAAGCGCGGCTGCTTTATCATCATCTGATAAATCTCTCCTATGTAATATCCTACTAACTAATACTAAGAATTCCTCTCTAGAAAGTGCTTGCTTACTCACAACGCGCTTAATATCATCAATTTTTTTCAAGAAGGAAGAGAGACCAGGTTTAATTAAATTTTCAATATATGAGAATTCCTTACTCTCAAGTTCTGACAAGCCTATTTGTTCATAATAATCTTCCAGTTGGATCACTCCGTATAAAGTCGTCTCTGCTAATAAGCCTCTTATCTTCTTTCTTAATTCGTTTATAGCCGGGTCACTAGTTGCATGAGTACTCAATAAGTGCCAGAATTTCTGAAAAGCTTGCTTCGCAGCTTTTGCACCTAAGTTTCTTGCCAAAGCCTCGGCGAATACTTTAGGTGATAGTTGTCCCGATCTCGTTAGGATGTCAAAGTAGTGGGATAGTAACCTAAGGGAAAAAATAAATCCTCGTTCCCATTTCGTATCGAAGAACATTTTCATGCTTTCCACATCAGTACCATATCTTCTGATAAGTTCTCTGCTAATATGCTTCGCTTGCGAAACATCTATGTATTGTTGGATTAAATATCTCACAATCTTAAAGAAAATGTCTACCGGGTTACTTGTGGATTTTTTAGAAGTTATCCTCAAGTCAATTTTAGTGAGTGAAAGATTATCTGTTTGAACTTTTTCTTGAAGATCTCTAACGAGAATATCTTTTATGTTCTCTTTAATATGAGTTAATCTATCCTCTAATTCATGGATAAATTGTATAGGTATTGTTCTTTCAAACTCTCCGCTTATAGGAGGAGAACCTAACATCCGCATAAAGCCAGTATGCTCAGTAATTCTCATTGCTGATCTGATATACGCTCTTAGATTTATTAGAAATTTTCCAATTTTTTTCTCAGAATGCAATATCTCACCATTTTCCTTCACACTTAATTTATATGTAAGTTCGATAAATAATGTCCCAATGACTTTTTCACCAGTCCTTCTAGTCTCCCGTTTAATCTTTATGAAAAATTTTAAGGATCGGCCTTCATTTAAGGAGAAATTAAGGATACCTCCAATGCTATCGTCCGTTGATCCTAATATCCAGCTTTCGATAACAACCATTAAATCTGAAATGATTTTATCAATTATCGTTTCCTTATGCAATCTCTATCACCTCTGGTACATCAAATTCTGCAATCTTGTTGTCTATGGTAACAACTATCAGTCTATTATCCTTAAGGTCAAAAGCTGTCACATTCGATAATATGTGTGATACTAAAATTTCTTGATCAGGGCTTAAGAAGAATAAAGAAGAACCAGCAGATATAAGGAAACCCTCTTTCTTAAACCCTTTGAGTTCCTCTATCTTTACAATCTCTTCGGGCAAGTTTACTACTTCATTTCTTTCACTTTCATTCCTAGCTATCTCTATTCCAATATTACTAAATATGATAATTCCCTGATCAATCATTACTGCCTTGAGAAAACGTCCACCATTACTTTTCAATAAACTCTTTTTCTGAGCAACCAATTCTCCCTTAAGGGATCTAATGATTACGTCTTCTCCTCTATAAGCCGCGACAAGAAGTTTACCTAAATTATCTATAAGAGAAAAAATCCGCTCATTCCCAGCACTTTTATAAATTACTCGTTTAGAAAATCTGCTTTCAGATTTTCTCCAAAATTCTAATACAGCATTCTCTTTCGCTACTAATATCCTACCATTCCAATATTTAATATCACGAATATTCCTACCAGTTACTAGTTTAACAATTTTTCCTGCGCAGGCGTCATAATAACGTGCTCCATTGTCTGTCAATATGGCAAGATCATTTCCGCTCGTTCTTATGATGCTTTTCACATCAAAATCATAAATGCCAATTATCTCAAATTCTCTTGCGTTGGCATCATACATGTACATGGCTGAAATCTTTCTTGGCTCGCTTAATACCAAACCAGCAAGGAAAAGTCTATCTCCTACCTCTTTAATCGCAGAAATTCTCGCTGGTGTATAAAAGTGGCCATTCTTGATAACCTTGAACCCTTTCAATTGCATGGGCTTAATTCTCCACAAGCTAAATCCAATATCAGAAATAATTAAAAATTCTTCATTCGCTAAATTTTCATCGTTTAAAATTAGTCTCTTAGGCATAAACTCCTCATAAATGGTTTTTGAAATCGTAAATGAGCCATCAATATCTAATTTTGAGAAATAGAGTTTTGAGAAACATTCCCCAAAATTAGGTGCTTCTATCCACATTAGTAGAATAGAGGGCAATTCGTTATCGAGTAATTTTACCTGAAGAAAACCATCATCTGAAACATTTTTAAATAACTCATCCGCACGTATATGAGCGAGCGCGTACACATTTGCTTGATATTTATTATCCTCTAATTTAGAGATCTCTAATAAAGATAGGACGTACTCTAAGGGCGATCTTCTTGATAGAATTAAGATTTCATCTTCTCCATCACCATCAATATCTCCAGAAGCCAGCTGCAGAGGCTCTCTGAGAAACTCTGGTAGAGGAACAGTATAAAGGTCCCAAGTCTCGTTCCCTTCGTTATAGTCTATGATCTCTATTCTAGGAGCAATCTCCTCTGGTGTTAATATTAGCAACTCGTCTAGATTATCCTTATCGATATCCTTTATTAATACGAGATTCTTTAACAGTTCATATCTAAATATTTCTACTGGTCCAATATTTGTTCCAAAGAAAGTAATTTCCTGACCTCTTTCTCTTAAAATTCTTTTTTTATCTGAGAAATCTTCTCCGCCAATAAAGAAAACGTCAAGTATCCTCTCAATTTTGTCTGGCATCTGTACAAATGCTGCGATCTTATGATTGGGAGAAAAATTTCCGCTAAATAGTATTGTTCTTCCTCCAGTATAAAGAGGCACTGCCTTGTTTGAAAAAACAACAACCCCAATTGAGGTTCCGAGGAGTTTCTTATCATCTAAGCTCTCAACGGAAAAAGCCGAAGCTCCTGTCCATCTTCCAATTTCTTTAATCTTCGTTTTCTTCCCTAATTTAGCCTCGTATATCCCATCATCAAATATTACAAGAAGCTTTTCTGGCGCTATTGTCTTGACGTCTCTTAATTCTCTGGGAATTATTCCAAGTAGTCTCATCATTAACTCCTTAATTTTTTATTCTCTCTGGAAACACTAGCTTAATGCTCCTTATCTTTCTTAAATATTCTTTATGAATAGCCATGAAGGCTTCTCTGATAGATATATTAATGGTGCATAACGTCCCCATTTTTTCCTTCCCAAGGAAAAGCTATAGTTAGGCATAGTATCCCTGTAGCGAATAAAGCGTGCAAGGCCATCTGGCGTGGATGGTTTGGGTCCTCTAGAATATAATATGTATCCTAGTATCTCCCCTTTAACATATATAGTAAATGGAGGGAGAGGGAAACCCATGAAGTACCAATAGTTGTCTCTCTCAGTAAATATAAATAATGGTGAGTAAAAATCCGTAGCTATGCGGACTAGGTGTCTAAAATCATCAATTTTTAATAATTGGAGATGAATATCATTCGAAGTAATATCGTTCTTTAAGCCAATTAAACCTTTCTCAGAAACAATCTTGTAAACACTAATAATAAAGAATTCAAAATCCCTTAACGATAGGTCATTCTTATATGAGAATTGTTCTTTTTTCTCCGGATTGTAAACAATGTATCTAAATTCTGGTTCTCGCTCCATTATAGTTTGAAAATAAATAATTGTACTACGCTCTGATGATACTTGAAATGCAATAAGGTATATCCATTTCTTATCTTTCTCAAGAATATAGATGTGAGGATAACCTATTAACCCATGCTCATGAAAGTTAATTGCTAACCTAACAAGGTCACGCACTGATCGGAGGGTCATAATTAATGCCATAAAGACACATAATTCAGTCTTACTTACGTATTAGATGGTTACTTTAATACTCCCTCTCAAACACATAAAAGTCGACTGGAATAATTAATCTTTCCTTTCGATGCTTTTCCTTTCTCGCCTTAAGAGGAATATGAAATGTCCGTAGAATACTCCCCTTAAAGCCGTTATTCCTTGCTAAATTAATAAGATACCGTCTAGATTTATTGGAAAAATGATGAAGACTATATATTTTGTCAGCTATTTCAAAAGCTTTTCTAAGGAATATTACGTCTGCATGTCTAGTACTTTTTTCTAACCCAAACGGCGGATTCATAATCACAACATCTACCCGCTTTGAGAAATTCCTCACATCCATATTTAAGAAGACTATATCAATGTTATCAAAGATTCTCTTTGCTTTCTCTAAGTTTTCTAAAGCGATACAATAGGCATTAGGATCTATTTCCACACAGAAGACTTTTTTAGCACCTAAAATCGCTGCGCCTATTCCAAGTATTCCAGTTCCTGCACCTAGATCAGCGATGATACGATCATTGATATCTCCTGCACTGTACGCTATAAATAGAATTTCGGCAGCAATATCTGGCGGAGTTGACCATTGTTCAAGGTTCTCTTTTGGACTCTCAAAATCCTTTAATGTTGAGAGAAAAATTTCCAGTTCTTTCTTCTTTATCAAGCCATGATCCCTGTGACTTTTAATTATTTCTAAGGAATTGTTGTGAACTTTTATCTTAAATCTAAGGCAACAACGTTTTCAATATGAGGCGTGTGTGGAAACATGTCTATAGGTTGTACTAAGCTCACCTGGTATCCATTGTTTGTGAGTTTAAGTAGATACTTTATGTCTCTGCTTTGCGTTTTAGGGTTACAAGAAACATAAACGATCCTCTGTGGTTTTATCTTTGCTAAAGCTTGGATAGCTTTTTTATGCATCCCAGCTCTTGGGGGGTCTGTTATAACTACATCAATTTTCTCATTAACAAGGCTCGGTAAAATCTCCTCCACCTTACCTTCTAAGAGACAAACGTTATTTATCTCATTTATTTCCAAGTTTTCCTTCCCAGCTTTTATAGCTTCCTTTACAATTTCGATTCCAATGATTTTCTCAAATCTCTCAGAAATAATCATGCCTATGATTCCCATGCCCGCGTACAAATCTAATGCTAGATTCCCCTCGTCCACCAACTCCTTTACAAGCTTATACATTTTCTCTGCTTGAATCGGATTCGTTTGAAAAAAGGAGTATGGATATATGCGGATAAACAGGTTTAGTATACGCTCTTCTATAAACTCTCGCCCGATAATCGCTTTAATTTCCCCAACCGCGACATCAGCTACCGAATCACTAACCGACCAGATTAAAGAATTTACCTCTAATATCTTTGCTAATTCTTCGATCTTAAATTTCTCCCTAGAGGTTGTAATTATATTTGCCATTAGCTGATCGGTTTTGTAAGATGAACGGATGACTAGGTATCGCAAAAAGCCCTCGTGTTTCTTAGGATCATAAGGTGTTAGGTTTTTCTCATTGACAAATTTCTTGACAATTCTTAATACGTTATCAGCCTCTTCCTTCTGAATTAAGCAAGAATCTATATTAATTACCTTATCAAAGCGTCCTCGTGCTCTTAACCCAATCGTGATCCCGATAAAACCTCTCCCAAAAGCAAACTCCATCTTATTTCTATATCGCCAGATCTTATCAGCCCCTATAATTCCCCTTATGCTGTCTAGGCAAAAATCAAAGAATCGCTCTACGATTCTGTGTTTTAGCTTCAATTGCTCGTCATATCTAATATGTTGCCAAAAACATCCTCCACAGACACCGAAATAGGGGCATAAAGGATATACTCTCTTATCCGATTCTTCTAACACCTTTAATAATATGGCGTCTCCTCTTTTCCTTGATATCACTTTCACCAAAACTCTCTCCCCAGGTATAACATAGGGTACTCTAATTATGGCCCCATCTAAGGTCTTCCCTATCCCGAACCCCTTTTCGTCAATATCCTGAATAACAATTTCTTTTCTCGTTCCCATGATAGTTCCCAATTGATAATTGGAATTGCCTTAATCCTTAAAGGACATTAAATGGAAAGCCCTTATAAACGGAATGTCCTCCATTTAAGAATTACTCTGCTGTGATTTGGCAAAATTACATATATTTCGTTCATGAGAATAAGATTAGGGTTACCCATCTATGTGGGGTGATAAGGATTCCTCAAACCATAATTATTCATGGTGGAGCCGGCTATTGGAGGGAAGATAGATTAATGAAGGCCCTTAATTTCTTGAAAGACCTCGGAGAAAAGAGCTATAAAGTTCTCCTTGAGAAAGGTTCTCTTGCTGCTGTTGAATATGCGATTAATAAAATGGAAGAATCTCCACTATTCAATGCTGGCAGAGGAGGAGCTCCTAACTTGCTGGGTCATGTAGAGCTCGATGCCGGACTTATGAAAAGTAATGGAGAAGCAGGTTTCGTTGCTAGCGTTAAGAACGTTATCTACGCGATATCACTAGCTAAGATCGTCATGACTGAAACGGATCACTTAATGATTGTGGGCGAGGGGGCTGAATCTTTAGCTAAAATTAAGGGACTTTGGGTACCAGAAAATGAATTATTGACGAACCGAACAATTAATCTCTGGCGAGAAAGCGTTTCTGGTTTATTACAAGTGGTATCTGGCCAGCTCTCTAAGGAGAGATTAGCGGAGGATAACATTTTGCGAAGAATTCTTGATTATTACCCGCACTTAGTTGAGTTTTTGCGCAAAAATAGAGCGTACCTAGAGAAACTTCAAATGAAATTAGGCACTGGTGATACGGTGGGTGCTGTAGCGTTTGATGGTGATGAACTTGTAGCTGGAACATCGACAGGAGGACTATTTTTAAAACTTCCTGGACGGGTTGGCGATACCCCACTTCCTGGTGCTGGTACATTCGCTAATGAAAAAGGAGCTTGTTCGGCTACGGGTGTTGGAGAAGATATTATTCGCGTTATGTTAGCAAAATCTGCGGTCGATCTAACCCGTAATTTAAGCGCCAGAGATGCTTCTCGAGAAGTTTTCAGAATACTAGGGGAAAAGTTTAAGATAAGGGCGGGAATAATTCTAATTGATCAAGAAGGAGATTGGGGAATTTACCATAAAACACCAAAATTCCCGTGTGTTGTGGTTGAAAATGGCTCTCTCATTATTAAGGATGAGTGGCGTGAATAATAATGGCCCGCTTTATAGCTGAGTTCTCTATCTTACCCGTGGGGACAGGAGACACCAGTCTCTCTAAGTACGTTGCTCAAGCACTGAGAGCACTTAAAGAAGAGGGAATAAGTTATACGCTGACGCCTATGTGCACAATAATTGAGAGCGATTCTATTGAAGAAATCTTTAAGGCTGTTAGGATTGCTCATGAAGCAGTCATTAAAATGGGTGTGAAGAGAGTTATTATAAGAATTAACATTGATGATAGACTAGATAAGGTCACTAGAAGAGCTCAAGACAAGATATTAGCAGTAAAGGAGAAGATGAAAGAAGAGTGAGTAGCAAAGATTATAGGGGTGCTTGAGAAATTGAAACTAAAAGAAGTTGAGTACAAGGCGTTATCAGCAAGATCTATTCTACGTCAAATGAAAGATCTTGTATCATTAATGCTCGATTTAGCATACTTCGCCTTTTTGACAAATGATCAAACTCTCACAGATCTTGTCCTGAAAGTTGAGGAGGAGATAAACACTCTTAACTATTTCCTTATGATGAACACAATGCTGGCCGTCCGGGATAAGGATGATGCTGAAGTGGGAGCAGTAATAATAAACATGGGGAATGCATTAAGCTCTATGGCTAATGCAGCGGCTGATATTGCTCAATTGTCCAAAATGAAAATTGCGCCACACTCTGTACTAAAGAAGGCACTAGAGAGAACGGAGGAAACAGTGAAGTCTTGTGAGATATCTCGGGAATCATTACTAGTGAATAAAAGGCTTGAGGATTTAGAGAAGTTAAAAATCTATGCAGATGTTATTGCCGTGAAAAGAGAGACTGTCTGGATTCTTAATCCTCCTCCTAATTTCAAGCTCAAAGCAGGGGATATCGTCGTTTGTAGAGGAAATAAAGATAGCATAGATTATTTCTATAGGGTGTGCAGATATGCTAAGGAAAAGCGTTGAGGAAAGCATACAATCTCTCATAGTGGAATTGAAAGATAAAGTGGAGCTCATGGTCGATTTAGCTTATTCGGCACTCATATTGAATGACAGAGATATAGCTAATGAAGTACTGGAGATGGAAGAATATGTGGATTGGCTCTTGCTTCAATATGAAGACGCTGTTCTCTCCCTTGCATTTAGGAAAGCAGAGATAAATAAATTGCAAATAATAGGTCTTCTAAGATTCGGAAAATCACTTGAGGAAATAGCTGATTCTGCCGCTAAAATGGCTGAAACAATCCTCCGAGGCTTGCATACGCATCGCATATTAGCAAAAGTTGCTGAGGAAGGAGAAGAATTCATTAGCGTCTTTAAGATTGGAGCCAAATCCCCTCTCGCAAATAAGACGATAAAAAGCACCGAAATTGAAAAGAAATTTGATGTTCATATTATTGCCATTCGCCGTGGAAACCAATGGATATTCAATCCACAAGAAGACTTTATATTGAGGCCAGGGGATGTTCTAATTATTAGAGGATTTACCGAAGCTTTAGATGATCTAAAAGAAATTTCAAAATAACAAATGCTCATGATGTAGGAAGAGCCGTCTGAGCAGAATGATGATGCTACCCCAATCTGATACTGGTGCAAACTATTGCTTTCAGCAGTTTTTCCTGTGAATAAACTTAGAAAGGCAGAACAAATTTTGATGAATCATAAGCTTCTAAATCCTCGTTTAAAACCAGTTTACCTCAAAAATTCCGTATTCTTTCCACTCTCTGAAATTCCTTCTTCACGCATTAAATCACTTATCGAGAAATTAAACGGCCGAATAGAGAAAGTAGATGAAAAGTTTTTCCCGCGGAAAAAAAGAAGCTTGAGTCTGAAAGAACTCGAAAAGAGGCATAAAATTGTCTTCCCAAAGAGCGTATCTCTCATTGGCGATATATTACTTATTAACGAGATTCCAGAAGAAGCTGTTGCCAAAAGAAACCTTATAGGAGAAATTCTCAGGGAAAATTTTGCTGTTAGAGCTGTTTTTCTAAAAGTGAAAGAAATATCTGGAGAAACCAGAGTTGCTCAGTGGGAAAGAATAGCTGGTTTTGGGGGAACATTTACTGTGCACAAAGAGAACAACTATTACTATGCTCTAGACATTTCTAAAGTATTCTTTAATCCGAGAATGGGGAGTGAAAGAGCAAGAATCATCAAATTATGCAGAAGGCAGGAAATGATCATAGACATGTTTTCAGGAGTAGGACCTTTCGCCATTCCAATAGCTGCCAAGTGCGCAGTAGTCTATGCTATAGACATAAACAAGCATGCAATTGACTACTTGTTACTTAATGCGGAGATAAATAATGTTTCCAAGAAGAAGATCATAGCTATTCATGGAGATTCCAGAACAGAAGTACCTAAGATTAATGTAAAAGTCGATCGAATTATCATGAATTATCCAGAGAGAGCCATTAGTTTTCTTGATGTAGCTATATCAGCATTAAAGAAAGAAGGAGGCTTCATTCATCTTTACTTCTTCTTGAGAGAACGTAATAAAAAAACAGCCATAGAGTCTTCTAGAAAATTACTTGAAGAAATTCTAAAGGACTATACTATTGAATTTGAGATAAGAAAAATCATAATCGTTAGAGAGGTTGCTCCTAGGAAGTATTTGCTTGTGGCAGATATGTTTGTAAAGAGGAGATATGATTTAACAGAATAGCACTCATTTACTTTAGGGATTAAAATTAATTGCGAAGAACTCAGTAGTATTCTCAAAAATTATTTCTGACAGCTTCTCTTGCGAGATACCTTTTATTTTAGAAATAATTTCAACAGAAAGACGTACATTAGCTGGTTCATTCCTAGTCCTTGGTTTAGGAGCTAGGAATGGAGAGTCCGTCTCGAGCATAATATGTTCCAATGGAATTTTTTTCACTAATTTTTGATGATGTTCGCTTCTCACGATTATTGTTGGAATCGAGATAAACCATCCTCTTTTAATTATGTCCCACGCTTCATTCAAAGTACCCATGAAAGCATGGAAAACTACTTTCTCAGCCCCGTGCTCATCAAGAATTCTAATCACATCTTTTGTCGCATCTCGATTATGTATGACCACTGGTAAATTGTTACTAATGGCGAAAGATAGTAATACTGAAAAATATCTCTTACATGCTTGTCGCTTTTTATCATCCCTGATCCAATAATAATCTAGACCTATTTCTCCAACAGCTAAATACTCTCCTTTATGTTGTTCCAAGAGTTTTAATGTCTGCGTAAATTTTTCCTCGTCAGCAATCTGAGGCGCAAGGCCAATCGAAGTAAATACGACTCTTGAATATTTCTTGCTCAGGTTTAGTGCTTTCCTCGAATCATCTGGATCAATACCAGAGTCTATTATAGCTATTATACCGTTCTCTTTCGCTCTTCTGATCACATCATCAAGATCCTTCTTAAAACTCTTAAACGTTAAATGAGCATGAATATCAATTAGCCGCATAACCACGATCTCCTTTTATTACAATATGGTGTTGTATGATGCTCATCATCCCAGGAGTATATAAAGTTATGGGCGTTAAAGGAGCTAATGTATATCTAATTGTGGAAGAGAATGGACTGTCACTAGTAGATACTGGATTCGAAGGAAGTGATGATGCGATATTAGACTTCATCCAAGGCACTTTAGGTGCTTCACCCGATGATATCAGATATATCATCATAACACATGGCCACCCTGATCATTGTGGAGCACTTCCAGACCTAATTGATATAACAGAGGCGGAGGTTTTTGTTCATGAAAAAGATATAGAATTAGTAAAAAAGTGGACTCGATTAAGCGATATTGGTTTTATTAATAAGTTGCGTGGAGATGAAATAATAGATGTCCTTGGTGGATTAAAAGTAATTCACACCCCCGGTCATACACCGGGATCTATAGTGCTTCTAAAGGAAAAAGATGTCGTATTTACGGGGGACGTTGTTTTAGTTAATAAAGATGGAAGCTTATCCCTACCTAAAGAAGAATACACAATGGATATGATGAGAGAGAAAGAATCCGTGAGAAAGCTAGCCCAATACGATTTCAACATCTTATTACCTGGGCACGGGCCGCCGATCTTAGAGGAGGCAAAGAAAAAACTCCTTTTAATGCTTTCTAAGATTTAATACTCGCGATTTAATCCTTTATCCTTAAAGTTGGTAATCGGGAAAGTACATAGAAAAGTTGGTACTTTGTGAACATTGCTAGGTTAATGTGGACTTCCTCTCTAAGAGGATTTATTATATCGATCCCGTACTGCTTTATATCACTTAAAACTTTATCAACAATTTCTGATAGACTAATTTTCCCATCAGCGTACCTCGAAGCATACGTCACCGCATAAGCAAGTGCTCTAACTTGTGCTTTCTCTTTTAATGCCTTTCTTATTCCTAATCCTCTCAGATCTATTTTCACGCGCTTTCCAAGCCATGTAATTGTTATTTCATCATAATTTACTTCTCTAACACGCCCATTAGGTATTGTATTGGTTGCGGGAATCCTCTTCTTTATCCTAATGGATTCATTTACCGAACCTCTTTGATTCGCGCTATTTCTTTTAATAACGTCGCTTACATTGAAGTTGCTTACCAGAAAAATTACATCCGCTTTATTTACAATTTGACCTAAAGCGCCAACTGCAAAAATTGGTGTAATATTATAATTCTTCATGAGAATTGGTAATCTCTCTATAAGGGGTGTTATTGGTTCTAAATCCTTAGGAACTAATTCTTTTAGTACTTTATCCTTTAAAAGAAAGTTCACTGCGCTACTATCTTCATCGATGAGAAAGCCTGGAACACCACATTCTAGAGCTTCTACTAGAGTGGCTGCTTGGGACGTCGATCCACTAGCAGAATTTGTTGTAAAGTTTTTAGTGTCTCCTATTCCTGGAAGACTTCTCATGAAAATGGAGATATCAACTCCTCTAACAATTCTTCTGTTCTCCACTGGTATAAGCGGAAGTTCGTCCACTGATATTACGAATTCCCGTCCGTCTCCTGGAACATGATTATAATGAGCTACCCTTAGCGCTTCTAGAATCGTAGTTTTGCCGTGAAAATTCGCTCCAGCAAATACAACCATTCTTCCTTTTTCAATAGCTAAGCCTTCCAGAACACCATGATTAGGAACTGTAAACTCGTAGGTATACCGTTCTGGAGCTTTAAAGGGAGTTGCTTCTGGTAAAGGAAAATCGGTGTCCCCTCGGCGAGGGAGAATAGAACCATTAGCGATAAAGGCTATAAAGCCTTCTTCTCGTAATTTTTTCCTTAGAAACTCCTGATCTTCCAAAGTTTTCTTGATAGATTCAAAAAATTCTCTCTTCTTATTAGTAGCTATTAAATTATTAACCACTCGTGGAATTGTGCTAGAGAATAATCTTTTAAGTCTACCTCCTGAGAGCTTTCGTCTTGATTTAAACGGAGGAATAAAATCTAGCCTTAACTCTATATAACCGTTCATGATACCTACTGAGTTTCTTTCTAAAACAGCTTGCCCTGGAGGTTCCATCCATAGCCATGGACGACCTTCATACCTAATGCTCCGATAACAATACTCGGTAAAGAAATGCTTAGCAGCTAGATTTCCATATACTCCATTGAAAAGTTCTCTGGGATATTTCGTCTTCTCCAACGGTATTCTGATCCTCACCTTACCAGGCATCGGTGAGAAGGGATCTTTAGGCACATAATCAATAATTATTATAATCTTCTCATCGTATTGGTAGACTCCTAGAAGATTCCTCGCTGACCCGTATCCTTGCCCATCAATTTTTTCGCATTTCTTAAGGAGATCAGAAATCTCTAAAATATTCTCTTCGGTATTAGTCATTCAAGCTCTCCAGAATGTAAAAATTGGACGAATATTTATGATGCATCACTTGGGCATGGAGTACAAAAAGCTGTCTCTAATATCTCATAACCCGCTAAGATTAAGGCTATAGCATCAACTATTTGATTCCTTTTCAATTCTTCTTCAGCTTTCTGAATCAACTGTAACATTTTCGTTAAGTATTCCTCTCTCTTAAGATCTAGTAGAGGTTCGTAATCAAACTCCTCTAAGTCGAAACTCTCTCCTAGAATTTCCTCAATAAAATTCTTTATGGAAAGGAATCTTCTTTCGATTTCAGTGATTAATAATCTGTATTCTATTGTTTTTGGAGAAATATTCATTAACTGCTCAATTCCTTTCCGAATTTCCTGGAGAGTTAATAGAGCATACTCCTTGAATATTGTTAAGTCTACATCATCCCAAAGTTTTTCGTCTAACCATGATTCCCTCATATCCGATGAAACCCATTCATCTGATTCGTGAAACACCGACACTCAAATCACCTGAATGGAGGTCATCTGAAACCTCGTCTCATCATACTACTTTCTCAGCGACTAAGCCCTTAATCATCCCCTAGTGAATGAGAAGACTAAAGAAAAACATTTAAAAAATTATTATAGAAGGAGATTTATTCCCGTGCACTCCTTAGTAGGAAAAGAACAACAAACGCTATCGCTAGGCCTAGAAAGAAGATATCTAACATTTTTTATTCTGCCCCTCCTGGGAAAATCACGTATACCCTATTGTATACTCTTGATTAAAGAAAAGACCTATTGTGTTTTTTAATCTTTCTATTAGGAACTCAAATCTATCTCTTCAGGCAAGTCGAAATAATTATGGATGTTCTTGTCTCAATCACGAATGGAAGATCTCTGAGTTTCTTAACTAGCTCAAATAGTTCGTGAGCATCGGCCGTCTCAACGTAAAGAATCACATCAATTTCCCCTGTCACTACAGCACAAGATTTCACTTCCTTGAACTTTTGCATCGCTTTCTCAAGTTCCTCTATAGGGATTGGTTTCAATTTGAGTAGTATATAGGCATTAACTGGCAAAATGATCACACCCTGATGAAAAAGTAATGCAGAATCTACTATGCAGTATCACTTATTTAAAAATTGAGTAATATACCCATTAGATATTCGCGGCATGATCCCTAATACTGATTATCCATTTATCTATTTTAGCTAATAACTCCTTCTTGCTTTCCTCTGATAGTCTGCCAGATTCCTCGACAATACTATTTAGCTGCTTCAATGTACTCATTATTTCAGATGCCACATCACCAAAATGTTCTTCCGATGCCAAGAAACCAGCTAAATCACGTAAATCACTCATAATCGTATACGGATTCATATCAAGCTCTATCATATCCTTAATAGTTATTAGCCTCTTTTGAGCTTCGCTCACGAGTAAAATTAGTTTGCGGAACCGCTCTCTGATTTCCTCTCTTTCTCTCAACAATTTTATTAACGTCTCGATTATGGCTTTAATTGTTTGGAGTATCTTAGCACAGGACCCTTCTTCACTCTTGCATCTAAGTATAACTCTGTTCGTTTGAACTTTGATTTCGAATTCAATTAACTGGCTCGTAAGATTATCTTGGTACACAAAGGATGCTGTATGAAGAAAATCATTTCTCTCCTTCAGAAGACCCCCAAAGAGAGACGCGTATTCGATTATCCTTTCAAACAATTCATTTTCGTTTAATTTATTGAAAGGTATTTCTATCTCTCCTATTTGCTGAGCTACGACTATTAACCTTTCCTTTCCAGTAGATACAGCTTCCATCCGGATTTTGAGAATAGCTGGAAGAAGCTTGGTATTATCTCCCTTTTCTTCGAGTAGATCATACGGCATGAATAAGGCCGAGGAGCCTACTACGTATATATCTTTAGTGGGGTCTAGGGCTATAAATGCCCCATATCTCTCTATGTAACCCAATAGAAAAACGTTCTTAGTTACTTTTAGAGGATATACTTGTAGATGACTTGGTATGATACATTTCATTCCTAGGGAAGGAATCTTTACAATTACTTCCTTTTCCTTTACACTTATAGGTGTTGAAGTGTTAAATACGATGCTCACTCCTTCCTTTATTAATAATTCATTAAATCGTACAAAATCCTGTAAACCATTTGTTGGACTTGGAGCAATTACTATTGGTTTAGAAATATCTGGAAGATGAATTGGATCTGTTAGAATAATCACATCAGAATCTTCGGAAAGCGAAGTTATCTCGAATCCACTTAGCCTTAGTCCAGCAATAAACCAATCATTTTTTGAACCAATAATATATGCTTTACCTTCCTTAGGAAAACTTCTCCGCAGTTCTACAATACTTAATTCCTCTGGAACTTCTTTAGCGATTATATCTATCTTCATTGCACCAACTTGCTTTTTAATTGATAAAATTGGATATCGCTTTCCCTTAACTATTAAAAAATCCCCTGGGAGAATCGCTTCCCCTGCTAATGGCTCTACGAGAATACTTATAATATTCTTCGCCACACGCCAAATCCGCATAACGTTGAGAATCATTTATAGTCACCATTCTATTCTAGCTTTTTTTAAAAATCTGCTTAACAATTTTTTCGACCATCTTACTCTTCAGAGAATCTCGGTACTTAGAAATCATGAATATTCTATCCAATAGTTCGGAAAATAAAAGGACACGTTCGAATGATCCCTCCTTAATAGCCTCCTCAATGAGATTATAATAAGCATCTATGAAAACGCTTTTATAGCGTATCCTCTTTCCCTCCCTATTCATTATTTTTCTGTCCAATAGGTCTATAATAATCATGCTCCTATCTATATTATCTTCCTGATTAATCGCTGGGGCAAAAATTACGTTGAATTTTTCCTTTGCTGGGTGTGTAGAAAACGATGAAAACGATGCTCTAATTCTAACGCTTGCTGGTAACAAGTATAAAGCTATGTCTATTATATTTGTAGATGTAGGCTTGCTATTCCCATTAATATTGTATAACTCAATTTTCTCTGTATCTGGAATAATGATAGTTTTTATTCCTTCTATAATGCAAGATAGAATTGTTGCTAGTTCTTTAGAATCCAAAATTTTATTATCTAAAACATGTAGCGTATCTTTCTCGATATCCTTTACTGCGTTTCTAATCTGTTTTAGAAAACTCCATAGTTCAAGCTCTATAGGTTTTATTTGTCCAGGGGAAAAAAATGTTGCATGAAACCTAACTATAAATCTTAGAGGGATATAAAAAGTGCGTGAGTACTCATTTCTAATTAATAGGATGTGGGCATGTTGCCTTCCAGGGCGTCTTAATTCATCTTTCCCAGCAACTGTCACGATGCTTATTGCCTGAAAATTTCTCTTTAATGGAAATATTCTAATTGATGACTTAAATGGGTAATCGGGCGTTACGTAAAAATATTTTATCAAAGCGTTTTCTATTATTACTTCCTCATCTTCACCACTAATTTTTGTAGAATATGCTATGATCCGATAATCTCCTCCAAAACCCGAAGTAAAATGTAATTGATCAATACGAATTTTTTCAGGAATTTCGTACATTGTATATCCCCATCTGTGACCAATATCCTTATATATTCTTTATAAGCCACAGAAATGGCCTCTCTATATTAATTGGTTGAATTTCTTTTCCTTGCATTCTTAAGGTTTCTAAATCCCCCCCAAAAGATGATACGGCGAAGAAAGCGCACTTCTTGATTTTTCTTAAAACGTGTATAAGATTAAAGACGGGATTTGTATACTTTAGAAATTCTTGTTGTGGATCTTTAATTCCATAAATATCATTCTTAGTAAATACAAAAGCCACAGGTTTATTTGTCTTCTTATTAAAATTTTGAGTTAAATATTCTACGAATCTGTAAATTAACCATACTTGAGTAACACGCATATCGGGATCCGGACTCGGCTCAATTAAGAACAGATATCCGTCTCCAATATCTATTAGAGCTCTGAAAGTAGGCCCCATTCTCTGTATTTCCCCACCAGCTAAATCATAGGTTTTTACTTCTAATTTTTTGCCATTTATTCTCATTGACACATGGATAATAAGCCTTTCTCCTGGCTTCGTTGGCTGTGGTCCTTCACCCTTTAAAATCCATCTCATCATCTCCATATAATATTCAAGCCCTGAATGAATCTTAATATCATGAATCGCCATCATTCTTGATAATTTGTTAATAAGCATGATTAAGTACGCTGTTTTCCCGACTCCCCTGATCCCGAACACACTTATATTGCGTGGTTTTTTCATAATCGGTATCATGGTAGATCCCATTTAATATGTTTTTTTATTTGTATAGTTTTAACATTAATGGATTTATCATCCCTATATAACCTTCTTCAACTTCATATGCAAAATCCATTTAAATGGTTCTGATAACTTTTCAAAGATCTTTCGATTATCCAGATTAAGCATGTATCCGTTGTTTACTAAAAATATTTCATCAGAAAGGTGAAAAAGAGCAAAATTTGACATTTTTTTAATCAATTTTCTTATAGAATTTGTAATCACTTTTATTTTGTCTTCATTTTTACTGAAAATTATAATTGCTAATGGTGCTGAGATCTTACATAAAAAGAATGGAATCCATCTAGGCTTTTTTGCTTTTATTATTGCTCTTAACGTAAATCTTAAGGAATATGATTCATCCTCAGTTAGAATTATTGCGTAACTATTAAACCTCTCCAAATAGCTCGTTAGCAAGGAGCTAGGATTTCCCGCTACCATTCTAGTAATGTATATCTCCATAGAGACTTTAAGCGATGGAACATATAGATTCATGTATGTCGTCTCTTCGATAGGTACTCCCTTCAGAATTAGATTAAGTTTAGCAAAATATTCTCGATCTGTACCATACCTAAAGAGACAAGCTGTTCTTGTGACTAAATAATTAGCCCACACTAATCCGATGATGTTTCCTAGTCTTAAGTCATTAGTTAATATTAGTAATCTAAGAACTCGAGGCATTTTCTTTCAACTTTCCCCCTTAAATCTCTGCATGACTATTCAGTCATGGGGATTCTCTATGGTAATCAATACACTTGAATGCGATATAATAAGATTACTTCTATCCATAGTATTGGTTACGTCAACTGGGTTTTGTGATGGTTTTAAACGCAATGTACCTAACAGTTTAGTCTTTCCATTTCTCATAACTAGTATTCTATTGTATTTTATTAGGTCCAGTATGGGGGCATGCGCACTAGCGGATCATTTCTGCGAGATCCTTTTTCTCTTAATTTTGCTCGTTCTTTATTTCCTAGGAACGATTGGTGGAGGAGACCTAAAAGCACTGATCTCCTTGTCTCTTTTAACCCATCCTTATCATTTCATTATCACACTGTTATTAACAACTATTATAGCTGTGATTCTCTCTACGAAAATACCTGCCTCTGAGATACCATTAATGAGCATTACCGCAATTGTACATATTGTATTAATTCTGTGTCACTCATTAGCTTATGCTCCATTCTTACTAAGCATTTCCGAATCTAACTGTGTATATTAAAAATCTTTCACCACACATGTTATTTCCTCTCTGTAAGCGTCCACCGCAGAGATACTGCCTTGACTCCAGAGCATAAGAGTCTCGACTTATGTATTATGAAACTCATCCTTTAATGTAATATTTATCAGGCCAGCATTCTGCATGCGTTGTGTATTTTATTTTGAGGCTACTACGTCTTTTTAGCACCATTATTCTGTCCATGAGAATCAACTAATGAGAAATTATGTTTAGGCACGTGATCAGAAAACCGCTCTTTTCTCATTTTTCATGAATAAATTCCAGGGACCAAATTTATAGATGTGCTAAAATCATAATTAGTGATAACAATATTATTAGGAGGAAACTAAATTCTATGAGTTTTCTAAAAAGAGATGATCCTAGTAAGGCAGCCCTTAATAAGTTTTCCACAGTTTCCTCTCCAAGCACTCTCACATGAAACTCATTAATGCCCATTCTAACACTACCTTTCTCCATATTTCTTATAGCGTTCTCGCAAGCGCTTAATATACAGCTTAATAACTCATGTTTTTTCTCCATCCCTAGCAACGGATATGCTCCTTCTGGTCCAAGGGCGTTAACATAATGTGTGTCTGTTGTTAATACTTCAGCATCCCTAAATCCTTTCAGTAGTAATTGTTCCCGGATAAAATCCCTAAGACCCTCCCCTAGATTATTTGAGTCAATTATCACCCACGCATATTTCTCTTCATCAATACTATAGACCAAACAACTAATCCCTAATGGCCCAAGACCATCTTTAATACTAATCTCATTACATGGCACATTAGCAAATCCGAAAGAAGATTTATGTGCTGGTTCCCATTTGATATCTTTTATTTTCCGGACAACATTTATTATCTCCTCACTCTCTTTATCATGGAGAGTAAGTAAACGAGCTTCCCTAATATCCCTTATAGAATTATGAGCATCCACAAGCAAGCCATCAAGCCCATACGTTTTCAATAGCTCCCTCACTAAAATCCCTACTCTATAATCGATATCATCAAATAATGAATTCTTCTTAGAGACAATCAGTAATACTTTATTTCCAATGCGTTGGATAAAGAATGAAAAGTTCTCGCTATCGATTCTTACCGGCTTAAAGATAGCGTTATCAGAAAAAAATTTGAAATCTTCCCTTAAAGTGTTTATTATATTTTCACCAAGTTCTTTCACATAAGCCTTTTTCGGTATATTCTGCCCATGAGAACATGCTCCATGTAGGACAATTACATCAGCTCCTGTCCTAGACTTTATATGAGAAGACAGTATAAAGGGTAGATTTGAGCTTCCAATATTAAGAAATGGTCCAGGATGCACGTTAGAGATTATTGCCAAAACTTTCTTCTCTCCTCCTTTAATCTCTAATAATCCAATTGAGATTCTCTCGTCATGGGATAGGAAATCAAAAAGCTGCTCGATGTAATCAAACTTATGATCACCCCATGCGAAAGCAAATGCTCTAGCTAGCTCTACCCCTGGCCTTCCAATTGAAATTCCTATAGCCCTTAATATTAACTCCGTCATAGCATAGAAAACAATAGATACCGTTAGTAAAGAAACTAGAAATAGAGCTAAGTCTACCATAGAAGTTGTTAGGAGATATTTAATACATGCTAAAAAAAGACCAGTTGTAGAGGCAATCCCAATAAGAATCGATCTGCCTCGTGAAATTATAGACGTGGTATAAATTGCTAAGAAAAGAAAACCGATCATAAAGCCGATAATAATCGGCATAACAACTTTGAAAAAAAGTTTATCGTTAAGCCCTATTAGCACAAAAGAAAGCTCAATTATAATAGCAAAAATTGAAATAAAATTAAGAAGAAACAGTGATCTTCTGACATCAAGAAGCGTTTCCTTAATAGATTTTATCACCATTTCAAATATAAGAAAAGTGAGAAAAACTCCCACTAAGGAATTAAAGAAATTAATTTTTAATGCTATAGATAATACTAAAGCGTGCGACAGAATAACAATTACGGTGACCAAGATAGCCACTGGCAATTTAGGCAGCGAAAAAAGCATATCATACTCCTTTAACGCTTGTGCAAGATGAGATTTTTCCACATCAGATCCTCTCCGAAAATTCTAGTAGTATCTTTTCAATTGACCATATACCAACTCTAATTTCTCCTTTGGAAAATTTAGGTATGTACCAAGCAGCCTTAGAGCTATTAGTTAATACTCCCTTAACTCCTAGAGATTCAATTGGAGCCACGACCATGCACGTATCGGCAAAAACGTGGACATTCTTCTTCTCTAATTCTTTGAGAATTCCTCTTTTCTCTAACGAATTCCTAACCACACGAGATGTAAAGATCCAAAAGCGAATATCATCTCTAATCTTTTTGCCCTTTAGTAATTTGCTAATTACAACTATTTCTCTGAAGGATGCATGAGGACAGCCAATAGCTATCAGATCAATTCTCTCGGGTTCTTGAAAAAAACGTTCCCTTGCTTCCTCCAATTCATTCAACTCTATAGTGATTTTTTCGATATCACTTAATTCTTGTTGAAAATTTCTATTCTTAATAGCTTCAGGTGTAACGCCGGCTACATGAAATAATGCTAAAGACCCACTTGCTGCCAGCGCAGCTCCTAGCAGTCTCAATTGGTTAAATAATGGTTGCTTTTTAAAAAAGAATAGTGGTACGTCATCACTACTTAATTTCTCGCCTAAAATAATTCCTAGTAATCCGTAGTAATCCTCATTAGGAAAACCTTGTTCCACGAAAACTTTAACAGTTGGAACTCTGTTCTCATCTAATAACATTCCTGCTTTAGGGACTCTACCAATAATAGCAGCGGCTAATGCTTCCAGATTACCATGCCTATTTGTTCTAGCACCTAATAAACTATTAGCTATAATCACAGCTGACGATTCTGAAAATGCAACGGTTTCTCCCAATTTAGGAGGATTAGCGGCGAAATAAGGTGCACAGGTAAGAGATAATTTTACCCCCAATTTTTCATACGCCCTGACCAATCGAATTTGTTTCTCGGCAAAGTCTTTAGGAATACCCATCTCGCTCCAGTATCTAAGATCCATTCCCGCTGGATTTAATGTCGCATTTACTCTTACCCTGACCCCGCTCTCAGCAATATCTTCAAGAAGCTCTATCATATGGTCTCCAGCCGTTTTGTAAGAAACCCCCGAAATATGAGCTTTAGAAATTGAGATAAACTCGTCGGTTCCCCAGATCCTCGCAAGGGAATCAATTAATTTTTCCATCTTATCTAACCAAGTTAGAGATTCCATTCCTTAAACACCTTGATTAACGCCCTCTTATCATCCAGGGATAAAATCTCTACAAAATCGTTCGTATTGGTAGTCATCAAAATTTCCTCCGAAACTTTAGAAACCATTGGAATTTCAGAAAATATGGCTCCAGCAACCACAACAGGATCTGTTTCCACCGTAACGATCGCTAAGGGAGAGTTTCCTCTCTTTTTTAAACCGTATATTATGCTCGCCCCCACAGTGCTTCCCCGGCCACCTCTGAATATTAGGATTTTGCCGCGTACACTTACCCCCTTGATATCACTTTTGGGATCAACGATTACCCCCGTTTTGATATCAATATCCCCTAAGAAGGAAATTTTCTGCTTAGAGACCAAAGCCTTTCCTCTCAGAACACCAGACCACGGCGTAATAATTTCGCCTGTATATTCTAGTATACGTTTCATCTAAGGTAAAACCTCCCCACTCCACCTCTTAAATAATGAATGCTCGATACCTAACTGGTCAAGAACTTTACCAATAATAAAGTCCACTAAATCCCGAATCTTAGATGGTTCGTGATAAAAAGCTGGACAAGCTGGTAAGATAACCACACCAAGTTTTGCGAGTTTCAGCATATTCTCTAGATGTATCGCGCTAAGAGGAGTTTCTCTAGGCACCAGTATAAGCTTTCTCCCCTCCTTTATTGCGACATCAGCTGCCCTTGTAATTAGATTATCGGCAATACCATTTGCTATCATCCCCAGAGTCTTCATTGAGCAGGGAATTATCACCATTGCATCGAATTTAAAGGATCCACTGGCTATAGGCGCGGTCATGTCATCATTGGAGAAAACTCGCGTTGCTAAACTCTCTATGTATGTTGGATCATGTTCAGTTTCGATGCTAATAATTTTCTTGGCCGTCTCACTAACAATTAGATAAGTCTCTACATCCCTATTAGCAAGAATTTCTAATAATCTTATACCGTATATTACCCCAGAAGCACCAGTAATCGCTATAATAATCCTCAATTAAACACCCATGCAAAAATTCCTTGGAAGACTCGGTTCAAAATATTCAGTGATAATTCTACCTTAAAAACGTTGCAGGAGTATGTTTATCATATGATAAAATAAATGTAATTAGCTGGTGCCTTTCGGATGGTATTTTTCAGAAGCGCCCCGCGTATTGTTCCTAAAAGTAGATGCAAGGTATGTGGACAAGAGAAATTCGTTTCTAAAGTTTTAGGTGTATGCAAGGACTGCATCGTTAATAGATTCGATGAAGCAAAAAAATACATTGATGAAGCAATTAGTTATAGTCGTGTAAAATTCGGCTTACCTCCAAGACCCCCTAAGAGTACTAGTGGGATAAAATGTGTATTGTGCGCAAACGAATGCATAATGGGTCCTGGGGACATTGGATTCTGCGGCGTACGATGGAATGAAAACGGCACGCTTAAGAGCATATCCACTCGTGAGAAAGCACCACTTTATGCGTATTTAGATCCTCACATCACTAATTGCTGTGCAGCATGGTTCTGCCCGGCAGCAACTGGGATTGGTTACCCCAAGTATTCTGTTAGATCAGGCCCAGAATATGGTTATTATAACTTAGCAGTATTTTTCTATGGATGCAATTTCTCGTGCTTATTCTGCCAGAATTGGGAACATAAAAAAGTAAATGAAGCTAGCATTATAAAAGCTGAAGAGCTCGCTAAAAGCGTTCTTCGGAATAATAAGATTACTTGTATTTGCTATTTTGGCGGAAGCCCAGAGCCTCACTTACCGTTTACAATAAGAGTAAACGAAATCATTTTGCAGGAAAAAGAGCCAAACAGGGTGATAAGAATTTGCTATGAATGGAATGGCGCAGGAAACAGGCAGCTAGTTAAAAAAGTTGGTGAACAAGTTCTTCTGAGTGGAGGTATTATTAAATTCGATTTAAAAGCACCAAATCCAAAATTAAACTATGCCTTAACGGGCACTACTAATGAAAGAGTGTTTGATAATTTTAAAATGTTATACGATGAATTCTGGCATGAAAGAAGAGAAATACCAATTATCACCGCAACCACACTTTTGGTTCCTGGTTATATTGGCCCCGAGGAAGTCGAGGAAATAGCCAAATTCATCGCAAGTATTGATCCCGAAATACCTTATTCTCTGCTAGTTTTTCACCCAGATTTTATGATGAGAGATCTACCAATTACTCCTAAAAGAGTTGCTGAAGAAGCTTTAGAGAGAGCGAAAAAACACTTAAAAAGAGTCCACTTGGGCAATAAATTCTTATTAGAATACGCGCCAGAAGAATTGTAGTGCATGATGAGATTGGCTACCCCCGAGCGATGAGGAACGTTTGGGGGCCTGATGAACCTAGTTTGAAATAGTCTTAAGCCTAAGATAAAAACTTTAAATTTAAATACACTACTAACACTTCATTCATGAGAAAACCCTTTCAAAAGCTTCTAAACGAAAACTAGTAAATCGCTAAAACCTAACAATGGAGGTATGAAAATGTCCGCCGAGCAAACCCAAGAAGAAAATGTTCCCGTCATTTATATTGGTAAGAAGCCCCTTATAAGGTATGTGATGGCTGCAATGGCAATTATATTAAATGAGGCTCCTAAGAAGTTAAAGATTTCTGCACGTGGAAGAGCCATTAGCAGAGCTGTTGATGTAGCAGAGGTCCTGAGAACAAGGTATCTCCCTGGCATCATTGATGTTGAGGATATCAAGATAGGCACTGACGAGATCCGCAATCCTCAGGATCCAAACAGAATCGATAGGGTTAGTACAATAGAGATAACCCTAATAAAGAAGAGAGACATTGTACCAACAGAGGCAAAATCTAGCTAGACAGCGAACAAGCGGCTATTCTCTGCTTCTCCATAATTCTCTCCACTATATTTTATTAAATGCATTATCTTTTCTTTAGATTAAACGCCTTCTCTTGCTGCTTCTGAAGAAATTAGGAGGTTATTTCTTGGTAAGATACACTGTTAAGCCTCTAGAGATTATTAAGTTGAAGGAAAGACTCATCTCTATCTTCCATGAATTGTTATCAGAAAACGAAAGAGAAAGAGCAAAAAAAGATTCTCACGCACAGCGTCCTCCTAGGTGGTGCGGATTTACTGTTCATGTAACCATAAATTGCCCATTCGCATGCGCCTATTGCTATATAGAGGATATGGGCTTTAATTTTGGATCGCCAAGACCTTATCCACTGAGTGGAAGGGAGCTCGCCTTTGCCCTTCTTATGAATAAAGCATTTTTACCTGGAAGAACGGGTTCTTTAATTGCCATAGGTTCTGTATCAGAACCATTTATCTTCCCCAATAAGGCCCTAGAATACCTTGAATGGTTAGGTGAGTTAGGTAACCCCCTGCAATTCTCCACAAAACAATATATTTCGCCACAGTTAGCGGAAAAAATCGCTAATATAGCTCATAAAAAGAAGATAAGTATTTCGCCCCTCGTCACGATAATTACGCTTGAAAAAGCGGATATCTTAGAAAAGAGAGCTCCTTCTCCAGAGAAGAGATTAGATACGATTAAAAATCTTAGAGATGCCGGATTAAGACCAATATTATTCCTTAGACCAGTGATCCCAGGAGTAAATGTTAATGAAGTGTCATCAATTATAGAGAAGGCAAGGGATGCTGGAGCTTACGGAGTAGTTGTTGGCGGCTTTAGAGTCACGGAGAAAATTGTTAAAAGATTAGAGAACATTGATTTAGACACCTCTGAGATAAGAAGAAGAATAAAAAAACTTGATAGGAAACAAAGAGCGGTCCCATTTCCCGAGAAACAATTTATCCTCAAAGAGGTAAAGAAACAAGGCCTTATAGCATGGGCCTCCACATGCTGTGCGAACTCTTGGACAGCTGAAGTCCCCTGTCCATCGGCGTGTTTTATAAACGGTCCATGTACCAAATGTCCAAACGCATGTATGTATCCCCAGCACTCTCCTCCAGAATCAGAAATATTAATAGCATTCGAAAAGCTTGGGCTTCAAGCAGAGATTAGAGATTGTAGGATAATTCTCAGAAATTATCCATTTAGAGGAGCGGAATTCTTAGCACGTAATTTGGGGAGACGGGATGTTAGAGTACACTTACGCAAAATTAAAAGCCCCTCAATCTAGCAAGAAGAGACTCATATTCGCTTCTTAAGACTTCAGATAATTTTTTCTCGAAAAACTCTAGAAAAGCTTGTCCATCACTTACGATATACAATACATGCTCATGAAGCTCTATTCTATCTTCAGAAAACTCCTCTAGATAATTTATGACCTCCTCAGCTACTTCATTAGGTAAGTCCTCTCCAACAAACCTACCATTAGATAAAATGCTCCACAATATGAACTCATCAAAGGATGCTCGAGAACTAATCTTATCCCTTATGTCGAAGTAAGTGATGAAAAATCCCCTCATAAGCTTATTACCGAGAACTCGATATCTCCGAGGAGCCTTGTCCACTAGAACACTAATTTTTAACACAAAAGACACCAAGAAATATGTATTAACTTAATGATGATGGTCAGGAAAACTGAATAAAAATATGTGAACTATCATGATGAGTTATTCCCGCTCTGATAACCATTACTTCAGGAACCTCTCCTCCCATTCTTTAAGATGCTGAATACTTTCCTCTACAGAAGCAAACCTTTCCCTAACCGCTTCAATATCTTCCTTAGTAACCTTGGTTCTCCCATTTATTTTTGCTCTCTCTGCCGCCGGAGCCATTAACTGCACAGCATATCTCAGAGAGATTTCAGTGCCGTACTTAACAAGCAAATCCATTGCCTCATCGTCTAATTCAATACCCTCCTCCCTCGCACGAATCTTCAAAATCTCTCTAGTCTCCTCAGCGGTATAAGGGTATGTGGGAATTATCAACAGCCTATCAAGGAGATCAAGCGGCATACCGTGAGGGGAGACGATATCAGTACCACGAATCTTAGTCAAACCCCTGTTCGATGCCATAATAACGATAGGTGCTAGTTCCGACTCGAGAGCACGGTTAAGAAAGCTGAAAGCTTCGATGTCAAGCATGTGGATCTCGTCGATAAAGAGGACTCCTGGGAGTATTTCTGCTTTTCCAGCTTCAACTTGTTCTTTCACCCATTCGTCTACTTGTGCTCGAGTTTCTGGGTCGATTTCTTTCCTCTCCTCTCCTCCTCCAAAGAGTAGTGAAAATATTCCTCCTCCACTTTTTCGTTTATGAAATAGCTCATCAAGCTCATCTAAGGTTGTAGTCCAGACGAATTCTCTATCTTTTTCAACGGGTCCTGAAGGCACGGGAACTCTCGGTATTCTCCCTATGTCATAGCCTAATTCTTTTGCTGCATCTTCGCTTATTCCTAATACACTGACCCTTCCCGTTTCTTTATCAATCATCACCACCATCCCTTTTTGTACTCCCCTGCTTATCATTTCCTCCGCAACATCTGGGCCAACAGTATATGTTACTCTCTCATCCTTAGTTCTCAGCGTTAACTTAGCCTTTTGAACAACTCTTTGATACGGGTTGAATGGATGAGGCACAAAGTGCGGTTCAAACTCAACGATCTCGCCTTCAAGTACTCTCCTAATTTCTCTAAACCTTACGCCTATCGCTTTTCTCAGAGCCCTCATTAACACCTCTGTTTTCTTAACCTCAGCGCTGTATATCTCGGAACCGCTTAACTGTACAAAAGGTACATCACTTCCCAGCTCTCTCGCAATCCCAATCGCTATAGCTGTTTTCCCAGTGCCCGGAGGACCCGCTAGAAGCACTGCTCTACCCGCCATTTTGCCTTCTTTAATGAGTTTAACGACAAGACCAGCTGCTTCACGTGCTTTTATTTGGCCAACTAATCCGTCTCCAATAAACTTAGCTCGTCCTTTTTCATCAAGACCAAGCCCCTTAATATGACTGTGAGCTCCGACTCTAGCTAGCATTCTCGCGCTCATTATCCCTCACCCTCTCCGATCAGTAAGAAGCAACAGATCCCGAATACCTAATGGCAAGTTTTAATCAGGCGAGCATTTATAGATATTCCAATAACCAAAATGAGTATGTATTCTAGATTGGGTAGTAGTACTTAATCATATAATATTTATTCAGCCAATCCAATATAACTGTATTACACTAATCCGCTTATATAGTGATTTCTTACTCAATACTAGCCGGGAGTCATGAAACCGCTTCTAGTTATCTTTATTAGACACATTTCTAGCTATAGCTGGAAGAATTACATAGCAGAGGAATAGTAAGGGACTTAAATCTTGGTGGCTTAGTAATGAGGACTAAATGTCCTGGTGACAGAGCTCTTCTGGAAAAACGATTACGGGATATAGTCAGCGCGCGTAGGCTAAAAGTATTGATGATCTGATGTCGGGAGCGGAGCGTCTCGCTGATGGGTACTTATGAAAGAAGGAACGACAGTGCGGTGAGGAATAGGTATCTTATTAAATATAGCTAAATTGGAGATATCTATGACTTATTGAAAACATACATTATTTAAGAACACTATATGCATAATGTTCACTTTAGATTGTGGGGAACAACATATGTACTCTAGCAAATGATGATAAAAAGCGATCAGATATCTTATGAAGAAGAAGAGCCGAGCTGATCTTGATTAGTGAATTCTTATTTTTTAAAAATAAATTATTAGGAGGTTATATCTAACTTACATCTAGCATGATGAGAATTGGGCCATCTGATATTAAGGATGAGGGCTGGGACAACTGATGATTAATATAATTGATAAGTGATACGAAATTGTTGGTTGTGTGAATGATAAAAGAGAATCGCTGTAGGTAGTGATACTCTATTACCAAACAACATTTATTAACAGTAAGCTAATAGTGAGCTTTTTAAATAAGATATTTTCTACGTTTCTTAGATATGCCCTATTCATATCATTTTCTGGTGATATCATGACTCATAGCATTCCTGAGCTTGAGAATAAGCCTATTGTAATTGATATGGGTACTGGATACACAAAAGTAGGCTTCGCAGGGGAGGAGTGGCCAAGAAGCATATTTCCAAGTGTGGTCGGATATCCGAAATATGAAGTCGTAATGCCAGAAGCAGAAGCTTATGCATTAGAATATTATGTGGGTCGAGAAGCTATTCACATGCGAGGAGTTATGAGATTAGTATGGCCTATTCGCCATGGTATAGTTACTGATTGGAAGAGCTGGGAGAAGATTATCCATCATATCTTCTATAAAGAATTGCGGGTAAACCCGCAGGAACACCCATTATTAATAACGGAAGCACCATTAGCTCCGAAAGAGAATAGGATAAAAATGGCAGAAATCCTCTTTGAAACATTCGGAGTTCCAGCTTTATATGTCGCAACACAAGCAATTCTTGCGCTATATCATGCAGGGAGAGTCACAGGATTAGTAATAGATTCTGGAGATGGTGTAACACACATCGTTCCCATTCAAGAGGGTTTCCTGATAAGACATGCTGTAAGGCGTATAAACTTAGCTGGAAGGGATATTACTGAGTATCTTGCTCGGTTATTAACTGCTCGTGGTTATTATTTCCGTTCCAGCGCTGAAATGGAGATCGTTCGTGAGATCAAAGAAAAATTGTGTTATTTTGCCTTAGATTATCAAGCTGAATTGGAGAAGGCTAAGAGAATGCCTAGAGCTATTGCTGCAAGTTATGAACTCCCTGATGGTAGAGTTATTGAGCTCGTCGAAGAGCGCTTTCAAGCACCCGAGATCATGTATCATCCCTCATGGATTGGACTTGAAGAAATGCCTCTCGACGAGCAGGTATATGATGCCATAATGGCTTGTGATATCGATATTAGACCATCGATGTACAGTAACGTAATTATATCTGGCGGGAACACTTTGATGCCAAACTTCGCTGAGAGATTAGAGAAAGAGCTAAAGGAATTAGTCCCACCGGCTGCAAGGGACAAGGTAAGAGTGGAGGCTCCGGAGGCGAGACAGTACGCTGTGTGGATCGGCGGTGCTATTCTTGCATCATTACCAGCCTTTAAGAAAATTGTTGTTACCCAAAAGGAGTGGCGTGAAGTAGGACCTGATGCTATTTTAAGGACAGTATAAGATGTTTTTTCTCCTCTATCATTAAGTTTTTAGCATGCCTTCACTATTTCTTTTTAATTTTAATTAAAGCATCAAAATGAATTGTAATCCTTATTTACTTTAGTATTAATAAATGTCTAAGGAATTTTAAGATCCGCTGAATGTGAGGTAAAGAGTACTATAGAGAGGGATCAAAAGATTATTTGGCTCAATGGCGATATAGAATCTAGATAGATTTTTAGCAAGAAATATATGATTTTGTCTTAAGTGATGAATGCAATTACCACTAACGAGGCACAAATCATCTAAAGCATTAAGAGGAGTACCTGTGTTCTTGGCAACGAAGCAGTTAAATGTGAGGTAGGGTAACTACTTTAAGATGGAGAGTTATTTATTCCTAAACCATGCCGATATTTTTCTCTAGTATTTTTAACAATGTAGCATAGCTTGGTCCGATGATTTCTCTTGCATAAATTCTGAAATCAGATTGTGTGGATGGGGAATCTTTTATATCTCCCCTCACTATTACTTCTTTTCCTTCTAGTCTTGCTCGTAACTCTTTGATCACTTTTTCTTCTTCTAATCTCTGCTCTCCTAATCCAACTTCATGTAGTAACTTACTTGCATCTTCTCCACGTATTACGACTTCTGCCCTCTTATGGTCGTCATCTAAATAGAATATTATTGCTAATTCTTTTTCTGGTTTAGTGATGTGCCCTTGTTCGCATATCGCTTTTCCCTCTGACTCCTCTATTATAAATGAATGGCATTCTGGGCAGAATTTCTTTGTGCCCACAAATGCTATTTCCGTTATAGTTCCAATTATCTTCATGCTTTCTTCTCCCGCTTTTGCGAACCTTAATAATTTGGCATCATAGGGGTAGTCTAGAATTTCCAAGGATGTTTTATCTCCCGCGAAGAAAACTATTCTTTCTTTACTAAGCTCTTTGGGGGTCTTTACTCCTTTAAGCAAAACAATTGTATTCGGTTTAATCTCTTTGAGTCGTGAAAATAATTCCTCGTTCCATATAAAGATTATGGCTTCTCGTTGTTTCTCATCAGCCATTTTTATATAGTGTAGTTTGCTTCCGTCTCTTCTCGTGAATTCCCCTACTTCCCTTAAGTATCCAATTATGTCGTATTCTTGGTCTTTCTGGAGATCATTATATTCCTTCAGTAAGGGTCTTCTTAAAACCTCCTCTCTTTCCTCAATCTTTACTTGTATTGGGGGGAATTTCCTTGGATTAATTAGCACATGCTCGTATTTAGAGACATGAATTTCTATTGCGAACCTTTCTGATCTACTCGCTTTAATCACACCGTATATCCTAAGTTTATCTCCCTTCTTAATTCCTGCCAAGTCATCAATCTTCTTCTCATCCCAAACTATTAATCTGGCTTTACCAGTATCATCAGCTACGCTTAGAATTAAGAACCTTCTAGTCTCTCCGTCTCGTTTGTATTTCCTCACAATTGGGTTATCAAGGGCAATAACGTAGAATACTGCTTTATCGTTCAGCGCATTTTCTGCTTCTCTCACTTTTATCTTTTTTGATCCAATGACTGTTAATGAGGAAAGATTCCCAGCTCTTAGTTCTATTGTTTCCTCTCCTCTTATTTCTCTTTTCCTCTTTCTCACACCTCTGACGATTATTATATCTCCTGGAAGAATATTTCCCCTCAGCAAGTCCTCCGCGCGATCTCTCCAGAACAAGATGTTTATCCTTTGTGAGGAATCCTTCTCATCGATCAAGACAGCGTTTACAAACTTTATCCTCTTGCCCTTTCTGATAATTTCCCTTGTCTCTAGAATTCTATCGAAAACTCCCCTTAAGTCTATCTCTTGAACTTCTTCCTCACCAATGATCCTTTTAACTTCCGATATTTCTAACGGACGAGGGAGAGACGGTACTATACCTGCTGGATAATATGAGAGATCGGTTTCATCTATGTAGGTTATTTCTGTTTCGTCATCTCCATATAATACAGGCATTTCATCGATTCTTCCCGAACCGACATTTATTCTCCGGATAAGTATGATGTCTCCTTCCTCTAGCCCTAGTTGGGAGAATATTTTAGCTACTCTACCTTGGAGGTAAACAACTGCTCTTCCACTCCCATCTGCTATAATGAAACCCATCTTTTCATAATCTTTTCTTAAGATTATCCGCATAATTCTTCCAAATACCGTGATTCTTCGCATCCTTGGAGCTAGATCATCAATTTTGATGACAGCATATTCGCTAGTTAATCGTTCAATTATTTCTGGATCAGACACTCCATACTTATCAAGAAGAATTAAGAGAGCAGCTCTCTCGGTTATTAACTCTGTTGCCCCCTCTCTTATTTTTTCTATCTCCTCCTCTAACCGATCAATTGTCCATCCCAGTCTCGAAGCAATCATTTTTTTAACTATTGTTAAATCATCAGTTTTCCTCAATGTTAACACCGGTGATCATAGTGGAGGATTCAAGGGCATTTATCGAATCAAAGCTGAATATGTCCTGCCCCGTGTGCAAGCAAGGCGAATTGATAATGCATTATAGGGTATCAAAAATACCTTATTTCGGGGAAATATTTCTTATGACAATTCGATGCACAAATTGTAGTTTAAGGATTTCTGACATTCTTGCAGTTCATGAAAAGGGTGAGTTGCCCGAGAGACATGAGATAAAAATTTCTAAAGAGAGATTAGGGGATCTAGTCGTATTATCTTCGGGGGCTATAGTAATGATTCCAGAATTATCCATAGAGATGACAATTAGCCAAGAGACTGGTGGGGAGATAACAACGGTTGAGGGAGTGTTGCTTGAATCAATAGAGTATATAAACCTAATGCTTAAGGAAGAGAAAAATCCTGAGAAGAGAAAAATCTTAGAAAAGTTAAGAGCAATATTAGAAAATGAAAGGAAGAAGCCTTCTGGTAAGCTAACGCTAGTTGTGGAAGATAGACATCAACGAAGCGCTATTATTCCAGAAAAATTATGGAGTGAAAAAGTTGAAGAGGAGAGAATAAGAGCTCTGGGAATGAATAAGGATCTTCAGAAAAAAGCATTAACATTGGGAAAACAAATAGTTAGAGAAAAAATGAAAGAACTAATTTAGTCGCTAATCTCTATCTCTATTGGTTTTCTCTTCTTTCGGATCCTTATAATTAGAAAGTTTCGATTCTTGTCGAATTTTACGCTTATATCCTCGGGATCAGGTGTTACCGAGAGTTTTATTTCTGCCCGATACTCTTTACAAACTGTTTTACCAGTCAGTACTGGATACTCCAAAGTCTTATCTAATAATGCTCTAATTCTCAACTTATCCCCTTCTAATTCAACCTTAATATTCCTACGATCACTAACACCTAGCAACTCTACATAATATATGCTCTCGCCAGGCCTCTCTTCCTCTATAATTCTAGGACGAATTATTCCATGAGACACCGAAATAAAATCATCAGATTCTAAGCAATGCGATACGTGCTCCCTGCGTTCTTTCCTCTTAGGCGGACGGACTTCTTCATAGTAATAATAGTAAAAGAAGAACTCCTCATCCATGTCTTCTCCCCTCATGTATATAATTCACTAATTTCTTTTGGAAGAGAAGCTTTCATAGCACGTTCTAACTTTTGCATCTCAAGCCTTAATTCCTCCGCTCGCTCTAAGAGCTCCTTGATGTTCACTTTATCCTCCTTACCAATGATCTTCGCTACCACTTTAAGTAGCTTAGCAGCACTCCCTGGATCCGCTGTTAATGGCATTTGATAAGTTTCTGAAAGTAAAACCAGTGCATTCCTCTTTTTAATTAATCGATCATTTAAAACGTAAGCGTAAGGTCCGCTTAATGTACCATTATTGATAGTTTCTATTCCCACTCTCTTCACAACCTCATAAGCTTTTTCGCCAACTGGTGCTGCAAGAATTAGAATTTCCTCATCCGCTTTCTGCATTCGTGTTGCGCTAGGTGCTGACGCGAGCATTATCGGTAGCTCTATTTGTTTTTCATCAACTAGCTTTATTATAAGTTTTGCGAGAGGAATTGCTAGAACTACGCTCATCGGGGCTTCGAACATTAGGACTAAAGTATCCTCATCCGCGAATAATCTAATCGTAGGCTCTGGTTGTTTATTTTCGTATCTAATTATTACTGATGTTGGTTCAGAAATAACGAATCCAATTCTCCGCATGTTTAAGCTCTTGATTAATTGTTTGATAGCTAAAATACCTACAAGACCGACCTCTGGTATCGCTACTATTAAATGCTTATATTTACCCGCCTCTATTTTTTCTTCCTCAATTACCTGAAAAAATTCAGAGGAAGTTACTTTTTGGCTCATTATTATTCACCAAAAATGCTAACTCTGATAAATTAGTTTTAGCTTTTCTATTAACAAATTATTCTCCGTCACACTTAATCCTTTGCCAGTTGGTAAGATTCTCTTGCTATCCTTAAGCTCAGTAACTCGTGTTTTGAGTATATCCTCTTTCATTAGATCTGAATCCAAATCCGCAAAATCAACTGGAATAATCGAGGCTAGAAAAGCATCAACCGTAATCCCTATATTAGTTTCACCTGCACAACCCATCATCACAAGTAATTCTTTCTCTTTAGCGTTTTTGCCAGCTACAAATACGTCTACCGGATCGCCCGCTTTAACAATCTTTAAATTAATTCCATCTACTTTACCAAGAACTTTATTTAGATCCCCACTTTTTCTAAAACTCTCATCAACTATTATTGGTATTTCCGTAATCGTTCTAAGCTTGTTAATCTCGTCAATTAAATCACGATGTAATGGTTGTTCAATAAACTCTATTTTAGCATTCAATTTTTCTATCCGAGGTATTATCTCCAGAGCTTCCTTATATGTCCATCCCTGGTTAGCATCTATCCGTAAGGCCGTGTCTTCGGGTAATCTCTCAGCCACAGCCCTTATTCTTTCGAAATCTTTCTCAATTCCGCCTTTACCCACTTTTAATTTAATAGCTTTAAAGCCGTTTTCCAGTGCTTTTTCTAAGTCACGCATTGTCTCCTCTAAACTCTCTATCCCAATGGTTATATCAGTTAAGATCTCCTTACGCTCTACTTTAGAAAAAAGTTCTCCAAAATTTACGTTAAGAAGACGAGCTGCCGCATCAAGAATGGCGGTGGTGAAAGCTAACTTTAATGCATGATCTCTTAGAGAGTAGAATACATGCTCAATAGCCTCAGTGATGGGTTTATTACGAAGCTTTTCATCAATATCCCTTATCTCCTTTACCAGCTTCTCAATATCTATCGTTCTAGACGTAGCTATTTCACCAAATCCTTCTATATCCCCTACTCTTAACCTAATTAATAAGACATATTCACGCTCAGTTCTTGACGTAGCTATTTCAAATGGTTTGTAATAGTTGAGAAGACAAGTATACGCTTTAATACCAGCTACTCTTTCATTAACATCCTTATCTATTATTGCGGATTTAATTCTTGAAATAACATCTTTATGAGTTATCATATCAGCATACCTTACTCATTCTGTGAAAAAGCGTATAAGTTCTTCTGATGGTTTACCTTTCGTCTTAATGACTATTATGCCTTTACCCCCCTTCAGTCTTGTGTACAATACCGACTTCTTAGTTCCATGAAGAATAGCATAGCTCAAATCACCCATTTCCTCCTTTATCAATACGTCCTTTAGACTTTTGCCAAACGCTACAATCATGTCTACCAAATCTATCGGGATGTTCTCTAAGGTCGGTTCTCCAGGGTAGAAGGCAGTATAAATCTCTCCCCGTGATGTAGTTACGAGCAGCAGAATTTTCTCTATCTCTGGATATTTACGCGCTAAGTTCTTAAGTAGATCCCAAGGTTTTGTTGCCGGTATTAACTTATATTTCTCCTCAATAACCTTCTCACGTTTGGCAATTTCCATAGCCTCTTCTGCTAGTGCTTCTGGTCTTTTTAACTCTGGCTTTATTAAAATCTCCTCTTCCTTAACCGGTTCTACTGAAGGGAATACAGCTCCTTCAAGAACTGCTGTGGCAGACAACTTATTGACGAGATCCTTCGGAATACTCAATGTCATTAATATGTGTTCCATAACTTCGATTACGATTTTTACTTCCTCTACATTTAGCGCACTTACTATCAGATGAGGCACATCATAATTCCAAATCGATTTTATCTCTTTCGAAAGTTTATCGGCAAGCTCTTGACCAATCATTATAGCATCCTTGTTTATTCCAAGATCTTTTTTTGTACCAATAATTGAGAGAGCAATCATGTTTTGAAGATAGCCCCCACTAATAATCTCATCCTCAACCATCTTCATCAGGATTTGCGGAGATACAGGATCCGTCACATCGTAAAAAAGAAGAAGCCCTACACACCTAGATAAATTGGCCAATCTTTCGCTGAGCAACTCTTCCTTACTAGGAAGATCCGCTATCGCAAGCCTGTAAGTCTCCACTGGAATTTTCCTACCACTCCTTATTCTAAAAAATGTCCGAACTACCTCGACTACTTCCACTTTTTCTGTAGGTATATAATCTCCTAAGGATCTTTTTCCTAGAAATGTATTTTTAAAAGCCGTCTTACCGCTTCTAGCTGGACCATAAAGAGCAATCTTTATTAACGGAAGCTTCGTTCCGCTGCTCTCAGCAGACATAAAAATCAACCACTGTCTTCTTCCACTATGTCTCCAGTGAGAAAATAGAAAACACAACCACTAATTTAAATCCTTGCACATACCTATCTCGTCACAAACCATCATAAGAAAGAGAAAACGGGGGCAAGGGGCGGTGGCGGCGGGGCCCCAGTGGTTGCGGGGGGTGGATTCTGGTTTAGCGGGTAGATAACTACCCGCTATTGAACCACCGACCTCCGGGTTATGAGCCCGGCGGGCTAGACCAGGCTACCCTACCCCGCAGCTTCAGCCCGCCTTTCCGCCCCTTGCCCCACTCAAACTAGGAATCATTCTCAATAATACTAATTCTCCCCTTCTTGTGAGATTTTTAAATTTATGGTTTTACGATCATTATCTTCCATACTTTCATAATGATTTATCTCAAAATGCTACGAGATAGAAAGTTTTGTATAGTATAATTCGCTAGACTTCCTCTTTGATATAAATCTCACTATAATGATGAAAATAACCGGATCTGAAAGATGATGTAACGCCCCCTCTCTGAGGCTTTAGAAAAGTAGAGTAAAATTTTATAAGGAAGTCATTCGAGAGAATTTTTTTATGAAGAAAGAGTTTACTCCTGCGGGGGTTGCCGAGGGGTAAGGCGGCGGACTGCAGATCCGTGGACGCGGGTTCGAGTCCCGCCCCCCGCTCCAACTGTATTATACTGCTCTCTCATAATCCTCCTCTATTTCTGTTACCTTCCCCTCTCGCCACTCTTCAGTGATTTCTATTTCTTTCACCCCTAGTTTTTCAGCCTCCTCTGCTCTTTCACGTGCTTTTACGAAGTACTTGTAAAGGGTGTTGATAGCCGCTCCAAATAATTTAGTAGCCTTCTTCTTTGAAATATCTAATTCTAATAGATCGAATGTTTGTGACCATGTACGAGCTTGTAGAACTCTACAGATTAATAATAACTCACTTGTTTCATCTAGATCTGGTTTAGATGGATCTTCATCAATGAAGTATGCTTTAACAAGTTCCTGGATAGCGTCTGATACTAATTCATAGCTTAGTATTCCCAAATGGTATGCAACTATTCTTTTCTTTTGAATCTCTGTTAATCTTGGCTCGTAATGGAAAGGTTTTTCGACACGTTCCCAGATATATCCTCCTTTGAGCAATAATCTCGCTAATCTAGGTTCCATGTCATAGTGGACGTACCTTAACCATTCAACGAATCTTATTCTGAACTCTCTATAATATTCTCTAATTAGAGACTCTAAATCCTTCCTTAGAGGCTTTATCACTATTGTTGTATATTCGCCAGAAACCCTATGCCTCATCGGTGATACGTGTATTGGTACGAATCTATTCTTCAGCCAGAACCTGAGAAGTTCTTCACTAGCTCCAAATCCCGCTCCTATCCAAGCCATACCCTTTTCTATGGCTATCTTTGCTAACCATTCTAATGCTTTGCTTCCAAGCCCTCGCCTCATTATATCTGGGTGTGTAGCTATTCTGACTATTCGATATCCCATCAATTGTGGAAATGTTATTGAGCGGAAATGCTTCTCGATTGCGATTGGGATCAGATGACCAGAGGGCTCTGCTGACTTATCTTTATATACTTCCATAATCACAGATTTTGGCAAGCCTCCTTCTTTAGCAACTAATAGGGCTGTTACAATTTTACCAGAAGTTGTTCTTAATGCGTATGCTTCATAATGTGGGGCGTCCGCCATTATGGCGAGGTCTTTAGGCTCATTCCTATAGTGTGCAAAGACATATATTCCTATGAACTGTCTAAGAAGATCTTCTTTACTTCCTAATAACCATTCATCAAGATCCGCTTTTTCTAGCTTAACGTTTAATGATTCCACATCTTGTATGTCTTCTTCATTCAATTTAACTGGCTCTGCGTCCAAGAGTAATGTATCGAATAACCACCTCTCAATCGGATCGTTGGGTGCATATCTTATCGGTTCTTCCAATTCTGTATGAATGAGCTCAATATCTTCTCTCTCCTTAATATTTTTGAGAAACCTTACGGAGAAGCCTCTACCAGCGCCTTCATAACCGTGAATCGTTGATGAGTAAACTACTCTGGGAGCGGATCTTAATAACTTCATTAGGATGGGTACGGGTATTCCCGCAGCTTCATCTACAGCAATAATCTCAGCTTTTTCTCTTCTTGCAATCTTTGGTGCATCGGCTGGGGGAACATAAGCTATGACGTACCCTCTCCCTCTTATCTCTAGGGGTTTTCTATAAACTTTAGGATTTTCACCCAAGGCTTTTAGTGCTTTTTCCGCAAACTCAAAGAGAGTATAGACATTATACTCAGTGGGGGCTGTGACGATTATTACAAATCTACCAAAAGCCCCTCTTCCTGCATAAATTTTTGCTAGAGAACCAAGGAATAGACCAACAGCTGCGCTTTTTCCCCTACCGCGATCAGCCGTGAGTATAACTGTTCGGGTAATACCTTCTTTTGGTCTGTTTAGTAGAAACTCTAATGCTTTTAGCGCATTGATTTGATCTTGTGTCAGTGCCATTCTGTATATTATTTTTGGTAACCTTATATCCTTTGGAATTTCAAACTTCTTCCTCTCAGGCGCCTTCAATTTTTCGGATTCCTTTGAGCTTTTAATCACAATATTCTCGTCAAGATCGATCACGTAGATTCCATCATGCTCAAAAAGCTTCTTTATTATTCTCTTTATGAATCGTCCTGGAACATCCTCAAGCTTCCATGGAATGGTAGTGATATATCTATGGAATGCTGTTTTTAATTCCGCCCATTTGTGTATAGGTGGGACAATAAATATAATGAGGCCCCCTCCCCTAACGGTTTCAACTAACCGCCCAATGTCGTTGGGTGGTACATCCCGAGTAAAATCAATGACAACGATATCATAGGTTCTCCCCATAGCAATTGTGCTTAAAGCGAAAGGAATTCTCTCAAATCTCACCGGCAACTTCTTTAAATCCTTTTCCAAAGAATCAGCATGCATTTTTTCTGGCAATTCCTTGGGTTCGTATCCTACGTATAAAATATTAATATTCTCGAGATCTCTAATCTTGATCATCTTCTCAATTATTTCCGCTGCTTTTTTAACGCATTTTAGATAATCTGTACCAGCTAATACGAATAATCGTCTATGATTACTTTTGTATGCAGATCTAATTGCTCTAACAATAAGCTGGCTGAAATATGTCTTTGATAATTGTCTTCCCTCTTTTCTTAACTTATTGTATTTCTCTAAGAATCTCGTCCATGGATCTTTCTGGTGTGTACTCATTAGGATCACTATAGTTAAATAGGGTTTCTGCATAGTCGAAAGAGATATAATTCTAAGATAACCCTTTCCCAGAGATTGGGGGTGAAGTACTTTGGAATGTTAAAAATAAGGATATATAACACTTTAACGAAACAAGTTGAAGAATTTAAACCTCTTGATAATATGAAAGTTAAGGCCTATTTCTGCGGTCCAACTGTCCAGGATTCTCCTCATATAGGTCACGCAAGAGCATATATTTCATTTGATGTATTCATCAGGTTCCTCAAATACCTAGGTTATCAAGTATTTTATGTGAGAAACATTACTGACATTGATGATAAAATAATCGCAAAAGCCAAAAAACTTGGAATAACTCCCTTTGAAGTAGCCGAAAAATATGCTAGAGAATTCTATGAAGTATCCAGGGAACTTAAGTTGATCCCGCCAAATGTGGAACCACGAGCGACTGGGCATATTCCAGAAATAATTGAATTAATAAAAAAATTATTAGCGAGAGGATACGCGTATGTAGCAGATAACGGCGACGTATATTTCAATGTATCAAAATTCAAAGAATACGGAAAATTATCTGGTCAGAAACTTGAGCAATTAATAGCTGGTGCAAGGATAGAACCTTCACCTCATAAAAGAAATCCAGCAGATTTCGCATTGTGGAAAGCCGCTAAGCCGGGAGAACCTAATTGGCCCTCTCCGTGGGGGCGGGGACGACCAGGTTGGCACATAGAATGCTCGGCAATGGCCATGAAATATTTGGGTGAAACAATAGATATCCATGGAGGTGGAATGGATCTTATCTTCCCGCACCATGAGAATGAAATAGCCCAATCAGAAGCAGCTACAGGAAAAATTTTCGCTAGATATTGGTTCCATGTAGGCTTAGTTACTGTGAAAAAAGAAAAAATGTCTAAATCTCTTGGAAACATCGTTGCTGTGAAGGATGTGCTTAAAGAATTCGACGCTGAGACTATTCGGTATTGGGCAATTCAAACTCATTATAGAAAACCTATAGATTTCTCTTTGGAACAGCTTAAAAACGCGGAAAAAGCTCTCGACTCGCTTTATATAACAATATTTAAAGCTAAAGAATACCTCGGAAAAGCTCCAGAGGGAGAATTAGGAGAAGAAAAAAGAACACTAGAAAATTATAAGAGGGAATTTTTAGAAGCATTATCTAATGATCTAAACACTCCCAAAGCTTTAGCTATTCTTCATAAGATAGCCGAAGAACTTTCCAAAAAGTTAAAGAAACTAAATAAGTCTCAAATAGCCGCTTACATTACTCTTCTTAGAGAGTTAGGGGGTATCCTCGGAATACTAGAGCAGAATCGAGAACAAAGAATAGAGGAGAAAAAGAAGAGGGGAAAAGACGTATCTAAATTTGCTACTAGTGAAAAGCTTGAGATGAAGGGCTTAGCTAAGGATCTTCTTGAACTCATAGTAAATGTCCGCTCAGAATTAAGGAAGAGAAAAATTTATGACCTCGCGGATAAAATTCGGGAAGAATTACGGGAGCTAGGAATAATTTTAGAGGATACAAGAGAGGGCACAATCTGGAGAATTACTGTATAAGGAAATCCTAGGATTACTTCATTTTCCTATACTCCATTTAACTATATAATTTGCTAAAAAAGGATGAACCATGCCTATAGCTTTGCTTATAGCATATAATGGGTCAAAATTCCATGGCTTTGCAAAGCAACCGAGTGTACCGACGATTGAAGGAGAAATAGTCAGAGCACTACGATCTCTTGGAACTAATATAGATAAGATCAAATACATGTCAAGAACGGATTCTGGAGTCCATGCAGTTTACCAGATAATTTCGTTTGAAGGCAAGTTTAGTGCCAAATCGGCTCACAAATTAAACGCCGAGTTGCCGGAGTGCATTCGCGTATATGCTATCTCTCGAGTAAGCAGAGATTTTCACCCCAGGAGAAAATCTAAATTGAAGACGTATCTCTACATCGCACCAGATTTCGGAGAAAATTATGATAGGATTCTATGGGCTGTAGATTTTATCAATTCTAGAGAGCATGATTTTTCATCCCTCGCAAAGAGAAGCAGTAGTTTGTTAGAAAAAACACGCATGAGGATAAAAGTGCAACTCAAAATCTCCAATGATTTTCAATACTTTTTCTTCAAAGGCAGATATTTCTTGTGGGAACAAGTTAGGCGCGTTGTGACATTACTAAAAGCGTTTGGGCTAAAAAGATTAACACGAGAAGAATTTATTAGTGCCCTTTTAGGTCGTAAACTGCCGTGGGGAATTTCTCCAGCTCCCGCTGGAGGCTTAATATTATGGCACGCAAGAGTGAAAGACGTGCGTAGGTGGAATTATTTAATACCAGAAAAAATAGTGAAGAACTGGATTCTCAATGTAGCTAAAAGAGACGCAATAATCAATTCGAGAAGTTGGGTTTTTCCACCACCTAGGAAATTTTTGTGAACAAAAATCATTGCAATTGATAAAATTATATGCTAGGGTATTAGTAGTAGGGATAAAAGTGTATAATGGCTACAGAAGTAACCATATTGCCCTTATATGCGCTTACATCATCTTTTCTCTAAGCGTATTTAACTATCTTATTGTGCCTAGTTTTTCGGTTATAGGAATAGAATTTAACGTTAGTGAAGCATACGTGGGTCTAGCCTCAGCTACTTATCTTTTTGTGACTGGAGTTTCTATGCTCTTTTGGGGCTTGATAAATGATAAGGTGGAGCAACGTAAGAAACTGCTCTTAGGGATACTTTTAGCCACACTAATTTCGGCACTTCTGACGAGTTTAGTTAAGGAGTTTGGAGAATTTCTTGCATACCAGATCATTATAGCTTTTTTCGCCGGTGGAAGCTATCCCATTGTTTATAGTATTTTATCTGATGTGTACGGTTTAGACAGAAGAGCAACGATCTTTAGCATAATCGCTCTCATAGGAAGCTTGGGTTCTGGGGCTGGCTACGCTATAGGATTATTCACAGGAACTTCCAATTGGCGCTTATCTTTTTCCATAGTTGCTATTCTTGTTTTCCTAGCATTTCTTTTAACTCTAATTCTAAAAGAGCCCATTAGAGGAGAAAGTGAAGATGAATTGAGGAATATATTATTACTAGGCTTTAAATATCCTTTTAAACCAAATTTGAAACTTTACAAGCGTTTCCTTATGAACAGAGGTAATCAATTATTAGTCCTAGAAATACTCTTTCAAAGCATTAGCTGGAGCGCATTCGCTGTTTGGTCCCTTTATGCTATTAGTAAGGAGAGCTTTTCAAGCATTTTAATAGCTTCCATCCTTCTCGCTCTAATAAGTTCAGGGAGAATTTTCCAACCAATGCTCGCTCCGCTAGTGGACATGTTAGGAGCTAAGAGACCATTCATGAAATGCATATTCGCAGCAATAATGGTTTCAATTTTTATATTATCAACCTCCCTCTTCTTAATTTTACTCCCTCCTCTCGAGATTTACGAGAGTGATCTAATTAGAGGATTAGCAGTCACAATCTATTCCATTAAAACCAAGAGGCAACTTCAGATAGCCTTGCTTATAGGTGCTCTTGGCATTTTTGCTGAATCCTTTGATCAACCATTACGCGAAGCAGTATTAGCTGATATTAATGTACCAGAGATAAGAGGAAGTGGACTCGCATTAGTTAATTTGATCGGACTATTCGGAAGAAGCCTCGGAATATCCATAACTGGCTTCTTCGCCATATATTTGGGCTCTCTAAAGAAAGCCATCATTAGTTCTTTAGTTCTCGGATTATTAGCCACAGTGATATGGTTGATCTTTGGTCTGAAATATGCTGAATATATTAATAAGAGAAGAGAGGAGCTGAAAACTAGGCGTAATATCATATTAAGCTCTCTGAGAACTATTAAGAAAGTCTAATATCTTTCTCAAAACCACATCAATGTTTATCTTCTCCTTTATACTTATGAGAATCGGTTCGTCCTCTCCATTCGCTTTAAGATACTCAGTAATACTTGTTGTTGTTTTTTCATCCGCGATATCTATCTTATTTATCGCAATGATTAATGGTTTTGCGCTTCCGAAGAAATTCTTAACTGTTTCGAAAATTCGTATTTGTTCGTCAACGTTTACGGCAGCTTCGTGGGAACCGTCAAACAAAAATAAGACAATATCAGCTAAGTGTTTTATAGCGTTTAAAGCTAGTAATTCGGGTTCTTTTCTCTCCTCTAATGGTCTATCGAATAGTCCAGGTGTGTCTACTATCTGTACTCTTCTGATAACAGCTTCCCCAAACTTGTATTCTAAATGACCAAATGTAATGTTTTTAGTCGTGAAAGGGTAAGGAGCTATCTCTACCTTAGCGTTCGATACTGTCTTAACAAATGAACTTTTCCCGGTGTTGGGTGGCCCCGCGACAACAACTGTTGGTAGTGCTGGATCATAATCTGGAACCCTCTTCATTTTCTTAACGATCTCTGCTAAGATATTAAGTTCCTTTTTTAGACTCTTTACTACTGAAGACAACCTTCCATAAGCTTCTCGACGTAGCTTATCAATCTGTTTAAGCACTTCGCTTGTTGGTGTTAATTCATCTTTTCTTACGCTCTTTATTTTGAATATGCAATTTCTAGTTATTTTACGAATAACTTTTGAGGCACCGTGAATCTTTGCGAGTGCTTTCTTGTAACTATCCTTTGAAAGCCATATTTCCATAGCCGCTAAGTAAAATGGATGCATCTTCTCAATAGATGGGCAACGCTTTACTATCTCTATTAATCGATTTGAGAGTTCTTCACTGAATACTTTTATCCTAGTTATTACGACAGCTTTTTTCTGAAGAATAGGGTCTTTTTTCCCACTTATTTTTGGAGAAATACTCTTTGCTTTACGAAGGGCTGGGCCAATAATATCGTCTGGCGTCGGTGGTATGTAAATTCCCCTAAAGGGGTTTCCTTTCCTAACCTTAGTACCTACCGCTTCGTTTGAAGAGACCTCAGACATCATGAAAACCCATTATACGAGAGTTAATTTACAATACGATTCCTTCTTCAGGAGGAATTTAATAATTAATGCTGTTGGTAATCTCACTTTCTTCTAGTCTTTAATAGGGTTCAATAGATCTCCTTATAAACTTCTCATGACCAATTCTTTTGCTTCTTTTCCCAGACTTCGTTAATTCCTAACTTAAAAATCATAATCCTACAATCTCCTTAATGCCGAGAACTCAATAATTCTCCTTTAGATAATGGTCATTGCTAGTCAATGTTAGATGAATTTCTTTCTTGAGGATAATATAAGAGATTCCAAAGAAAACTTCAAACAATACTCAAAAAATTGTAAATGATTACATTTCTTATTTTTCCCATCATCGTTACCTTTATATATTTTTATTTTTAAGGTGACCTTAGTGATGACTGATTAATAATTATGAAAATTTAAAGAACTCGTAATTCCTGTAAACCATTAATAACTTAAAATTATTTTCATGTGTGAAATTTAAGGAAGATGATGAATACAGCCAGGTATGATCGAATGATTGAATCCCCTGGATTCTGATTCCCAAAACATTCTTTAAAAAGTATTCGCATGAAAAAACGCCCCTTGAACAAAAATTTTACCAACAATATTACTAAGAGTCACTTATTACAGGAGAAGCTCACCTTATAGGTGAATTTTTTGAGAATCGACCTAAACAAGCTCCAGTGGTTACTAAGAGACCCAGGAAAAATCAGGAATGCTGGATTTGCAGGCCATGTGGATCACGGAAAAACCACAACTGTTGATAATATTTTAGCTTACTGCGGAATTATAGCCAAAGATCTCGCAGGCCAAGTGCTTTATTTGGATTTCTTGGATGAAGAACAGAGAAGAGGAATAACGATAAAAGCAGCTGCTATAACTGTTATAGTGCCCTTAGAGGATAATAATGAATATATCCTAAACTTAATAGATACCCCTGGCCACGTAGACTTCTCGGGAAAAGTTAGCAGAGCCTTAAGATTAATGGACGGTGTTATCATAGTTGTTGATGCTGTAGAAGGAATTATGGCGCAAACAGAGGCCTACTTAAAACTAGCTTTAGAGGAACACGTTCGTCCAATACTATTCATTAATAAGCTTGATAGATTGATTGATGAGCTCTCAATGAGTCCTTTTCAGATACAACATAGATTGATGGATATCATCTTAGGCTTTAATGAATTAATTGAAGCTTATGGACAGGATTATCAAAAAAAGTCTTGGAAAGTGTCACCAGACAAAGAAACGGTTTTCTTCGGATCTGCTCTGAAAAGATGGGGTTTCACAGCTTCTCAGATGCTAAAGATGGGTTTGAAATTTGATCATTTTCTTAAGCTTTACAAATCTAAGCCAGATTACCTACCAGAACTTTTACCTCTCGGTAGATTAATAGCTAAGATCGTATATGATAAAGTTCCTCCACCCCTGATAGCCCAGAAGTATAGATTAAGATACCTCTGGGAAGGTGGAGAAATAAGTCTCTCGGAAGAAGAAGATTTAACGATATTTTATATAAGTAAGACGCAATGGATATCGGGGAGAATATTCGCAACTGGCCGAGTTTTTTATGGCAAAGTATCTAGAGGACAGTATTATTGTTTAAATGATGGCAAAATAAAGAAGGTGGATCATGTCCACTTACTATTCGGCAGTCAGAGCAAAGTTGTTAATGAAGTGCCGATCGGTGGAGTATTTGGAGCTTTTATAGATGCCCGTCCAGGTCAGACATTTTCTAATAAATTAATACAAGGTCGATTTAGACCTCCCCAATATATTGCGGTTCCAGTAGTTTACGTTGCGGTGGAGCCGAAAAGAACACAAGATTTTGAAAAATTGCTCCAAGAATTGAGAAAGCTGGAAATAGAGGATCCTAATGTGACTGTAGAAGTGAATAAAGAAACGGGAGAAATACTGCTTGGAGGCATAGGAGAGCTTCATCTAGAAATATGCATTAAAGAAATCTCGCAGAAAGTAGAAATCTATGCATCAGAACCCCTAATCGGATATAAGGAATTACTCGTTTCTGGCACAATAATAGAGGATAATGGACTATTAGTCGGGGTAAAACCAGCTAAAGAGGAAGGAATTGCATTAAAAGATTTATTGACTGGATATATTGGAGAAGCCGAGAACGGAAATATTATCATTATTAAAGGCTTTTCAGGAAAAGACGCAGAAACTTTGCGCAGCATTATTATAAATACTATTAAAAGCGGCCCTCTAGTCGGCGAACCGGTGATAGGTGCAATAATACAAGTATTACAGAAGAGACAAGCAAAAAAGAATGTTGATATAAATACCGTTCTGACATGCTTAGCTAAAGCATTATCGTCAGTGGAAACCACTATATGCGAACCCTATTATGAATTTGAGGTAACTACTGCTCAGGAATTTGTTGGAACAGTCACAGCGGAGATAAATCGCCGAGGCGGAAAGATAAATAGGATGGACTCGAAAGGCGCAAATCTCGTAAGAATCCGAGGAATAATCCCCGTCAGAACATCACTTGGCCTTCCAAGCGCTATCCGGTCGATCACTCATGGAAGAGCTTATTTACAGATGAAGTTCTATGATTATTTAGAAGTAAGTGGGAAAGCTCGCGATGCTGTAATTCGGGATATTAGAAGGAGAAAAGGTTTAGAATAATTCTTATGGAGGAGATCTTTGAATGGGAGAAAAATCCTTTAGATATTTAGAAGAACATACTGCAGACGTAGCCTTTGAAGCTTATGGAAAAGATCTTAATGAGGCTTTCTCAAATGCTGCTAAAGCAATGTTTAACGTTATGACCGATATTTCGAGAGTAGAGAAGAAGATTACGAAAAAAGTATCCGTGCGAGATGAAGATTTACGCGGTCTTCTTAAGAAATGGCTAGAGGAATTGTTGTTCCTATTTGATGCTGAAGGTATCGTATTCTCTGATTTTAAGGTGGAAATTAAAAAAGAAAACGAGGAATGGGTGCTTACTGGCGAGGCTTATGGTGAACCATTTGATCCCGATAAACACTCATCCCATTTAGAGGTTAAGGCTGTGTCATATCACATGATGGAGATCGGGGAAAAAGATGGCGAAAAATTTGTAAGAGTAATTCTGGATATCTAGCAAGAGGTGAATACTTTGGCATCCTCCTCTATGGAGAATGTTGCAAAAGCTCGTAAACGTTTAGAGGATACGCTTAGGATGCTAATTGATAGTGACCCAAACCTGCTGGGAGCATTACTGGTAGATACAAATGAAGGACTATTATTACTATTTGTTCCAAAGGAGGAAGCATTTGGGGAAAACATAGGTCCTGCTGGTGGTGAGGAAGAGGAAGAAGCTTTAGGAGGAACGATTCTAGATAGCTTTGCTCAGATCGAGAAATTGATATCAGAGGAAAGACTCAATCTAGGCATGTTAGAGAGAGTCTTGATCGTAGGCAACAAAGGAATTGCTCTCCTACAGCCATTAGCGAAATCCAATAGTGTCCTTCTCTTATATGGTAGAAAAGGAACCGCCATAGGGTTCATATATACATTACTCGATCAGATAGTTCATGAGATAGATGAATTGGCGAACATGGCATTTGGAATATAGAAGATAAACCCTACACAATTTTTTATGCATAGAGATTATGTAGTGGAACACCATGAAAGAATTTGAAAATAAACATCAGACGCTTATCATAAGAAAAGATCGTCGTCTCTTAAAACATGCAATAAGAGCTATCTCTAGATGGTTTTTGTGCTTAGGATGTAAATTATGTGAATTGGTATGCCCAACTAACGCGATTAAGGTAGTTAAGAACTCGAAGGGTTACCGCCCTTCGATCGATAGTTCAAAATGCATTGGCTGTTTGCTTTGTAATAATTTGTGCCCTGTAGGCACATTTTATGCAAAAGCAATTATGGATGAGCAAAAGTGAAAATTATCAGCTCCCCTTGGTTACTATCAACTCTCCCAAACCCGAATCTCTCTAATTGTACGTATTCTCCATCCTCCAATGACTGAGCTAAAAATTCAACTAATCCCTCCTTTATGCTTCCATCCGGCATTAAAACACGTGCTTGAATAGCTAATTCTCCTCCTGGAACCCAATGTATTTTCCGAATTCCTGGAACTACTTCAAAACTATGAAAATCAGCTGTAATTAATCTATTCTCAACATCTACTTTCTCAATCTTAACATTGGCGAATTCTTTTAGCCTAATTAATCTGTCCTCTCTAAGCACTTGCTTAATTAACGGGATATCTTGCTCGGCAATGTATACGCTCAGCATTCTAGTACCATTCTTCTCTTCTGTCCTCAATACATATTCGCGAGCCCCTGCTTCTTTCTTCTCTGGTATCCACGGCATACTAATCTTCACAACATCTTTTATTACGCCACTAATGATCATTGTGAACGGATTATCAACAAAAGATATCCTCTTTGCTATAGAGGAAAGAATTTGCCTATTTATTGAGTAGAGCGTCTCAAGACTAAGAGTAGCATCGCTTTTGGCAACACTAAGCTCTATAGCCATTCTTTTAAAGGCCTCTGGATGTATTCCTCTTCTTAATAGGGCTCTTACTGTTGGTAGTGTAACATCATCCCAACCGGTTATTTTGCCTTCTCTCAGTGCAGCCCTTATATGTCTCTTATGGATTTTCGCTTCTGGTAGCTTTATCATGCCATACTGAATAGTTATAGGCGGTGACCACCCAAAAGCTTTGTATATTTCTCTCTGCACGGCTTCGTTTGTTTCGTGTTCTTTACCTCTAATAACATGCGTAACTCCAGAAAGATGATCCTCTATTGCACATGCGTAATTGTAAAGGGGATAAACCCGGTATTTGTAGCCAGTTCTCGGATGAGGAACGCTCTCTATAATTCTTAGTAGGGGTGGGTCCCTGACAGCGGGATTCTTATGAGACATATCAGTTTTTAGCCTCACAACTGCTTCTCCTTCCTTAAATTCACCACTCAACATTTTCTCCCAATAAATCGGGTCATCCATTGAATCTCTATGGGGACAGGGGGTTTTCTGTTCCCTATACTTCCTAAATTCTTCACTAGAACATAGACATACGTAGGCTTTTCCTTTTTTAAATAGCTTCTCAGTCAACTCATAGTAAATTTCAAAATGATCACTTTCGTATACAAGCTCATCCCACTCGATACCCACTTCCTTTAAATCGTTAATTATCCAATCGTAGTATACAGCTCTAATCCTCCTAGGATCTGTATCCTCGATTCTTAAAATGAACTTACCATTATACATTCTTGCATATAAGAATGAAATGAATGCAGCACGCACGATCTGTCCTATGTGAAGTGCTCCAGAAGGAGCGGGAGCAAATCTCGTAATCACTTTTTTAACTTTATCCGCTCCAGGTAAGGGCGGTAGACCCTCACGTGTCTTCTTAGCCTTTTCCTCCTTAATCATTTCCAAAGTTATCCCATATTTTTCTGCAAGAATTTTTTTCTGTAATTCAACACTTATAGAGTTTACCTCACTTACTATTTCATGTATGATTTCCCTCACTCTTTCGCGCTCATCCTTGTTTCTTAGGATCTCTTTAAAGCCCTTCACTTCCATAACAAGCTTCTTAAGAACAGCAGCAGCGCTCGCTCTTCCGTCATGAGTCACTGCATTAATTAATGCGTGTTTATAGATTATTTCTCTCAAATTTTCCACACATATCACCTCAACTCTTCATAAAGGGTAACCAATATCTTCCCTTCCCCTTTTTTTCTCGTTCTTCATCCCACTCCCTAAGAATTTTAACTGCCTCTGAGGCCACTCTCGCGGCCTCTTCCTCCCCTGCTTTAACAAATTCATTGGTGACTCTGTTAGCAAAAACAGCGCATACTGCTCCGGCTCTTACCCCGAAGATATTAGCAAGAGTAAATATTGTAGCAGCCTCCATCTCAAAATTCAAAACATTAAGCTGTTGCAAAAGGTGTATGAGCCCCTTATTCCATGGAGAGAGATAATTATTCACAACTGGTCTCTCTTGACCAACATAAAATGAATCAGTACTAGCAGTTATGCCTACATGATATCTATAGCCAAGAGATTCGGCTGCCTCGATGAGCGCTAATGTAACATCCAAGCTTGCTACGGCTGGGTACTCAATAGGAGCATATGCTCTTGAGGCTCCCTCAAATCTAACCGCCGCTGTTGAGATTATTAAATCACCCGGTTTTATATCGGCTCTTATAACCCCCGTACTTCCGACCCTAATAAATGTGTGCACACCAATATTAATGAGCTCTATCATAGCTATTTCAACTGCTGGACCACCTATTCCAGTGCTCATTGCTGCGATATCTACTCCTTTATATTTCCCTCTAATTGTTCTATACTGCCTATGAAAAGATACTTCCTCCGCAGAATCCCATACTGCTGAAATAATATCTATCCTAGCTGGATCCCCTGGTAGAAGTATATAAGGAGGGATATCTCCGGGTTTTAGCTCTATGTGATACTGTAATCCTCCTTCCCATTCAGGCTTATCAGCCCTTGTTTTCCTTCTTGCGGAATCCTTATTCATAGTAGACCCCAAATCTTATTCACTCGGTAGCTTACTTAGTAATAACTCTATTTCTTCTAATAGTTTTTCACCATCTTTTGACTTAGGATACGTCACCATTCTAACACTCCTTGGTGGCCTAGTCATCCTTCTCCTAACTTCCGCTGGCCAATTATCCGGGTCAAATCCTTTCTGGGCTAGGAAAGCTAAGAACCATCTTTGAAGTCCAAACCCAGAACATCCAGTCCATATGATCTTATCCTTTAGTTGATGTTTTATTCGGAAAGGCTCTGAATACTTTGATCCGTGAATGGATATATTCCCTATCTCAAGCCACGCATGGGGGTCTTCACGAGATCCTTTATAGGGTAACCAAGCTTCGAAATCTATTGTTCCAGGTCTGTTAATATCGATTTCTCCTTCCTTTTCCTCTTCTATCTCTCCAGCATGTACCAAGTAGAATGGTGTGACCCAAGCCCATCTCCACTCTATGTCAAGAACTCTATCCATGAAATACTCGTAGCGCTCAAGTAGTTTATTCCGGATCTCTATAACTTGTTCAGGTTCTCCCAACCATACGATTTCTATCCTATGAAACTCAACTACCCTCTCTAAACCTCTTAATCCACCTGACTCCCACCTAAAGCTTGGTCCTGAGCGATCAAACCACATGATGGGTAGTTCTTTCCTATCAATTATTTCTCCGCCAAAAAACCAATAGAAAGGCTCACATTGAGCAAAGCAAATAAAGTATGTCGGAGGTTTGATGAAATTTCTCAAATGATCAGGATCTGCTTTATTTAGAACTGAGACATAATCTATCCACTCATCGAAGTCCTCTAAGTTATACGAAATAGGCTGGCTGGCAAAGAACATTTGATGAGGCGTACCCCGTAGATGTCCTGTCTTTAAACCGATTTCTAGAGGATTCATCTTCGGGAAAATTGCTTCACTAAAACCTAGGGGTTTTAGTACTACCTCTATAAAGAGAGATTCGAATTTCCTAAGCAAATGCGTGATTGGTGGCGTATATAACCACTGCCCCGTTGCATATCTTTTAATCCAACCAATCTTTTCTAAGATGATGTTAGGGTCGTCTCTAAATTTCGGTTCCTTACCAACACTCTTCTTAATCAATCGCCAGTGCTCAACTTTACCGCCCCACTTAGCTCTTTTTTCTTTATAGTCTAATAGCTTGAGAAGACGATCAATTATTGGTCTTTTAAGCTCACTCTCCTTAAGATCCGTTAAACTAACAATGGTTATTTTATCCTCTATGCGAACCTCCTTCACGATAGGTAGAGAAGTTGAAACATGAAGAGACCCTTCTAGAATAATGTTAGCATTCCGGAGAATGATATCCCTTATCCCTATTCTGAACTCCTTACCTAGTATTGGAGCTAAGTAATTCTTTATCCGCAATGCTGCATGATGTAATCTTACCTTACTGCCACTTCGTATCTTAAGTCTAATTAGATTATCCAGAAACTCGTATGAGACTACTCTTGCTCCTTCCTCCTTCTTACTCACACCCCTCAGGAGAACTTTCGAGTTTATCTCATCAATAAGCTTTTTTGTAAAGAGAGACTTAAAATCTTCTGGAACAGCCTTACTGAGGATGTATTCAACATCGCCCTCAAATCTTATCATTGGAACCACTCCAGAGGCTCTTAGATATGAAACCAATCTACATTGATACTCTTGAATTATTCGAAATTAAAAAGGCTACTGATAAAAAGCTCAGAAATTACCAGATATTAGCATTAATCGGTGATGAAAAGGATATTAGAGAGTGCATAAGAAAGAACAGAGACTTTGCTAATCTATATGAATACTTCCTGATCAATGGAAAAACAATACTGATTGTTCCACCTCCTAAATCGATCGCTGAACAAGAAAGCAGTCTAGCTGATCCCACTGAAAGAGTTATCAGATTTTGCAAGAAATTAATACGTAAACAGAAGGAAAGTGGAAATCTAAAACTTCCACTATACGTATTACTTATACGTGTGTTTAATTGTTAGAAAAATTCATTAGCATTCCTCGTGGGTGCAAGGAATGTTCTTGTATGAGCATGAGGGTAAACGGATATTCTATGAATTTGGCATTCCTATTCCCCCAGGGAAAGTGGCATTCTCTATTGAGGAATCATTGAAAATTGCTGAAGAAATAGGATATCCAGTTGTTCTTAAGCCACAAATCTTGGGAGGCCGTAGAGGGAAGGCAGGGGCAATAAGATTCGCTGAAAATCCAGATGAATTAAAAAAGCATGCAAAGGAGTTATTTAGCATGACATTACATGGTGAGAGAGTTTCTAGGATTCTTGTAGAGAAAAAAGTGGACATAGCTCATGAATATTATATGTCTTTAATGGTTGATTTCTATGAGCGCAAAATTATTGCATTATTTTCGACGGAAGGAGGAATTGATATAGAGGAGGTAGCTAGAACAAAACCAGAGGCCATCGTGAAGAGACATATTGAGCCAGAAGTGGGATTAGATCAATTTATAGGATTAGATATTGTAAATCAACTAGGAATAAAGGGCAAAAAAGCATTGAAACTCGCCAGTATTTTTCATAAATTATGGCTAGCTCTTAAGCATAGAGATCTCTTGCTAGCCGAGATAAACCCCTTAGCAGAAACCACTAATGGAGAAATAATTGCGCTTGATGCTAGAGTAATGGCTGACGACAATGCTCATATTCGCCAACCATGGATCACTGAATTAAAGAAGAAGAGAGCTGGTGTGGAGAGTCTAGAACATAAGGCAAGGGAAAGAGGCATATCATTTGTGGTTCTTGAGGGAGATATCGGTGTAATCGGTAATGGTGCTGGATTAACGATGGCTACTGTTGATTTAGTAAAGGAATTCGGTGGACGCCCCGCCAACTTCCTTGATATAGGGGGAGGAGCTGGGCCTGAGAGAGTTATTGCTGCTATAGAGACGATTCTTAAACTCGGAAATATTAAGGTTATACTCATGAATATTTTCGGTGGAATAACAAGGTGTGATCTGGTTGCTAAAGGAATCTTAGAAGCTCTACGAAAGATTGATCTAAAAATTCCACTTGTAGTACGCCTTACGGGAACTAACGAAGAAATTGGAAGAGAAATGCTAAAGCAAGCAGGTATCGAAGCTTATACAGATATGATTGAAGCCGTCAAGAAGGCTGTTGAATTAGCTAAATAAAGGTGAAAAATATGGGCATTCTCGTGAATAAAAATACTCGAGTAATTGTTCAGGGGATTACTGGAAGAGAAGGCTCTTTTCATACAAAATTGATGCTTGAATATGGCACAAAGATCGTTGCAGGAGTTACTCCTGGGAAAGGCGGAAATGAAGTTCATGGTGTTCCCGTTTATGACTCTATAGGGGATGCTCTCAGAGAAAATGAAGCAGATGCAAGCATAATTTTCGTTCCAGCAAAGTTTGCAGGAGATGCTATTAAGGAAGCAATACACTATAACTTGAACCCTATAGTCGTAATCACCGAGGGCATTCCAATATGGACTACTTTAGAACTAGTGCGGATGGCTAAAGAAAAGAATATTTATATCATCGGACCTAATTGCCCTGGGATTATAATTCCCACTGAAATAAAGTTAGGCATAATGCCAGCCCATGTATTTAAGCGAGGAGATGTCGCTGTTATTTCCAGGAGCGGGACACTTACCTATGAAATATCAAAAACTCTCTCCGATGCTGGATTAGGTCAAAGCGTTGTGATAGGGATTGGCGGGGATCCAGTCAAAGGGCTAACAATCCCAGAGGCTCTTAAACTACTAGAAGAAGATCCCGAAACTAAGAAGATAGTAATCATTGGTGAGATTGGTGGAGTCGAGGAAGAAAAAGCTGCAGAGCTTATAAAGAGAGATATCATTACGAAACCCGTTGTGGCATATATTGCTGGTAAGCATGTTACAATGCGTACTGGGGTATCCTTTGGTCACGCTGGTGCTATCGTACTTGGGAATATCGGTCGTCCAGAATCAAAGATAAAAGCGTTTCAAGAAGCTGGCGTTCCCGTGGCTAGATTGCCTTATGAGGTTGTTGATTATCTAAAAGAAGCCTAGAGGAACTTTAAATTAAACTTTGGATACTTTTTTACTTCCTCTATTATTAATCCCTTACTTGCCCATTCCTCAATATTTTCCTTTATTTTCTCAAAAGCTCTTCGAAGAATATCATTATTATCGTAATTCTTAAGAATTTCCAAGAGTTCTTCTTTCGGCTTATTTCTCATTTTTTCTACAATTCTTATCATTCCAGGCACTGCTCTAACAATATTATCTACTATTGTAATGTTTGCCCATTGAGCTGTTCTCGATAAAGGATTAAGATCGATTGTTACTACATTTTTTCCCATTTTTCTTAAAGCCATAGTTCTGTCCCCGTCTTCTAAGGGCACAAAAACCGTATCAGCGATTAGGATACCTCTCTTGTCTACATATCTTCTTAGATGCTCTATTTCTGGAAGCTCGGCTCTATACTTTTCATCTACGCCTAACACTTCTCCAGCTCCCGCTGCTAATAGGACGCGTTCGATAGCTCGTTCCCTCCTCTTAGTCCTGTAAAACAAATTCACTTCAAGCTTAGCATTGATTTTCTTGGCCAATTCTACATATTCTTTTGCTACTAGAGCCGCAACATTACCATTTACGGAAAAAACTGGATGTTTTGAAACTAGAAATAAAGCTACTGCAGCTTCCATTGCTTCCCTCGCGAAGTCATGTGTTTTTTCTCCTAGTAAATAATCGAAAGCTTCGCCTCTCCCATGAGCTATTAAACCGGCTGTAGCCACAACTCCTTCGTTATATCCGTGCACAAGTAGTTCTCTATATTTCAAAGATTTTGCTCGTGGATGTGATTCCGGTATTATTATGTTTTCCTCTTCTCTTTCTCTCATCTTTTTCACCCAATAATTCTAACTCCAAAGTTCTCCATTTTTGTGCATGCAAAATATTTAATCTTCCCTGTGTTTAGTTTTCGAAGAACTTCTTTGAAATTAATTCTCTCACCAAGTTCTTCTCTTATTAAGAAGATTCCTCTTCCAATCATTAGCATCGACCCCTGGTATCCCTTTTCCACAAAAAGCGATAACGCTTTAGCTAAAGTGTTATTCATTAGCCCTATTTTTTCAGAAAAATCTCTTGAAAGTTTTACAAATTCGGTTAACGTTGGATTAGAGGTTAATTTCACAAGCTTATTGCTGAATGCTCTTTGAACTTTTTCAATGAAATCCTTAGAAGCTAGCATTGTTGGTGTTTCTATCCGTTCCCAAACTAAGATTAAAACTTCCCAATCTTTAGGAATCCTAAGAACTCGCCCTATTCCAGGAGCTCCAGGACTTAGTCTGATCTCAAACATCCCATCATATTGTGCTATTACACTTCCCAGCCCAGTTCTCTGTTTAACTTCAGAAATATGAGCTATTCTTGCTAACTCCTCCCTAGAAAAACCTAAATCTAAAACTTCATTTATTCCAAATACCACACCAAGAGCCCCAGCTCCACTACTACTTAGCCCACAGCCTATTGGAACTTGAAATTCGTGACTAACTATAAATTCTCCCCTAAAAATTTCAGCCCGCTCTAGTATTTCTTTAGCGGCAGTTAATGATGTTCGAGCCTCCATTGTTCTATCTATTCCATTAAAAAAGATTCTGATGCGAAGATTGCTTGAATCTTTAAACTTTACCGTAGTAAAAACATACTTAGCGATCGAAAAACCAGCCCCCAGCGACCCTGACTTTATTGGGTTTTCTTTAATTACTGGATAGAAAAAGCCAGTAATATGAGCTGGCACTGCAATTTTCATTAAGAATCACTCTAAGAATTTCTCCGCGATATAATCAAGTATCCAACCAGCTACGTCTCTCTTCAAACCTCTCATTTCCCTTATCACATCACATCCTCGTTCTCGAGCTAAAAGAATAACCTCAGTATAGTCTGCCCCAAAAATACCCTTGCTAACATCATTAACAATAACTATATCCGCCATGCCTTGGCCGAGGTACTCTTTTCCAGCCATTATAAGCTGGTCATTTGTCTTGTTCCATTCTGCTTTAAAAGCAACAAAAAGCGCGTTATCATTTATATCCCTAGCGATTTTTATTATCTTCTCTGTAGGAATTAACCGTAATGATAATGAGCGATCAGATTCGATTTTACCATCAAAAGTCTTATCTGGTCTGAAATCGCTTATAGCTGCTGCATGGAGAAATATATCTGCATATTTTATCTCCTTCAAAATTAATTCTTTTGCTTCATCATATGTTTCGAATGTCAAAACATTGATTCCCCTAGGAATTATAGTTCTCTTCACCGCATCTTTTGAAATTATAAGGGTAGTTTCTGCACCCCTTAACCATGCCTCAAGAGCTAAAGCAATACCCATCTTGCCACTACTTGGATTTGATATGAACCGGATTTTGTCTATGTATACTCTTGTACCTCCGCCAGTAACTAATACTCTTTTCCCTCTCAGATTTTGCCTCGTAAAAACTTTGAAAACATATTCTACTATCTCCTCTATTGAAGGAAATTTAGCTTTGCCCTCCTTAACTAGGGGTTCCACTATGGTTATTCCTATTTCCCTTAATTTTTTGATATTCTCAACTACTTGGGGGGATTTCCATAAGCTTAAGTGCATTGCTGGAACAATTATGGTCGGAATTCCTCTTCCCATACCAGCCAACACCACTGTTAATAAGGCATTGTCTGCTATTCCCATGGCTATTTTCGATATTGTATTCGCCGTAGCGGGTGCAACTAAGATTAGCTTATTAGAACAATTAAAAGTCCATTTTATGTGCTCTATTTCCCCCGTAAGTTCCGTAAGAACAGGATTCCCCGTTGCCCAATGAAATAACTTCGGAGATATAAGCTTAGATGCTTCTGGCGACATAACTGTGTAAATTTCAGCACCATGTCTCATAAGTTCTCTCGCTAAATCAATAGCCTTGTATATTGCCGCACTACTAGTTACTGCCAGTATTACTTCCTTTCCTTTTAATCTGGTAGATTTTGAATTCTTGATATCTTTTGATGGATGCTGTTTTTCCATAACTTATACACACTCCATGTTGTAGTGAAGAATTTTCTCGATCTTATTTCTCTCATTAATCAGAATTATTTTTGGCTTAATTCTATTGAGCTCGTCTAGCGCTATATATGCGAATGAAAAAACTATCAATTCGTCCCCTATCTCACCTAATCGCGCCGCTGCACCATTGAGAATTACTTCACCATCAGATCCTGGAATTACATATGTTTCAAAACGCGCGCCATTCGAAACATTAGCAACCAAAACACATTCGTAAGGAAAAATACCAGCAGTCTTCAATATACTTCGGTCAATTGTTATGCTTCCCTTATACTTTATGTTCTTCCCTGTGACCCTTAGTCCTTGAATTTTTGCATAAAGCACCTTCTTTAACATTTGTTTTCCCTTTCTTACCTATGTCATATTACATCCTCAAACTGTCTAAGGAGGATAATGTATAAAAATGACATATTGATTCGGTCGCTCAGAAGCGTTTATTTTTTATAATGTGTATCGCAATGAGTAAGTGAAGACTTAATTAACATCCTCTATGTTTCCGGATGGTCAAAGCTATGGCAAAGAGAAAGATATCTGGCCCCGCTCCACTAGATTTCGAAACTCAACTAGCCCTAATGAGTCAACGAGTAAAGATTTTGTTAGAAACACGAAAGAGGCGTCACGTAGTAACAATAGTGGCTGGCTTAGATGACAGAGCAGTCGACTTGAAGCAAATCGCGAAAGACTTGAAGCGGTATTGTGCTACTGGCGGAACGTACAAGCATGACAAAAAATTTGGCCCAATAATCCTGTTGCAAGGCGATCATGTAGAAAAAGTAAAAGAGTATCTAATTAAGAAATTAGGAATTCCTCCTGAAAACATTGAAGTATTATAACTCTTTTCTTATTCCCAAATTTTCATTTCGCCTTTACTATTTTTTGTATTGCTTCTTCCCCAACGAATTCTGATAGTGCTGCTGCATATAGAGAATCTTCTAGGAATATTTTCACTAACGATTTTAGATCAACTTCAAGCGAAATTAATTTTGTTCTTCCATATCTTCCGAGACTAGTTACAGGAGCTAAGATTATTCCGAGAGTTTCTAGATCGGAGAGTATATCATTTAGTCTTCTAAGAGATAGTGGCGAATAGCCTAAATAAGTACAGATCTTTTCATAGGTATTCTTTACTTTCCCAGTAGTAATTTGTTGCTCCCCTAAAGCCTTCAATACAGTTATTGCTAAGAGCACTAACTGTTCTTGTAGCGGAAGATCACGTACAGTTGCACCAATGATGTCTTTATCTACCTCATCTACGGCCTTTACTATATGCTCTTCCAAGATTTTACTTGCTCCTTCGCGCTCAGCGATCTCTCCCGCGACTCTTAGAAGGTCTATAGCCCTACGAGCATCTCCATGCTCCCTACCCGCATAAGCTGCTGCTAGTCTCAAAGCACCCTCGGTGACCACTCCTTCCCTAAAAGCCATCTCAGCTCTCTGTTTTAGGATGTCATATAGCTGCTCTGAGTTATATGGCCTAAAAACTATGCTCTCCTCAGATAAACTACTTAAAACTCGTCCATCTAAGTAGTTCTTAAACTTTATGTCGTTTGTGATCCCTATGATTGATACTTGAGCCTTATTAAGTTCATTATTTATTCTAGTTAACTGATACAAAATGTCATCACCAGAAGTTTTTACAAGCCAGTCCAACTCATCAAGTATTATTACCACTAATTGATCTCTCTCATCGATGTATTTTACAATCTTATCAAAGATAACATCAGCTGGAAGACCAGTCTCTGGTAATCCTCTACATCCTATCTCCTCACAAATCTTAACGAGCACCCGGTAATTCGTTTTCCTATATCTACAGTTTACATACGCGTATTTAAAATGGAGACCAAGCCTTTCTCCTCTCTCAATGAGCTTCTTAAGAACATATTTAGCAACAGCTGTTTTTCCAGTACCAGTTTTTCCATACATAAAAACATTTGATGGCTTACCTCCTTTCAATGCAGAGGCTAAAATGTATGCTAATTTCTGTATTTCAGCTTCCCGATGTGGTAGAATTTCCGGAATATAATCATGGCTTAAGACTCTCTTATTTATGAATAAAGATTCCCTGTTTAACAACTCGTCAAATATCTGATCTACACTCACGAGGATCCCTATCTGCACTTGTTAAAACCCGTTTCAAGTAGAGGAAGGAAGAGATAGTAAAAAAGAAGAAAATATTCTTGTAATATCAGGTAAATTCTTGAAAAAAATCATATGCACTACATAAATACTAATGCAATATTTTCAATTAAGCCTTTACTACTAAAAACGTAAACTTTATACTAGGTAATATGCGAGAAAAAATATCGCTATTTCTTTAGAAATAATTCTGCGCTCTGGTGAGCCCTTTTGGAAGTGGATGTAAAAAATCTCCCCCTTAAAGAGCTAGCAAAAATGTATCTTAAGAGATTATTAGAAAGCTCTGGGAAAAAGTTTGACATATTCGAAAATGTTGAGAGAATAACATTAGATGGTAAGAGAAGAATTAAATTTGACTTCATCATAAGAGATCACACAACAGGAGAAATTGTAGGTGTAATAGTCAAGGACTGGAAAAGACCTATTGGTATTAATGTTGCGCTAAAAGTTGAGAGAGATGTGGAAGAGTGCGGCCTATCCTATGGAATCTTAATAGGATCACAATTTTCTGGCGTTGTAGAGGGACGGAAATTCAATAACCTGATACTCGTCTCAAGAGGGGTAATGATTTCCCATTTAGTATCTTTTCTAGGAGAAAAGGCAGATTCCTCATAACACTTCAATAATCACTTCACTCATTTTTTACGTAAAATATTTTAAAAATGGTGCGGGGGGCGGGATTCGAACCCGCGAAGGCCTGCGCCACCGGATCCTAAGTCTAGCCTAAATTTTATATTTAACCGGCCCCTTTGACCGCTCGGGAACCCCCGCTCTATAATTCCAATATTCCAGTGAGTCCTAGCCTATTTAAAACATTTATGGATTTTTAAACAACTTATCAAGAGAAAAATTTATAGAAAAAACAACAAGTAGTTAAGAGAATTGGTATAACTGATGGGCCCGTAGCTCAGCCAGGGTAGAGCGCCCGGCATACGGCGACTAGCACTGCCGTACGGGACTCATAACCGGGTGGTCGGCGGTTCAAATCCGCCCGGGCCCACCAATTCTTACGCAATTCTTCCTGATGTTAATGGTAATCAGCCCCTTCTATGTTTAATTAGAGAGGTATATAGGAAAATTTTTCAACTATCTAGTAGCACATAGGAAAAAAGCAACTTCTCACCTTAATAAGTCTAAGAAACGGGATTTTAGTTGTTAAAGAGATTACTAGATGTCGTAAAAAGGCTTAGAAAAATCCTCGATATGGAGCATATGAATTGGATGATATCTGGAGCCTTAGCCATTAAACTGCATGGAGTTAACGTTAAAGTGAAAACTATTGATATTTTAACGGATGATGAAGGGGCTTACACAATAGGCAAAGCTTTAGAGAGTACTCATCGAGTTATTGTTCCGGTAGATTTTAGAAAAATAGGTAATATAATTGCCCATTTCGGAGTTTTTGACATAGAGAATATACCAATAAATGTTATTGGAAATCCGATCATCAGCTTTCAGGGAATTCTAATAAAATTTGATGTAAAAGATCTTCTAAGCATTGCTAATAGTTTGAGGGTAAATGATGAAGTTTTCCTTACCCCTCCGTTAGAATGGCAATTAATTTATCAAAAGCTTTCCTCCTCAGATAATGATTTATTATATGCCATAATTAATTTTCTGAAGAAAAATGGTTATAATGAGGAACTATTCGAACGGCTTTTACAAACATTACCAAAAGTCGTGAGAGAAGAGTTAAAAAAATTGCTTCTCTGAGAGGAACTTATTCAAATACTTTATCGTTGCTAATTCCGATTTCCTTAAGAATATTCATTGTATCCCTAGTGTATACCGGCGCTATGATATTTGGGTAAATTATTTCTCCATTTTCTCCTAAATATGGTAGGTCGATCCCAGCCATGATAATTGTTACCTCTAATTCTCCTTTCATACTCTCCTCTAATACGACCCCCCATTTAATCTCTCCCTTATTTTTTAAGATTGCCGAAACCTGTCTAACTATTCCCTCCGCTTCCTCTAGAGTTATATCGAGACCGCCAGTGATGTTAATCAACGCGCTTTTTGCAGTATTTAAGTTCACATCCAGTAAAGGATTAATTAGCGCTCTTTCAAGCGCCTTTAATGCTCTATTCCCCTCAGAAACATCTGCACGCCCAACTCCGATAACAGCCGTTCCACCAACAGACAGAACTTTCTTAACATCAGCAAAGTCCACGTTAACCAATCCAGAACGAGGCCTTACGACCAGATCCGCTATCCCCTTAACTGCCTTCACTAATATACTATCTGCTAATTTGAATGCTTCGAGTAATGTCTTTTTTGGTGCCACTTGTAGTAATTTATCATTCGGTATGACAATAACGATATTCGATAGATCTATTAATTCCTTAAGGGCCTTTGATGCGTTTTTTCTTTTTATTTCACCCTCAGCCATAAATGGTAATGTGCAAACAGTCACAGTAAAAATATCTAATTCTCTAGCTAATTGAGCAATATAAGGCGTGGCTCCGCTTCCCGTGCCTCCTCCTAAACCACAAGTCAAGAAGAGGAGATCCGTACCATCTAGGATGCGCAGAATCTTTTCTCTACTCTCCTCTGCTGCTTGTTTACCTATTTCAGGATCGTTCCCAGCTCCATGTCCCCGGCAAGTCTTCTCTCCAATTAAGACCTTTCTATGAGCTTTTGAGATAAGCAGTTGTCTAGCATCAGTGTTGATTGCAATTGTTTTCACTTGCTGAATCCCGGCCTCAATTAGATTAGTTACGGTATTATTGCCAGCTCCTCCTACTCCAATCACTTTTATCTTCGGTAAACTTCTTCGAATGATTTCTTCAATATCTTCATTGTCTTCATCTTCTTCCGTCAGAGAGTATTGAGTAACTAAGCTTGAATCTTTATTTAGTTCTTCTAAGTCCTTAAGGATGAGATCAAGATCACTCAAAAGGACACCTAAGAAGCATTTCTCCCTCACGATCTATAATTATACATTTATAAATCACGATATTATTGATGTATGATGCTCTAGAAAGGACCTCATTCATGATCCAGGTGAATTAATATGGGGCGAGAAGCTGTATATCTCGCTCGGGATGCCCTAAGAGCCGCTCCTAAACTCTTTGGGGTTAAAACTGGCGTTCCAGGTTTAGATGACTTATTTTGGATCGTAGAAATAGACGAACAGACAGGGAAAACGATTAAACGATCTCTTGGGGGATATCCTTTCGGAGGCGTATTCAATATAACCGGTGTACCAGATACTGGAAAAAGTTTAATGGTTGAACAATTCGCGGTAACCCAAGCTAGTGAGGGATGGCCAGTCGTATTCGTGACTGTGGAGAGCCCAGCTGAATATGTAGCTCGAGGACTAGAAATGCGTACTAAGGCTTTAAGAATTGATTGGTCAGAAGTAGAGGATAGAATCGCAATAATCGATTTAACTTCTAACGAAGCATTAAGAGAAAACACTAAAGAACTCTCTAAACTAATTGCAGAAACCGCTAAGATGTTTAAACCAAGACCAGCAAAATCTATTGTAATAGATTCTATCACTGGGTTATATGAACATATGGAAGTTATGGCGAGGAAGATTGTTAGAATACTATTTAATACAATGAAAAACTTACGTGTAACTGCCCTCTTCGTATCCCAAAAAAGATCATCACACGAAGAAGCTAGCGCCGAGGCTGCTGGCGGATTAGCTATTGCTCATATTGTAGATGGAACAATCGTATTAGGTAAGAAACTTATAACACAGAAATGGGAAAGTCAGACTTACAGATTACCGCTAGGAAGCGTACTCAGAACAATTAGGATCGATGGTTGCCGTTTATCGGGTCATGATCCAAACACTCATGTTATGCGTATACGTGAAGATGGAATAGTTGAAGTAGGGCCAACGTTAGCAGAATACATTGAAAAAGGATGGGAATAATTAATTAAATTAGGGTTGCTAATCACGTTTTCGAGAATACTAAGTGATGAAACATAGCCAGGAGCTGAGATAAAAATGATGTAGCTCCCCTGTTCTGATCTTTCATAAACTTTTATCAACAACCACCCTAATAGGTGTTACTGTTGATAAAAGCCTATCATGAAAAATTTCTCGACCATTTTCGTCTCTCTCAACCCAATAATCTTCAAAAGACCCTTTCATGCTTTCTCGCCTGGTGTATGGTTGACAACACGTCAAATTTAGCAGTCATGGTGAGAACTCAGCTGAGATTACCATCCTTAAGAGATTTTACTGATGCATTCATTCTTGCAACAAAGATCTTATGGAGAAAAGAAAAACTCGAGAAGATCATAAAGCTCTTTATTCGTGCTTTATATAATCGAGCAGTTTATGAAGAAATGTTGAGTATTGCTCTTCATCCAGATTTAAGACCAGTAATAGCCCATGCATTAAAACAAGTTCACGAAAAAGAAAAAGACCCCAGATTACATTTTTTGTTAAATGAAATTGAAAAACTGCCTTCCTCTCTGTTTGAAATCCCAAAGCGTATAGCTGAGAAAAAAATTAAGATACACGCAGCCACTTGCTTTTTAATAGATGACATTGAATTCTTTGATTCACATTATTCTCACTACGTCACTAGATCCAGTGTGCATGAAGATGTATTGCTTTACACTTCCAGAACACGAGGAATATTTAATCGCATTGATTTCGAGATAGAATTTGTGATATACAGTCTCCAATTAGGAACTCTCTTTGAAAAATTCGATAATTACAGCGGACTCTTCTCAAAGATAAGGATACTCTCTTTCGTTGTAAAAAAACTTGATAGACAAATAAGTAGTGACATAGTTTCCCTACTACGCAGACTCCTAAATAAAGCACAAAAGATAGCCACAATAGGCATTCTATCTCCTAATATTTCTGAGATACCAGTAGAAATCATTGACAAAATTCCAGAGAAGATTCCACTGGCAATAGATCACGACATGACCAGCTTTCTATACTCTTTAGGTGCTTTCCTCATACACTATAGTCGTAAGTATCTAGGAAAAATCTAACTTCCCGATGGCTCCTCGGACTTATGCAACCCCATAATGAATCTGATTCTTTTCGGTAATTCAATCCGTGTTTGAACGCCAAAACTACCGCGCTCACTATAAGGTCTTACGGGTCTAACTCTAAAGAATACAAGTTGAGCAATCAGCATACCAGTTTTTAGTTTCACTGGAATAGTGTTTCTATTACTTATTTCAAGGATAACGTAACCCTTATGACCGGGGTGAAGCAAATAAGCTGCCTCAACTTCTATGCCTAATCTAGCTAAGCTTGATTTGCCAGAAATCATTGCCATTATATCATTGGGTAATTCTATCCACTCCAAACTTCTTCCAAGCACAAAGGAATGCGGCTGAAGATATATGTGATTAGCATGAATTCTATTTGCTCTAACACTTAAGTTCTCTGGATCAAGGATCGGGGTATGATGAGGTTCAATGAAGACGAATTCCGAACTAAGGGAAATATCATAAGTCACTTCACCTAGACTTTCACGGAAGAAAGGCCTTATGACTAAATCCTGCTCGAGCCTTTCTAGTAATTCCTTTTTAGTCAAAATGCCGAACATCATCACCGCATCGCCATAGATTATATGTTACTGGTTACTAGTATTTTGGAATATTATGACTTCGATAGAGAAATTTAAGTTAATAACATGAAAAAGCATCGTCTCTTTAACGAAGAACTTTTAACTCTTTTTCCATGAGCTTTATCTATAACATGGTTATAAAAGGTTGTGAAATAAAATGTCTAAGGAAGGAGAAAAAGATAAGGAGAAAAAGCGAGAACTCATACGTAACTTTGTTATTGCTATCGCTGGTAATATAAGGGATCCAGAAATTGGAATATCCTTGCTGAATGCTGGACTATTGAAAGAAGAATTCGTAGAAGTTGATATTGATAAAAAAATTATTGAAGTAAAATGGATCCCCTCTACACCCTTCTGTCCTTTAATTATGCACATATCTGCAGTGATTAGAGCACGATTAAAAGAAAAATTCCAAGACTGGGATATCCGCGTTAGATTACATCCTGATGTAATAGGAAGTGATTCTTGGAACGAACGCTTAAAGAATAATGAAGAACTTGATAAATTAGTAGAGGAGATAAAACAACGTGGCTGGTGGGATTATTTCATTATTAAAGAGTAGAACTATACCGATTTCCTATCTTCTACCCTCAACCTTTTCAGCGGATCTTCACATCATTTTGATTTAACACGAATACTGAGCTGTAGATGCATGAGTCTGTAATTATTCATGAAAGGATTTGTTATTCATTACACATTTTATTGTTAGAGACTTATTAACTATGCTACAATTGGTGTTTTGCTTTGCATAAAGCCCCCTACCTTGGTAGAATAAGACTCTATTGGTGTGAAAATTGTAACGTACCGCTAATAACAGAATACTGCAATCTCTGTAAGAAAAAAGGTATTAAAGTAAATATTTCCCCTCCAGGAGATCCAAGGCCAGCGTTTAATTATGATTATATATTACTGAGAAAGCTTCTCGGGGAGATTGTCTCATGGGATATTATTGAGATCTTGCTGAGGGACATAATTTTACTTAATCCAGTTTCTTATATTGACAAGATGGATGAGATTATTTTTCAGGGAAAGGTTATTGGTAATCTTAGGTTTAATCCTGAAAAATCTGATTTCGAAATAGTATTGAATCAGAATGGTTCTATAGTCCTCTTTTCATTGGCAGCTTTCCTCTCCCAAAATTTTCTGGAATCTCTATCTCATATTTACCATTTCATTATTGTATCTAAAGAAGCTGGTGAAAAAATCTCGGAGGGCTACAATGTTTTAGCCCCAGGCATCATTAAATATAGTGAATTTAACCATGGGGATCCCGTGTTTATTTTCGCTAATAACTCATTAGTGGGTATTGGTACCGCCCGAATGTCGTCTAAAAATCTCAGAAAAGTTTCTCGAGGCGTAGTAGTCAAGAACCGCGCAAAGGGACTTAAACTTTCTTTTGACCTCGCTAGACAAATTGGAAATGAAATCATTAAGAAAATCGAAAGAAAGAATTTTAGAGGGACTATTTCTGAAGAAAAAGAGGGGGGGCTCTATTTAAAAGAGTTTGATCCTCGTAATTTATTACCACCTAATTTACAGGAGAAATTCTCTTTAGTCTTACTTGCTAATTTACATGGGCTGAAAAGTAAAGAGAAAGAAGCTATGGATTTCATTAATCGTATATCTAGAAAAAACTTACCAGTAACAGTATCATTTAGCGGTGGAAAGGATAGTATTGTAACATTTGAATTAGTTCGCAGGGCTCTTCGAAAAGATTTCCTCGTATTTTTTGTTAATACGGGAATAGAATATCCGGAGACGGTAGACTATACATTTAAGGTTCTTCAGAAATTTGAAGGCAGGAAGCCATTAAGAAGGAAGAGAATTAATGACGTAATCGTTCACCTTGGCGAGAAAACGGCAATAATAGAAGTCCCCTCACAAAGATTTTGGATCGGCTTTAATACTATAGGACCGCCTGGGATGGATTGGCGATGGTGTTGCAAATCAAATAAATTGGCGCCAACGAGACAGTTACTTGACATTTTAGGGATTGCAAAAACACTATGCTTTGTAGGCATCCGAAAGTACGAATCATTACGCCGAGCGGAAGAAGGACGCATTACTAAAAATCCCTGGACTGGTCAATTAAATGCGCATCCGATTTATAATTGGAACGCGCTAGATACTTGGTTATATATCTTCTGGCGGAGATTACCAGCAAATCCTCTGTATGGGAAAGGATTATCCAGAATCGGCTGCTGGCCATGTCCATCAAGTAATTTAGCTGACTTCCGAATCCTTAAAAACATCCATCCGAATCTTTATGAGAAATTAAGAGAGAGTATTTCTAGTATAGCCAGAAGCCAGGGGTTTTCGCAGGAAGATATCAATAGAATCTTGCAATTCGGTGTTTGGAGATGGAGAAAAATTCCACGAAAATTTCTAGAAATTAGAGGAATAAAAAGACCTTTGCAAAAAATTCTCAGAATCCATAACTTAGATAAAGAATACATCGCTTTAGATTTACCTAAAATGCCCAGAGACGATTGGGAGAAATTCAAGTGTTTTCTAACATCCCTCCTTAAGCAGATTGAAAAACAGAATAGTAATTAGGTGATAAATATTAAAGCAAAACATTACCCATTTCTACTTGCATAGGTTAAGTGGAGTTGATTAACGTGGGAAGCATTAATTTAGGTACTTGGGAATCAGTTGTTGCTGGAGTTAAATGTTCTGATGGTATTGTTTTGGCGGGTACTAAGAATGTAAGTTATGGATACTTGATTGTTTCTCAAGCAGGAAGATCCGTGTACGTACTGGATGGAATAGGCTTAGCATTTGCCGGTCATGTAGCGGACTTACAGAGCTTAGTTAAGGAAGTACAATTCGAACTAAGATTTCTGAGATATAAATTAGAACGCAGTCTTACTATCGAAGCTATAGCTCATAGATTAGGTCTTATTCTATATAGTTGGAAGCTGTTCCCCTACATAACTTTTGCGCTTGTAGGAGGAGTTGAAAAACTTCCCGAAGAAAAACCTAGACTCTTCTCTTTAGATCCCGTCGGCTCAGTTATGGAAGAGGATTACGCTGCCTCAGGAACATCGGCGGAGGTAGCGATAGGAATCCTTGAGGACAGATATGATCCAAAAATAAGCGTTAAGGAAGGAGCTGAATTATTAATGAATGCAATGAAAGCAGTTGCTAGAAGAGACGTATTAGCGGGACGATATATAGATTTGGCGATAATCACGAAGGACAAAGCTCTATTAGAGACAAAGAAATTAGAGGTTTAAATCTTGCTTCAGTCTTTTTAACTTCTCTCTACACCTATTCTCACACAACTTTAATCCATCAGAGACAAGATTCTTTATCTCTTCTATCTCCACACTCTTTAGTAGCTCCTTATACTTTCTAATCAGTTCTAATAATCTAACAAGAATGTTGCAGAAGTTCTCCTTTAACTCTTCGTGCAATTTATATATTTCTAAGGCTGATATAGCGTGTTCGACTGCTTTATCAAACTCTCCAAGATCAATCTCGATATTTGCTAATTCTACCAAAATTTCAGCCATTAATGGATAAACTCTCTCCACACTAACTTCTTTCCGTCTTAGTATTTCTTTACAAAAGGAAATTAGCTTGGGGAGCTCTAATTTAAGCTCTCTCTTCTTACCCTCCGCCAAGCGAATTGGGATATAAAGAGAAAGAATGTAATCAAGTAGGTAGTCCACTAATCCTTTCTCCTCCGCTAATTCCTCATATACTCTTTTTGTATCAATCAAAAGATCCTCTCTCAAGATTCCTTTCTCATAGTATATTTTTAATAAAGTTGCTTGAGAAACTGCCCTAAGATACTTTATTTTGAAATCCTTTCCTTCCGCGTCAATTGTGCTGAGCCTTTCTATAAGCCTCTCGATAACACCTTTTGCTTTCTCATAATCCCCTAATTCAAGGTAAAAGTCGCTGAGTTTATGTATTATCTCAGCATAACTAACAATATTTTTAACTGATTCTGCTAGTTCCTCCACACGGCTAAGAAGATTTCTAGCAGCATCTATAGCCCCCAACTCTATATTCTCAGCCACAGCTGAAAAAAGTATGTAAATTAAATTCACTAAATTTTTCGATGTTCCTATTTATGTTCACCTCGAAAAATTAGAGCCACCTCTGGATTAGTACCTTCATAATTTCTCGCTGAACTCTTCACGATTCAGCAACTACTCCCTTGCGATAGTAAAACGTTTCCGTAACATTATCTCTATATAAGATCGCCTCACAGCGTGAATCTCTATAAATAGTTCTCTCCGTGAAAATTCTACTATAGCCCATGTGGGTATTCCTAATCCCCCACCTCCACCATATACCCCAGTTCCACTTCCCGGATTTATTATTATTGTATCTAAAACCTTTCTGACATCTGGATAGTGCGTATGTCCGGTGAATATTACTTCTGCACCGTGCTTCTTAGCAATCCCTCTCAATAGCATTGGCTCGCCACGAGGATATATACCCGTTCCATGAAAAACAACAGCCCGAACATTGGCGTTTGGAATATTAACGTAAGCTATCTCTGGAAAATGGGCCGCTTCTCCCACATCCATATTCCCCCTTACTACTACCACGGAGAATTTCTTAAAAGGTTCCAATACATAGCTCTGAACAAGATCACCCGTTATTATTACTAGATCAAAATGTTCTTCGTTTAGAGTCTCCACCAATTGTTTAGGAAGAGCTTGGGCACGAAATGGTATATGAAAATCTCCCGTCACTAATATTCGATACGTTTTTGCCATATTAGGCGCCCTTATTACCTTTCCTTAAAAAGAATAAGTTTCAAGAACCGATTGAGAAATTTAAATCGATTCTAACCTTAACTATGTTATCTAGTATCCGTAGAGCAGAAATAGTACTTGATCCTTAAACAGTTATTATCTCCTCTGCAACGGCTTCAAAGCTTTTTGGGACTTTAATGGGAGAGATTACAATTATTTTCTTCAATGTTTTCGCATAAAGAAGAGCTGGGAGAATTGATTCCCTATTATGAGCTATTACGATATATGTTATTTTCTCATTATACGCATCCTCCAGTAAGTCGATCGCAAAACGGACATCTTTAGCTAATGTAGTGACAACTGGCTCGATTCCTAATTTTGATATCTCTCGCACAGATTCTCTGTGCTCATCAATATCTGACTGCTCCAAATAAATTCTAGCCTTTATTATTTTTCCGTAGTTTGCTGCTTTATCTAGAATCATTTTAGCCGTGAGCACATCATGCACAATGTCAAAGTCCATTAATACTGTTAAAAAAACTTCTTGCTCCAACTTCTTTCAGCCTCCCTTTAAAATTATTTGAGAAGTTCCTTAATCATCCAAAGCGGAATAACCAAGCTCTTTCTAGCAAAGATGATGAAAGCTGAAAAATAATAGCCTTTAAGCTCAGGTCTAACAGCATAAGGTTTTGGCTGGATATCCCTCACAATGCATTCCTTAATCTTTATATCAATGTAACCATTCTGCATTAAAGCTCGTAGAACTCTTTCTACTTGATTATATGTTGGAACATAAATAATGATTCTACCTCCCGGTTTTAAAGCATGCCATGCTAACTTGATAACAGTCCATGGTTCTGGAATATCGATGAATATTACATCAACATTCCTTTCATCGATCCCATCCTTTGAAACATCACGTATCTTAATTTCGTATACCTCTGGAACATTCAATCGTTTCAAATTCTCCTTAGCTTTTTCAGCTCGCTTTGCATCTTTTTCATATGAAAATATCCGCACCTCAGCCCCACAAGAGAGAGCTGCCAGAAACGCTGTAAATGCCCCTGCTCCCGTACCTATTTCAACGATTTTATCGGTAGGTCTAATATCAGCAAAGGCGATTATCTGGCCCCAGTCTCTTGGATATATGATTTGAGTAATGAAATCGAAATTACTATAATTTTGTATTATGTCTGGTAATAATGCTTGGATAGCGATAAATGGGAAATCCAAATGCGTTTTTATAATACCTCCTATAGGCGCTCCTATTAACTCATCGTGTTTTATTACACCAAATCTGGTGTGAACCACACACCCCTTCTTCAACTTTATAACTATTCTCTCCTCTTTTTTTGTCTTCCTTAGCGGTATAAGAAGAACAAAGTCTCCCTCTTTAAAGGACGCACCATATCCGTTTGTCATATCCCGTGACCCCTTACATCGTAAGGCTCAAGCCAAGATTTTTTGCATAATTCACAGCTCTTTCCCATTCCTCAATTCTTAATCTCCGAGCAATTTCTGGATACTCATGAGCTTTATACTCAGGTCTATATTGCGCCATAACGTTAACCCTGGTTTTGTCTAATCTCATATTCTCGGCTATCCACTTTAAAATTGGCTCTGTACAACACTTAAAATGATTAGGTAAGACTAAATGCCTTATGATTACTTCCTCATTATTCTCGCTCAGGATCTTATGATTTCTAGCCACGACGTCAAAATACTTAGGCACTTTCGAGAGCCTTAATCCGCATTCATTGTTTCCGTATTTAAAATCGGGTAGCCAAACATCTATTGTGCCTAAGAGAATTTTCATTGTCTCTAATGAGTTGTATAGATTGGAATTCCAAACTTGTGGTACAGGGGCATTTAACTTAACTAGCACATCGAAGATATAATGGATATTAGGTGTAGGTTCACCTCCTACCCAATTCACATTTCTTATTCTTTTCCTCTCCCATTCCCGAGATATAGTCTCAGCCAATATTTCTGGTGCTATATAATCGCCACTGTGTATCTGAGAAATATCCCAGTTCTGACAATATACGCATTTGAAATTACAGTGTGAGAAAAAGATCGTATATGAAGGCACGAGTTCCGGTTCTTCACCTATATGAATAAAAACAGATGAGACATATGCTTTTGCATTGAGACGACAGACCCCCTTCTCTCCTTTCACTCTATTTATACCACATCGCCATTCACAGAAATGGCAGGATTCTAAAATTTTCCAAAGAATATCCCTTTTCAGCGTTAAAAGATTCCTTTTAGGAAACCCTCCCTCTTTCCAGAGGGTTATTAATTCCTCATCATCTTTTTCCCTCATAAATTCTATTAGCTCCTTCATCTTCTCTGCATGCACCTTCCATAACTCTTCAAGAGACATATCATCCGAATATTCAACTTCAATCATTTTCGCTATGAGGAATTTAGGTAAGGCTTCTCTTCTTAATATTTTAAAGTACCTCTCTAGCCTCTCTTGAGCCTCTTTATCATCAAGTATAGCGATACTATCTGGTCTCTGCCATACCACGGGGATCCCTTTTACCTCTCCGATTAATGTAAATACCAACTTAGTCACCTTCTCGATGTAAACTATTTTATAGTCTACACCAGTATGAGAGAAGAACCGTAATTCTTTTTAATGATAATACCGAAATGCTTAAATAGTATTTCTCAGCATTTAAAAAAGTAACGGATGTAAGATATATAAAACTATCGAATTGGGGTGAGATGTATGGAAGATGATAACGAAGAGGAAAAAGACAATACATACTATGGTAAGCCATTAAAATGTCCATATTGTGGGTCAGAGGAAATTGAACCAATCGGAGATACTTATGTCTGCATGCGCTGTGGAAGCGTATTAGAAGAAGAAATAATTGATTTGAGACCTGAAAGGCGGGAGTTCTCTCCAGAAAATTCTCTAATGAGACGCTTCTTACCAACTTCTCCTCTTACAAACATTCAGCCCGTTAAGCTGTACATTCAAGGAGATAAGAGTATTACAAGAGTAATGCCGAAAGATGCTAGAACTAGAAATACCCTATATGCCATGTCAATTCTAAATGAGATAGCTTCGAGACTGCATCTCCCACGAACCACCAAAGATACTGTCATGGAGTACTTCCGAAGACTAAGCATGAAGAGAGCAATAAGAAGAGAGCGCGTTCCAGCAATTGTAGCTGCATTAGTTTACCTAGCGAGTAGAATAACTGGTGTACCAAGACATCTAGATAGAATTGCTAAGGTCAGTGGTGTGAAGAAGAAGGATATCTCAAAAGCCTATAAGATGATAAGATCCGAGCTTAAGCTTACGGTTCCTATACCCGATGCTGAAAAATTTGTAATATCATTTGGTAGAGAACTCGGATTGAGCGGAGAAACAATTAGTAAGGCGATAGAGATTATAAGGGAGGCCAAGAAAAAAGGAGTTTCCATCGGAAGAGACCCAGCTGGTATTGCCGCCGCAGCTTTATATATAGCTTGTAGATTGATGGGAGAGAAGAAGACACAGAAAAAGGTAGCGGAAATCGCTGGAGTTACTGAAGTTACTGTGAGGAATAGGTATCGAGAAATAATAAAACTGCTAAACCTAGATATTAGCGGATAGGAGCAAGTACTGCAAAAATAACGTCAACATCTTGTATTTTCAAAATAGCATCCTTATCTAATTCAAACCAGAGAAGATCCTTAACGCGAAGATCACGAGTTAAGCACCTAGCAAGCTCGAATCCATGTCTTTTAGCTAAACTAACTTCTTTATCAAACCGCAAGAAAATTTTTAACTTCTGATCACAAGCCCCAATTAACTTTCTTTCATCACCCATTTCCGAAAAGAATAAAGAGATGTTAGCAGGATAACTCTTAATGAATGATGATTGCCCCTCTATGAACTCAACTTTTTCTATTACATTGCTAATTTTTATCAGATGGGAATCCACCCTAAAGAGATGAATTAGACTACCTTTTAACCGTTGGATAATCACCCTATGAAATTTAACTCTCTCAAAAATCTTGCTGAGAACTATAGGAGATGGTATCGAACGAATTAGCATTAAAGGTTCATTATTTACTAGAAGGAAAAAAGATCCTCTAAAAGCTCCTTCTTCTATAATAACATATAGTTCTACGCCATCAAGTGATAATTTTCGCAACTTACCTAAAGATTTCATCCATTCCTTAATATTACCAGTCTTTTTTACCTTGTACTCTATATGCCTCAGTATCTCTGATGCATAGCGATGCAATGCGAATTCATCATATATAGCGGGGAGATATACTGGATAATCATAGAGCTCTATTCCTAAATCACCCTCGATAAAACCGTGAAAACCTCTCTTTAATAGGTATTTTCCAGTCTTGCTATTCCTGATCGCTACAATTTTATAAAAGGGATAAAAATTTCCTCGGTATTTGAAACCATCCTTCTGAGGAGTTAAGTAGGTGAATGGAACACATCTCAATTTACCAGAATCAATGAAGATCACTTCAAAATCTGCGGGGTCAATGTTTCTATCATAGAGTATTTTGTTAAAAACCTCGAGAATAGTCCCCTTTTTCAAATCAAAGCACCATAGTGATCAGACTCGGCCGCTTTCATCATAGTAAACCGACTTCAGAGAGGGGCTTGAGTCATCATTAGCGATTTTTTTACATCTGAATTATCGTCATCAACGATTATTACATTCTACTGTACCAACACTAATTTTATGAACTTTTTTTCTATGATTAATCCAGAAAAGTCTCCGAAGGGTAATTAGTATGCAAGAGAGAAAAGAGGAGCATCTAAACGAAATTTTAGAACGCTTGGAGGAGTTATCTGAGGAAATTATTGATCTAAGAGATAGAATAGAGAGCTTAGAAGAACGCGTAGAAAGACTCGAAAAAGCCCTTTCAAAATGATCATGTATATCAATTAATAATTTTTATTTACTTAGTTTATTGAATTAGAGGATCATCGTGATTCAATTGCTTTAACTATTTTATCTGCAGCTAATTTTAGATCCCTTAGAATCAGTCCTAACTTCGCATTCTCTTTTGTTAATACTGCTAATATATGATCTTCTCCAGCAAGTCTTAAGACTGCGTATCCGGTATCTGTATAGATTATTACGTGATCTACATGTCCCTGATTAAGATCCAGAGAACTTCTTTCAGAAGTTCCGAATATTACAGTAATAGCTGCTGCTAAAAGACTCTCCTCTTCTTGGATCTTTTCGTTTTTAGGGTAACTAGCCACGGGCAATCCTTCAATTGTAGCTACTATAGCTAGTTCTATTGAGGGATTTTCTTGAATCAAACTCTCAAGAATTTTCTCTATTTCTCCAACGATTTTTGCCTCTTTACGGGCTTCTGATAACATTGCTAGGAATTCTTCTCTCGAAGCTAGCTCTTCACCCATATTTTTTCGCCCATTCTGCTTACATCAATTAATTATGTTAATAATAACTCACTGAAACGATGTTTTAAAAGCATGTTCTACTTTAAAGATTTGAAATTTGGTTAATAAAAATTATTGTCCCGCATAAGTTGTGTCTTTTTGCCCCCTAATTATAAACCATAGCTATTATCAATAAGTTTGTTAAAGAAATCTATACGATAAAGGGTCGTCTACATGAACAAAAATTCTGGAAAGAAATACGTATCGCTAACTCGGGGAGCTTGGAAAAAATTCTGGCGCGCTGTAAAGGAAGCAGATATTGTACTAGAGGTTCTGGATTCACGAGATCCTCAAGCCTTTAGAATGCCTTCTATTGAGAAAAGACTGACAGAACTCGGAAAAAAAGTCATATTAGTTATAAATAAGGCCGATTTAGTTCCCAGAGAAGTATTAGAGGCATGGAAAAAAGCCCTCGAAAAAGAATACCCCACCATTTATATAAGCGCTAAATATCGACTTGGAACAGGTAAACTTCGAAAGTTAATCTATAAAGTGGCTCAAAAGAAAAATGATATAATAAAGGTTGCAGTGATAGGATACCCAAATGTTGGCAAATCCTCGATCATAAATATTCTAAAAGGTTCTCATAGCGCTCCCACAGGGGCCAAACCTGGGTTAACTCGTCATATCCAGATTATTCGGCGTGGCCGTTTAAGAGTATTGGATACTCCCGGAGTTTTTCCTTACGAAGACGCAGAAACTTTAGTGTATAAGGGAGCAATACGTGTGGAGACTTTGGATGATCCAGTAGCTCATGCTGTGGAATTAATTGAAAAGCTTAAGAAAATTAAGCCAGATGTCCTACAACAAACTTATGGAATAGACGATCCAGATCCAATGAAATTTCTTGAAAAGTTAGCTCTCAAGAGAGGAAAATTGTTGAAAGGTGGAACGCCGGATATAAAAGAAGCGGCTCGAATAGTTCTTCGAGATTGGCAACTGGGTAAAATAGTAATTTACAAACTTAGGTGATCCAGACGAAGGAGTTAGGGAGGAGAGATGAAGAATTGGTTACTTGAATTTTTAGACTGTTCATTCACTCGGATAAGAGTATCTCGTTACTCTCGAGACTCTAATGAAATTTTTTCTGGAATAATTTTCTGTGATACTAAAGAATACTTTATCAGAAGAGGCATACCAATACTTCTTAATCCAAAAAAGAGGAGAAAACTCTCTAAGCTTCGAGGACTGTACGAAGCTCTACCAGCAGCACCATGGAAAGCGATCGAGAATTCCTGGGTAAAACATATGAGATTAATTCATTTTCTCTTATTGCAAGAGGCTGTCAAAATGGTTAAAGATAAGAGAAGAGAGATTAATGCTTTAGCATTAGGATGTGGATGGGGATGGGAAGTATGGGCTTTATCTAAACTCCTGGGATCACAGTATGAAGCAAAGATTATAGGAATAGACATTGCTTCAAAACCGCTTAAGCTTGCTAGGAAAATATTAGCTAAATCAGACATGGAGAATATTGAATTTTGCGTGGCAGCGGCTGAAGAACTACCTTTTAAATCAGATAGCTTTCACGTAGTGTTAGGCATTTTTGGCAGTCTAGACCATTCTGAAGAATACCCTAAAATATTTTTAGAAGTTTCTCGTGTTTTAAAGAGGGATGGTATATTTGTATTTACGGTGCTTAACAGATTTTCACTTGATTGGCTTCTTAAAGTAGCTTTAAAGCCTAACCTCTTGTTAAAAACTATCAAAAAAATGAGAGAACCGTTCACTAGGGTAACAATTCCCCTCCCAGATGGAGGATCAGTAAGGATTCCTACTCATTATTACACACCCTCGGAGGCATTTCGTTTACTCAAACTAGCAAAGTTAACTCCAATAAAAGTTCGGAGTATTTTCTCTCTTTTACCTATGAATTTTAAGAAGAAAAAATTCAGTACGTTCCATAGAGTTCTTCACAAATTGGATTATTACGGTAGCTCTGCACCTCTCCTTAAATATGCTGGAAGATATTTAGGAATTATTGCTAAGAAATCGCTTTAAAATACTAATCTTTTCCTCTAAGGGTATGTAACTCCATGCGCCTGGGTGGTAAAAATATACTGCTGCTAGGTCTTTAATAAGACCTCCTTTTCCCTTGTCTTTTAGAAGTGCAGTTACACGTATTAAGTCGAGGAGGGATAATGCTCTCATAAAATTATTGAACCATCTAATGGAGAGAGTTATTTCAAACTCTTTACCGAGAAAAGGAAGCAAGTTTAACCAATAAGAAGAAAAAACAATATTTTTCATTCCTCTCTTATGCGTTATGCCTAGTCCTACCTCCTTACAAATCTCTTTAAAGGCTAGTCGAAAAAGCTTATTTTCTAGTTCGTAAAGATATCTTGTTTCATCCCATCTTATCTCTTCCTCAATAAATGTCATTCCATATACGCTATCAACTTTTAATGGAAAAAGCTTTAGAGGAGCTATTATAGCTAATAAAAGATCCTTCTCGTCGATGTATCCTTTTAAGAGGTCCCCCATAATGGGTAATTTATTTGCTTTAAATTTATCGAGTAATCTCTTATATCTCGTTAGAAGGAATTTGCTTGCATTAATAAACCCAGCATTCATCTCTATTGCTAATTCAGCATACATTCGAGCTGTCTCTTCTGGAATACCCTTAGCGAAGAGAACAAGAACATCGATTTCGTGATGCTTTAAATTGTTTACGAATTCCTTATACAAAGAAACAATTCTCTTCTCCGTGACCCTATTTTCCTCTTTCTCCGATCTTAACGGGGGAATACCAGGTTTTATTTCAATTTTATTCCAATCTTCCTCATCATTAGTAAGGTTTCTAATCATTCTATTAACTTTACCTCCTTCGGCATCAATTATTAACACGACCTTTAAGGAGTTTATGCTATACGGTCCCACACTTTTTAATGGAAAAAAGCTGTTCAGCTTTTCCATGAAATTTTTCTTTCGAAGAAGAAAGAGAAAATCCTTAGCTATTTCGTTAAAACCAATTAGTCCCACTTTTACTAATTTAGACATGTCTAAAAGCTCCCTCTAAGACATATTGATTTTTTCTTTTGGAAGGAAGAAAAATAGTGAAAGATCGTTAAAGACATCTAGGGACTTACATACCTTAATGCTATCACCCCAATACCTCGTACTCCAACTAGTATCTCATTTAAACCATCATTATTAATATCGTATACTATTGGAGGATATACACTTGAACCTGGATATCTAAGGGATCCTAGAAGTCTAAGTTGATCGTCTTCATACTTAAGAACCACTAGCGAACCATTAGCCGCCCCGATAATTATCTCTGGTTTGTTATCTCCATCAATATCTCCAATCGCTGGTCTATCCCCAGCAATACCTCTATAGCTCGCGAGAACTTCTCCGGATGGAAGTTTAAGTATATATGTGCTATTGGGAGTCACTCCAACAACCGCTTCAAATTTTCCATCCCCATCGATATCGCTAATACTTGGGGTAAACACAGGATTTCTGAAGTTTTTCTCTAAAAGTTTCTCAGTCCCCTTTAATACTCTTAAGAAACCATCTCCTGATGCAAAAATAATCTCTGGAACTTTATCCCCATCAATATCAGAAAGAACGGGTTCCCAAACTCCCTTACTAAATTCTAATCGAGATAGCTCATTCTCACCTTTGAAAATTCTTAGCGTACCATCAGCGCTTCCTGCAATTATCTCGTTTTCACCATCACCATTTACGTCTCCTACCGCTGGTTGATAGACCCAATCATTGAAGCGAACATGCCAGAGTTCTTTTCCATTCTTTATTACTCTTAAGGTATGATCTTTGGATCCTGCAATTATCTCGTTTTCCCCATCGCCATTTACGTCTTCAATGACTGGTGGTTCAACTATTGCTCTAAATCTAGTAAAGCGCCACAGTAGCTCATTATTACGGAAAGTTATTAAGGAACCATCAAAGGTAGCGACGACGACTTCGTTCTGACCATCATCATCAATGTCTTTAATTATTGGTGTTCTAAGAGACTGCTCAGATGCTTTTGTGCTCCATAACTCTTGCCCCTCTAAACTAAGGTAGTACAGAAATCCATTTCGTCCACCTACAACTATTTCCAGCACACCATTATTATCCACATCTCCAATATTTGGAGAAAAGGCTCCACCGTCAATTGTGAATCTCCAGAGCTCTGTTAATATTCGCGAAGACATATATCATCCACCTCCTCTAAATGAAAGCTTAGCTAGTAATTAGACCCTTCACATCATACAGTTTTAAGATAGTCTCTGCGGAATTACGTCTAAAAAATAACCTTCTTTACTAAGAACTCTAGAGATAGTCACTACATTAATATTAGTTATGAAAAAAGAGTTTAAATTTTAGTTATTCAGTCTGTCGAAAGGTGTCTTAAAAATGAGTCCATTTGCTAAAATTAGGACTGTTGGTATAGATCTTGGAACTTCATCAATAAAAATCTCGGCTGGGCCGCGGAAATTAAAATTCCCTAGTATTATAGGGGAGCCAAATCCAGGGTTCAGAGGAATTACAATGGATAAGAGTTGGGAGAATAACTTAGTTATAGAACTAGAAAACGGCGAAGAATATTACGTAGGCGAATTAGCGAGACTACAATCTTTAGTTAAAATACCTTTAGCCCGAGAAGGAAGGATGAAGAGCGCTAAAGATGCGCTAATCGCTGTAAAAGCGGCTCTCGGACTAATAGCTGAGCGTCCAGAAGAAGTATTCGTAATTGCAACTGGTGTTCCAGTAGCTACTGGACAAGCAGAAATGGAGACATTAAGCAGAAGCATTGTGGGTACGCACGAGATTAGGATAAAGAATGATGCGACTGGAGACAAAAAAATTGCCAAAGTGAAGATCGTCGCCGCTCCTGTAATGCCCGAACCTTATGGTTCCTGGTACTACGTTCTAAAAAAGAAAGGCGAAAAAACAGCTATTGATTCAGTTATAATTGATATCGGATACGGATCTACAGACATTCTTACTATTTATAATGGAACGATCCTCAGAACAGCTAGTGGCTCGATAGTAGAGGCTATTGATACTATTGTAACTAAGCTTGCACAATACCTTAATGAGAAAACGGGTAGAATGATTAAACCAGAAATGCTCATTAGCACCATTGAAAAAGGACTTATGGCTGTTAATATTGGCGGTACAACATATGATATTTCACCTCAAATTAATGCTTTATCCGAATATGTTGCTCGAGTTATAGCAGATGAATTAGCTAGATTACTTGATACCTTGCCTCCTGATGCATTAATAAAATACTTTATACTGGTGGGAGGGGGAGTTTACTTACTGGGACCAAAGCTGAAGGAGGCTTTACTAGCTCGAGGCTTTGTTAAAAGCCCAGAACAAATAATTATTCCCGATGATCCAGTAATGTCTAATGCTATGGGCTTTGAATTAGTCGCTCAATATTATTCCCAGAGATTACTAGGTGGCAAATAAGAACTATCATTAAATTAAATAATGATGAGGTATCATTACTCCGCTGATTCCTGATGAGGGATCCGGGAGCTGATCTTTAAAGCTTTATTCCAGTTAATATGCCATCATTTAATAACTCTTCAATCCTCATTTTTCAATTTTTAAAAATAGGATATATCCTTGTTTTAGGAATGATGATGGACACCCTAGCTGAGGATCCGGATCTATGATGAGCCCGAAGTTAACTGAGGTGATCTGTTGAGAAAAAACTTAAAAAACATTAACGATCTTCGGGATAATCTCTCTTTCTTATTACATAAGTTAAATAATTTAAAGGAGCTAGAGAAGAAAAAAGAAGAATTATTAAGATTGCTTCAAGAGCACTTAGAAAGTGAGAAAATAGATTCTGAAAAGCTAGTCTATATTGGAGACCAGTTATCTGAGATAGGGTATCACGAGATAAAAAATAACAGACGCCTTCAGGGCATCTTATCCTTAATCTCGGCTTTGGTTGCGTATAAATTAGCAAACGATATAGAAAGCGCATCAAAGAGTTACAAATTACTCTCTAACATTCTTGCAAATTTAGAGAACGAGGCTTTAAGCTGGCGAGAATGGGACGCGGCTTTTATTATTCACATCATTTATATGATCTCTGAGGGAGTTTTCCGCGAGAAAGAAAAGGAAAAGCCTGTTAAATATCTAAAGAATGTTCACCCATTACTCATAGAGCTTGCCAATATGGTGAATAATCTCGTAAAGGAAAGTTGTCAGGTGACGGTCTTAGAAGATACTGTTAAGAGAACTGAAGAGATCGCTAAAAAGTATGGTTTTGAAAATATTTGGCATACCTTTAAGGACATTTTGAACCTATTCATCGTGTTTAGAACTAAAAAATGTGATGAAGAGAGCGGTCACGGATCAAATGATGAAGAAAACGCTAAAATCTGATCTAGTATAACTCAAGGTGAAAATTGATTTGAAAGAGTATGTTATCGGCATAGAGAGTACAGCTCATACCTTTGGAGTCGGAGTAGCTTCGTTAGACGGATCCGAGATCGTTGATTTTTCTCACCAATATGTACCAGAAAAAGGAGGCATCCATCCAAGAGAAGCAAGCGAACACCATTCGAAATTTGCTTCAAAAATTTTAAGTCAAGCTATTGAGTATATTTGTCAGAGAAATGGAGAACTCGTTGCTATAGGGTTCTCCCAAGGTCCTGGCTTAGGCCCTTGTCTTAGAGTAGGTGCTACGGTAGCTAGAGCAATAGCTAGTTATTTAGATCTTCCACTCTTCGGTATCCATCATGGCGTAGCTCATATCGAAATAGGCAAGAAACTAACTGGTGCTCGGGATCCCCTAGTAGTACTTGTATCTGGCGGCCATACGATGATCGTGGCTCTAGAAGCCGGTTATTATAGAGTTTTTGGAGAGACTCTTGATATCTCTATTGGAAATTTAATTGACATGTTTATGCGTGAAGCGGGTTTCCCGTCCCCAGCGGGACCTCTTTGTGAGAAACTGGCTCAAAAATCTTCAGATTTTGTAGAACTACCTTATATTGTTAAGGGTACTGATCTTTCTTTTTCTGGAATACTGACTCAAGCCGTTAAATTGCTGAAAAGAAATGTACCTTTACCCACTTTATGTAGAAGTTTACAAGAAGTTGCTTTTTCCATGCTCACAGAAGTTACGGAAAGGGCATTAGCTCATACAAAGAAAAAGGAAGTATTGATTGTTGGAGGTGTGGCTGCGAATAGAAGATTGAGAGAAATGCTTAGTATTATTTGTGAAGAGCACTCTGCTAAGTTCTATTGGAGTGAAAAATGGAATGGAGATAACGGAGCAATGATAGCCTGGACAACCGTATTAGCGTATAAATACGGGGAACCCTTAAAGATTGAAGAAAGTTACGTAAAGCCATTATGGAGAATAGATGAGGTGTTTATTCCCTGGAGCTGATTAGATTAGCGAGAATTTCCTTAATCCTCTCCAGAGCTCTCTTTGCTCTCTTTATCTCTTCCTCGCTTAATTCTTTTTTCTCAATTTTTTCCATAACTTCTCTCATGAATTCATGATATTCCCACGGATACACGATCCACTTATCTGTGGTCTCTATGAAAAAGTCGGGCACTACAATGCTCCAAGGCTTTAAATGAATAGTCGCTATCTTTACCTCTTTAGGATCTTTTGATTTAACGTGCTCAAAAGCCGTTTTTAGTGTTCTACCAGTATCTGCCACGTCATCAACAATCAACACATTTCTTCCTCTTACATCAATTAGTAGTGGTTGAATTATTCGTGGCTCCTCTGCCGTCTCACCAACTCCCTTGTAGAATATTATTCGAAGAGGAGCCACGTTTTTTATACCGAAGTAATCAGAAAAAATTGCCGCTGGTATCGCACCGCCTCTAAGAATAGATACTAAAATATCTGGGTAGAAACCAGCACTCTCAACTTTTTTGCAGAGCTTAAGCGTTTTATGAATGATGCTTTCCCAGGTTTCGATCTGATAATCAATAGGCATGTCTCCTCTCTCCCGCGAAAAATTAAGCGCCGAATATTTAATCCTGTTCAGGGAGGCGTTAGAACATAAACCGTCGTCTCCTGTGGAATTTGCTGCAAATCTAATGTAAACTCGTTGTTAGCGATCCTTTTCACTGGTCCTTTCCAAGCGCTAAGAAAATCGTCTACTCTGTATAGTTTCCCGAAAATTCTTTGGTTCAGCTTTTCATTATAATAATGCATCGGAATAGCTATATGTGGCTCTATCTGATTTATAACCTCTATAGCCTTTTCCGGCCCTATTGTAAATACCCCCCCTACCGGCACAAATAGTACATGCGGCCGGCCGAATACTTTGATTCTCTCCACTTGATCTTCATCAAGTTTATGGCCAAGATCTCCTAAATGTACAAAAACACCATCCCCATAACCAACAACATAAACGACATTCCGCCCTCTTTCTCTACCTCTTTGCTCGTCATGATATGTTAAAACTCCACGGATTTTCACGTTCTTGATGTTTTTATCCCCTTCAACACCAACAAGATATTGAGAATCCCATTTAGACACAGCTTGCCAATTTGCGTGGTCAAAATGATCATGAGAACATAGGATGATATCTCCTTTTAATCCCGATAAGTTGAGTTTTCCAATTTCTTTCTTATAGGGATCAAAAATTATTGTTAAACCAATCGCCTCATTGTAAATACTGAAGCACGCGTGTCCCCACCATGTGATTTTGAAAATTCCAGTAGGTCTTCCAGTAGATGCCATTTCAATTCCTCCAAATAAAAATAACTTTTTCAGGAATAGTAATAGGGACAAGAAAATATGGTAGTGTAGTATAGATATAAAATATTTTACAAATCGCTTTTTATAGCAGTTGAAAATGCTCCTTATACTACTATCTCAGCCCTTTCAAGCCTCTGCATGCAATTTTCTAAGAGCCCGGTCTATCATCATCGATCTCTCAATTCTTATTTGGAAATTTCCTCTAATATTAAACCTTTTGTCTCAGGACCTAATAAGAATACTAATAATCCGCCCAGTAGGTGAGCAATGAAAAATACCACGTATGCTAGAGTAAGCCCTCCTAATTGCAAGTATCCAGTTATAATTGGTGACAAAATTCCCGCTATTCTCCCGACTGCGGCAGCTATTCCTGCACCAGTTCCTCTGTATTCTGTTGGATATAGTTCTGGAGTATAAACATATAATCCAGACCAAGCGCCCAAGTTAAAGAAGGATATTAAAATGAACCCTAGTAATAGCATTAGCCCTATGCTATAAGTTCCTATATTGATAATCGCCACTTCCCAGTAATCCGCTAGACCAACTATTATCGATCCAATGCTAGCACCTATAAGGTAATAAATTAAGACCTTTCTTCTCCCTAACCTATCAAGTAGAAATGCAGCACTATAGTATCCGGGAATCTGCGCCAGTACGATTAGTATACTCCATAATAGGGCACTAAATAGCGAGTATCTATCAGATAATATCTTTGGTAGCCATAAGAACACACCATAGTAGGTATATACAAGAATAAACCACAAGCTCGTTAAAAGCAATGTTCTTTTTGCATATTCACCTTTAATAAGCTCGCTCCAATGTACTTTCCTCCTAACCAAACTAGGTTCAATTTTCACTTCCCCTTTCACTAACCCATACTGTTTAAGAACTCTAAGAGCCTCCTCTATCCTCCCTTTCTCCTCAAGATATCTTATGGATTCTGGCAAGAATGCGATAATAAATGGTATGAGAACTAGAGCTAATAATCCCCAGAGAAAAACTCCTTCCCAATCTATAGTCCTCAAGAATAATAGAGGGATGATCAAGCTGAGAATTGTTCCCCAAACCCACGCAGTCTCTATTAGTCCAACAAACGTTCCTCTATAGCGTGCTGGTATATACTCCGAGACATAAACCCCTGGTATGGGTAATGCTCCTCCTAAACCTATTCCCGCTATAAAACGATAAAGCAGCATTAATGTATAATTGTGTGTAGTGCCGCATAAGGCTGTGAAAATACCATGTAGTACTATAGCTGTTATTAAAGATATTTTTCGACCAACAATGTCTGCTAATCTTCCATATAGAACCGCCCCCATAAACATTCCAACGAATCCACTGCTCAACAAATAGCTAAGTTGCATCTGATTAAGCACCAACTCTGTTCCTATTCTCTTTAATATTCCCGAGATTAAGAGGACATTCATCGCTGTGAGCATATATGCCAAAAAAGCAATCACTAAAATTTTATAGTGGAAACTTCTCAATTCGATATTCTCTAAATACCTAAGTAAGCTCATGAGGAGCCCTCTCTAAGAATTCTTGTAAAGGGATCGCGAGAGAAACGATCTTCTTCACAATATAGAAAAAGGCTCAATATATTAATCTGGGAAAAATGGGAAAATTCTACCATTAGATTTCATTAATTAGGTAATCATTGCACACTCCTTGCGCATATTCCTATTCTTTCTAAGAACTCACCATTTTCATATACTAATCGTCCTCTTAGGAATGTAGCTAATACCCATCCTTTTACTTTCATACCCTCATAAGGCGTTACACGAGACTTGCTCAGGAGAACTTCTGGTGATATTTTCCACTCTTTCCTATGGTTAAATATCACCAGATCCCCATAATAACCAATCTTTATTCTACCTCTTTTCTTTAAGCCCAGAATCCTCGCTGGATTCTCGCTTAGAGCTCTTATTATTGGTCTAAAATTTTTTACATGAGCTTTTTTAGCAAGAGTAAAAATTAATGGTAATAATAACTGAACACCAGTAATTCCAGGTTCCGCATCGCAAAGATCTTTCATCTTTTCCTCTAAAGAATGGGGAGCATGATCGCTAGCAATAGCATCTATATATCCCTGAAGAAGACCTCTAAAGAGCATTCTCCTATCTAACTCGCTTCTTAAGGGCGGGTAACATTTTGCAATCCCCCCTAATTTCCTTCCATGATCCTTTGTTAGTAAAAGATGATGAGGGGTAACTTCTGTAGATATTTTAAAGCGTTTCTTCTTAGCTCTCACAATCTCTAATAAACCTTCATAGCTGCTTAAGTGAGCAACATGAGCCCTTAAATCTCTCTTCTCTAAAATGCCCACAATTTTTTGAATAGCAGATATTTCAGCTTCCTTTGGTCGTGACTTCTCAAATGCAGAGTAATCATTACAATCAGAAATCTCTGTGAAGTATCTATAATCCTCAGCATGGAATACGTACAGAAAATCTTTGGGCAAGTCTTTATTTAACACAGTGTTCTCTTCCTTAGGATTATACATGAAGACTTTAACACCCGCGGGCATTGGTATGTTATCCTTTTCTTCGAGAAATTTCAATAACTGGGAAGGATCCTCAGGCAACCCAATATAAAGTAAGAAGTCACAGTAACTTTTTTTCTCAGCTAATTTAATCTTTCTAAGATAGCGTTCAAGCGAATTTATCGGAGGTTTATTATTTGGCATGTCAGCAACTATGGTGACTCCACCTGCAATCGCTGCTTTACTACCCGATTCGAAATCCTCTTTCCACTCTAATCCGGGTTCTCGAAAGTGAACATGCATATCAATGATTCCTGGGAAGATTAAGTAGCCCCGTGCATTATAAATAGTATCAACTTTGCTAAGAAGATATCCCTTAGCGTTTACTGATCTAAAAATATCTACTATTTTACCAGAATCGCTTATGATGATGTTTGCTCTTGTCCAATGCTTCCCCCGTAATACCCTACCATTTCTTATTAATAACAAACTTGACCCATGAGAAGAATTTCCTCAAAGCATTGACGACTTGATGATTTCTAAAAACGTTCTATTAGAATGGCTTCTGAAATAAAGTTGGAATCCTACCTCATTTATCGTCTTTCCTCTAATAACGCTTCAGCTAACGCATCAGCTATTTTCTGACCTTTCTCCGTAAGTCTGAATCTCTTCTCAATCCATCCTTTCGCCCTCTCGATCTTGGTCATATCAACGAGACCATATCGATATAATGCTTCTAATTTCCTAGTCGTCGTAGCTGGTTGCATTTCAGCATACTTGCTAGCAGTTCTATTTATATCTCCGATATTACCTTCCCCTCTTTCTCTTAAAGCTAGGAGAACGGCTATCGTATAGGGATCAAAAATAGATATTCCCCTATAGGGATCTTTTACTCTATAAATTCTCATTTCAATCGCCGTTTTAAATATTTATTAGGTAACGCTGTATTGTATTAGCTACATTAATTAGTCCTCCAAGTAGAGTATTTAAATATAGCTTATAATTCATCATATTAAAAAAAGTTCTTAATTATGAGAACTTCATAAAGAAATCGAAAAATAATCCGTGAATTCTTGTCTACATTGGTTAAAAAGTTAAACTATTAATGATGAAGATATGAGAAGCTTATTTCTAAATCTCCCTTGGAGGGTTCTCATTGTCAGAATTTCGGTTAATTGCGAAGGGGGCGGAAGCCTATATATTTCTGGGGGAAATCGCTGGATTACCTGCTATAAAAAAGTTGAGAATTCCCAAGAAATATAGAATTAAGCCACTGGATTTTATGATAAGAAGAACAAGAACTAAGCGAGAAGCAAAGTTATTAAATTTAACGAAACGACTAGGTATTCCAGCACCAGCTGTTTATGAAGTAAACCTATCCGAGTGTTACATAATTATGGAATACATTCGAGGAGAGTTATTGCGAGAGGCTTTATTGAGGCATAAAGTTCCATTAAAGGATTCTTTAGAGATCTTCTCTAAGATAGGAGAGTTCGTTGGCGTACTTCATGAGAACTCTATAACACATGGGGATTTAACAACATCAAATATTATGCTTATTGATATCGAGCGTCGAGAGATAGTATTCATTGACTTCGGACTCGGAGAAGTCACCACCTCATTGGAGGATTTTGGTGTAGAATTACGCGTTCTGCGGGCCTCCTTAGCTAGCACACATTATGATCATGATAGTGAGTATTTCGAAGCTTTTCTTAAGGGGTATAGAAGATCCTTTAGCAAATCCTCAGAAGCAATTAAAAAATACAGGGAAATCATGCTACGGGGAAGATATATTGCTGAAAGGAGGAAAAGAAGATTTACTCCCTCTTAAATTTTGCCACTTCCTCTTTAAGAAGATTAAGGAATTTCAGGAATTTTTTCTCTAGGATATCAATAGCGCTCATTATAATTTCTTCTGGCGAATACTGTCCAACACTCTCTAAGCGGAAGATAAACTGAGAATCAGAAGGTTCCAGGCTCAAAGCTTTTTTAGGACATGCTCTTACACAAATCCTATCTAGATCACAAAGATATAATCCTATGCCCTCCAGACGAGGCTTTCCATTCATTTTAAGAACTCCTTTAGGGCACGCTTCTACACATTTCCCGCAACCATCACAAGCTTCTGTAGCAATTAAAATAGGAAGAGGCTTATAGCCTAGGGTGGATACTGGCATCCATTTAGCATGATCTTTTCCTTTACCAACTTTGGCTATAGCCTCAAGCTCGATCTCTTGTCCCGGCCCTAATTTAACTATTGGAATATTGTCATAAACAGGTCTCACAGTTTTTTTATCTATAGGTTCTAGATCACCAGAATATACCGTAATTATTTTCTCTTCTTCGCCCTTCTTATGAAGCCTTAGTCTGGCAGTACATTTCGTTAAATCTTCGAGCGATGCGTTTTCAATATCAACGCATTCTTTTAAAATGTCGAGTTCCTTCTTATCAATTCTTAAGGGTATTAAAGCAAGGCGATGAGCAAGCTCTTCATCGTATAGCACACTTGTATTGATATGGACTATGACATCATGTATAGCTAATACTGGAACCTCTGTTAATATTGCTCTTCTAAGAGAGTTCAAAACGTGTACATCGACATCGTTGATGAAGAATTCTGCATATAATGGATTCGGTCTCGCTATTAACTTGATATCCAATGCTATTCACCTCTTTCCTACCAATCTCCTGATACGTTCTTCGAAACTAAATTTTTTGAGCAGGGGAATAATGCTACTAGGAACTAAATGTTCCCAAGGTTCACCCCTTAATATGCGTTCCCTAATAATTCTTCCTTGATATTTATCTCTATCAATATGTTTAAGCCTAATAGTTTTGATTCCAAATTTTTCAAAAAGCATTAAAACTAACTCATTCCCAGAGTAAACTCTATCGAATCGGGGTGTTAGTTCTATTACGCGCCCAGGCCATGCTAAATTCTCATTAATATCAGGTATAGGAACAATTATACCCCTATCTAGCGCGCCAATACTTTTTAAAACTTCCCTTATAATCTCGATTCTTTCACCAGCAGTGAGTGGGTTCTCTAGCGAATAACTATCTTGAGCAGATCCTATTCCTATAATAATCTCATCCTCCCGCTTTAGAATCTCTTTAATCGCCCATAAATGGCCATTATGAAATGGCTGAAAACGCCCTATAAATAGTCCTCTGGAAGTCATCCTCCTCCCCCTATATAAAGAATGGTGGTCGTTAGGACCGGGAATAATAAGTTATCGTCAACACCAACTTTAGAATTTGCAAGATCCGCAAGTGTTAAGGCAGTTATAACCAAAAAAATAAGGAGGAAATCTGTAGATAAATATGCCAAGACTATTATTGCGCTTAGACCTCCAGCCAGAAAACCTTCTAAAGTTCTATCCCCTAAGATCTTATGTTTTCCAAATGATTTACCAAATATTGCAGCAAAGGAATCATATATTAGTGAGCTTATTATACCCTTAATTATGGCATCTTGAGGGAAGAAAATGGCTACAAAGAAAATACTTAACGCTGTATAGAAGTAAGCGGCAAATGTCCTTTCTTCTCTAGTTCTTAGTAATTTTTTTGGAAAAATCCTAATCTCAAAATGAACTCTAACTGTTTCAAGCATATAGAAGTATATTGTTAACGCTCCGGAGAAAATTATGACTAAGTATTTCAAATAGTTATGATAATCGATTGGTAAATCGGTGCCTGCAAGTACCTCAATAACGATTGAATATGAAAGATAAAATGACCATAAGAGATATGGGGGGATAAGAAGTAATAAGACAACACCATGGAAAGATTTTCTAAAAAATTCCCAGTAATCTTCACTATAAAGCACGGATGTTAGATACTGTGCAATTCTTTGAGATGCGCTTGCTACATTAATTCTTGCTACTAATAACTTTAGAAGAAGTATTAGGAGAGAAAGAGAGAATGAGAGGAAAAGAAGAACAAGAAATAATGCCAAATCTAGGAAGGAATAATTATTATAAAAAGCAATAATGCTAGGTAATAATAAGCATGCAGCTAGAAATGATGAGAACCTCTGTCCTCTTTCAATCTCCTTATCAATGCTTTTAAGGAAAAGGTGAATTGAAATAATTACTATGATTAGGAGTAAAACGTCACTTAGCAATCCTTTTCCTCTCAGCCAATTGCATACCCTATTATAACTAATAGTCCTTTCTTGTAAAATTTCATTATGAGTCGCTATTGGAATGATATCAGATAAGAAACTCTTCTTCTAACAATTTAATAACTATATCGCCTATTTGTTTCTCTACACTTTCTGGCAACTCTGTTGGTGATTGCCCAATATCCTCATCCGATCCAGTAATTACGTTACCATTATCATCCTTCAGTATTACCCCTTCCGAAACAAAACCTTTAACCCGAATTGGTGGGGTATGAGCGAACAATACTACACTTTTTTCTTGAATATCAGCGTCCGTTATCACTTCATAAATCATTTCCATATCAGTAACTTTAGCAATTTTATATTTCGGATCTCTAGGATGCTTCTTAGCTTCTAATACCCTTACAAAACTGATCTTTACGGTTCCAAGGGGACTCCCATCCGGATATTTTTTAAGCCTCGTTCCTAGGGATCTTAAATTAAATATTGCAAATCTTAGTAATTTGGCTGTATAATCATCTTTCATCTTTGCTACTCTATACCAATTAATTCCAAGTCTTGAAATAAATGTTGACAGGAGATTATTGAACCCTCTGAATAAATTGCTTATTAACAGCATGTGTTTCGACATAGTCGATTCTCTCATCTTGTTTATACAAGAAGAAATTCTCTCAAGCAGTTCTACTGCTTCTTGTTTTCTTATACCTGGTATTTTTCCATCCCTCGCTAGAGAATCTAGAACATCTACAGCGTAAACAGCCATAGCTAATCTTAAATCTGATCTAGGATCAAAAGATCTCTTAATTTTTTTCTCGCCATTTTTTGCCATTTCTCTCACCTCTCTAAATTAAAAATAGCCGATATGATTAACTAAATTTAAGTTCTAAGGCATTAGCTAACGTGCCATTTACCACACCTTTTTGGTTATGAGCGCGCGTTGTTATAATAAAATGATTATATTAAAAAATTGCCGTACTCATCTTCATTAATAATTCAATTGCAGAAATCCGATGCTCTTCATCAACAAAAAAATAAACAAGTTTGTCTTCTGGTGGGGGCTGGCCATAAATAATAAGCGATCCATCCGGCGCTAAAATCGTTGCCGGGAAGCCAAGTAAATCCTCCTCTCCATATACTCTTATTATAACTGGATATTCTTGAAAGAGACTGATGTATATCTTATCCCAAGCATCTCTGCTAATTGTCCCTGGGGGGTTTAAGACTGGGAGGTAAGGTGGAAGTATGATTTCTCCCTCTTTTGTAATCTCCCTATAAATATAGAAGTTGGCTAATGGTACTCTCCGACTTCTCTTATCAATTATTCCTATGCTAATAGGATATCCATCTCGTATTAAATTATTAACAACGATATCTCCTATAGCTATCACAATATTAGGTGGCTCAGGTAATTCTCTTGGAGATGATATCATCTCTCCTTTAGGCTTTCTAACTTCTTCAATCACTTCTTTGCTTACTAGCTTAAATGCTGGTAGATGAATATTAAGTAGTTTTTCGCCACTTCTAAGACGACTTGATGAAAAAACTTTTCCCCTATCATCTAGTATCAGAGGGTATCTTAGAATCTTTAACTTCGCTAATCCTTTCTCTTCTCTCATTTTATTAATTTGCCGAGCTCTTTCTAGTACTATTTGCTCCTCAGATACCACTATCGAATCTAAATTAGTTGCTTGATTAGATCTTACAGCATAACTAAAAGGATCACTAATCTCTACCACTCTAACCCTTGATCTTTCGCCATATTTTGCCAGAAAAACCTCTAGATTTACGACTCTTGTCATGAAGTCTTGAATCTTATCAATATTCTTTTTACGACCCCATCTCTTAACGCCTTGATCATTCATAATTCCAATGTGTATTTTTTCAGCCACATTCAACGCTGTACAGATTAGTGCTTCATGACCTGGATGAAGTCTATCAAATGTCCCTCCGATGACGCATTCGCGAAATAATTTTGTTGAAATTTTGAATGTTATTGGTTTTATGCTTCTTCTCACCTTCTTATGAACTAATGCTAGTTTATTTAAGAGATCATCCACTTGATTTATCCTCCGCTTTAATAGACTCTTATCTCTCCTTTCATGAATTTCCTCCATAGCATTGGGAGCTCTTCAAGAACTTCATTCACGATACTTCTCATTTCCTGCTCAACGTCACTTCTACTAATTCCTTCCTCAGGAATATATTGAATATTAATAATTTGGGGCTTCGTGATCGGCTGACCAATAGTGCTCACTAGTATCACATAGACTTCTTTAATTCCCCCTACTTTCTCATATATTCTCTCAGCAGCAATCTTTGCAGCTACTTGATAGATCTTACCAACGTGACTTACCGCATTCTTGCCCGCTGCAGCCTCAATACTCATGGGTCTCATAGGAGTAATAAGACCATTAACTCTATTCCCTCTACCAACTTGTCCGTCATCGCCCGATTCTGCTGATGTACCAGTTACGGTAATGTACGCTATTCCATTTGCGGGGTTATCTGCAGTATTTACTTGAATCTCCACCTCTCGATCCGTCATATTTGAAACTTTTTTAAGAACAAGATCGCGGATCTCTTCCTTCAACGCTAAATATTCATTCATGCTCCTTACTTCCCTAGATATTGTTGCCATTGCTAGCGTAATTCTGATTCTCTGATTCGTTCTAACACACATCACTTTGATATCCTCGCCCACTGCAGGATATTTATTCTTTACCTCTGGAGAATTTAGAAACCTTTCTACTTCCAGACAAATTCGTTCTGTATCCGTCAATGGAGCAAAACCTACTCCAATTGAGGTATCATTTGCTGGTGGAACACCGAGCTTTTTAACTCTCTCATAGGTTTTTACGAGGTCAACACTACCTGGTCTAATAGAATATTGAACAACAATATGCTGCACAGGATCAAGATATCGGAAATTCTCATTAATATAATCATGAACTGCTTTAAGAACCAAAGGTCCTATCGGAACGGGCTCTTCATCACCAGTCTCTTTTTTCACACTCGTTGTCGCTCTACCAACGACATGAAGAATTATAGGCTCAAGAATTTCTCCGCCACCAAATTCTGGTTTCGCACGACCCCCTACAAGAACAGCCTTATCTATATTAAAGTGCAATGGAAAACCAAAGTTCTCTGTATAATACCTTGTTAAATACATTGCTATTCTCTCTACAACACCATCACAGATAGTATCAGGATGCCCCAATCCCTTCCTTTCAACGATTTCAACAGGAAATTCGTTCACAGGTTCCCTCCTCATTAGGTGGAATATATAATTCAACATCATCACACCTCCTCAGAATTAAGAACACAATTTGTCGAATTTTTATTCTTAGATTAACTAAGAAGAGCAAAAACATTATAATTATAAAATTTTATGCACCACCAATTGTCTGGATATACTTTTGATAATTCCAATCCTCTGGTAAGCGCCCTATCCTCTTATAATATTTCACAAGCCTCTTTATTTTGCTCTCAATGAGGTGCAGAGCTCTCTTATTATGTAGATCTTTTCTATGAATTGCCAAATGACGCCTAAGTCTAACCGCTTTCTTAATAAGATTATTGAGATCCTCAGGAATCTCAGGCAAGAGACCATGCTCCTTAAGCACTTGGGATATTTTCTTACCAAGTATTTGTCTTACATTTGGAATACCATATTGATCCCGAAGAATGATCCCTATCATTGCAGTACCATAGCCTTTCCTCGCTAATTCAACGATTTTTTGCTCAATTTCCTCCGGAGATAACATAACCCACTCTGGAGAAGAATCTCTATATAACCTCTTCGAGCCAGATTTCCCTCTCTTACGAGCATACATCCTAGCCATAATAATCACATCTCCAATCATGAGCTCTAACAATTGAAGCAATTGAGAGGAGAAATAGATATAAATATATTCCAAGAGGAAAAGTCAACAGGAAGGATGAAATTGGTGCCGGGGGCGGGATTCGAACCCGCGAGGCGAAATCGCCACCGGCTTAGCAGGCATGCGCCCGCGACTAATGAAGTCGCGGTCGGCGCCGTACCAGCTCGGCAACCCCGGCATTTGCTTTATCTAAGAATTTTGAAGAATACAGAATTATTCAAAAATTTTTCCTACTGTAAATGGGGTAAATAGAATGAAAATATTAGGTATTAATGAACTGGCTCATTAGTTGGGCCCGTAGCTCAGCTGGATAGAGCGCTGGCCTCCGGAGCCAGTGGTCGCGGGTTCGAATCCCGCCGGGCCCGCCATATTCTAGAATCTCATTCTCCTAGATCTTTCCGATACAATATTGCTGTTTTTCCAATTATCTTTCCAATCTCCGCGTCTGCTTCTTTTGCTAGTTTTTCTATTAATTCTTTTGCTTCTTTTTTCGTTGTTGCAACGTTTTTTAGAACTTTAACTTTTATAATACCCTTAGACTTTAGTAATTGCCTCGCTTCTGCTACGATTCCTTCAGTGATTCCAGATTTGCCCACCCGGAGATCCGGTTTTTCATGGAGTTTCTTCCGTATTTTCTTCCAAGGTTTTTTCATTTTGATCACTCTTCTCTTCCCTCCCCATTTCAATATGTTTTGCCTCCAGAGGCTTCTCTAGAATTTTTTCTAGTTCTTCAACTGCTACTATAGTTGATATTCTCATATTATTAACTGGAATTCTCCTAGAGAGAGCTTTCTTTATTTCCTTTAGTGATAATTCCTGAACTTCCTTACCTTTTGGAGCTCTTGCAATATAATCAATGTCAGCGACCTGTAGTAATTCCTTAAGTATAAGAAGACCACTTCTATCACCGTCCACAAAAGCTGTAGTTATCTTTTTCTTGGAGAGCTCTATGATTGTCTGAGGAATCTTCGTTCCCTCAACTGCAATAGCATTATCAAAGCCGTGCTTGAGAAGGTTAATGACGTCTGCACGTCCTTCAACAATTATTATTTCATCACTAGTCTTAACGGCAGGCCCTGCTGGAAGCTTCTCCGGGCCTATATAGATGAGCTTATGCTTTCTAGCCTCCTCTTCAACCCTCCGAGTTATGTCAGCATTTTCAGGTGCTACTAGGTCATCCCACATTCGGAGAATTTCTGCTGCTCTCCTAACTATAGCTTCTCTCTTAACTTTTCGAATATCTTCTATTTTAACAAGCTTTGTTTCTGCCTTACTAGGCCCCACTCGATCTATTGTCTCAAGAGCCGCAGCTAATATCGCTACTTCTAGCTTTGTCATATTGCAGGGAATCGTTATCTGAGCGTAAGTTTTTCCCTCTTTATGAGAGACTTTAACATTAATCCTATCTATTTTACCGATTCTCTGCAATTCTTGAAGATCCATAGAGCTCGGTAGCAGTCCATCTAGTTGCCCAAATATAGCTCCTATTATATCATGCTTCTCCACGATCCCCTCCACATGCATGTTAAGATGTATAATGTACTTAGCGTAACCTGGTAGAGATACCTCATTACCCACGATAACCACCAATACTAATAATAAGGATAATCATCTCAATACAAAGCTAATGAAATAAAGATAACACCACGAAATTCTATAAAAATGGAAACTAAAGATTAAGCTATTGAATTTAAAAATGATAAACGCTCACGCCAAGTTCTAATCCTACCCATTTTCCTCTTTAACGCCGCAATCGTACCACTAACTAGGAGATCATTTATTAAGATTCTCTTGGAACCAATCTTTCTCAAAAAGAAAAAGGCTATACGAAGAAGAGAAAGACCCTCCAGATTAGTGCGGAGAATTCCTAAACCTTTATCTTGATCATACTCCACAATCCGAAAGAAAACCTTAGAAGCCCCGAAAGTACCGAACAATTCAAATAAAGTCCTCCTTATGCTTTGAATTAGCTCCTTTTCTTCCAGAGAATCCCCTATGACCTCAAAGAGAACCCAACGTATCTTCTCACGAACCAAGAAACTTCACCAGAAAGTAAGGAGAAGGGAATGGCGGGCCCGGCGGGATTCGAACCCGCGACCTACGGCTCTCTCCTACTGATCACCCGCCTAGTAATAGAAGGCCGCCGCTCTGTCCAGACTGAGCTACGGGCCCATATGACATCAAGGATTATTATAACCTCTCAAAAGCATTATAAAGTTTATTTCACACACGTAGCTAGAGCAAAAATCTCTGAAATGATCTAATAAGTTGGTGGGGCCGGGCGGAATCGAACCGCCGACCTCCCGGTTGTGAGCCGGGCGTCCTACCACTAGACCACGGCCCCAGCTAATTTACCTCTTAATACCTCAAACAATTCTTAAAAATTTCCTCCTCTTTCGTAACATTATTTTTTTAGACGTAATGTCCTAATTAATTTCTAGAAATCTTTTAGATCCCGGGATTAATAGTAATCTCCCACTTCTTTACCCCGATTTAATTAGTTCATAAACGTTTTCGGGTTATCTTTCCATCTCCTCCACGCGGATAAATGATCCTAACAACAATGATAAACCTCTAAAGCAATGGGAAGACAAGCTTTGTACAGAGGAACTCCTTGTAGTCAAATGGACAGATTTGTCTACAAACTCCTCCAATATACCTTTTAGAGATCGGAGTCATTATCAGATAGTAGTCTCTCCTCCTATACCCAATGAAAGAAAAAATTTTAAAAATGATACTAATTGGGTTAATTAAACACTATTTAGAACACACGTTCGTTTTGAATTCCCATTAATATTCGTGCCCCGGTGGTGTAGCCCGGTTAGCATGCGGGACTGTCAATCCCGCGACGCGGGTTCAAATCCCGCCCGGGGCGCCATATTCTCCCTATTTGCGATTACTCAATGTATTATAATTTATATATCATCCTCATTGCTTTCACTTTCTTATCGCTTCTTATTGAGTATTCTGGTGGATCATTATGCCTCATGTTTTCGAAATAGTAGCAAAGGATGGCGCTGGAAGAGTCGGTAAGCTATATACACCCCACGGCATTATTGAGACACCAGCCTTTGTTCCTGTTATCAATCCGCATCTTCCCGTGATCTCTATTCATGATTTAAAGAAGCTAGGTTTTGAGTTGTTTATTACGAATGCTTATCTCATCTATAAGGATGAGAAGCTCCGAGAGCTTGTTCTTAGGAAGGGTATTCATGATGCTTTTAACTGGAATAAAGCTATCATGACGGATAGCGGTGCTTTTCAGTTAATGGTTTATGGTGACGTGGAGATATCTAATCTTGAGATAGTTGAGTTTCAATCTAAGATTGGTGTTGATATTGGTGTAATTTTGGATGTTCCCATCTATAAGGGAAGTATCGATTACCGGAAAAAATTCATTAATGAAACCATTCGAAGAGCAAAGGAGGCTTATGAAGCGGGGTATGTGACTGAGGACTCTAGGACTATTTGGGTTGGGCCTATTCATGGTGTTCCGTATCCTAGTTTGCTTGAATACTCTGTTAAGAATATGACTAGGTACCCCTTCTCAATGTACGCTGTTGGTAGTATTGTTCCTTTAATGGAGAATTACCAGCTTGTTCAGCTTATTAAATCGGCTGTTGTTGTGAAATCGAAACTTCCCACAAATTATCCAGTACATCTATTCGGCGCTGGTCACCCTGCTATGTTCGCATTATTTGTGCTTGTGGGTTTTGATACTTTCGATAGTGCTGCTTATGCTTTATATGCTAAGGATAACCGTTATCTCACGCCTTATGGTACCTATCACTTAAGAGATCTTAGGTATTTTCCCTGTGACTGTCCAATATGTACTGAATATACCCCACAAGAATTAATGAAAATAGACTCCATGCATCGTCAACACTTGCTAGCCATGCATAATTTATACGTAGCTCAGGCTGAGATAAGACGAATTAGACAGGCAATATATGAGGGCACTCTCTGGCAATTAGTAGCTAAACGTGCTAGCTCGCATCCTGAAATTGCCCGGGCATATAAATGGCTACTCGATAAAAGGAATTTGAAAGCATACCAATTCTTTGAGGAACTTGAACCCGTTTTTAAGAATAAGGGACTCATGATTACGCGTGATGAAGAGCGTTATTTACCAGTTATTCGAAGATACCGTGAGAGAATTATTGATCGTATATTCCTATGGAGCGATAAAGTTATTATTTCTACTCCAGAGGGTTCAAATGATCTCCCAACTTTAATAGGTGCTCAAGTGCTCATACTTAACTCAGTCTTCTATGTTATTCCAAGAGAAATAAGGCACGTATATCCATTATTCCAGCACATGTCTCCGTATTCTGGAATTGACTCTTCAGCCCTTGACTTCACAGAGAGATTCATTGAATATCTCCGTGAAAAAGGGGTTAAGGAGATCTATGTGTATGATACTAGAGAGGAAAACGCTAAGAAGTTGGCCGAAAGGCTTAATATAGAGGAGATTTATAGTGGTCAGGATGTAGGGATTATTTCTCAGGAACAAGAAGAGCTTTTTAGGGCAAAGGCCATTCTTAGATATCAATTTGGTCCAGGAGCCGAAGATATCATTGAGAAGGTTCAGATAGAGTATTCACCAACCACCGGAAGACTTCGTAAAATATTCGCAGCCGATGTTACAAAGGAGGAAATTGAAAAAGTCATTATTCCAGAAATCGAAAAGCATATTGAGAAGAGAGAGAAGCTTGGCAAGCCAATCCCCTCCGATCCACTTCAGGAAATGTTCATTGATAAGGGGAAAATATGGCTTCTCGCTGCTGTGACACCTATGCATTTTAAATTAGTCCCACATCCTCTCTTAGCATATAGAATGTGGCAAAAATTCAGAGATGAGTTAAGGTACATGATAATCATTAATGAAGAAGCAGAGCCCTTTGTACGTGCTGGCCGAACAGTATTCTCCAAATTTATAGTAGAAGTAGATAAGAACATTCGCGCTAATGATGAGGTGTTCGTATTAAATGAAGAAAAAGACCTAGTTGCTTACGGACGAGCAATACTAAGTGCTAGGGAAATGATGGACTTTAAACGAGGCGCAGCAGTAGAGAATAGATGGGGATTCAAGCGTTAACCGCTTCCTTCTTTTCTGTCTCGCTCTCTCTTTCCTCACTAGGCGCAATCTCTCCCATCTCCTTCCCCTCCTCCGGCACTGGAGTAGAGGGTGCTATTGATGATGCTTGGATCTTGGGCATTTCTACTAATGAGAAAGCCTCCACAAACTTGACCTTATCAAGGCTTAATTCCCGTAAAATCTCTTCTGCCATTGTTTTTCTCGGCAGATAAACTGTTCTAACAAGGTCTCTTATACTCATTCTCATTAGGATATCTGTGGGAAATGTTATTTCAAGTTCTCGATCCCCTAAGTCTATTTTAACTTTATTAGTTAATTCTTCTCCGAGATATCTCTCTAAAATCATTCTTAATCGCTCTGGTGCTGGGTCAGATGGCAATACTACTTTATGGATTTTCAGATGGACCAAAATGTTTTTGCCAGCCAATGGATGATTTCTATCAATGGTTATGTCTCTAGAGCCTACATAAATTATTTTTCCATAATAGCGTCCTTCCGAATCATAAAGAATTTGTCCCACACTGAATTTTCTCTCGCCAGTCAGACTTCTCAACTTTTTAATTGGTATTGTTTCTATTCTCTTTGGATCTCTTTTTCCATAAGCTTTTTCTGGAGGAACCTTTATATCATACTCTTTCCCTTCCTCTAGATCCAAGAGAAAATCATCGAAGAAAACTTCCCTCTCACCAATTTTGACCACAATCGGTACATCAATCTCTTCGTATTCATCGTTTTTCTTAATTCTTTGCTTAGTAGAGTCCGCAATTTCGCCCTCTTCCGTTTTGGCTTCGAATGATAATTTAACATAAGCACCTGGAATTATCTTCTTTCCATTACTCATTCTTCCTTCTCCCCCGATAAGAATCTCGAAACATAGTTTATAATTAATTCATGCACTTCTTTTACGTTTCTTGTTGCATCCACTATAATTACTAGGGTTGGTATATATCTACCAACATTGAGATAAATTTTCCTAACTTTTTCTAAAAAATCCTTCTTTTCAAACGAATCAAAATTCCTTTTAAGCCTCTTTAATCTATTAATCGCTTCATCTGCTGGAATATCAAGTACAAATACAATATCAGGTATTGGAACACCATATTTCTTGTGATCAGAAATAATCTTATCTATTGGTATCCCGCTTGCCCCCTGATAGGCGATTGTTGATATGAAATAACGATCGATTACAACAACATAACCTTTTTTCAAAGCAGGTATTATATTTGTTTGCACATCTTCGATTCTATCAAGTAAGAATAAACGATATGCCTCATCTGGAGGCAACTTCCCACTCTTTAGTTTCTCCCGCAATATGCGTCCATACTTACCATTCGTCGGCTCTCTTAACAAAACTGCTTTATAGCCTTCTTTTATCAACCAGTCGTAGAGTAACTTAGCTTGGGTAGATTTTCCGCTGCCATCTATTCCCTCAAGAACAATGAGTGTGCCACCAGATTTACTGCTCAACTCGTATTACACCTCAGATGACTGTTAAGGGGGATCCGTATAAAACATAACGGTACCAAACTGGATTGTCTGCATTATAGAGAATTTTCCTAAGCATATAAAGTCTATAGCCAATATCCTTCGGATTTTGGAAACCAAAAATTATCTTAGGTAAGAGTAATTTTGATTTATAGTCTATCTCGGCTAGTGTTGCTATTACTGATTCAAAACCAGCCATATTAAACGCTATGGGTAGAGAATGATAGCCAATATTATCCTCCACGATCTCGACTCCATTATCAATATTTAAGATAGCTAGTCTTCCGAGTAGATCTAATCGCTCAATGTCATGAATCATAAGAATTAGATTTCCAAGTTTTATTATTGGTTGATCATCAAGTGTACGAATTGGCTCTCGGCCATAATATAAAACTCCTATACTTTCTGTTGTCAGCATATTAAAGCCATCTCTTATATTCGAGTAGACCCTATATCCTATCCTCCTAAGCATGCTTCTAACTAATCTATTTTCGTCATCTCGATCTGGCGGCAGTTCCATTAATGCGATGTTGCCATGCTTTTTAGGATAATTGAATGACCACGTAATTATTTGTTGAAGAGAAACCACTCGGGTTACTGGACAACGTAGAGCTAAAAATGATTCTTTAGCCGTATTCGTCGGTATTAGCTCCCAGGGTATCTCATGAAGTGATCCATCAAGAGAGAGAATTACCAACCAGTTTTTATCTATTTTACTAAATTGTTCAAGTAATCTAATGGGAATTATGTGTGCTAACTCTTTAGAAATTACATTAGGCTCTTCATGTCTCAGCTCCAGAAAACTATCATCAATGAAAACTTTTGTGACAAGGTCGAATTCTTTATGAAAGAAAGCGTGTGAAATAAATAAGTATTCCCGAGACTTCAGAAGCTTAGTTAAGCTTATTACTAAGACATCTTTATATTTCGTCCTAAGAGCTTCCAAATTACGAGCAAAAGCGTCTTGATTCACCATTCTAAGCCTAAAAGAGGAAAGCCCAGTAAAGTCTCTCAGCCTATCCAAATACTCTTTCTTGTTCATAAGAGATTCGTATAATTTAATATTCCCTAATTTCACGGCAGCTAATATTGTAGTATTTATACTTTCAATCTCTCTAAATGATAATGCTGGTTTCAAAAATGATCTGAAAAGGAAATAAAGCCCTTTTATTGCCTCTGCACCTAATAACAATTTCTCAATTACAATCGGTCTTCCAGCCTCCACAATTCTCAAGGCTTTAAGGTATGTATTACGCATTACTTTCTGGAAAGACTCGTAAATACCTATGTTCATTCCCTTCATGCTACTCAATGCCTTATAAGCTAGATCACTTAAGATAGACGCAGCTTCCTCAAAATGTTTCCTAAAGACAAGAGCTGCGAAGAGTTTCATCGCGTTACTGATGAAAATTGGACTAGGATTCCTCAAAAGCAATTCATGAGCAAGTTCGAACTCTTCTAAAGCCTCATTAGGAGATACAAATGATAGGGCATCAGCATAAAGGGCGTGTAGTTCGCCTAGTATTGGTATATTAGGATTACGTTTCTTTAAGATTTTAATAGATTCTGAAAAAGCATCCACAGCTTTTCTGAACTCATTAGTCTTAAGAGAGCATAATCCTATCCACGCATATATTTTCGCTAAAGCTTCATCATCAACTGTTCTCCCTTCTTTTTTAAAAGCTTTTTTTAAATTTTTCAAGGCCTCCTCGAATTGATAGAGGGCTGCTGCATACAGTCCTTTTTCAAAAAAGATTCTACCAAGAGCCTCGTGAACTATGGATTTAATTGCCCATTTATCTGTATCTTCTATTTCCCGAAGAAGTTCACGAGTAATATTCTCTACTCCACTCGCTCTGCTTAACGATGATGATTCCATATAACTGAGAATATACGATATGCTCGGATCCTTTCCGAAGTCCTCTTCCTTGATTATTAAGCTCTTCTGTGCTGGTGGTATGTGAGATAACCATTGCCAAATTTTCATTCCTCTTCCGTCCCTGCACTAGTCAGCTAGCTTTCCTACTTCACGACCTTTTTATTAACATACCTACAAAGTGTCCAATAAATACTTTACATGATTTTGGATCTATTACCATATGCTGAGCATGATAGTTTTTAATCTTATTAAGCGTAGTTGTTGAAAGTTAAGTATCACAAGGATAAGCGTTTACGAGATATAGAGACTTTGATGCTGGCTGAAAGTTTTAAGAAGGTGTATACTTTTGCTGAAGAGTTTACGTCAAGGATTACAAAAATTGTTCGCAAAAATACGTGGCGCTCCCTATATTGATGAAGAAGTATTAGATGAAATCTTGGACGACTTAACGCGGGTATTGATAGAAGCTGATGTTAACATAGATCTCGCTATGCAGTTAAGAGACAGAGTAAAGAAACGTGTAATGGAGACGGAGATTCCAGAAGGCATTCCATTAAACAATCTTGTAATGCGAGTAATTTACGACGAACTAGTAAAAATGATGGGGGAGAAAAGTTATCCTTTAAGTATTAAGCTCGGGAAAAGAAATATCTTAATGTTCGTAGGACTCCAAGGTAGCGGAAAGACAACAACAGTAGCTAAACTAGCGTATTATCTTAAAAAGAGAGGTTACCGGGTCGCGATTGTCTGTGCCGATACTTATAGAGTAGGTGCTTATGATCAATTAAGACAACTAGCAGAAAAAGTAAATGTACCGTTTTATGGGGATCCGAGGGAAAAGAATCCAGTCAAGATCGTCAAAAAAGCTCTTGAAACTTTTAAGCGAGTAGATGTTATACTCATCGATACGGCTGGAAGACACAAGGAAGAAAAAGGTCTTCTCAAAGAAATGAAAGAACTAGCAAAAGCTTTGAAACCAGACGAAATAATCCTCGTAATTGATGGAATGATCGGACAACGCGCATATGAACAAGCCAAAGCATTTGCCGAAGCTACGCCGATAGGATCTATCATAGTAACGAAGTTAGATGGCTCCGCGCGTGGTGGTGGCGCATTGACTGCCGCTGCTGCTACAGGTGCGCCAATAAAATTCATAGGTGTTGGAGAAAAAATTGAGGATCTGGAGCCTTATGTACCGCAGCGATTTGTTGCAAGACTGCTCGGAATTCCCGATCCAGAATTCTTCTCCAGGCTTCTTAAGGAAATACCTATCTCAAAGAGCGTGGCTAGTGGTAAAATAACTTTACGAGACTTACTGGGATACTACGAGTCAATAGCTGGCAAAAGAAGCATCATAAGCCGTTTTAAAGAGTTTCTTAGATTAGATTCTATTGGAGAAAAATTTATTGAAGATCAGATTAGGCGCCAATTAGCAATCTTAAAGAGCATGACAGAGGAGGAACTCGATAATCCCGAGTTACTAAAGAATCATGAGAGGCTAGAAAGAATAGCAAGAGGATCTGGAACAAGTATTATTGAAGTGCGAAGACTCCTTCATCAGTTTGAAAAGATGCGTAAACTAATACGTGCCCTAATGCGTTCAAGAAGAATTTCTAAAGAGGCAGCTTTAGCAAAGATTTTCCAGGGAGACCTAGATAAGTCCGAATTAGCTGAGCTACGAAAGTATCTTAAGGGTGCAGCTTAGTGATTTATAATCAGAAGACGTATGACATTTCTCTCTCTAGAACTTATACTATATATAATAAGTTGTTTACTAAACTTGTTCACATATCTATACTTCTCCCTGCTTATAATAAGCATTACCTAGAGCTTATAAAGCTTGAAGGAAAACCTCTATGTGGGTTAAGGGATGGGAAGAATGGTAATGTGTTTATCCATTATCGATTACACTCCTTAAAAGCAAGGGAGACCACAATTATAGCTTCTACTTTATTGCTTAAGAGAAAAACTTCAGTATATTTTCCGGGGACTAAAAATCTTGGGACTCTATCGGATATTCCTAAAACATATAAGATTAGGTATTTGCAGGGGGCTTATGAGTATATAACTAGAAGAGTAAGGAGGATAGCGGAAAGAATACTGAGAAAAACTAATGATATTTCTGAAATACAACATATGATTATTGAATTCCTAAATCGGAATTTCAAAAAATCTATGGAAGAAGAGGAGGAAGACCCCTTTCTCGTGTTTCAAAGGGGTTATGGAGGCCCAAGATCATTCGCCATAGCATTTGCTTTGTTAAATGCGCAATTAGGCATTCCCGTGAGATTGGTGACTGGATGGCTGTTAAATATTGAGAATAAAAAAATCAATCCACATTACTGGTGTGAAATATTAAGTCAAAGAAATTGGATTCCTTATGATCCTTGGTTGGGCCTTGAGGGGAAAATATCATCAGGACATATACCAATTAAGATTGATAACCCCTTCAGAAAAACCTCAGACATCTTAGTAAAGTACAAAACGGTCGAAAAAATTAGCCGGAAGGCAATCGTTATAGAGGAAAATTTCATAGAAATTCGTGCTCGAGTGAATAATGAGTACATGGTGGTAAAGAGAGAAGAAAGAAGAAACGTGTATTAGTCATTAGTTCTACAGTTCTACTTTACTTTATATCTTCTGAGCAACATTTCTTCGGGCAACTCTTTTCTCTCGTCTCTCGCTCTTATCTTTACAATACCCAGGAATACAGCACAGGACACACAATAGTACCGCACAACTCTCTTTTTAGGAACATATGTCCCTTGCTTCTCCAACTCCTTCACTATACTTCCAGGTACTGTTGGGACCCAAGAAACTCTTTTTATAGCCTTATCTGCAGGAATTCTCTTACCACATTGAGCACAGAACACATACTCGCTCCTCCCCCTGCTCCCCTTGCCCTTAGATCTACCTCTATTTTTCCTCTTAATCGGCATTTAGATCACCTTACAACATTAATAGATAAACTACTTTCGTTGCACAGCTTTTTTATATCTTCTGTATGTTATTAATTCTATAGCTATTAAGGGCAATATTAATATGCTCATAATTAATCCTTCTTGAATAACAAAGTCTCTCCACACAGCATTCCAATCTATTTTTTCACCCAGCTTAATCACTACCCTGATATTAGGGTCGTCAGAAATAGCTATGTATTTAACTCCCCTTCGGTCATAATATGTAACCCTAGCTCGTCCTAACGACATAACTGATGGGACACCATTGATCACACATATATTATATGATATTATAGCTGATGCGTTTGGCGGTATTAGATCCCAATGCGCTGTTGTTTTACCAGTTATGTTGAAGGCCCAAGAGGGGAGAAACTCGTCTTTTAATGTGACATTAAATGCTGTGTCATTACCAATATTTACGATTCTAATGGTTACCTTAAACCATTCACCCACACTAACGATATCTTTTGATGATTCTTTTATTACTGCTAATATGGGAATTCGTTTTTCTTGTTCCTCAGCGCGCAACGGATGAATCATCACGAAAGCTAGAGAAAGCAGTATCACTACTACTAGTACTTTATTTGTGCGGGTCATTCTTAGGTACCTCTTGGATATTTTAGTCCAAGATACTTTTTTCCACGTCAAACCGTAGTTATAAAATTTTGAGTTTCTCCTTGACTTCTCTATCCCCTTTATTCCTCGGATTCGCTCATTTCTAATATTTTCCGAAGTTCTTTCTCCAGCTCATCCCTTCTCTTCTCTTTTTCTTCTTTCTCAGGACTTGGTAATGAAAACTTGGCGATCAACTTATCCGCTTCCTCCTCAAGTTCTGTATCAGTTGGCTCCTCTAAACTGAGAGGCTCTGCAGATATTTTTGTTGAGGTCTCTATTTTCGCTACAGCTTCCTCTAAGCCAGCCATTACTTCCTCAACTCTCTCGGGAGATAATTGCTCACTTATTCGTTCCAGAATATCTCTCCCCCGCTCAAGCAATGTTGTTGAAATTCTTGTCATTTGGGCCATCTCGATCTTGGATAAAATTTGCTGAATATTTCTATACCATCCCAAATGTTGCTTAAGCTGCGCATTTATGGATTTCTGAGCCCTAAGCGCTTCAACCAGGATATCCTTTTCTCCGCTCTTAGCAGCTTCTTCTATAACTTTTCTTAAACGAGATAGCTTCTTATAAAACAGAGATATCCTTTTCTCTAGCATGTCAAGTACATTATTAGCCTGTACATAGAATTTCTCAATAGCATCTTGTAATGGTTGCTCCTCTTTTTTCTTCCTCACTTCTTACACCTTAAGTGATTCCCTTAAATAGTGTATCATTGTCGATTTATACATAATATATTTCCTTCCAAAATTTGCTCCATAGTAACATCACGCTTTAGTTAAGCTACTAAAATCCTCGCTCTCTGATAGTACTAGGCGGTATTATTGGTGGATGCATGATGTCATTAATCACCATTTGGACCGTCAAAGCGGGAGATCTTGTACGAGATGTACGAATAGCTGATGCAAACAACGATGGTTCTCCAGAAGTAATTTTTTCATCTTGGGATGGGAGAATCTACTGCGTTTCCGGATCAACTGGCTCACGTATCTGGACATTTAAATTCAGTCATAATGAACCTCCCGCGGAAAACGTTGAAATCCTAAACATCTCAAATAATGAGACAGGTATAGTAGCTTCGTTTCATAACTATTTAGCGTTGATAGATGGTAGAAATGGAGAACTTTTATGGAGTGTTAAGAGCAAGGGATGGATTTCGCATTTGAAAGTAAGCGACATAAACGGAGACGGAATCGATGAAGTTATTATACTCACACGTAATGGGTTGCTTCAGGGGTATGATTTTCAGGGCGAACTTCTGCTTAATCGTCACATAAATATAGATTCGTATCCAATCCCAATGACTATTTTCGACATTAACCATGATACATTGCCAGAAATTATCATATCTCAGGGGAGAAAAATCCTCACTCTGGATTCCAAAGGACATCTACTGCGAACATACAATCTTCCAAGCAAATGTTACGGATTATCATTTGGAAGTTATCACTGGGAGACAGATCCCTTATTAGTAGCTAGTTTCCCTAACGGTATTTGTCTAATTAGTGATAAAAAAATTGTTTCAAAAAAGGAAATACGGAATGCAGAGCCCCTCATAATCTCTTCTGGAGACATCGATGGTGATTTATTAGATGAGATAATCATAGGAGATTGGAAGAATGATTCATTATATATTTTTGAACCAAGTGAAAAGAAGCACACTCCATCTCTAAAGAAAAAAAGCTCCATATCATTAGGAGATAACGTATTAGAAATATCTCTAGGAGACATAGATGGAGATGGGATTAATGAAATTCTACTGATACTTGATAGGATAGAAAAAAACATGCTTATCCTTAAGGAGAATAAAATAACCTTCTCATTGGACTCTTATCCCGCATCTAAAGGTCTAACAATCGGTAATGCCCTTGGCCATGGAGATGGAGACATTGTAGCCAGAATAGGCCGTGAAAACGTCTCTCTGATAGTCCACATCCCCAGAATCTCCGCTCCAAGATTTATTACTCACCAATCAGAATTCCCAGTCCATATAATATCCACAAAGACCAGTAAAATTAAGCTCCAAAATAGCCCACACATCAGCATTCCATCTACTAAACTGAAGAGCAAGACTAAGAAATATAGTATAGGCCATGTAACGTTTAGTACATATCTTTGCAAGACTGTTCATGAAGGTGAAGCTCACTTAGCAATCATGCTATCTGAGAAGAAGAAAAAGATCCTTCTAAAGAGACCATTGTTCATTCTTTCAAAGGATACCATTGGAGAGAACACTATTGGCTTAGAAATCTGCGACGAAGATGTTATACGGTTTAAAGTCCCGCATTCTCAACTCTTATCCTTTACTACTAAGCGCTTCACTACCAAGATAACCCCATGCCGAGGAGGGAATAAAATATACTTATCTCTTAATTCACCGATATGGCTGGATAAAGCTAAACTCGAGATAAAGAAAGACGAGAAAGTGATTACTCGAGACATATTCTTACTGATTCAGAGAGCATTAGAAGTTTTTCTGAAACAACGCGAATTTTACTATAGTATTGATATCATGGAAGTAATTCTTAAGAATAGATCTAACTTAGATTTGCATGTTAGTATATCAGCCTATTCTCCCATCAGCTTAGCTCAAAAGATCGCTATAAAGCTTAATCCTAAAAAAGAAAAACGATTAAAAATACCTTTTAAAGTAAAGAAACTAGGGGATTACAGAGTTGATATTTCTTCTGGGCTCATAATTACTTATAAGGGTATTAAAGAACACGTTATTAAAGTACCGTTTAAAGCTACCATTGTTAATGTACAAAAAATCAAGGAAAAATATTCTAGATTGATAGATTCTGGAGTACCAAAGGAGAAGGCAATAGAGGTTATAGCCGAGAATATCAGATTGTCAAAAGAAGAAATAATTAAAATTATCACAAAAACGTACTAGAATTAGTAGTATACGGCATGATGAGCCGGGATCTCACTGATATCCCATGAGGACTAATCCCCTTTCTGATTTTAAATATAGATTAAGAGGAGCTTTTTCAAGCAATTGTTCAGTATAAAATCTTAAATCTTCGATACAGCTAATTCGTCCAAGCACCTTCTTTATTTCTTCTCGTAACCCTTCAAGAACTTTTATCCCAGCGTTTTTGAGGAAAAAGGCTAGCTCCCAAGCTTTTTTCTCACCCATCTTATCAAAATCTGTTAAAATTATAACTTTTTTTACACCTTCACTCGTAATCAAATCGGCAATAAGCGAAGCACTTCTCTCGCTACATGTGTATATTTTTCCTTCGACAAAAAGCTCTCTGAGCACTATATAATCATGCTTACCTTCAACTACGATCGCAGCACCTTCTCTCGTCTCTTCTAGTAATTTAGTCCACACTTCCCAGAACTTCAAGGGATCTATTCTATTAACCTTTCTACGCATGTAACGTCACATATTACTTAGTCTTTGCTTATACAGATTTCTTGAAAATATTAAAAGTATTAAATTTATCTGTATCAAATTGAGGCTACCCTGGGTGAAATACATTGGGAGATTCTATTTTTGATGAAGAAATTGCTGCATTCGCTGTAGATTACGCTACTTCGTTAGGAGCAAGATACGCCGAAGTAAGAATACAACGGGATGCTACTCAGCAATATCTCGTAAAAAATGGCCAGTTAGAAACAGCTGGTTTTTACGAAGACATCGGATTAAGCATCAGAGTACTAGTTGATGGTTCATTGGGTTTTGCTTCTACGGACCAATGGAATAATCGTGAAGCTATCAAGAGAATTGTTAATGATGCAATTAAGCTCGCCAGAGCGCATAAGCGAGGAGATGTATCCTTAAGTTCTGAGGAAACCTACATTATAAAATATGAAGTAAAGTCCAAAATTGATCCTCGTAACATAGATCTTATGGAGAAGATAGGTTACCTCTTAGAACTTGACAAAATTATTCAAGAGGCGGATGAGAATGCAAAGTATCCAAACCGCATGCTATCTATTAGCGAAACGATCACAGACAAATTCTTCAAAAATAGCGAAGGAACAGAAATCATAAGTAGCGTACCTCGAATCTCTTTTTTCGTATTCTTTGTAACTGCTGTTAATAATCAATTCGATACTAGATTTCTTCAATTCGGGGAGTCTAGAGGCTGGGAAGCGATTAAAGAATGGAATTTAGAGGACACTTTAAGGGAAGAAGCAAGAAGTATGGCAACGATTCTCAGAGAAGGAAAAACTCCCCCAGAGGGTGAAATTGATGTAGTTATAGGGTCAGAGGTTTCTGGCCTAGCTGCTCATGAATGTGTTGGCCACCCGTACGAAGCTGATAGGATACTAGGTAGAGAGGGAGCACAAGCCGGCGAATCTTTTGTTGATCCAGACATGCTTGGTAAGAAAGTGGGCAGTGAGGCATTAACCGTAATTGATGATCCTACATTACCTAATAGTTATGGTTTTTATCTGTACGATGATGAGGGAGTAAAAGCTCGTCCAAGATATTTGATACATAGAGGAGTCATAAAGGAGTTTCTTCACAATCGTGAAACCGCAAACAGGTTTGGCATAAAAAGTAATGCTGCTGCACGGGCAAGCGCTTACAATAGAGAACCAATAGTTAGAATGGCTAATACCTATATAGCTCCTGGAGATTACTCATTCGAAGAACTCCTTGAGGACATAAAGCTTGGAATTTACATGAAATCGTTCGGAGAATGGAACATTGATGATAAAAGATATAACATGAGATTCGTTGGAAAGGAATCATGGCTCATAAGGAATGGAGAGTTGACAGAGCCCGTCAGAAATCCAATTCTTGAAATAACAACTCCCGGCTTCTATAGAAGCATAGATGCTGTCGATAAAAATCTTGAGTTCTATGCCGCTACATGCGGAAAAGGAGACCCAGGTCAGGGAGTACCAGTCTGGGTTGGAGGTCCCAATGTGCGATTACGTGGTATTAGAGTGCTTAAATTATAAAGGGTGAGAATGTTGTTTGAAATTGATGAAATTTCAGAAATACTCGCTCCACTCACTGATAAGTTGCGTGAAAAATTCGATGGATACGCTCTTAAAGTAGAATCCGTCCTAGCTAGACAAGTTAGATTCGCTGTGAATAAAATATCTGTAACGAAAACTTGGGATGAAACAACTCTTAATTTCTTAGTAGAGAAAAGCAAGAGAACTTTTATATTTTCGCTTAAATATTCCTCACGGGAGAAGATTCCGCAGGCATTAGATGCCGCTTTAAAAATCATAGAGAAAATGCCACCCCGAGAAAACTATGCCCCCTTACCAGAACCCGCAAAAGAGTATCCTTCAATTTCTAAGATTTTCGATAAAACATTAATTGAACACCCCGAGAAAATTGTAGGACTAGCCGAGCAAATTATAGAAACTGGCGTAAGTGAGGGAGCCAAGAGAATCGCTGGTACTGTCCGAGCAGATATTATCCATGAAGTACTATTAACTTCCGCTGGCGTAGAAAAAGGCATGAAAAAATCCAGAATTTATGCTGACGTGAGAGCTTTTTGTGATAAAGATGCTACTGGTCATGCATCGATGGCTGCCGCCAACCTCTCTTCTATTAATGGAGAATTGATTGCTAGCTTAGCTGCTAGCGATGCTAAGCGCTCCATGAATGCAAAAAGATTAGAGCCCGGGGTGTATAAGACACTATTCACAATCGATGCCGCTGCATCCCTTCTTAATTTAATCGGTGGCGCCGCGTCAGCATTTAATGTAGATGCAGGATTCTCATTTTTCATAAATAAAAAGGGAAAGAAGATAGCCCCAGAGAGTGTTAGCATCATTGATAATGCATGTTTACCAGATGGTTATGGTAGCCGACAATATGATGAGGAAGGAGTACCGACAAGAGATAATTATATCATCAGAAATGGAGTTCTTGAGAAATTTCTTCATAATAGGTTCACAGCTAAGAAATTTAGGGACGAATTAACTGGAAATGCTGGATGGATTTTTCCCCATGCTTGGGAAATTGAGATGTCTCCTGGTGACATTTTAAGTGATGAATTATTAGATGTTCTAGGAACAGGACTAGTAATTAGTAATATTACATACATTAGGTTCCAGAATCATGTTATTGGAGATTTCTCTGGTATCATAAGAGACGGGGTGTTTTTCGTTAAGAATGGAGAAGTAAAATATGCTGTTAAGGGGCTTAGATTAAGTGACAACATGCCCCGTATTTTAGCAAATATTACGGGAATTGGAAGAGAAAGACGCCAAGTATTTCACTGGTGGTTGGAACATGGCATACCAGTGATTACTCCAGCATTTATCGTCGAGAAGGTACGATATACAAGTGCTACTAAGTAGACTCTTCTTCCTCTTCTTTTTCCTCTAAAACCTCTTTCGATTTTTTCCAGTATTCCCTTAAGACACTTAAGAGCTCTCTAACAAATTTTTCCCTCTCCTCACTCTCCAATTTTCCACCAATTTTTTCTATTTGTTTTAAGAAAGGCTCTAGCTCATCAACCGTTACTGGTAAGACATTAACTAATTGAACAGCTACTATCCGCGGTATTTTAAATTTGTTCAGGAGTATGTTTAATAATTGCTCACTGTCCTCTTTAGATAGCTTAACTATCGATGTTGCATATTCATATGTCCTTCTTTGATCCGTACTCTCCCAGTGTTTCCCTTTGCGCCGCTTTTCGAGGAGATCAATTAATTCCCATAAAGTCAGCGGTACTTCCTCCAAAATTCCACTATTCTCCACTTCTCTAAATACCATCACGTCCACCTTAGCCATAAACCTTTATTTAAAAATAAGTACTGTGACAAGTATAGTTACTCGCCAGAAGTAATTTAAATCTCTCCTCAGCATTTCATTCTACTCTCATAGCTTGACTAATGGTGTAACAAGGTGCCTCTCTGGCGTCCCTTTACTGATATCATAACTAATGTTCGCGCCGTCATTATTGATGATAATATAGGAGCTATTGCGAGTAGCTACGATAGGAGAATAAGTATTTTATCGCATGATGCATCTAAATTGCATACATTGAAATTGCCAGAGCCCATAGAATTAGATTCTTTAGTGACCCTTCCATCAACTATGCGGGATATTAGGAGGATTCGGCATATATTTGTTGGAGGTGCTCGTAAAGGAGGAGTTATTTACTCTCTTTCCACATCAATATTGCAGATAATTAATGAAGAAAAAATCTCTCAGCAATCTTTTGGTGGAATCACTTTTATCAAGGCATTCAACATCGGAGAGATAGAGATAATTACTGCAGGAGCTCCAGAGGCTTTCTGGATGGCATTTTATAAAGACGGGAAAATCGTAGAAAAATTCAAAATAAACTGTGAAGGCTCGCCAATTGAAGCTACATTGCATCCAGAACACACCACTATCCTTTTTGCTCTCGCAGAGATGCATAGCAAAAAAATCTCTATTTATCTGTTAAACAACTCAACAAGCAAGAAAAACGTAGAGATAAAGCATCAATTTAGAATAAAAGAAAATCCAGCATTCATTCGTTTTATTTCCCTAGAAGATAATACTGAGGAACCTTATCTGCTTATAGGGGATAGAAGCGGCAGAATCTCTCTAAGAAAATTAAATGGTGAAAAAGTGTGGAGCCAGTTTCTTGGAGAGCCGTTAGCTTGGCGGAGAGTACTAATAGAAGATATTAATGATGATGGTGAAATAGAAATAATAGTTGGTTGTCAAACTGGCGTCGAAGATCTCTCTAAGAAAAGTCTTTCTCCTTTGTTTATCCTTAACTGGAATAGCGAAATTTTATCAAAAGCCACCGTAAAAGGATGGATAAAAGATTTTCGCATAATAGATCAGGATGATAAAAAGTTACTACTAGTTGCTGCTGGTAAAAGAATATATCTATTTGCATTAGGAGACAATTTACTTAAAGAGGAAAGAGTTATAAAATTCGAGAAAGCAATATGGAGCATTGATCTTCTAGAAGTAAATGAAGCGTTATACCTAATATTAGGATTTGCAGATGGAGAAATAGGGTTTGCAAGAATAGAGGAAAAAAATGTGATAATCTAACATAATTTGTCGGCACCGATGATTAATAATAATTATACTTAACGAAATTGAAAAGTCAGAATTAACTTGTTTGTCAAAAAGTTAGGATTGGAGGAATTAAATAAAGATTAGCATGCCGCTTGGGGCGAGATAATTGCAGGACTCTATTAGAGCTTTAAGAGAAGAGATCATTAGGATCGGAGATTTTTTGATAAAGAAAGATTTAACGATTGGTTCCTCGGGAAATATTAGTGTTAAAATTGGTAGCAAAGATTTAATTCTCATAACTCCTAGCGGCATACCCTTTGAGATTATGAGACCTGAGGATATAGTAGTTGTTAACTTGGAGGGAAAGATCATAGAAGGGGATAAAAATCCCTCGACAGAACTCCCAATGCATTTAAAGATCTACAAAGAAAGAGAAGATATTTCCGCGATAATCCATGCCCATACCATTTATGCTGGGGCCTTAGCTGTTACTCATACACCAATACCTGCAATACTGGATGAGATGATCCTTTATCTGGGCGGAGAAATCTCAGTAGCGGAGTACGCTCCCCCTGGAACCGAAGAATTAGCTAGGAACGCAGTCAAAGCTCTCGGTAAAAAGAAAGCAGTAATTTTGGCAAATCATGGAGTAGTTGCATGTGGTAAGAACCTTAAAGATGCCTTGGAAGTGCTCTTAAGAGTTGAAAGAGCTGCTAAAATATACATTTTGGCGAGAATAATCGGTGAACCAAGAAAACTGCCAAAAGAAGCTATTGAGCATGAATTGGAGATCTATAAATTACTCCTAGAGGAATAGCACATGGAATTTATGCATCTCGGTGAAACACGAATTAAGGTCTCTAAGATTGGAATCGAGCACTTGGCAATGAAGTTCCACTTCCTGGGTTATAGGAGGGAATATACTAAAGAGGATCTAAGAAAGCATTTGAAACAGCTATAGAAAATGGAATAAACCTTATTGACGCTACAAAAATGTATGGCGGGAAAGAACGAGGAGTTTATAGGGGAATTATGCAAAAATAGGAGAGAAGATTTTCATAATGTTAACCAGAATATCGTGATGAAATAAAAAATATGTCTAAGCTACGCTCAGAAAAAGGCGAACTTTTCATTAAAAACTCTTGTAAAAAGTTTTTCAAATATCAGGTAGCTGGAAATCAGCATAAGAAATAAAGTTAAAGTAATGAAGAGACTAGTCAAATTCTTCGCTACCCTTCGGGGAAGTCTCTTCTTTCTTTGCCTCAAATGCTTCTTTTGCTGCGATAATATCATCTATTCGTAATATCATTGTAGCTGCTTCGGTAGCCGCTTTAATAGCGTTCTTCTTCACTATAACCGGGTCTAAGACACCTTCTTTAGCCATGTCCTTTATCTTTCCATCCCTTACATCGATGCCATAAGTTGTTTCTCCACGTACATGGTGTGTTCTAAGTTTCTCAAGTGTCTCAATAACGTCAAGTCCAGCGGTTTCAATGAGAGCCGTCGGTATTCCAAGTATCGCTTTTGCAAAAGCTCTTATAGCTCTACTCTCCTTTCCGCCCACTTCGTCAGCGTATTTTTCTAGTCTAACAGCTATTTGAACCTCCGGTGCTCCACCAGCGGCAACTACCTTGGGTTCTAGGTAGATGTTTCTAACAGTATTGAGCATGTCTTTTAGAGATCGCTCAGCCTCCTCAATGGTCAATTTAGTACCTCCTCTTATCAGAATGCTGACCGCTTTAGGATTCTTGCATCCTCTAACAAAGATCATGTTCTCATCGCCTACTTTGCGCTCTTCAACAACTTTAGCGTAACCAAGTGCATCCGGAGATAAGAAGTCCTCATTCATTATTATCTTAGCCCCTGTAGCTTTTGCTAATTTCTCCATATCGCTCTTTTTCACCCTTCTTATAGCCATCACTCCATGCTTAGCGAGATAGTGCTGTACTATGTCATCTATACCTTTTTGACAGAATACAACATTGGCGCCGCTTTTGATTATTTTTTCTGCCATTTCCTTCAATTTTTCTTTCTCCCAGGAAAGTAAAGCATCTATTGTTTGAGCATCCATCATTACATTAACATCTGCGAATTCTGGTTTCTCTAATTCTAAAGAATATGCAATGAGCGCAATCTTTGCATCCTCTATTCTTTTAGGCATTCTATGATGTACAACCTCCTTATCAATTACTAGCCCATCAATTAGCTCAGAGTCTTCCAGCGAGCCTCCTTCCTTCTTCTCTATCTTGATAGCATCTATTGGAATAATAAGCTTCCCATTTTCCTCTCTCATTACTCTCTCTACAGCCTTTATGGCCATTTCGGCGAAGTGGTCTGCTACACCCGCAAGTATCTTACTAGCGACAGCTGTCTTAGCTATCTCCTTCACTTTTTCCTTGTCCTTTGTATCTACTGGGATAGCTATCTCGTCCAGAATTTCTAGTGCTTTCTTCATAGCCTTTTGATAGCCATCAATAATAATCGTTGGATGAATATCCTCTCTTAACAAATCTTCAGCTTCCTTTAGTAATTCTCCAGCCAGCACAACGGCTGTCGTGGTTCCATCCCCCACTTCTATATCTTGCGATTTCGCTATCTTCGCAATGAATTTTGCTCCGGGGTGAACTATATCGATCTCGTCTAGAATTGTTGCTCCATCATTAGTGATGACTATATCACCGAATTGATCAACAAGCATTTTATCCATTCCTTTAGGCCCAAGGCTTGTACGCATAATTTCGGCCAATACTTTTGCCGCTAATATGTTATTATAAAGTGCCTCTCTTCCCTTAGTTCTAGCAGTTCCTTCTTTAAGAATTAGCACGGGTATTGCTCTAGGTTCGGCACCCATAAAACCCACCGTCTAGAGTTAATGAGGATATCTTTAAGGCAACCCTAAATTTTTGAAGAATTATTTATCCTATATCGTGTAGTAAACCGGGTGAAAAACTATATAAAACATTCGCTAAATAAAGGTCCATGTACAAAAATTGTTATTTAAAAGAAAAGTGATAAGATAAAAACGGCTCCAAATCTCTTAAACAACCCATATATAGGCATTGTAATTGGAGACCACTAGATGATAAATTACCGAATACGCTTTAGGATTGATGGTGGGCCTAATTTGAATCTTGAGAGATTCATAAACGTTTTAGAAAAAGCTAAGGAGAAGGCCAAAAAAACTTATCAACGAAGATTAATCGTTATCTTAGGTAATAATTTGATTGAACGCATAATTTCTGAAGGAATAGATCATTTTTTAACTGAATCATCATTAGTGGTATCTGATGATAAACGCATCCCTAATTTAGTATCGAAAAAGATGACTTTCGTAGAGCTTAAGGAGACAAAAAAGATACTGGGAAGAACTTTTGATAATGCTTTGATTGATCTCAGATGGTATCCTGATGTTATTTCTCTTAGTCGTGCTATCGAGACTGTGAAGGGTGGTGGATTAATCTTCCTTCTTCTTCCTCTCAGCTATATTAACTCTAGGAGATATATTGAAGAATTGGTACCAATTGGGGAAAAAAGACCCCCTCGGGACATACTTCGTCGTCGTCTCCTTAAATTAGCCCTTGAAATGCCTCTTATTTACGTTTTCTCAAGTTATTCTCTAAGCTTTATCAGAATTCCCAATGAATCAGAAATATTTCGTGAAATTTACCAGAAGAAAATCGAACCACCTGTAAACCGGGTTTTTGACAAAAATCTTTATTTAATTTGTGCTACCCAAGATCAAATGAATGCTTTAAAAGCATTTGAGGAAATCGATACTCATGATACCTTACTCATAACAGCAGATAGGGGAAGAGGAAAATCAGCAATTGTAGGTATCGGCTTAACGGGCATTGCCGTCAGAAGATTTAGAGATAGTAATATAGTGACTCGTGCGCTTATAACAGCACCAGAAAAGGAAAATTGCGAGGAGATATTCAGGTTTTTAGCAAAGAGTCATGATGCGCTTTCCATCCCATATCGCTTAAAGGATTTTGAATTTTCAAGCAAAATTATTAATGCGAAATATGTTCCGCCATATGACATAGTGCATTCTGATGCTGATATAATAATAGTAGATGAAGCTGCAGGACTTCAATTTCCTTTGCTCAGCAGAATTATTAAAAGGAAAAGACCAATTATTTTTTCTACTACAATTCATGGATATGAAGGATCCGGCAGAACTTTCTCTGTTAGATTTATCCCATTACTTAAGCAAGAGAGAAAAACGCTAAAATGGATTACGCTAAATGAACCCATTCGATACGCTCTGAATGACCCCGTCGAAGCTTGGTTATTTAAAGCTCTCTTATTAGATGCTGAGCCATGCGAAGTAAATGAGAGTATACTTGAGAAGATAAGTGAAGCAAGATTAGTTGAACTTAATCCGTTAGATCTATTTCTTAAGCCTAAAAACGCTGATATCCTTCGAAATTTCTTCGGAATATTGGTGACCGCTCATTATAGGAATAATCCTAAGGATGCGTTACTTATTGCAGATGCTCCGCATCATAAAGCTTATGCTCTAGTAATTGATGAAAAAATATTAGTAGCTCTTCAGATATGTATGGAAGGTAATCTTAGTGAAAGTGAGATTTCTCTCCTATATACAACAGCCCCATCCAGTCATATAGTCCCTGATAAAATCTTTAAGTATTATGGCCTTGTAGATTTTCCATCCCTTAAGGGGTGGAGAATAGTTAGAATCGCTACGCACCCAAGACTTTTTAGAAAAGGATTAGGAAGTCTTGCGTTGAAAAAACTCATTGAGATAGCTATGAAGGAGGGAATTGATTGGATAGCTGCTGGTTTTAGCAGTTATCCAGAATTACTATCATTCTGGTTAAAGAATAATTTTATTCCAATACACCTAAGTCCAGTAGTAAATAGGACTACTGGAGAACACACTATAATTGTTGGATTGCCAATAAGCGATAAAGCTACGAGTGCTTTTAAATTAGCTAATAAGGAACTTAAAAGGAGACTACTAGAGGAATTATCAAGTACATTTAAACGATTAGATACTGAAACTGCTAGACTAATATTGAAGTCGGGAGAAGCTATTAATTCATTCGAATCTCTTTCGCCAGCTCAGCTTTTTAGACTTAATCTATATCTAAGAGAAGTATTTCACTACGAATCCGCTAGTGATTCAATAAGAGCTCTTGTCCGAATGTATTTCGGTAGGGGAATGGGTTTTCTTGCACCAGAAGAGGAGGTTATTATAATAAAAGCAATCCTCAAAAACGCACGACTAGGTATTAGAGAGATCCTCAAATTACGATCAATAGTTAAACGAATATGGAAACACTCTATTAAATAATTTTGTCGAATTCCTAACTTAGGCGAAAGCTGACGACCCTAGTCCTTAAATACCTTCCGCGCACCCATTTACTCTAAGATAACAAAAGTTTTTAAGGTGTTCATTTATGAGAAAGGAGAACTCCCGCGAATTTCATAAGAGGGAACATGAATTATCACTTGTGATCACTGAGGATACGAACTTTGAAGGAAAATTCATTGTAACTGGATTTCATGGTTTAGGAGGAATAGGTCATCTAACTGTCCGATATCTTGTTGAAAGCGGATTAAGGCAGAAAAAAGCTAGAAAAATCGGGTATCTAATTGGACGAACTATGCCACCATTTGTAGAAGTTCTTCAGGATGGATCCTTTGGCAATCCTTACGAGCTTTTCGAATTAGGAAATGCCATATTTCTTCTTATTAGATTTCAGCCATTCCTTGAAGAGCAAGCTGTGCTTGCGGATATTTTGACGCATTTTGCTAGAGAGAGAAAAATCTCAGGAATTATTTTGCTAGGGGGAATTGATATAAACGCTTTCGAAAATGCTAAGAATCCCCCTATAGTATATATTGCGAATAAATTGTTCATGGATTCATGGATAGATAATCTTAAAAGGGCAGGAATCCCAGCAGCTCCTAAGGGAATATATGTTACTGGCGGCGTTGCTCTTATATTATCTTATGCTACTCATAGGAATATTCCCGCCGTCGCTCTATTTGCTCCAACGGAAAAGGGAATAATAAATAGACAAGCAGCACTAGCCTTAGCAAAGAAAATTAAGGAGTTTCTAAATCTACCTGTTGACTTAATGGAGATAGAAGAAGAGTTAAGAACCGCAGAAGAAGTGTTAAGAAAAATGCAAGAAAAACTAACTAAAGCTACGGTAGAGGCTGAGAAAAAGGAGGATCTCTCTCAACTCTTTACATAATCAACTTTAGCTTAATTCTCAGGGATAATGCGACTTCCTCATCTTAATCTTATGTTTAGAAAAAACTTGATGTGTAATTTTCTATGTGTATCCCAGAAAGAGCAAAATATACCCACCATGCTAGTGAGCTTTTTATATTCTACTGCACCGATTCAGTAATCTTCAATAATCATTTCACCCTAAATGCTAATTATGGAAAGGGTTTTAAAAAGAGGGTATTTAGCTTGCCGAAGAAGAAGGTTACAATACAAGAATTTGTCTTAAAACTAAGAGACTACCTGATAAAAGTTGCCCGTAAAACAAGAGAACTAGAACAATCATTAACTGATATCTTAGGCAGACTGGATAACGTTGAAAAAAGGTTAGAATCAATCGAGAAGAAACTGACTAGCCTTGAAGGCTCATTATCCAGACCTACTCCTCCATCGGAGACTTCACCTCTTCCACCGATCGAAACGGGTGATGAATTCTCTGATCTAGCAAAAGAACTTGGATTATTAGAGAATCTAAAAGAAACCCCTCCAGAACCCCCTCCAGTACCCCCTATCGATAAGACTGGAACTACAGAGGAAAAGAAGACAAGTATCCGTGGAGAGACTAGATCTCCACCTTCCTTAGTATCTGCTTTGAAGCGAGGAGAAGAGATAAGTGAGGAGGAGCTAAAGAAAGAAAAAGATGAACTAGTAAAGGTGCTTGAAGAACTAGAACTTATTTAGCCAATTATACGAACTTTCCTAATAAAGTGTAATGAAAAATTAGCAAGTTAATTATTGGGAATGCGATGGGTACGGATTTTTCAGGTGATGTTATTAGTCTTCGTAATTGTATACAAGATGGGTTAAGTCTTATTAACAGCATGGGTAGAGAGGACATTATTTATATAATTTCTCATATAGATGCTGATGGTATTTCCACAGCGGGCATTATCACTAAGCTTCTCTCCCTTCTTGACAAACCATTCGTAGTAAAGTTCGTAACTCAACTTCGTCCAGATATAATTAGGGATTTACAGGAGACCATAGAACCAAGAGAATTAATTTTTTGCGATCTCGGTAGTGGTCAGCTAGAATTCCTCACAAAGATCCTCCACTCAGCAACTAGAATGTTGATTCTTGATCATCATATCCCTAGAGAACTACTAGGAAACATACCCTTCAAGTTAGTGCATTTAAATTCTTGGCTTTATGGAATTAACGGGGATTCTGAGTCATCATCTTCATCCATGGCGTATCTTCTAGCGAGACCCTTAGCCTATCAGGGAGTTTCTGAGATTTTTCATCTTGCCAGATACGCTCTTGTAGGAGCACTGGGAGATAACCAAGATATCGGTCATAATCGCTCTTTAATAGGTTTAAATAAGCTCATTAAGGACGAAGCTGAAGAGAAAAATATTGTAAAAACTCGTATCGACATCATTTTGAATGGTCGTGAAATAAAACCTCTTTACCAAGCTTTAGCGGAGACTTTTAACCCTCTAATTCCAGGTATATCAGGAAGTTTGGAAGGTTCAGCTAAGTTCATAATCTCTCTTGGACTCTCCAGAGGTGGACTTGATATAGAAAGATTGTCATTAAACGATTTAAGCGAAGAAAAAAAAGCCTTACTTGTCGAAAAAATATTAGAGAGAATCTCATTATCATATCCCGGTAAGCAAGTGCTTGAAAGGATCAGAACCAAATTGTTAGGTTATATTTACGAGTTTCCTAACGAGAAAGGATTACTTAAGTACGGTCGAGATTTTGCGACATTATTAAACGCATGTGGTAGAATGGATCATCCTGGCATTGGCTTAAGTCTCATTATTAATGAGTTTAACATGGATGCCTATAATAAGGCTTTGAGCATTTATAAGCAGTATAAATACACAATCTCCAATATGTTATCTAGGATTAATGACTTATTAGAAAAGAGAGGAGCATTAGCCATAATAGATGGTCGAGAATTTATTAATGAAAAAATAGCTAGCCCAATTGCTTCGATTATATCTCAATCATTAAATGAACCTACTATTGTAGTAGTATTAAGTAAATCAACGAATGACTATGTAAAAGTATCCATAAGAAGAACCTCTCTTTTAGAAAATATAGACGTTAGAAGAATCTTGGAGAAAACATTATCTAATCTTCCAGATGCTTATTACGGCGGCCATGAGGCTGCCGCAGGGGCTTATATTCCTAATGAAAAAGTTGATAAATTCATAGCAGACCTTGATAAAGCTCTAAATCTGGATAGATCCTAATAGGGTTCAACATGATTAATCCAGAAATCGTAATTAAGGTTACCATAATGATCCCATTTCAGGATAAAAAAGAACTAATCTCAGTACACGCCGCTACTTCTATTGAAAATAGATTAGCACCTCTAGGCATCGAGATTTCTCAGACCTTCTCTAAAAATCAACTAATCTTTTATTTAGAGGCAACGCTCGGTAATAAAAATCCTAGACTTAAATTAGAGAGCATAAGAAGAACACTTGATGATTTTCTAAACTCACTGGTAGTTTCTCTTGAGGCATTACTAACATTAAAAGACCGAGGGCTAAAGAATGAGTGAATATACTTTTTATGTCACTGTCGAAAGAGGTGCTGAGGATCTTGTCGCAAAGGATCTCTTGGAAAACTTCCGAGGCATTGAAATATTGAGAGAGAAAGAGTTTCGTGGTAAGGTATTTTTCAGGGGAAGAGAAGAACATATTTTTCTAATGAACTTCTCGGCACGCTCCATAAATAGATTAATACTCGTGTTGTTGCATACAAGGAATATTGGAAGTCTTAACTTGATCTATAAACATATTAAGGAGATCGAATGGTCTTCCTATATAGATGCTGAACAGACGTTTGCTGTAAAAGCTACTAGAGTTGGGAGCCATAATTTTACATCCCTTGATATAGCTCGAGTATCTGGATCAGCAATAATCGAGGCTTTTCAGGAAGAAACTGGCAGGAGGTTAAGAGTGAATCTAAGTAAACCAGATGTCGTAGTGCATGTGGAAATGATTAACGATCATTTATTGGTTGGAATTGATACTACAGGGCCTTCTCTTCATATGCGCAGATATCGAGTTTATAATCATCCAATGCCTCTAAAAACAACTTTAGCCTATTTATTAGTTCGGTTATCTGGTTGGAATCCTAATGAAGAGAAATTGCTTGACCCGATGTGTGGTGGAGGTACTATTCCGATAGAGGCTGCTTTATGGGCTAGGAATATACCTATCAATAGGTTCCGTAAGAATGAATACCTTTTTTATAATCTTAAGTTTCTTCATTTAGAAAAAGCAGAAAAAATTGCTAAGCAACTTCTTTCTAAGGAAACGCGTAAGGAATTGCATCTTCTTGGAATGGATATATCTGAAGAACATATTAAAGGGGCTAGAATGAATGCTAAGAATGCCTTAGTAGCTGATACAATTATTTTTACTCAGGGTGATGCCCGCCTACTTGATAAACAATTCTCCTCCGAAAGCATAAACGTAATAGTTACCAATCCCCCTTATAATTTAAGACCACGATTAAAATTATACGATCTTTATGAGAAATTCTTAGCTGCTGCATGGAAAATATTAGCTGACAGAGGCAGAATGGTAATTATCACATCTGAAAGAAAACTTCTAATCCGAATATTACGAAATATCAATGCACATTTTCAATTGTATAATGTGTTTAGATACGGAAGTCTTAATACGGGTATCTTTCTGATCGAAAAACATTCATAAAACGATTAAGGAGATATTAAGCATTATTTCCCTCAATCTCTCCCCATACTTTAAATAGGTACACAAGAGACTGAACTTTTGGATCATCCTTGTTTAACTCATATATCCTAAACCGGCTAATCTCGTATTCTTTTATAATCCCCGCGTCTACCAGCGTTTTGATATATTCTTTCAATGTATTATAGTTCAATCTTACGGCTCTTCTAAGCTCACTAAAGGTAATAAACTCTCTTTTTATGAAGAGTTTAAGCATACGGATCTTATTTCTAGCACCTAAAATGTCTTCTAAGGATATCTTACCCCCTTCCAATTCTCTCTACTCCTCTAATATTTTTAGAATCCTATCCTCCAGCGACCCAAGTGGAACATTTATACTTATCCGCGTAGAGCGCCCTCTTTGTCCCTTGCCCGATACTTCGATTTGTATTATCCCTCTGAGCTCATATCCTAATTCCTTAAGATACTTAATGAGCTGTGTTGTTCTTCGCGGTCTTTCTCCGTATTCCTCGCAAGTAATACGATAAATTTTTTCAACATCAACCCTGGTTACAAAGCCTCCATTTTTCCTTTTCAGAGCTCTTACTATGGCGAGAAGTAAAACTAACTTGTGTCTATCCAATGATAGTAAGAATTCGGGGTCAAAACGCGGCATTGTGGGATGCCTACTTAAAATAAGCCTAACATGCTCAGCTCCTAGGAAGCCATCATTACGCTTCTCAGCCAATCTACCAGCATCTTTGAGAATATCTATAGCTATTCTGGCATTTCCTCCTTGCTGCTCTGCTACATAAGTTGCTATTAACTCTAAGGCATCATCTGATACGGATCCGTTTAAAAAAGCTAATGAAGCTCTGTACCTTAATATTTCAAAGAGATCATCTTTGTCATACCTTCTAAGTCTGAGTTCATTCTTCATAAAAGAGATTCTTGTAGGTTTATCAATCCATTGAGGATTATATAGGGAGGACTCATCATGACTTGCAATGATAGCGAGAACCCCTATCTTAATTTTCACATAATTAGCTGTCTTTTCGGAAAATCTTGAAAGATTATATAATAATTCACCTGCCTTCTCCCCTTCCTGTCCCCAGAAGAGAGAGCCTAGCTCATCAAGAATGATCAGTGCATTTCTTTTCTTCTCGGAAAGAATTTCTAAAAAAACATTAAATAAATCAAATCTTGACAACCCCCTCCTCGGAACAGAGGGTGCTACGTGCTTTACAAGTTCTCCTAGTACCATATATACTCTTCTGCTTAACCTACAGTTAACATATGCTCCCAAGATTCTTTTCTGAAGATTTTTTTCAAGATCCCTTAAAACTCTTTTAGAAAGAACTGTTTTGCCTATTCCCGGATCCCCAATAATTACCCATGAAGTAAATAGCTCGCTTGAGCTATAAAATTCCATAAACGCTTCTCTCAATCGCAGTCTCTCTTCTTCTCTTCTAGGTAAGTCATCTGGAACAAAATCATGCTCAAGAGTTTCTGGTCTCAATAGGATACGTTTCGCGCTCAAACAAGGCCCCATCTTAATTCATTTCCATCAAACTATGTACAAAAAGAACCTTACATTATTAAAAGCAAAATATCATATATAAAACACACCATGTACATTCTAAGAACCAAAAAATGTGTTAGTGAGAAAAATTGAACTCGGAAATAGTTAGGAAGTTAATAAACCTATGGTTAACAGAAATAAATTCAACAGAGCTTGAAAAAATATCTGCTGAGGAGCTCAGGAATATCATGAAAATACTAAAAGAGAAGAAAAAGGAATTGTTAAAAATGCCTGATAATATTTCAAAAGAGCTAATTATGAAGGAAATCACTATCCTCGAAACAGTCCTAGGTGACTTATTAGAAATAAGATTAATGAAAATAATAGGTATGCTATTTGAGTCTACTAAGCAGGAAAACCTTCTTCCTCATGAAAAATTCTTCCTAAATAAACTTATAGAGCTTTGGAAAACTTCAATTAGACTCGCTTATGAGAAAGAATTATTAAGCCAGAAACCGATTGAAACTCTGACGAGGATTCAAAACATTCCAGCTCTTCCAACAAGAAGAATTAATACAGCACTCGTTCTTCTGCATAAGAAAATAGATAACTTTGTCTCAACCAACTTACATATTTACAGAGGCCTTACCGCTAATGATATAATCGCAGTCACTAATGATGATTTAAAAACTTTCTCAGAAAAAGAAGCCTCGGTGATCTATTTAAGCAAAAAAGAAAACAATAAGTAAATGACCAATGGTTAGCTGGATATTTTGGATGCTTTTTGTTTGCTATATAATGAGTCCCCTCCGAAGCCTTATGGCATGCTTTGTGCTTCATTAGAAGGAGATAGATTCGTTACTAGAACCGATACCAGGATTTTATTTTAAAGCCTCTCCAGTTTTGATCCCACCATCAGGGTGCTTATTAGCTAGCACAATGCTCAAAAAAGTTTTTAAAATCGCAGACTGAGAAACGGTTATTGGTTACGTATGAAAATAAATATGTAATTATACATTGCAATTAAGATAAGATATCTTTTTAGTCGATAGAAAATCCCTAACTGACTATGGGAGCATTTAAGGCGCTTCAGAATGCTAACCTTAAGGCTTCAATCAATATATAAGAATATAACTAAGAGCTTAAATGAAATATTAGCTCTGGATGAAAATATTATAGCCGCCATAATTTCTAACTTATCGGGTATGTTAATAGCGTACGCTGCAAGAGAGAACTATCAAGAAAAAGTACTGAAAGTTTCTGGGCTTATAGAAGGATTGGCTGCCACATTAGCTGCTATCTATGGTGCCGCATCGGTAGCTGGGAATGATACTAAGCTTTCTAAGACGAGAATTATACTCATAGAATATGAGAAAGGGAATCTGATAATATGTAACATAGGAAAAAACAGCGTATTGGCTATAATAACGAATGAAAACGCCACATTAGGCGTTATCAGAATGATTGCGAAGAGGTATAGTGAAAAAATAGAGCCTTTGCTTAGCGAACTCGATGAGCTAATAGATAAAGAGATAATAGCTACAGAAACTCGACGCGAAATAGGAAGAGAACTTAATGAAATGTAATTCTTTAATTCTCATTTAACAAAATGTTTAATGATATAATCGGGTTCCTTTCCTGTTATCCGTTTATATAATTCGTCCGGAGAAGGGAGTTCGTCAAGAAATGCACTGAAGTAGCTAACTATGTAATAGAGATCCCTATAAAGGAATCTTAATGCATACTCATGACTTATTCTAACTCCTTGTGCCATGTCAATTATGTAAGCAATTCCATTATGATAGAGAATATTATATGGACTCAAATCAGCATGCACTATCTTTGCCTTTTTGTAAAGGGTTTCTATATCATTAATCAGTGTTTCGAATACTTTTTCTGGATTCTCGATCTCTGTTACATCCTTTAGCTGAGGCGCTGGTGTTCCATTTTTCCCAATAAACTCCATAACTACTATATTTCTGCATATCGCAATAGGCCTTGGAACATGTACTCCCGCATCCCATGCTAGTTTCAGATTTTTAAATTCTCTTCTCGCCCATCCCCATTTAGCTTTAATGGGACTTTTAAATTTGCCAAACCTCTTGTCTCCGAGGGTATATATCTCTATCCTCTTAAATCTAGAAGTATGAATTCGGTATATTTTCACCGCTAAATCTTCGTCCTTGGGGGATTTGGCATAAAAAACATCTGCTTCCTTACCAGTAGAGACAACCCAATATAAGTCCTCAATTACTTTTCTTCGTTTAAGAATCTCCACTGCTTCAAGGGTCTTTACATCGAAAACTCCTTCCCAAACTTCCCGATACTCCTTCCCCTTTAGTAATCGGTCGCTCTTTGTTGGTTCTCGAAGTTCTTCCTCAAAGAAGTCTTCATTATCACTCAATAAGAGTCACCAATCATTGATATTCTTCTAATATGTCTTCAGGTATAAATTCGCGGAGAACCTTACCGTATTCTGATTTTAATAGCCACCTAACCTCGGATTTATCGTACTTATAAACAACATCTGCCCTAGTGTCTTCTTGAATCCCATACCAAGGACGAATTAGAATTATATCTCCCTCAAATATTCGGACCCTTCTCATCTTCCCTGGGATCCTTACTTTCCTTATTTTACCATCCGAACAACTAACCTCTAACCAAGAACCCCCCAATCTTCTGAGTACTAATCCGAATAGGTCTCCCTCACTCGGCAAAGTAATTTTAGATTTAATTATCTCCTCTATCTCTTCATCTCTTCTCCGAGACATTATACTAAAACCTCACTTAGACTTATGCATTAATATTGTGAATGCATGAAATAGTAATATAAAAACATTGGCTAAGAATAGTATTTTGGGACTACATCATTCTTTCTAGAAGCAAATTTATATTCTCGCCCCAATAACCCCAAGAGCCCCCTATTTGATAACTCTTCTTTATGCTACCTCTATATCCGCCTCGTGGTGGATGCAGTCTGAAAACTGGTTTGAGCCAGGGTAAATCTTTAAAACTTACCTTCCGCTCCCATAAAGCTTTTGCTAGTTCCTCTATGGAGGAGAACTCTCCTTTACTTAATTCTCTCACAAGTTCGTCTGTTAACCTCCTATTTCCGATAACTCTTCCACGTTTTTTCAATAACTCTAGAAATGTTTCAAAATTTATCTCTCCCCAAGCAATCGTTGTCTGAGCTTTCTGAAGCATTCCTTTATAAGAACTAGTAAGTGGTATTACTACAGCATGATGAGGCTTATGAAGCCTTAATAATTTAAGAGTATCTGCTACGTCTTTCCTGATGTTAACTGTACCTCTAATTCTTACAACAGCTATCCATCGACCATCGGCTGGAATAGATGCTATTGGTCTGTGCCTCTTTTTCATCTCAATTAGCTCTAATGGACTAATCTTAGAACTTATTCTCATCTTTATCCTCCCCCTCATCTATAACAATGTGTACGTCTTAACTAATGCATCATAGACTGCTTTCGCGAAATTTATATGAGTCCTAGTATTGCCAAAGGTTTTTGTCCAGACATCTCTGATTCCTGCTAAACTCAGCACTCGTTTAGCCACATCTCCTGCTACAAGCCCTAGTCCTCTAGGTGCTGGAAAAAGAATAATTCTTACACTTCCGCATTTTCCCTCTACCTTAAAGGGCACACTATGGGGTTGCCCACATCTACATTCCCAGCTTCCGCATCCTCTAAGCACTGGAGCTAAGTTCTTCTTTGCTCTTTTTAACGCTTTAATTATAGCCTCTCTCTGTTCTGGATGTTTTCCCATACCAACGCCTATATACCCATCTCCATTACCAACAACCACTAAGACTCGGAACGAATTTCTTCTACCCGAATCCGTAGTTCTCCTCACAATATTTACATCGAGTACCTCCGCCCTTAAATCGGGAACTAGCCAGTCTACAATCTGCCATTCTGGAATTCTCTTTGTAATCGCAAATATCTCATCCACTGATTGAATTCTTCCCTCCTTCACTAATTTACCGATCTTTGTCATTGGCCTCCAACTAGTCTCAAGTTCTTCACGAGGAGTTACTGGATCTGGTATCTCCCTAAACTTAACCATAAGTAACACCGCTCTCCAACATTTCGGATAGTTAATTGAGACAGTTCATTAAAGATAAAAAATATTCTTATTCCTCAAATTCGTCTTTAACAAGCTCAGGTGGTTCGACGCCAAATGCTTTCGCTATATTATTTAACGTTTTCTCAAACTCTTCCGGAATCTTTTCTGGATCTAATCCTTGGGAAATATAACCGCTGAACTGCCTCTTGTATTTTTCTGGATCATTTTCCTTGAGAAGACGCGCATAATTTGCTATGTGTTCCCCTTTAATCCTAGAAATCTCAGGAAGAATCTCCTCGCCATGTGGGATTTCTACACCAGCGTCCACTAATCCCTTCAGAGCCGCGTATAACCTGTTTCCCTTCGTTGATCTCTGAGGGCCGATATCAAGAATAGCCTCTTTAATACCCGCTTTTAAAGCCTTGAGACCCGCTAAGTAACCAGTTAAATATGCTGCTGGAACATTCCCCCTGTTGTATCTCCAACCATATTTAGTCAATTCAGTGGATTTCGTAAATACTAATGTTTCATCTCCTTCAAGTTTTGCTCTTACAAAGTGGATAACAATATTCCGGAGACTCTTACGCACAACAGCGCGTATCTTTCCTGATATAACCATTTTATACCGAGCTCTATAATCCGTTCTTCCTTCTCTCCTCCTCCTAAAAGGTACTTTATATCTCGGTCCATACTTTCTTGGCATCCTTATCAGCCCCTAAATAATTTTTACTTACTTTGAACCTGCTCAGCCATTTCTTTTTCATACTTTTCAAGATCCTCTATCGACTCTATCGGCTTGAGATTTAACCTATGCTCTTTTATATATGTGATAACGTGTGCCTTGCTTCTGAAAACTCCCGCTTTGGCTAATCTTCTTAGCTTATTATACGTTCTTCTAGAAATCACACCCGCATTTTTCAGTCTCCTGAGAATCTTCCTGATAGCTCTTATTCTGAGGACCCAAACCATTGAGCCCCCCATCCTAGCCTTCTTTGACCCCTTCCTTTTACCAGGCCCTCTTCTCCTCCCTTTACGCCTCTTCTCTTCACGCTCCCTAGCCCTATGTCTACTCACACCTCTAATAGGTCTCTTCCATATCTTCCTCTCCTTAATAAGCCTCTTTATGTCCTCCTTAGTAACAGCTTTTTCGACCTCATCTAATGCTTCTGGATCAATCCATACACGGTGAATACCAACGCCGAGTATTTCAGCTGCCATCCTTCTTTGAGGCAGCAAGCTCTTTGTCATTCTTCCTCAACCTCCTCCTCGCCCATCTCCTCTTCCACTTCTTCTTCCGTACCTTCCTCGACTTCTTCCACACCCTCTGCTCTTTCCTCGCCACTTATCTCCAACTCAAGTCTTGCTTCTGCCCTTCCAGGATTTAAGACCCTTATTCCAAACCTTCTAGCAAACTTTAGTATTTCGATCCTTTTTCTGATACCTACAGTTCTAGCTATTCTAACCACTTGGTTTAATGGATCAACATTATACAGATCCTCAACTTTATAGACCAATACTTCTTCTTTCCCACTTGGATGAAGATACCTCACTTTTCGGGGAGATCTATAACCTACCTTGACAAGTGGTGGTTTACCCTTTATCTGTAATCTTACTTTATTATCTTTTCCTCTTGGCCTCCTCCAATTCTCATCTAACTTCTTCCAAATCCAAGAATATGGTCTAATAAATTTCCTCTTCCTCTTCTTCTTTATCCTCATTAATCTTTCTAATTCGGTTTTTGTTATATTTGAAAGCGGGAGAACCATAAGTATTCGCCTCCGGGGATCTAACACATCGACCTTTAATCATTGCATATGCTCATTTACCCCAGGGTCTATCATCTCCTCTCCGTCTTATTCCTCACCCTCCCTAGTAACCATATACCTCCATACACCATCTTGGAAGACCCTCGGATCCTTTTTGAACTTGCCCCTCAACTTACACGCTTCATGCAAATTAGCGCTGGTTTGGCTAACAGCCTCTAGATCCGGACCTTTAATGATGACCTCATCAGGAATATCCGAACCCGGCTGAAGAGTTACTTCGACAACTGTTTGATCACCCACTATTGGTACTTTTATCTTATCTTTACGACCATAAAAGTTCTCAATAATTATGTATCGTCCCTCCACTCTTACCCTGATTGGGAAGTGAGCATAAACTACTTTATGCTTGTATATGAACCATCTCTGAACCCCCTCAATCATTTTCTTGATTTTAGTGGCTACCGTGCCAAGTGGTTTGATTTGCTTATCCTTTTTAGCTGGTGTTGCAACAATTATTTTATCGCCCATGTGAATAATATACAATTCCTTTATGTGCGAAAAGTCTTTTTCTACACGACCCTTTGGTCCTTCCACTCTTACTTTTTTCCCCTCAACAGTCACTTTTACTCCTTTTGGAATAGGTATCTCTTCATAATCTATTCCTATTATCCAAGGATTCTTTATCGCCTCGAGTACAGCCTTCTCATCAAATAATGGTTCTAAACTCATTAATAACCCCCCATCCTAATATACGTACGCGATTAGTCTCCCACCAACCCTTCGCTTTTTAGCCTCCTCATGCGTCAGTACTCCTTGAGGTGTACTAATTATTAGTAACCCCATCGTATATGCTGGAAGATATTTTCTCTCCCACTCTTCTATCTCTCTCCACTTAACTGAAAAACGCGGTTTTATAGCTCCTATATTATGAATCCTCCCCTTAAGAGTAACCTTAAAGATCCCACCTCGAAAATTCTCGATATACTCAAAGTCCTCAATATATCCGTATTCCTTTAAGATTTTAAGCACCGCTCTCAACAGTTTTGATGCTGGATGCAAGTAAACTACCTTTTTACCAACCATTTCCGCATTTTTTATAGTAGCTAAGGAATCTGCAAACGGATCAAGACGAACCATGACCCGTCACCCGCGGTGAATACTTGACTTCTTGAAACCTAGTAGGTGATAAACTTCTCGAATACAACGCCTACAGATATAGAGCCCATATTTCCTAATCACGCCTCTCGTTGTTCCACATCTTCTACAACGATGAACCCTTTTACCCCTAGTCTCATAAATTTGCCTTCTCCACTCATCTATCTTTATCTTTAACTTGCTCACTGGTGCTGGTTTCTCACTCATTCGCATCCCTTTGGAACACATTATGTGCATTATGATAATTGTTAGAAGTGAACATGAAAGAAATTTAAAACCTATTCTTCACCCATAACGGTTACGACAACCCTCCTTCTCCTAGGCCGCGTATCAAGCTCCAAGAATACGATTTGCTGCCAGGTTCCTAAGAGAAGTCTACCATTTTCTACTGGAATAATAAGAGAAGGACCTACTATACTAGCTTTTACATGACTCCGACCGTTATCATCTCCCCATCTTTTGTGATGCTCATATTCTATATCAGATGGTGCGATTCGAGCCAATGCTCTTGCGAGATCCTTCCTCAGCCCCGGCTCATATTCCATCGTGGTAATTGCTGCTGTCGACCCTACTACAAAAACATTAACTAATCCATTCCTTATATTGCTCCTCTTAACAATATCCTCTACACGATGAGTAATGTCAATATAATCATTCTCACCACCCGTTTCAAATTCGATTACTTCGCGGTAAATCATATATATCACCCCTCACAACAACATATCTATTGTACAATTCTCCTTAATGAAAACGGTGTTCTAGAATGAATAAGAGGAACAATGAGGAGAAAAAATTATTGGATAAAATGAAAGAACTACTATTACGCGGAGAAAGAATGCTTGGAGAAGTCTGTCCCAAGTGTGGAACCCCCCTCTTCTTAATTAAGGAGACAGGCCTTAAGTACTGCCCGAGATGCAATGTCTATTTAGCGACCCCCGAAGAATTAGAGAGAGCAAAAATTGACAAGAGCATGCTCAAGATCATGGATTTCAATGAGTATTGGGGAAGAAAAGAAGCAGAGAAATTAACTAAAGAGGAAGAGAAAAAAGGAGAGATAGAAAAAATAAAGGAGGAGAAAAAAGTATTACCACACCCAACCCCACACAAAGCTATAACACCAGATACCGCCAAAGTGCTTGATGCTTTAGATGAATTAATAATAACAGTAATAGAGAGATTAATTATGAGGCTAGATCGAGAAGAAGCCCCCGTTGAAAAATTATTTGAATGGTTGTTCCTTTTAGTAAAGCTGAGAAAAAGTGTTTATAATGAGTCTAAACAATAATACTACCAAAGTACTTTACCAGAAGATTAATGTAGATAATGACGAAGTAGAGAATCTATTTAATGAGATTCTATCAAAGCCCGGAATAGAACAGGTCATAATATGTGATACTTCACAGAAAATATTACGTACCACGATGCCCTTAAGCCAGGCAAGGGAAATTGTATCAGGATTCTTCAAAGCATTTCAGAAAATCACCGAACGATTAAGAAAATATGGCAAAGGAGCTTCAAAACTCATTAGTATGAGACTTTATTTAGATAATTACCGCTACTTATACATAATAAGAGGAAGAAAAATCATAACAATCATTCTACAAAAAAGCGAAGCGTCACCAATCGAGAAATTCCTAATCAACATTCTCAGGAAAATTGATAAAAGCATTGAAGAGATCTAATGGTTGAATAGTCACTCTCCTCAACAAACCAATAAAACCTAAGGCTACAAACTTCCCATACACCGCCTTTATTAAATGTAAACCATACAAAGGCTCAAGACCAGTCCTATTATAGAACTCCTCATACGACAGGGTAAGCACAGCTTGCGCAGTACTCTCGTCCAACTTAGTTAATACAGCCCGCCCCAGTAATGCGCTCTCATTCACATCATAAAAGTATACATAACCCGTTAAATCTCCAGCCCCAGGACCATATATAATGAAGATAAGAGTAAAGTTCTCATCCAAATAGACACAGGGATATCCCTGAACATACCGAGGTGCCTGAATGTATAAGTAATGGAGAATAATAGCACTATCTACTAAGTTAAGAACATCTCCAGTAATGAAAGCTAAACAGTTATAAGGCACCCATCCACCAACCCCCGGATCAAAAACTTCAACCCAAATAAAAAGATTTCTAATCGTCAACATAGTCATCTCAATAGTATCATTATATTCACCACCCAGGTAACCAATAATTATCCGAGAAGGAATACCAACAGCACGTGCAAAAAACGCAACAGTATAAATATAATCAAGAATAGACCCGTTCTTAGTCTCCACAAATCTAGCCACCGGATCCCCAGATCCCTGAGTCACATTTAATGAAATATAATAATTAAGGACTATAGACGAAACTATTAGAGAAATCGCTTGATAAACCGTGTTACTATCATTAATACCAATCGCATTTATCTCCTCAAGAACATGAGGATAAGTGGAGAAATAACCCTCAGGAATACGTAGAAAATATTCAAGCTCCGGATGATTACTCACATAATTTTTAACATCAAGAATAGCAGCTGAAGAAACCCTAACAGCATCCTCATCAATATAGCTCCCATATACAACATAAGAAATATCCATAACAGCCTTCTCAGCACCCACATGAACACTTAAAATCTCATTCCTATCAGATATACGCGGAACAAAAAATACTTGCGACACATTCGCCCTTTCTACAGAAAAGGAACCAGCCTCAACCCCATAGCTCGGACTCCACAAAGAAACTAATTGAACATCCCCCTCATCCTCAACAAAAACATTAGGTTTAATGACCTCAAAAGAAAAAAGCCCCCTACCCTCCGGTGAATAATCAGAAAAAGTCTCAGCCCCCTTCTCCCAACCACTATTCATAACATATGTATCAAGAGAATCAAATCTCCAAGCCAGTAATGGAACCCTACCCCTCACAAGAAAATGCACATAACTAGCATTCAAATTCCCCAAAATATCCTCCATACCCGGAAGAGAAGCATTAGTCTCCGGAGGCCTAAGATACTTAGAAACATCAGGAGGCTTCTTACTCCTATTATTACGCTCAAACCAATCAGGATTATATATACTTGACAAATCCCTAAGAGACCTAGGATTAAGACCATGGAAATAAAAAACACCAATAGATGAAGCAATAAGGATAATGATAACAAAGACCGCATAAGGAAGATTCCTGAAAGCCCTCCTAACCTTCTTAGATTCGAGACCAGGGAGAACAATACGCGGAGACATCTAAAGCTCCTCTAATTCACCAAGATCACAATCACTGATACAGGTCATATTCTAGATTCTACTAAGAAAAACAACATTAAACATTTTTGCTAATCATTACAAAAACACAAAGAAAAACAGCAATAAAATAGAAGAGAATAAAAAATTTTCACTGACGCACATAGATAAACCTCGCAAAGTCCTCCACCGTCGGAAGCTTCTCAGGCAATCCCTTACGACGACGAATCTTCATAATAATATCATGCTGCATCGATTTAGGAACCTCCTCCCAAGCATAGAATTGATAACCAAAGAAAGCCCTACCCTGCGAAGCACTCCTTAATTGCTCAGCAAGATCAATTGTTTCCGCCGCAGGAACCTTAGCAACAATATGCACCATGTCCTCCGCCATGTTAGTCTCAAGAATCTTACCACGCTTCTTCTGAAGCAGGCTAATTATAGCACCCATATATTGCTGCGGAACCTTAATATCAACCCTCAGAACAGGCTCATAAAGCGTCGGCTCCGCTGTTAAGAATGATATCGCCAAACCAGCGAAGACCATTGGGAATATCTGACCCATCTGAGTATGCGCAGGATCAACGTGCACAAACGCATCAGTAATAACAGCTTTAATATTCTGAGCAGGCTCCTTAGCAAGAATACAGCCCTGCACGAAATTCCTAAAAGTACTAATCACATAATCACGAATACGCTCAAATCGCTGAACACCCGTAGTAGCATCAATCAAAACATTCGTACCAGTAATATCAAGAATCCTCCTAGCAAGATCCATAGGCCAGCCAAACTGCTTCCTAAGAATCTCAGCCCTACGCTTTGGATCCTGATCCCTCTTAATAACACCCTTACGAATCGCCTCAGCAACATCCTCCTCAAGAGGCTCAATATAAAGACAAATCCTGTTCAACGCATTAGGGCTCTTAGTCCAGATCTCCTCACCACGCTTCTTAACACGCTCCCTATAAACAATTATAGGCTCATCAACCTCAATAGGAACACGCATCGAAATACGCTTAACAAGAATCTCTATCTGCAGAGGATCAACACCCTCAAGAACATAAACACCAGCTTCCCTATCAAGGTAAAATGAAGCAGTAGGATCAGCCATAGTCCAAAGCCTAGCAACCTCACCAAGCTTATCAATATCCTGCGGATTCTTAGGCCTAATAGTCCTACTAACAACCGGCTCACTAGCATACGGAATAGGCTCAAAACCAAAACGCTCCGCCTCTATCAGATCCATGTACCTCTCAGCAACATCCTTCTCAACAAAAGCTTCACCAGCAGGAACAATGAAACCAGTCATAGCAAACATGTTACCCGCAGGAATAGCATCAACATCCAAAAGCTCAGTAATCTCCATAACACCAATTCTATGAGGCTTCCTAGCAGACCTAGCACTCAAGAGGAAAAGCTCAGAATCCGAACGAAGAGTCCCACTCCAAATCCTACCAATCAAAGTAGGTCGGAAAGACTTAGGATGAATAAAGATCTTAGTGATCATACCCACAAGAGGCCCACTAGCATCAACGTTAACCATAGCCTTATAAACCTCATTATCCTTATCACCACGCCAAATAGCATCAATCTTGTACTTCTGAGCAGTCAAAGGATCAGGCAAATGCTTAATAATCATCTCAAGCAAAGCCTCATCAAGAGGCAAATTCTCACGCAACCACTGAATATCACCCTCACGATACTTCTCGAAAACCCTAAGATAACCCTGACGAGGATCCTCAAAACGCTTCTTAAGAGTATCAAAAGTAAAGCCCCAACCATCCTTAGCACTACCAATAGCAACAGAACCCTTAGCAAAACTCACCTTCCACTCATTCTTAAACTGCGGAGGAGCATACTTCTCAATAAGCCTATTCACAGTATGAATAATCTGATCAATCTTAGCAACAACCTCACGCGGCGTAAGATTAAGCTCACGAATCAACCGATCAACCTTATTAATATAAAGCACAGGCTTACACATCTCCTTAAGCGCCAAATAAAGATTGGTCTCACTCTGGGTCATCACTCCCTCGACAGCATCCACAAGCAAAATAATACCATCCGAAGCACGAATAGCCCTAGAAACCTCCCCAGTAAAACTAATGTGACCAGGCGTATCGTTAAGCTGAATAAGATACTGCTTACCATCAAACTCATACAACAAATTAACCACAGTAGTAAAAATCGTAATAATACGCTTCTGCTCCTCCTCATCATAATCAGTCAAACGCTTCTCTCCTGCAAGATCACGCGACAACATGCCAACACGAGCCAACAAATAATCGCACGTCGTCGATTTCCCGTGGTCAATATGAGCAACTACAGAGAAGATTCGGCGTTGCGATAGAGGCAGTTTCTTTATCAATTGTCTTATCTCGTCAGCTTGTTTGATTCGCACCATCTTTTCTCACCTTGTTTTTCTTTGATCTGGTTTGAGATTTTTTATACATATTCATTTTATTGTCTTCTTTTATTTTTAAATGCATATGTTTTGTTGATTATTTTTATTTATTATTGGCTATGTTTATATAATTGTGTTTTTTGTGAATGAGTCTTGTTATATTTATGATTTACGCTTTCTTAATTACTTACTGAAGATATTAAAACTTAATCTTCTATCATGCTGCGTGATGATGCTCACTTACTAGTTGGAAAACTTCGTGAATATTTTTCAGCATTCTGTTTGTACTAGTAAATCTTTATTTCTTTTTTCATTTTTGGAGGTATTAGCTGTGAGAAAAAGAAAAATCTCTTAATATTCTAGCCGTCAATAGGCATTTTCAGCATGTTTTATAGCCAGCTCTGCTTCTGGTCTGTCAAATAGTTCCTCTGGACCAACTCCTAGCCTCTCAAAACCATACTTAACCACAGTATAGAAGTTTGACCAAAACTTTGAATAGAGATACAGACGAGGAATCTTCAGATAATTCAGATTCTTTGGCGAGTTCTTTAGGATTTTCTCAAAGTCTTCCTCCTTAAATTCGTGTCTTTTAGGATATTCATAACCAAGCAAGAGAAATATGGCCTTTATGGATAATTCAATACATTCCTGTGCAGCAGATATGCTCTCTGGAAATTGAAAGTTTCTCAAGTATCTCCTCGCATCATCAATTTTTTGTCAGCCCTACTAATAAAGCTCTCAGCTAATCTTCTCCGTCCCTCGAGGTGTGTAGGCATTAAGATCCCACAAATTGTAATTAATGAAATGCAAAAATCACAGGTATCTCATAGTAACTGTTCGATGAGCCTATAATCTTACTCTGGAAGCTCTCTCATTGCCTTACTCATTAAGTGCCCAGTCCACTTATCCTTATTCTTGATAAATCCTTCAAGAATACCAATAATATAATAATCTTTACTGTGAGGTGAATTGATGGAGAAAAAATTAAAACACGAGGACTATCAGAGAGAGCTTGAGAGGATTATAGGTCAAAAAATGAACCTCACTATTCTTAGAAATAAGCGTTATGGATTGTATATCCCAGATTTAACAGTTACAATAGGTCCAAGAAAGGGAGACAAGATAGTAATAGACATAGCAATGGATACAAGGGGGATTCTACATGCTCTCGGAGGATTTTATATAATAAAAATACTAGGTTATCAAATAAGGCTATTTATTATCCTTGTGCCCGACGAGAAGTATGAGGAAATTTTTTCACCATTTAAAATGAAAGGAGAAAAGATCGTGAGAAGATCTGGGTATAGATATATAAAACGTTTTCTCTCTCTTGTTAGGAAAGAAAAAATAGTAATTGAACCATTCAGCAAGATTTCAGAAATAATAACAAGCGAGATGAAGAAGATATCTCAAGAGATTATCGGCTTAGAACCACAAAAAGAAGGATAGGTTTGGAACGAAATTATTAACATACTAAATACCAGCAACTCGGGGACTACTCGGTCGGGGTCGGGGCTCGCAATGGTGCCCCTGTTATATAGACAGACCCACGTTTTCCCCCTAACATAATACATTAATCTATCACAACTTGTTATCTATTTGTTATCTATTTTATTGAAGGCTATTCAAGAGTTATATGATGAAATACAGGCTTTAAAGAGAGATGCGGGATGAGAAAACAATTATTAATCCTTTTTTGTTACTCGCTTTGTCTCTTCAACCAAGTATCCGTCTAAGCGCGACAGAACCCAAATACCCATCACTAATAAAAGGAGCTTACTACGTTTATAACGTTTCTAAACTCGTACCTCTTGGAAATTTATCATTCGCACCACACACCATATATGTGTATTATTACGATATGCGATATGAGGTGCTTGATGTCAACGATACGGTTGCTGTCATCAAAGTTAATCACACGACATATATTAACGGTACACCAGTAAAAAGTGGGGGTTATTTAGAGTACGCCTTCTACAAGAATCTCCACTATTTTGACGTATTTTTCGATGTTACCAATATCAATGAAACCGTTCAAATATATGCTAGGAAAAGAGCCTCGGCTAATGGTACGTACACTATCAGAAAGGTAAAGTATAACTTCAAGGGAAGAACTCTCACCTGCCTGAACGTGAGTTACGAGAATTATGGCTTACCCTCCTTCGGCTACGTAATAATCTCAATCGACTATGGTTTAATCCTCGAAAGGCTTGAGTACAGGATAGAGTACTGGAACGCAACGGGTGTGAAAGCCCAGCAATTAGCTTTAACGGAGAGAATGGTACTCGAGGCAACTAACCTGTTCTTCCTCCTATATCGCCCAATAATCGTGATCTCCATAATCATCGCCGTCATCGTCGCAGTCATCATTATCAGAAAGCGGAGAGCGTAGAAATTTGCTCGATAGGACTGTGGAAACAGTAGCTTCTTGGTTGTCGTCTTCTCCTTCTACTTTTAATGTCTCATATGTATATTATGGTAAAGATAAAAGAGGATGCTCTCAAAATTAAGAATGATTCAAGGACGCGAAGTAAAAAGGAAACTCCCAGACAAGGGAATTGAAATCTATGATCATGAGGCAGAGCTAATTAACACAGCACAAGGATTATTTCTTTTTGTGAGAAATGCAAGAAATTTTACCTAATAAAGCAATCCTAGTGAATCATACGTCATCTAGAATATAGAGAAACTCTACATCATCACAAAGGATTATACCTATATAATATCAAGAGCGCGAATTCATCGGTAGTTAAAAGAGTTAATACAATCAATTTTCTGGAAGACAACAAGTATATAAACAAATTGTCTCAAAATTCTAAAATCCTTTTATCATCCTCTATTTTTTCCGTGGTCTGGCCGCACTTCATGTCTGATGTTTGGTAGGTTTTAGAACTGTTTTGTTTCCTTTTATAAAGAGAAAAAGGCTAGTTTATTAATAGAAGTAGTGTGGCAAGCATTTTTTTACGTTATGCTCATTAATGAGTTTATTGAGGTAATTCCTCAATCTTATCTCTACTTTACTGCTTATCATAGACTCATTAATCAGATCTATGAGTTGATCTTGAGTATCACCTTTATGGATTGCTAAAAGGAAGATAATTAGGGATACATTCAGGTACCTAATTAAATCAGCTATACGTGGTAATGACTTTTCTTTTTGCTTTATGTTAAAATATCTTAATTGTCCGAGTTTTCCATGAAGATACTTTGATCTAATATTATATACGCTTTTAAGCATTCTCATTATTTCTTTTGGTTCGCCAATTCCAAGTAGATCAAAAAGTTTAGCTATTCGCTCTGATAATTTTCTAGAGCTTGTATAGCCTCCAGGCTTTGAAAATAAATATTCAAAAGATGCTATTAGAGGTACTATCGTATTTATTATGCTCGTTTCGTCATTTACTGCATCGTTTTTTAGGATTAATGAATTTAGAATACGAATAATGGATATTTCGTAGTTTTGTTGAATATTCGTGCGCGGTAATAATAGGTTAAATAATAAATTGAAGGGAATATTAGCGGTGTTCTTTATGAATACTTGAAATTTATTTATATCCTCTTTCTTCAGAATATATTCTTTAGCTGGTTTTATTATTCTATATTGCACAAAAGGATAAGTATTCTTTTCTTCTGTTCCCGTTATATAGCTAAGTAATTCCAATAAAGGTAAACGGATATAGCGTTTTTCTCCTAGCTTAAGATATATTTCTTCGTGAACTGGCCTTGAGAAGATAACATCATATAAGTTGAATGCATACGGAATTACCCTTGTTTTCAAAAGAGTTTTTGATAAATCAAAAAATGACATCTCTTTTTCGATTTCCACTACACTTGAGGGTAAATAAATGTATTTCGGTCTAATCATCTCCCAATTATTCAAAATCATAGTGAATCTAATATAATTTTTAACATATTCTGGCATCTTTTCTTTAAAGGTTAGATCTACTATCTCATAGAATCTATCAGAAAAATCCTCAGGTTGAGTTTTCCTTAGGTAAATATCTTCTCCTAGATGAATCTTACTATCTTCTTCTATAGATATGCCTTGAAAGAAGTCTCTAATCCTTAATGGAACTTTAATATCACTAGTTTTTTCGATTTCCTCCAACCATTTATTTATATCAAATGATACGAATGAAGAAAGATCTATTTCTACAGGAATCTTCTTTTTTATTTTCTCAGAGAGTTGCTGTGCTACTCTTCTAAAAACTATGCGCCATTTATCTGGCGTTGGTGCTGGGCGCAGTAATCTTTCAGTCTCTTTTATGAAAGGTTCTAATAACTCTGCAGAGTAGTAAAGATAAGAAATCATTCGTACTTTTTCTAAAATATCCTCACTAGGAAGTCCTTCTATATATTTGGCTAAGTGAAAAATAGAATAAATATTGAGCAATATAAGATTAATTTTCTGATCCGGATATTCGGTAATCAGCTTTAAAAGCCAGTAAAGAGAATTATAACTATTGAGTGTTTTAGCATGTAAAGAAAATATTCCCATGTCAAGAAAAGGTATTTCTTTCGTACCTATTTTATGTATTTCGTACCTAAGAACATTCTTGTCATTTTTTATTTCTCTGGGCTTCACCTCATATATCACAATTTTTGCACGAGGTAATTTTGGGGCAACCAATGAGTCAGCATCTGTGATGAAGGAATCGAGCAATCTAAAAAGCAGATCTTCTTGTGGATTATCCTTATTTTGCATCGAAATCGGACTCTACAACTAAATTGCGTAAGAATAATAGATATCTCTATATCTTCATTTGGCAGTTTATCTTTAATCACAATAATTAACTCTATCCAATTATATTCAAGTTTTTTGATTATAACTATATTCAAAAATGTTATCATAAAAATCGATTCATTCATTTTTAAGCAGTACCCTAATCTTGAAACTGTAAAAAATTCAAGACAAACTGTCTAATAAAGTTTTAAGTTCAGAGAAACTGTTTGACATATTGAGGGGAATCCTGAAACCCCATAACGAAATTTATTTGTATTCAACAAGAGACTTACCGTCCAAGTCATAATTCTTTACTGTTTTTACTAACTCTGGGAATATTCCTTCCAACTCCTCTGCAATCACGCCAATTTCTTCCTTCGCTTTTTCCGAGTCCTTTCTGATATACCTTCTAATCTTTAACTTGTATAACCTATCCTTCAATTCCCTTATTTGGGAGTTTCTTTTCACTTCGAACTATGCTACCTTTGTTGCCATCTTCTCCGCTTTATGATGATTGCGGCGATGACGGCGATAATGACTGATGCTAGAATGAGGTATATAATGCGTGTTTTCAGAGTTAACAATAAGAAAATATTTGTGTCCTTTAGTAGTGTTATGGCAAATTCCATCGGTAAACTACTTGTTGAAATATTTGTGGTGCGAATGATTCTTCTGAACTCTCTGGCTAACAACACACCATACTCTTTATCGACAACATACTTAGCATAGGTATCGGTTCCGTTAAGCTCGCCTATAATTACGCTTCTATTTCCGTTAAAATCGAAGTAGCCCTCATAGATTCTAATCGTAGCATTCGTTACAAAGGCGCTCAAGCCCTGCAAATACTCCTCTATAGCCTCCTTCATTAGCTTAATATTAAAGAGCCTTCCCAGAATGTCTGGCATTCCCGCTAACTCATTCTTCCAAAGTGTGTAATGAAACCTTGCAGAGCCCTTGTCTACTAGCGTGTTGTTATAATACCTTTCGTTGTAAACATCGATAATAACGTAATATGCAGTATCATTCTCAGTAACCTTCATAATCTTTAACCTCTCATTTCTTGTCTCGATCGTAACTTTGCCTGAGAAGAACGAAGTATTGCCACTACTGTTTGTCTGCCACAGAAAGTAAACTCCCTCTTTGACTGCTGGGAAATAATTATTTAATGTTTGTCCCCTAACTTCCACTAACATTGTTGGCATAGCTATTAAGAAGACGAGAAATACGGCTTTCCAATTCATTCAATCTCACCATTTTTATTCTTTCATATAGCTTTAAAAGTAATTTACCACTCGCCAAGGTAACCGGCCCTATGTTCTTTGCGTATTTTTCTTCCAGCATTCTCAAGCCCTCTATGTGCTCTTCTGGAGATGTGGCAAGCTCATCAAGGGGAACTTTAAGTTTTGGATGAAGGAGACTCTATCTTTCGTCTCTGGGTGCATTTGGCTTGGAGATCTCCCTCTTTATTTGCATCGCTATCTCATCTTGTTATCAGTAATCTTTGAAGAAAAATGTGTAGTGGCTTCCATTAACGCACAAGTCTCCACTATTAGTTAGGTACCTCCCTGCTTTCGCTGTTTCTTTCTCCCAGCCACCACTCCAGCTGAGAGATTTCAATTCCCCTGTCTGGGAGTTTCTCTTTGCCTCATCGCATAGTACCTTTCAGCCTCAGGGGAGAAGAAGGTCTTTATCGAGAACTTGCAATATACAGACGTTGGGAGCCTTTAAAACCTGCACCTGACTTTCAATTCCCTCACCATGGACTACGGTGTGTGGTTCTACCATATTTTTCCAGTTTTCCTCCTTATGATGATGACTGCGACGATGACGGCGATAATGATTATGGAGATCACGATTATTGGACGATATAGGAGGAAGAACAGGTTAGTTGCCTTGAGTACTAATGAGCCAAATAAACCAAATTGAGAGGCGCTGAGAGATCCAGTCTCGTTAATTACGATAACTCTCTCGAAAAGGAAGCCGTATTGTTTGTCAACGACAAAGTAGCCATAACTATGAGTTGTTGTGTTCTCAAAGTAGCCATAGTAGGCCTCTCTTTTTTGTCCATTGAAATTGTAGGTAGTCTCATTAATAATGATTTTATCGGCCAAAAGCGCCCCAGCAAAACCATATACCAACTCTTCGAATGCCTCTCTGCCCTTGTTAACGTTTATCCACCAGCCATTTATGTCGCTAGTATTTACTGGAACATTAACATCGAAGACTGCCCAGCCAGTGGAGACCAGCTCCCCATCTGCGTATTCTTCTTGAGTGAGATTATAAGTGAACTTAATCACATTGCTGGATTTCGTTACATTATAAATCTCTATCCTGAAATTTGTGTAACGAAGTACGCAAATTGAGAGTGTCGTATTATTGCTTCCTCCAAGCGGAGTATATTTGTATTCGTAGAAGGCTCCTTCTTGTATTGCTGGAAATGGGTCAGTGATTTGTGCGACTATTGGTGTAGCGAATAATAAGAAGAGAACAAAAAACTGCTTCACCTTATTACCCACCGCCTTAATTGCTGGGACTTCATTATATAGTTCTCGTATTGGGGTTTGTCAAAAATTTATTGCATTTTTCTGGATGTTGTTTTTCTTGTTTTGCCCCATCTTGGCATGGTCTCCTAACGTAGCCGGAAGACTTTAATATGGAGAAGCAGACCATGCAAACTCATACATCCGCGAAGAAGAGGCGAGACACAAACTAGGAAAGAAATCAAAGAGAAATCTTTAGTTTCTCGGTTTTGTTAGCAATCGCCTTTCAATTCCCTTATTTGGGAGATTCTCTTTGCTTCTTGGACATACGCATCCCATACAATACCTCTAGCTTCTTAACCAGATCGAAGATCTTTTCGTCCTTGAGCAGTTCGGAGAACTTTTCGCACATCCTATCGACATCCCTCTTGTCCTTCCCGACCAATCTGATGAAGACGTTTTTGATAATGGTCTCCACCTCATCACTCACTTCTTCCTCCACTCCACAACTTTCCTCTTCCTTATGATGATGGCCGCGACGATGACCACGACTACCAATACTACGGCTAGGAGAATGCGATAAGCACCACCAACATTCCAAATAATGTTCTCGCCTTCTTCCCCGCCAAAAGCATTTGTGTCTTCCAATCTCATTTTGACTGTATATTCTTTCGTTATTTTTGTCGTAACATTCTCTGGAGGGCTAGGAGCGATAGTCCCGTATTTGATGTACATATTAACTTCTAGTACTAACCCGTTGTTGGCAAAGAAAATCCATCCTTTAAGAAAACCGAATTGGTCATGTCCATCGTAAGTGGTGTTAAAGCCTGTATCGGTCTCCTCAACTATTATGGAGAGATTTTGAGGAACTATGCCGATTAAACCAGCGAGAACGCCTATTAGTGTGTTATTATTCACCTCTAAGACAAACCACTCTCCATATTTGTTCATCAAGATATTCATCATTGTTAAACACGTCACATGCGAATATAATGTGCCGTTAAGGAAGATCCATCGCTCGTCTTCATAGACTAGCGTTCCATCGCTTCTGAAATCTATAATGGTGAAGTTTCTAGCGAAGTTTATTATTGATGGATAGAACTCATGTTGTGTTGAAAATCCTGTCTCATTTGTTATTGCCGTAATGTTTTGTGTGCCGTTATAGAAGAAATACATATTGGGTCTAATGTAATCGGGCACTTGTGGTTGCTGAGCAAAAACTGGTTGAGGGAAAATAGTGCTTATAAGAAAAATTAAAAAATGGGTAACAATTTACGCACCATATATCCTCTCCTCCAGCCTCTCGACTTTATCGCTTAGCTCTTGCATCGCTTTAATAACATAAGCTATGAGGTGATTTATATCTGTTCCCGCAAGCCTACCCTTGAATCATAACTCACAAGGTCTTTGCACACTTTCTCACATTCTTCAGCTATAAGCCCTATTCCCTCCTTCCCGCTCACTTTCCACTTAAACCTTTTCACAGGCGGTTTCCTGATTATTGGTAGAGCTTCCGTTTTCAAGTCTCTGATATCTGTTTTGAACTCGGAAAGTGATACGGATGATAGGGAGTGATAGTATAGTTTATATACCGTTACGGTTGAACCACTATAAACGCTTCCAGCACCAAGATCACGTACATCCAGCTCCATTATCGTTTGCCCGCCAGCCTTGATATACATGTATCCTATGGTTGACTTAGTCTGAATAGTATTGTAAGTCTGCACGTAGCCACTAGCCGATAGGTTTCCATTAATACTTACTGTAGAGCCTAGTGTTATTCTTTTGTCCCGCCCCCATCAATGATATCGTTGCCACCGACTTGTAGATCTCCAGCAATCCAGAGTTTTCCCGTATCAACCCCTTTCAATTCCCTTGTCTGGGAATTTCTTTCTGCTTCTTCAGAACCTGCATGATCGATTTGGCCCGCTTGAGAAAGCGAAGAAACAAAAACATGAATAGCCTTGGGATTTTTATTTAGGGGCCCTGGCCCCGCGGGAGGTGATCTGTATTGAGTGAGCCCGCTATCCAATCCCTCAAACCTATTCTCGTGTTAAATATTATTCTCGCCTCGTTCTTCTTCGCGGGGGGCTACGCCCTCGCGTATTTCACTGCTCCCCGTGTGGTTGAGCGTATCGTGGAAAAGCAACCGATCGTGTACAACCAGACCCGCGTGATTGTAATTAACGAGACACAGGAGACAGTTATCATAATTAACGTGACGCGGATAATAAACAATACACCTGGCTTGATCCGGCTCGACAACATCAGTTACGCTCGATTTGCTGTTAATATCACGGATCTGTCGTGGGTGATTATTCCTCTTATGATTAACCGCTCGTTGTTCATCGAGGTTTACTTTGACCTAACAGCGTGGTGTCCAGATCTTGGTAAAGCCGTTAATGTGCCTGTGTACATCGAGTTTATGTATAATGTGACGCATTTCGCGGTGCACTGGGGTGCATGGCCTGTTAGTGCGGCTGTGAGCGGAGTTAGAGTTACCCAGTATCACTACATCAACGCGACCCGGAGCTACTACGATGAGGTTACTGTTTTTGGTATGACTAACTGGTTCGACGATATCTGGTCTCTCGAGAACATAGAGTCCATAGCCTACACGGTTAACATCGCGAATTACTACCCTTGAGCGGAGTACGCGAGAACGAGAACCTGTTTTTATGGCACCCCGTGCAGGTGCGTGAGCACCGCGGGGTGCGTACTCTCCCCTACTTTTTATATAGCCGGATATGCTTTTTAACCGTTTCTCCGCGGCTTTCACCACCGCGAGGTGCTTCCCTGTAGGTTCTGCGGGAACCTGCTCTTCCTATCATAATAACTTTAAGGAATAGACTGGCGTCGTGGTAGTTAACTGTCACGCGAATGCCATGGCTTTGTCAAAAAACCTGGGGTTTTGTCACAGAATGTCACATTGGTCTCGGGGGTGTCGCGAGAAGAGGCGATGAGGCGTGGAAAAATGGGGGAGAAGCTATTAAAAGAAATGAAAAAGAGGAAGCAAAGGTCTAAGAAATAAGGAGAATAGAGGCCTCGATAAATTGTTTACGAGGGTTTTAAAAGTACCTACATGCATCAACAATTAAGACAAGAGAAAGAGTAAAAATTTGAAAATAAAGTGCATCTTTTTCTTTAAAATATAAGATAGCCATTTATACGAACTCTAATCATGATTAAGTGGTTTGTCTATTGTGACATTGATATGTCTCAAGCTGTTAATGCTTCCTATACTATAAAGATGTTAAAGCGCACAGATGGTATATGGTGGGATATGGGAGAGAAAAAATGGTTTGAAGGATATATTTACGCTTTTTTAGTTCGTGACAGTAAGAATTGGGAATGGCTATTTAACGTAAAAATAGAGAAAAATTTCAGGAAAGCAATAGTCCATCCAGTGGCTATGTCTAAACCTAATGATAGAGTAAGAAGACAGATTCTAAGTAAAACCATTGTTTTCAAACTGTCTGATGATAAGCAGTATCTTTGTCATCCAATAGGTTTAGCCTATGTTAACGAAAGAGGTAGGTTACATTATAAGAGGCTTTCTAATCAACTAGCAATACCTTCTGGGTTACAGAGATTAGCTGATAGAATAGATAGGTATGGGAATTTTATTAATGTACGGTCTGGAATAAAAGATAAGCTCTGTGTAGCTATAAGAATCAAAAAACAGAAGCCCGATGAGATAGCTAAGAGGCTTTTAGAAGTGTTTATTCTTGAAAAGATAGAATTTTTATGAGTGATGAACAACTCTATAGTTGGCGGAGAATAGTTCAATAAGGACAACCAGCAGGTGGAAGAAAGACCGAAAAAATCAGAGTGATATTCCATTTGCTGAAGAATTTGTTTTTATTAAGATTAATAATTTGGGAATGCTGCGGAGGGAAATTAATTAAAACCAGGCGTATTCTATTTTTCCCGGAGTTGTGAGCTTTAGGTAGAGGTTTATTTCACCAAGTCTTGCCAAGCATCTCAGGTAGGAATATCGGATCCATGTTGGCAGTTCTGCCAAGTACACTGGCTCGATTCCTAATTCAAGGCACTTTTTATAGTCACTAAGTCGTACTTTAAGAGCTTTTATAGGTACTATTATTCCAAGTTTGTTAAGATCCTCTATGATCACAAACCCATTTTCTATCCTCACAATCATGTTAGATAACTTCTGAATTATCTCCAGTGTTCTACTAATACTACTTCCCAGAATCTGTTTCGAAAGCTCACTATATCCCTTCGCAGTCATTATCTCAGATATCCTGTTTACTAAATTACTAATTGAGGACTTCCTTTTAACAAGACTACACAGAATAATCTCCTCGAAAATTATACGAAGAAGGGGATTTTCCAAAACCAGAGAACTCAATAAGATATGCCGAGCCAGCATAAAATTCTTGGCTTTAATAGCAACATACAGGTTCGCAACCAAGGGATTAATCATCGCTTTTAATTCTCCGCTCCACTCAGAAAATGCGTCTGGATAAACTCTTAAATACCTTTTTTCCTCCTCAACCAGCAGAATGAGCCCGAAACGCCTGAGATCGTTATAAACCTTTGGGACTTCCTCCTCCCCCGGCTTAATCCTGCTAAGAATCACATTAATAAGGCTCTTCTTATCTATAACATGCGCTTTCAGCAAATATTCCACAATGATCTGAATCCTTCTTAACGTATTCTCTTCCCAAGGTTTTACAAAAAATTGAGGCATTATAGGATTGTATGGCCGAATACCCAACGGTCACCCCTGATTCATCCTTAACGGTAAGAGAAATTGACTAACAATTCAGATATACTCTTCCAGAATTTATGGTTAACCATATAAGAAACCGATCACAATGCTGACAACACTCTCAATTCCCTTATTTGGGAGTTTCTTTTTGCTTCCAAACAAATAAAATCAAAACGTTTGTGTTAGTAATAAACCGCTTTCAATTCCCTTATTTGGGAGTTTCTTTTTGCCTCAGAGCTCCTATTCCCGACTTGGTTAACCCCTTATGTTGTGATCTTTCAATTCCCTTATTTGGGAGTTTCTTTTTGCCTCATACACGCCGTTGTTACGCCTTTCGGCATAGCTGTAACTTTCAATTCCCTTATTTGGGAGTTTCTTTTTGCCTCTCCTCTTATTTTTGACGCCCCTCACTTTGGTGAGAAAAACTTTCAATTCCCTTATTTGGGAGTTTCTTTTTGCCTCATCCTTCATGTCTTCATCACCTCACGAGCGAAAAAAATAGCTTTCAATTCCCTTATTTGGGAGTTTCTTTTTGCCTCGAGGTGTTATAATGACTGAGCCAGTAGAATTCCATGTTGAAATCTTTCAATTCCCTTATTTGGGAGTTTCTTTTTGCCTCGGGGGAAGAATGGCAAGGCGAATCAACTGGGGTTTAGTATACTTTCAATTCCCTTATTTGGGAGTTTCTTTTTGCCTCACTTTATTAAGGGAAGGGACGAATCATGGGCGAATGCACTTTCAATTCCCTTATTTGGGAGTTTCTTTTTGCCTCTGATGCATTAATATTGTCGTTAGTCACTCTATTTAGCCTTTCAATTCCCTTATTTGGGAGTTTCTTTTTGCCTCCTCCTTTTTGATAGTTTGGGCTATTTCCTTGATGTCTCCTCTTTCAATTCCCTTATTTGGGAGTTTCTTTTTGCCTCATTGGATAGGTGGATGGGTAAAGATTGATATCAAGTTTAACTTTCAATTCCCTTATTTGGGAGTTTCTTTTTGCCTCCTTGAACTCCTTCCCACATATAGCACATGTCTTCTCCTCTTTCAATTCCCTTATTTGGGAGTTTCTTTTTGCCTCCGAGGCTCTCCTCGAGCCCCCTGTCCCAGCACCCAAACCTCGGCGACACCAGCCTCGAACATCTATAATCTGAAAACCAGTATTTAAGTATGTTCCCAGACC